>Ga0055449_10000157_pt1 | contig 19014 bp, 17 predicted proteins | sample China_Galinas_PW_2_FD_57739 | JGI IMG/M metagenome (GOLD analysis project Ga0055449, IMG submission 57739) | Wetland microbial communities from San Francisco Bay, California, USA, that impact long-term carbon sequestration - China_Galinas_PWB_D1 | ecosystem: Environmental > Aquatic > Marine >... | reverse complement strand
TGCATTATTCACTCCCTACCGTTTCGGGCGCGGCTTGAGCACCTTCAGCTTACGCAGGTACTCGGCCAAACCATACGATTGCACCTGCGCAATCGTTCTTCCACCATACGAATCGCCGCAACTGAGATCATCGATCCAGAATTCGTCTGCTCTATCAGAATCCGGGCCGATCGAATAGCGATAGCCATCCTTTCCCACCGTTAGCTCGATCTTATTCACTGGATAGCTATGATGCGCGGATACGCGGCGTGCCTCTTTCAGCAATCTGAAGAACGCGGCAATCTCATCTGGATCCGAAACAGTCACCTTGTGGGCGTTGCCCCGAAACACCAGTGTCGACGCACTTTGGCGGGCCATCAACTCCGCCCAGAGTTGACGATTCCGGACGTAGCCAGCAATCATGGTAATCACAATACACAGCAAGAACATCACGACTATCGGCACAAAAAGAATCCGCTCTGCGCGCGTCCATCGCAAAGCACGAATAACAAATAGCGCTAGGACCAGGATGAATGCCAGCGGAATCAAATAAAGGGCCGGCACCACGTACGCGAGCGGACAATTAAGCACGTCGGCCTTCTCCTTCTGTCAGACCTGGTTCATTCGGGCTCGATCGTTGCAAGTGCCCGGAACGTCAAGGAAGCGTTCCACGGTGTCGGCGCTGCGAGGAAGTGCGGCCGCACCAGCCTAACGCGTAGGGATCTCTCCGGCAATTGATGATACCGCGTCGCGGTATAATTGACAAGGAATTTGGTGATTGCCGGAACCGACGTCATACCCTGCCGAACTAGCGTGCGGACCTGCTAATCGATGGGATACGGCCCGTCGGCGAAGGTGCGGTCGTGGTAGCCCTTGGAGCCGATGGCTTGGGCGAGAGGGCTTCGTGGGTCCTGGTCGGCCGCGAGACGGCGGATGACGCGGGCGAAGTCGTATCGCGGTTGCCAGCCGAGGTCGCGACGGGCGGCCGCATTGTCGTAGACGCGGTCGATTGTCGGGAACATCCGCCAGCCGCGTCGCGCAAACTCCGCTTCGTACTGCGGCACGTATCGTCGCACGACGTCCGGCGCGTTCTCGCGCAGCTCGGCTGCGTCGCTTGGCGCGAACGGCGTAGTGGCGCTGATGATGTACCGGCCAAAGATTGCTTCGGCGCGCTCCAACGCGCACAGGTGCGCGGTCACGACGTCCTCGATGTCCGCGCGGCGGTAGAGTAATTCGACGGCCTTGATGTTCGCGTCGTCGTAGGCCTCGCGCATGGTGCGGTTGTCGTCCTTTTCGGGGAAGAACCGCGAGGTCCGCAGGATGAGGCAGGGCAGTCCGTCGTTGCGGTGGGTCAGTTCGCAGAGGTCCTCGGCCGCCGCCTTCGTGACGCCATAGATGTTCCTCGGAATCGGGGTGAGCGACGCCGTGACCCAGACGGCCGGGTCGCCTTCGGCCGGGTGCATTGCCCACCCGAAGACACTCGTCGTGCTGGTGAAGATGAACTTCGATACGCCCGCGCGCACCGACTCCTCCAGCAGGTTGAGCGTGCCGGTGATGTTCGTATCGACGAACGCCTGGCGGCTGTGCGTTTTGACGTGCGGCTTATGCAGCGTGGCCGTGTGAACGACGGCGTCGATGCCCCGAACGGCGCGTTGGACGAAGTCGCGATCGACGATGGAGCCGGTGCGCGTCGTATGCGGCGACGCAAGCCGATCGATGCCCACGGCCTCGTGCTCACCGTCTGCGAGCGACCGCATCATCGCCTCACCGAGGTGGCCCGAACTGCCCGTCACGAGGATTCTCATGGCGGACGATCATAAACTCTACGCCTGCCGGTTCCAACGACCTATCCATGTTGGCCGCGAGGGCCCGTTCCTTGACGGCGTTAGAGTTCGCGTGGACGGATCTATGGCGGTTTCAATCAACACCTGGCGGCTCGGGAAGCCGACAGCCGCTACGTTTTCGCTGAGAGTGCTCCAAAGCCTGCGGCTCAGGATGGCATCGTTCCCTACGTCTGTGTCGAAGGCGCTTTAGCCCCGAACCGGTCGTTGATCACGACCTCGTCGTACGGCAACTGCCCGGGCTTCGGCCATGCGGGCTTGGTGCCCTTGCCGATGGCGATCATCGGGCCGATCACGTGGTCCTTGGGCAGGTTGATCAACTCGGCCACCTTGTCGAACTCGAAGCCGATCATGGGGCACGATTCGTAGCCCATCGCCTTTGCGGCCACCATGATCGTCTGCATGGCGATGCCGATCGATCGCATGGCCTCGTCGCGCTGGAGCCAGTCGCGGCCCTCGTGGAAGGGGCCCATCCAGTCGACGAGCATCTTGCCGACCTCGGCCGGGGCGTTCTTCCAGTAGCGGCTCGGTTCCTTGTTCCAGGCCATGACGTCCGCGGTCATCACGATCAGCACGGATGCGTCCGTCATCTGCGCTTGGTCGAAACCGGCGGCACGAATTTCTGAGCGAAGCTCCTTGTCCTGGACGACCACAAATCGCCAGTGCTGAATGTTGAAGCTGGTCGGCGATTGCATGGCCGCTTCCATCAGCTTGCGCAGATCCTCTTCCGGCATGACATGTTCCGGGTCGTAATGCTTGACCGCACGACGTCCGTAGATGGCTTCGATCGTATCCATATCGTTATGCTCCTTAGGGACTCTCGTTCGAATCGATCCAGGCCGGACACGGTCGCCTTGGTGGTGGCGATGGCCGGTGCCGACGGGACGTCACAATTCTATAGGCTGAAGCGACCGTCGACCAATGGCAGACGTGACCGGGCTTACGCGACGCCGAAGGGGTCGATGTCGTGCTCGGCGACGATGCTCTTCACTCCGGGCAGCCCTAACGTCAGCCGCTCGGCAAGGACGGGCAGTGTCGGTCGTTCGCTGGCCCAGTGTCCCAGTGCGATGGCGCTTGAGCCGCGGCGACGGATGGTCAGCGCGTCGTGGTGGCGAATCTCGCCGGTGATGACGACGTCGCCGGGGCCGACGCCGACTTTGAACGGCAGGCTCCCGGCCGCGCCCACGACGATCACGGCTCGTCTCAACTCTTGGTCCGGGTCGCCGACGATTTGTACGCACGCGGCCGAGGTCTTTTTCTGGAGCGATCGCGCCAGGGCTTTCAGGCCAAGGGGACGTGGCAGGTCGCCCATGCGCCCGATGCCTCGTTTCGGTGGGGCGGTGAGCGGGTAGATGTCGTAGGCCGGCTCCTCGTAGGAATGCGCATCGGTCAAGGCCTTGACCACGGCCGGCACTGCGCGGCTCGCCACGACCATTTCGACGCGCTGCTCCACGACGAACTCGAGCTTGCCGCGCGTGCCGATGGTCGGGTTGGTCGTTGCTCCGCCGAGAAAGGTACCCTGACCGCCGACTCGATAGCTGCACGAGCTGTAGTCACCGATGTGCCCCGCGCCGGCCTCGAACATGGCATGAGCGACACGTTCCACCTCCGCCTCCGGCACGAAGACGACGATCTTGGACTGGGCAAAGGTCGGGTCGGGCACGTGCTCCAACGGTACGGTGTGCTTGATGCCGCAAAGGCCGGCGATAACGTCGTTGGTGCCGCCGTCGGCCGCGTCGAGCGCGGTGTGCGTGGAGTAGACGGCGATGCCATTCGCGACACAACGAAAGACGGCCGCGTCCGGCTGGCCACTGTCGGCGCGGATCGACTTGATCGGGCGGAAGATCGGCGGGTGGTAGGCCATGATCGCATCCGCCCGATCCGCGATCGCCTCGGTTACGACGGCGTCGGTCAGGTCGATGCACAGCAGCACCTTCTTCAGCGGGGCGGCCGGGTCGCCCGCAAGCAGGCCGACATTGTCCCACTCCTGGGCGAGCTGCGTCGGCGCGATTGTTTCCATCGCGTCGCACAGCGCGGATACCGTTGTTCCGGCTGATCGCTTCTTGGTCACTGCTGGCACTCCTTGCGCACGAGTTGGTGAAACGCTTCGCGCAGCCGCTTGGCCATCGGCCCGACGCGCCCGCCGCCAACGTCGTGCTTTTCGATTTTGACGACCGGAACCACCTGCATGATGACGTTGGTTAACAGCACCTCGTCGGCCCCGAGCAGGTCGTCGATGGTCAGTGGCTCTTCCTCGGCCGAAAGTCCCTGGACCTTAGCCAGCTCGATGACGGCCGCTCGCGCGATGCCGGGTAGCACCGGCGTGTCGAGTGGCGGCGTGGCCAGGGCTCCGTCTTTCACTAGGAAGATGTTGCTGATCGACCCCTCGGCGAGTTGGTTGTGGACGTTAAACCAGAGGGCCTCGACGCATTGGGCCTTGCCGGCTTGCCGCAGTCCGAGCAAGCGTGGCAGATAGGCGGTGGTCTTGTGCCCGGCCAGCGGGTCGCTCTTCGCCTGGCGATAGTCACACACGAGCGTCTGCACGCCGCGTTCGTAGAGGGCTTCGCCGTAGCCTTGCAGGTCGGAGGCGGTCAGGGCGATGGTCAACGGCGTCTCGGGATCGTTGCCTTGCGAGGGTTCGAGCATGGACCCGGCCGATACTGTAAGACGCAGGCGTGCGTTGCTGAGCTTGTTGCGTTCGAGCAGTTCCGCCACGACCTCCTCGCTGGGCAGGTCGGCGCGATCGATGGGACGCAGTATCTCTGCGGCGGAGTTCATCAATCGTCGGACGTGGGACTCGAGTCGAAACGGCCGGCCGAACTCGGCGCGGATCGTCTCGAACAAGCCGGCGGCGTGCAGCCAGCCGCCGTCGGAGATCGGGACTAGCGCATCGGCCTGGTCAACGAACCGGCCGTTGAAGTAGACGGTCGGATTCACATGGAGCACTCCTGCCACTCAAGTCGGGGCGTCATCGGCGTCGGCGACGCGCAGCCGAGTGCGCGAAACGCGGCCGCCGCCTTCGCCAGGGTTTCGTCGTATTCTTCGAACGGATCGCTGTCAGCGACGATCGCGCCACCGGCATGAACGTACACCTCGTCGGCACGTTGGGTCATCGTGCGAATCGCGAGGTTGAAGGCCATCGAGCCGTCGAGACCGATCCAGCCGATGACGCCGCAGTAGGGGCCGCGGGCGACCGGCTCGAGTTCGTTGATGATCTGCATCGCGCGAATCTTGGGAGCGCCAGTGATGGAACCGCCGGGGAGTGTCGCGCGGAGGACGTCGGTCCAGTCGGCGCCCGCGCGCAGGCGTGCCTCGATGGTGGCCACGCGGTGATACACCGTCGGATGCGTCTCGATGCACCCCGCGTCACAGACGCGCACCGAGCCGAGTTCGGCCACTCGCCCCACGTCGTTGCGAAGCAGGTCGATGATCATGTTGAGCTCGGCGTGGTCCTTCTCGCTGGCTTGCAGCGCGGCGCGGGCATGCGCGTCGAGGTCCGCCGAGCCGACCCGCGGGCGAGTCCCTTTGATCGGCCGGGTCACGATTCGATCGGCGCGCGTGTGCACGAACAGCTCCGGCGAGGCCGAGATCACCGCGCCGCCGTCGAAGCGAACCAAGGCGGCATGCGGCGCGGGAGACGCCGCCCGCAGTCGCATGTAGATCTCGAGCGGCGTGGCCGACGTTCGAGCGTCCCAGCGTTGGGTCAGGTTGACCTGATAGACGTCGCCGGCGGCGATGTATTCCTTGATCCGCCGTGCGGCGTCGAGGTAGGCGTCCGGCGACATCGCGGGGGCGTAGGTCGTGGCGGGCGTAGGCGCCGTGTCGGGAAAAGCCACTGCCGTGGCTCGCTCAAGTCGGGCTACAATTCGCTCGATGCGCTCCGCCCGCGGCTTCGACTGGGGATAGCCGTCCTGCAGTTCCGGCGTGGCGGCGTACCACTGCTGCGTGTCGTGGTCGAAAACGGCCGCGGCGTCGTAGAGCGACATCACCGCAGCCGGAACGTCGGCAGGCGTTGTCCTTCGTGCCCGGATTCCCTCGGTGGCCAGTCCCGCCTCGTAAGAAAGGTAGCCGAACCACCCCCCGCAGTAGGGCATCGTCGTCGCCGCGCCGCCCGCTATGGATCGAATGTTGATTTGGCCTGCAAGTTCGCCGAGCGGGTCGTCGCAATCCGCCGGAATCGCCGCCGTCGCGACCGGATCGGCTGCGTAGATCGAATAGCGACCGTAAGTCGGGTCAGGCAGTGAGCTTTCGAGCACGCAGGCGTGATTCTCGGCGCCGAAAATCACAGCAGCCTGGGCTGGGGTCGCCGTGGTGGACAGAGGTTCTAGGGTCGCAGCCTGAAACGCCGAGGTTCTCGTCATGGGTGAGGTATGATAGCACGGGTCGACCTGCCAGTGTAGCTGCGCCGGCTGTGAGTTGCATTTGTTGCTGTGACTTACCGTTGACCGGAAACGTGCGGCCGGGTACCCTCTTGTTGGCGTGGGTCAAACCATTCCCGGTTGGGGCGAGCGTGGAACGAGTGCCAAAGGACGGCGAACCATGTCGGAAAGATCGAGAAGCTGGGTTGAGTTGAGTGCGGTGGTTTTTTCAGTGTGCGGGTTGCTGTCACCCGCGATCGTTTGCGGTCAGGTCGCGCCAAGACCAGTCATTGCGAAAGGCGAGGTCACGGCGAACGATGTGTACGTTCGAAGTGGTGACAGCCTCAATCACTACACGATTTGCAAACTCAAGGCCGGTGACCACGTGTCCATCGTCAGCGAGCGCGGAGACTGGTACGAGATCCTGCCGCCGAGCCAGGCGTACAGCCTGATCTCCGGTGACTACGTGGACTCGACCGACGGCCGGCACGGCATCGTCAACGGCAACAATGTTCGCGTGCGCGCCGGATCGGTGCTCAACGATAACAAGTACACCGTGCAGTTGCTCTTGAGTAAAGGCAGCGAGGTGACGATCCTCGGGCGCAATCCGGACGGGTTTTTGAAGATCGCGCCGCCGGAGGGTGCCACGGTCTGGGTCAACAAGTCGTTCGTGGCGACGGGATCGGACGCACGTATCGCGATGGGATCGAAAGTTCCCGCGGAGAATCGGACGGGCGGTGCGTCGGCAAGTCCCAAGACGATGAAGACGCCGGCCCCGACTACGTCTGCCCCAACCCCGACCGAAGCGGCCTCGGCTTCCACGGCATCACCTTCGGCCGATGGCGACGCGACACCGGCCCACGGCGATGCAGTGGTCACGAAGTCTGACGCCCTGGCACGGATCGACAAGACGCCGCAGCGCGACGAGTTGGCCCGGATCGACACGGCCGTCAACGCGGAGCTGCGAAAGCCCGTGCCCGACCGGAAGTTGAAGCCCTACCTCGAACGTTACCAGGCGATCGCCAAGCAAACGAAAGACGTTGTCGCCCAGAAATACGCCCAGGCTCGTGCCACTCAGGTGTCGGACATGATCGCGCTGATCGACACGGTGCAGCAACTGCGCAGATTGGATGAGGAGGCGGCGTCCAAGCGCCGCGGCTTTCAAGAAGGGCGAGCGGGCATCCGGACGGTAACGCCGTCGGCGCCGATCGGGTTTGACGGCAAGGGCGTGTTGAAGCGAAGCGCGGTGTATCCCGCCGGCAGCCCGATCGAGCGGTATCGACTCGTCGACGTCTCGAGCGGCGCGGATCGGACGATTGCCTACGTGGAGATTCCGGGGAACAGCTCGCTGGACGCGGCGTCACTTGTCGGTCAATATGTCGGCGTTCGGGCAAGTGCCAAACGTTGGGAGCAGGGCAGCGTCGATCCGCTGCCGATCTACGTGGCCGGCGAGATCGTCGCGCTGGACAAGCCAACCCAGGCCCACGCCGACAGCGATCATTAGGATTGGACACCCACGAGACCGAAAGTCGCCGTGCGATGTGTGGTCGGCGCGACGAGGTCTTTTCCCTTTGGATGAACGTCATGAGCCATCGACTCACTCGCACGATGCGACGCTTGTACCCGTTGTTGGGTGCCGGGCTTCTTCTTCAGGCGAGCAGTTGCACTTTCAACGATCTCGGCGCGTCACTGGCATCCGCGATCACCAACCAGCTGATCACCAATTTCGTGTTTGGGGTGTTCAATCTGCGCACCGGTCTGTAGGCGCGGCCGAACATCGATCCAACGGCCTCGCGCCGCGGTGCTTGTGACGCCAGACGCGCGCCATCGGACTGCCATGCGACAGAATGGGCGGTTTCGGTGCGCGCTGCGCCCAAAGTGACCCCGCCAGACGACCGATAAACGTCCTGAGCGTATGGACTTGCGGTCGTATGGCGAGGTGGGGGCGTTGCAGATAGCTCTTTCAAACAGCGTTTCGTCGATCGCGCGGTTTCAGGACTTGCTCGTGAGCCTGACGTGGCGCGACATCCGCGTGCGGTACAAGCAGTCGATGCTGGGCATTGCCTGGGCGGTGCTGCTGCCGTTGTCGATGATGCTGATCTTCACGTTCGTGTTCACACGGGCGATCGACGCCCGGGCGGCGCTGAACGTGGACATGCCCTACGCGCTTTTCGCCTACAGCGGGCTCGTGCCGTGGACGTTCTTCAGCGCGAGCCTGGGCGGGTGCGTGACCTGTCTGGTCGCGAACCGCAACCTGGTGACGAAGGTCTATTTTCCGCGCGAGGTGTTTCCGGTTTCGTGCATCGCCGGTGCGTTCGTCGACTTTTGCGTCGCGATGATCGTGCTGGTCGGTCTCATGGTCTACTTCCAGTGGACCGGTGCATGGCACTTCACGCCGTCGCCGGCGCTTGCGTTCGTGCCGGTCATCATTCTCGTACAGGTGACGCTGACCGTCGGCCTGGGCATGATGCTCGCGATGGGCAATCTCTTCTACCGCGACGTCCGTCAGATCTTCGGGGTGGCGATTCAGCTTGCGATGTTCGTGTCGGCCGTCGTCGTGCCCGTGCCGACGGATGGATCGCTCCTGGCTCGGGTGATTGCCGTGAATCCGCTGGTGTCGATCATCGGGGCCTACCGCGAGTGCATCCTGTTCGGGCGTCTTCCGGCGGCGGGCGGTTTTTTCTACAGCGCCGCGTTTGCGGCGGCGACGGCGGTGATTGGCGTGATCGTGTTTCGCCGGGCGTCCCACAGGTTCGCGGAGTGCATCTGATGCCCGAGGCGATGGTGCGATTCGAGCGGGTCTCGAAGCGATTTCGCCTGGGCGAGTCGCACGATTCGCTGCGCGATCTGCTCAGTTCTGGGGTACGCCGAATCGCAGGTCGCGACCCGGCGCCGTCGCGCGAGACGTTCTGGGCCCTGCGCGACGTCGACTTTCGCGTGGACCGCGGCGAGTCGGTGGGCGTGATTGGCCCGAACGGCGCGGGCAAGAGTACCGTGCTCAAGCTGCTCTCCAACGTGCTGCGTCCCGACTCTGGGCGGATCAGCGTGCGCGGTCGGTTGGCGGCGCTGATCGAGGTGGGCGCCGGCTTTCATGGCGACCTCACCGGCCGGGAGAACATCTTTCTCAATGGCGCGATTCTGGGCATGAGCCGCCGGGAAATTCGCACCAAGCTCGATGCCATCGTGGCGTTCGCCGGTTTGGAGCAGTTCATCGACACGCCGGTGAAGCGATACAGCTCCGGAATGTACGCCCGGCTCGGTTTCAGCATCGCGTCCCACGTCGAGCCGGACGTGCTTCTCGTGGATGAGGTGCTCTCGGTCGGTGACGCGGTCTTTCGGCTGCGCTGCATGGATCGCATGCGACGCCTCGTGCGCGACGGCACTACGCTGGTCTTCGTGACACACGATCTGGATCAGATGCAGTCGATTTGTCCATGGGCGATCGTGTTGGACAAGGGACGCGTGGCATTTGCCGGTTCGTCCCGGGAGGCCGTCGCCGCGTATATGCAGGCGATGTCACGATCGTATGCCAAGCGCGGTCTTGAGATCGAGTCCGATTCGTCCCGCGAGGCGGTGACGATTCATGATCTCACGCTGGCGGACTCGTCCGATGCGACGATCGTCTGGTCGCGTCCGGGCGACGCGCTGTGTGCGGAGTTGCGCTTCACCTTGCATCGGCCGGTGCCGAGGCTGATTGTCGAGCTGAACATGCGGGCGTCGATCGCGGAAAACCTGATCAGCGTCAACTCGGGGCGTGACGACACCTTCTTCGACGGACGTCCGGGCGAGCACCGGGTTCGTTTGGTGCTTCCCGCGTTGCACGTGGCCGGCGGGCAATACCTGTGGAACGTGCGCATGTGGGATGCCGACACCGGGGTCGCCATGGTCGATACGCCGTTTCGCTATCCGCTGGTGATCAATGACGGCGGCCGCGCGACGGGGGCGCTGTGCCTCGAGCATTACTGGGCGCATCTTGGCCCTGCTCAAACCGCGGATGCGGACGCGGCCGGTGTCGACATCAATCACGTGCCCAAGGCGCAGCCGAGCGGAGCGGCGTCGTGAAGGTTTGCCTGCTGGCGGATGCCACGTGCATCCACACGAAGCGAATCGCAGAGGGGCTGACCCGGCGCGGTCATTTCGTTCGGGTGGTCTCGCACAAGACGGACTATATTCGCGGCGTGACGGTAGACAAGTTCGCGGTGCCGGGTTTTTCGCTGCGCTATCCTGCCCGATGGCACGGCCGGTGGGCCATGCACATGCATCGGCTGATGCGCACGCACGACGTCGTCCACATGAACTTTCTGAATGACTGGGGGCTGACGCCGGAGATCGCCGCCGCCGGATGCCTCGTCGTATCGCCTTGGGGTTCGGATATCGTCAAGCCGCCCGATCTCGACGCCTACCCCGATGGGCTGCCTGAACTGCGCCGCGCGCTGCTTCACATGGCCAGCGCCGTCGTGGTGTACGGTCGCCCGTTCATGGACGTGGTGGCGCGCTTCGGCGAGATGGACGCGAGCGAGTTCATGAGTGTTCCTTTGGGTGTGGACGCGGCAGCGTTTACGCTGGTGGGCGAGGAGCAGCGTCGCCCGCTGACCGTGGGATTCTTCAAGGGTTTCAAGGCGGTTTACGGACCGAACGTGTGGATCGAGGCGTTGCCGCGCGTGCTGGCGGCCGTGCCGGCGGCTCGGTTCGACATGGTCGGCAAGGGGCCGATGCTCGACGCGTGTCGGGCGCGTGTACGCGAGCTGGGCGTGGAGGCGGCCGTGAACTGGGTGCCGTATCAGCCTCACGAGGCCGTGCCGGACATGCTCGGAAGCTGGGCACTCAGTGTCATGCCTTCTTTCAGCGAGGCGTTTGGCGTTGCCGCATTGGAATGTGCGGCCATGCGGACGCCGGTCGTGGCCAGTCGCGTCTGCGGGTTTCTGGAGACCGTTCGCGATGGCGAGACGGGCTTGTTAGTTCCGCCGGGGGACCCGACTGCCCTGGCTGACGCGGTGGTTCGACTGCTCGGCGACGACGATCTGCGCATGCGGCTGGGGGCCACTGGGCGGGCGATAGTCGAGGCAGAATACGACTGGCCGGTGTGCGTGGATCGGTTACTCGACTCCTATGACGTCGCCCTGTCGCGAAGCGAAACACGCCTGGCAGGTGTGTAAGGCGGTCTGGCTGGGTTCGCGATGCGGTGCCGGGCGTTCCACGTTGTCCACATCGCAAGCGGCGTGGCTCGAGTGCCGATAAACGGTGTGCTGTTGGCGTCATGGTGGCGTGTTTCCTGTGGTTCGCGCCTTGGCGCACGTAGGACGGACAATCACCATGGCAACAGACGCACCACGCCACGTGTTCATGATCTCGTTCGCGTTTCCGCCGACCGGCGGCCCGGGCGTGCAGCGCTCGGCGAAGTTTGCGAAGTACCTTCCGCAGTTCGGCTGGAATCCGATTGTGTGGTGCGCAGATTCGGTGCCGGGACTTCCGAGCGACGATTCCCTGTTTTCCGAGTTGCCGATGGACTTGGATGTGCGGGCGCACCCATACGCCGCAAACGAGGTGGTTCCGCCCCCCGCGGTGCCAGCGTGGCGGCGTTGGCTTCAGCGCCTCGGACTCGTCGAACGGCCGGCCGCTGCCGCGAGTCCTCACCCGGACGAGTTCATGGATTGGGCGATGTCGAGCATCGAGCCGGCGCTTGATACGTGTCGCCGCACAAACGCCGCGGTGCTGTACTCGACGTTCAGCCCGGCGTCCAACCATTGCCTGGCGCTAGAACTCAAGCTGCGCACGGGGTTGCCCTGGGTGGCGGATTTTCGCGACCTTTGGACAGATGACTACCGGTATCGGCCGGCCAGCGACGAACGGCGTGCGGCCGACCGCACACTCCAGCGACGTTTTCTCGAAGCGGCGGATGTTGTCATCGGCGTGACGCCGAAGCAGACACGCATCCTCGCCGGTCATTTTCCGCTGCTCCGTGACAAGTTTGTCACGATCACCAACGGCTTCGATCCGGCTGACTTCGAGGCGCGTGCCCCGAACACGCGTGCGGAGGTCAGCTTCGTGATTGCGCACGTCGGGCGGCTGGATCAATACCGAAGCCACACGTCGTTGTTTGCCGGGATGAGGCGATTCCTGGACGAGGTGAATGAGTCCGGTGCCGGCTTTCGGTTTCGCGTCGTGGGGCATCTCGGAGAAACGGCGTCGTCGCGGCTTGCGTCCTTCGATGTGCCGCACGAGCACACGGGCTACGTGTCGCATCCGGAAGCGATCGATGAGATGCGTGCGGCCGACGTGCTCCTGCTCACGGTGCCGGACGGGCCCAACGCCGACTCGGTGATTCCGGCAAAGCTCTTCGAGTACCTGGCGACCGGCCGCCCGATTCTCGTGGTCGGACCCGAGGGCGGTGAATGCGAGCGCATCGTGCGGGAGACGCAGTCGGGCATGAGCGCGGGCTTCGACGAAGGGGAGATTGCCAAGGCGCTGTCGCGGCTCTATCACGACCGGGGAAAGAGTCGGGCCACCAGCCGCGAAGCGGATGACTCCATTCGACGTTACAGCAGGCAGGTACTCACGGGAAACCTGGCCGACATCCTCCACCGATTGAGCCGCGATCCCGCGGCTGACCCGACACCCAGGGAGGCCGACTTCGTCGGCGCAATATGATGCAACCAACCGTATCGGTAATCATTCCCACGTACAATCGAGCGGCCTTTCTGCCGCGTGCTTTGGATTCCGTGATCGCTCAGACATGGCGCGATTGGGAGATCGTGCTCGTCGACGACGGGTCGACCGACGACACGTCGCGCGTTGCCGAGGAATACGCCCGACGGCTCGGCTCGCGCCTGATCTTCCTTCAACAGGGCAACCACGGGGCGAGCCACGCGCGCAACTGCGGCATCGAGGCGAGCGGCGGACGCTTCATCGCGTTTCTCGACTCCGACGACGAGTTCGTGCCAACGAAGCTCGAGCGGCAACTCGAGCTGTTCTCGCTGTGCCCGGACTTGGGCCTGGTTTTCAGCGACTATGCGTTCGTCGATCTGAACGGCATGCGGCACGACAGCGCCTTTGCGACCAAGTGCACGCACGCGCGAAGCGTCACGACCGAACTAGTCGGCGTGCGCCAGTATCGTTGCGATCAAACTCTGTTCGATCGGCTGCTGGAGAAGTATTTCATTGCGACGATCGTCGGCATGGTGCGTCGGGAATTGCTCGGCCAGAATGTGCGTTTTCACGAATCGCTTCGGTACGCCGAGGAGTGGCTGTTTTATCTCCAATTGGCATGGCGTGCCCCGGCCGGCTTCATCGACGAGCCGTTGTGCGTGCATCACTTTGTGGCAGGCAGCCTGGCACGAAGCGATAAGGAGGCGAACTTCGTCGAGCTGGCCGCCACGCTCCACGCGATTGCCGAGACCCTACACGATCTGACTCCCGCGCAGCAACGCGTGCTCAATACGCATCTCGCGGATACCTATCGGCAGCTCGGCTACGACGCGCATCGTGACGGGCGGTTCTCGGATGCCACGGCGGCGTTCGCTCGGTCCCTGCGGCGCCTACCGCGCGTCAAAGTCCTGGCCGCGGCGGGTGATGCCTTTTGGCGCGGACTGCTGCGGTCGCATCCGGCGCCTGTGACCGAGGAACCGATCGATGCTCAAGCGGCGATTCCCGGCGTCCGATAATGGCGTAAGGGAAGTCCCTGGTTGAAACGCTCCGCCGCAGGAATAGCGCCACAGAATCACGATGACGACGTCGGTCACCGAACAAGCCCCACGCCAAGCCGCTGGAGATTCGCCGCAGCGTATCCAACACGTTTGGGACGTGTTGTGGCGGCATCAGCCGTCCGCCGAGAAGGACGACGCACTCATCGAGCGCGAACGGCTCAGTCCGCGGTGGGCACGAATTCGCGAGGAACTTGTCCGTGTGTTCGGCCGGGTCGATGGGCTACGCACGATCGAGCTGGGAAGCGGGCGCGGCGATTTGTCGCTGCTGCTCGCGCAAGCCGGCGCCAAGGTCACATTGCTCGATTCGAGCGAGCGAGCCCTGGAACAGGCACGGGCACGGTTTGACCGGCTCGACGCGGCTGCCACGTTCGTGTGTGGGGATATGCTCGGGGATCTGGCGGGTGAGCACGAGGGGTTCGACGTGTCGCTTTCTTCCGGAGTGATCGAGCACTTCCGCGACGACGACCGCAATCGCGTGCTGCGAAGCCACCTGGACGTGCTGGTTCCCGGCGGCCTGGCCGTCGTGAGCGTGCCGCACGCGCACTGCCCACCCTATCGGCTTTGGAAGCTCTACCTCGAAGCGCGCGGCTGGTGGCCCTACGGCATGGAGATTCCCTACAGCCGGGGCGAGATCGTTCGGCGATCGCGCCAGGTTGGGTTTGACGATGCCCGGGCGACGTGCCTGGGGTTTTGGCAGTCGGTGTCGGATCACTGGGGACGAAGCATACTCCATCGGACGTGGGATTGGTCCCAGCACCGGTCGATCCTGGACGGCACCCTGGGGATGACGCTGCTCATGTTCGGGAGGCGTGCGTCGTGACGTTGGCCGCCCATCCACCGCGAACGATAGGCCTCGCACGGGCAACGACTGCGGACCGGGTCGATCTGCACTTCGCGCACCGCGGTCATGGGGAGGAGTTCGACATGGAGGTGGCGTGGATTCTGCGTCACCTTCCGACAGAGGCAAGTCGCGTACTCGACGTCGGCTGCGGCAACGGGGCGTTGTTCGATGCATTGGGGCTCGGCCGCACGATGGGGCTCGACTACTGCGCCGCGGGGTTGACGCACACGCGAGCGGCGTTCTCCACGGTGCCGCTGATGTGCGCCGACGCGACCTGCCTGCCGGTCTCGTCGAAGTCGTTCGATGTCATCACCGCCCAGCATGTGATCGAACATCTGGAGGCGTCGGCCGCGGCATGTCGCGACTGGCACCGCGTGCTTCGCCCGGGCGGACTGCTGCTGCTATTGACGCCCAACGTGCGGTTCATCGATCCCGGTGTGTTCGAGGACGAGACCCACGTGTGTCTCTACAATGAGCATTCCCTGACCGATCGGCTGGTCCACGCCGGCTTCGAGATTGTCGAGCTGTGCTCGCTGGGTCTGCCGTGGTTTCGCAACTACCGGCGGTTGCCGTCCGGCTGGCGTTTCCGGCGGATGGTGACGCGGCAGTCGTCGATGCTCGCGCGGGTGCCGTGGCTGCGTTGGCGCGGCCAGACGCTGTGTTGCTGTGCACGGAGGCCGGTGTCATGAAGCCACGCGCCCTGCGGGTGCTGGTCGATGCGCGCATGATGGTGGGCCGGTTCTCCGGCGTGAGCCGTTACGTGACCCGACTTATCGACGAGTTGGCCAAGCTGGACGGCATTGCGCCGGTGGCGCTGTGCGGGGTCGGCGGGGCGGATCGATGGCTCGACCGCGGCGACGTTCAGACCATCGTTTCGAGTTTTCGGCGGGCCGACCGTTCGTCCAGCCGACGAGTTGAATGGGACGCGCTCTACCTGCGCCGGATCATTCACGATAGTGGGGCGGATATCTTCCACGCGACGTGGAACACCGGGATCCCGGCGATGTGTGGCACGCCTTCGGTGCTGACCATTCACGACCTGATTCCCTGGCACGAGCCCCAGGCCCACTTCGGCACCGTCTGGCAGAGGCGGTGTTACACGTTCGCGCAGCGTGCGTCGGCGAGGCGGGCCGCGATAATCGCGACGGTGTCCGATCACGTACGGCAGGACGTCATCGGCACGCTCGGTATCGACGCGTCCAAGGTGCGAACGATTCACAACGGGGTGGAATTGCCGAGCGGGGCGCGGGGCCAGGCCGTGCCGCGGCGCTATGTACTCTACGTCGGCGGCCATGAGCGGCGCAAGAATCTGGGCGGGCTGTTTCGCGCGATGCAGGCGTATTGGGACCGCTACCCGGACCGAATCCTGTTGCACGTGACGGGCATTCCGGACACGCTCGACGAGTCGGCGCGCGGCGTGTTGGACACGCTGACGCACCGGGATCGCGTTCGCTTTCTCGGCAGCATCGACGACGCCGAACTGTCGCGGCAATACGCGTCGGCCGTGGCCCTGATGACCTTGTCACTCAACGAGGGGTTCGGTCTGCCGGCTCTAGAGGCGATGGCCCACGGCTGCCCGGTGATCGCCTCGCGGGCCGCGTCGCTACCGGAGGTGGTAGGCCCTGCCGGTGTGCTCGTGAATCCCCACGCACCGGCCGAGGTCGCCGCGGGGCTTCATCATGTGATATCTCAGCCCGCAGAGCGGGAGGCGCTCGTCTACCGCGGTCACGCCCGTGCGGCACAGTTCACCTGGGAGCGCGTGGGAAGCGAGACCCGGCAGCTTTACGAGTGGGCCGTGAGTCCGCGCCCCGGGCCGCGATGCCGCGCCGGTCGCCGCCCGCCCCAGCCTGTCCACTGTCTAGGTAGCCGAATGGGGCCAACCTTACCGCCTTCCAGCGACGCCCGGCCGGGCCGGCCGGACCGGCCGGGTCCTCGACAAACGTCTCGATCCGTGTGATACTGGCGGGTTCCAAGACATGCCGAAGGGTCGCTAGAAGGATGGTAGACGTACACGATGCAGCCTGAAGCGCTTGAGAAGCTGGCGAAAAAAAGCCCCAACGAGTTCGAAGCCGCCTGGATGAAACTGGTCGAGTCGTCGGAGTTGACGCCCGAGCGATGGGCGATGTACGAACCGGCGCTGAGAGCGCTCGTCAAGGGCGATCGACAGAAGCAAGCGGAGACGCTGGCCTGGGCGGCGATCGAGGCCGTTTCGAATGATCACGAGCCGCTGGCGGTGATTACGATGGCCGGTCCGCTTCTTCGCGGTGTCGGCGAGAGCGACGAGCTTCGCACTCAGGTGACCGAGTTGTACAAGTCGGCGTATGAAGGTCGCGACGGCCTCGAGGAGTTGCTCGAAGAGGCCGGTCTTGCGGGTGGCCGCCCGGTTCGGCGGGCGCTGCAGACGCTCGAGGTGGCGCTCAACGTGTCGGAGGGGGCCTACCTGATCGAGCGGCATGACACGGGCGCGGCCCGCGTGGACGACGTCGACACTTCTGCCTGGAAGTTTACGATCACGAACGGCGACGGAAGCGAAACGCTTGGTGCGGTCAAACTCGCCGATCGGTACAGCGTGTCCGAACCGGGCAATTTTCGCGTGCTGATGCAGTTCTTCCCGGATCAGCTTCACGAGCGGGTCAATGGCGACCCGGCGTCCATCGTGATCGATCTGTGTCGCGAGAACGGCAACACGATCGACAGCGAGCAGTTGATGGGCTACCTCGTTCCGAAGGTGCTCGACGAGAACGGCTGGAAGAAGTGGTGGACGAAGACTCGCTCGGCGCTCAAGAAATTGCCGAACGTACAGGTGGACGGTAGGTCGCCGTATTACATCACGTACACGGAGGTGGACGTCGACTTCGGGTCCCAGTTCGTCGATGCGTTCGTCAAGATGGAGGACCCGGTCAAACAGGTGTCGCTCGCCGAGGAGTACGTGCGGGATTGCGGTGCGCGCAGCGAGCAGCCCGACGCGGCTTGCATCGACAAATGCTGCTCCGTCCTGCGGCAACGCGCCTTGGCGGTGGAGAAGAACCGGCCCGACGACGCCTTCGTGCAATGGCTGGCCGTGCGACGAATCGGACGGGTTGCCGGCGCGGAGGGTATGGAGGATCGCGTGGCCGAGCTGATCGATGCGGCCGGTGATCTTCCCGCGTTGATCGCGCAGGTACCCGACGCCTCGCTCCAACAGCTCGCGTGCGAGGTAGTGATGGAACGCAGGCCGGACACCTGGACCGACGAGTTTCTGGCGTTGCTGCCGAGGGTGGCGCTGTCGGTGTGCGACTGGTGCGCGAAGCAGCTGCTCGAAGCGGGCGTCGAGGCGAGCCGGATCGTCGATCTGGCACAGCCGATTATTTCATCCCCGGTGGATCATTTCGAGGCCGTGTTGTGGCTCTGGAACGTGCCGGACGTGGAAGGCATGGACCAGGCCGTGCCGCCGGTGTCGGTGCTGTTCACGATCCTCCGAGGCCTCGAGTCGTCGCGACTCGAGGATCACATCGACCGGTCCGTGGCCCTGAGGCTAGGCGGAAGGGCGCGGGCGGTGCTGGGGGCGCGCAAATGCGCTCGGTTTGCCGAGTGCGTCGACACGCTGGAGCCGGGCATGGCTAAGGCTTTGCGACGGCAACTGCACGTGACCGACAACCTCGGCCGGGCCGTGCGCGAGGACATGCTCCGGATTCTCGATCGCAAGTTCCCCAAGGTCTCGAACGCGCGGGCGCTCAAGCCGTGGGAGCGCGAGGATACCCTCTACGTCACGGAGCAGGGCTTGTCGCGCAAGCAGGACGAGATCGAGCACCACGTCAACGTGAAGATGCGCGAGAACGCCAAGGCGATCGGCGAGGCGGCCGAAAAGGGCGATCTCAGCGAAAACTCAGAGTATAAGTTTGCGTTGGAGGAGCGGGACTTGCTCCGGGCGCGGCTGGCTCAGATGAACAGCGAGGTAGCCATGTCCCAGGTGCTTCGGCCGAAGGATGTGCCGGAGGACGAGATCGGCATCGGCACCAAGGCCGTGTTCCGCAAAATCGAAGACGGTTCGAGCTACGAGATCACCTTCTTCGGGCCGTGGGAGGCTGACTTCGACAAGGGCATCTTGAACTACTGCTCCCCGCTGGGCATGGAGTTGATGGGCGTCCGGGTCGGCCAGCAGGTCGAGTTTGACCATCGCAACGCATCCGGACTGTACGAGCTCGTGGCCGTGACCAACGCGCTGGCGGAAGAAAGCAACGTGTAGCGCGGCCGTCGCCACCCTCGGTCGATCCGGCGTGGCAAGCCGCGCAAATTCCACCTGAGAATGCCGC
>Ga0055449_10000154_pt1 | contig 19290 bp, 12 predicted proteins | sample China_Galinas_PW_2_FD_57739 | JGI IMG/M metagenome (GOLD analysis project Ga0055449, IMG submission 57739) | Wetland microbial communities from San Francisco Bay, California, USA, that impact long-term carbon sequestration - China_Galinas_PWB_D1 | ecosystem: Environmental > Aquatic > Marine >... | reverse complement strand
GACGGCGATCCAGGCGCGACCCAGGCGAAGCCGGGCAAAATAAGTAGACGGCCGGCGCAACCGCCGGTCGCGTCGCGCGGCGAGCCGTCTCAGGTGCAACGCCCGGGCCTCGGCAATCGCGGTCAGCATCGGACGAAGGCGGTCGGTGGTCGCCTTGGCCGATCCGTCCTGGTGTCTGGCGGCGTCGTACTCGCGCATGAACCTCAACCGGTCCGTCGCGCCGGCGAGGGTTTGAAAGTACAAGTCGAGCTGGGCCAAAGAGGCCGCAGATCGTTTGTCGTCCAGCGGTCCAGGGCGAAAGCGCACCCAAGGAAGGTCGATCAGCGCCGCGACCGGGTCGAATGAGCCGGCACGTTGCACGACGATGTTGTTCGGGTGGCCGTCGCGGTGGATCAGGCCGCACTGATGGGCGGCCGCCATCAGTCGCGCCACGGCGCGGATCAACGCCGTCCGTTCGGCAAGCGTGCCGCCACGCTGCACCACGCCCCATGCCTGAGGGAGGGTCGACTCGCCGCACGCCTCTGCGACATAAAGCGATTGAGGCTTGCTCCCGATTCGAACGCCCGCGGCGAGCGGGCGAGCGATGGGTACACCTCTGGCTTCCGCGAGGCGCGCGTGGCGCCATTCGCGCTGGCCCGCAGCGAGACCCAATCGGCACTTGAGCCGGTCGAGCGGCCCGTGACCTTCCAACACCTTGGCGTAGACGGTGCGGCCGGGCAGATCGACACGCCAGGTCGACCGGTCATGGCCGCCCTTGGCGAGCGTCGCGCGGGCGTCCTGGGCGAGGTCGGACCAATTGGGGCGGTTCCGACCGAGCAAGGTGTCGATCATGTCGCCCCGGACCTGCCAACGGATGCCGTCGACCTCTCGGGTCGCGATCGGCGAAGATTGGCGTTTGTGCATCGTCCCGCGGGCTCCCCTGGGGGGTTCCGACCCACTGATCCTCGTTGAGCGCGGACACACCGTCACCGAATCCTTCCGCGCGCCTTGATTCTACCGCCGCGGTCGCATGCGAGCCACACGGCGACAGGCCAACCCCGGTACTCGTCAAATCTTGTCGGGCGTATGTGTGGCGCCCGCCATTTTCGCTAGTATCGTCGCTTGGCGAGAACCGATGCAACGCTAGCGTCCGCGCCCAACGCCTTCGAAGTACGGAAGATATGCTCAAGAACGCCAATCAGTTCGTCAGGCACGTCGTGACGGTTGTGATCCTTGGGGCGTGCTTGATGCCCCCGTCCGGCTGCAACCGTTACATCAAGCGCTCGACCGATGATGTGGCCTACAACGCCATCGCCCAGCGGCAGCGGCAGAGCCTCGGCTTTGCGACCGACGTGAGAATCACTGAGCCCGAAAGCAACCGCGCTGGCGAGCGGATGTACTCGTTCACGCCTCGGCCTTTGCCCGCCGATCTGCCGGAGGCCTTCAGGAAACCGCCGAAGAAAGCGCCGCAACGGAAGAAGGTGACGCCGCCGGCCGATGCCCCGCTTCCCGAAGATAGTACCACGCCCGAGGGTGCGGCCCCGCCTGAGGGTGCTGCGCCGCAGAAGCAGGTGGCACCGCCGGGGGAATCCACCGCTCCGGGCGCGGCCGCCAATCCGGCAAAGCAGGCAAACCCGCCAAAGGCGGGAAAGCCGTCGGAGGAGGCCGCCGGAGCGAGCGCGGAGCCCGGTGATGAGGCGGTCGACGACACTGGAATAGACCTGGAAGATTTTACCAAGGATCCTGGCGCCGAGGCGGAAGCCCCGGGCGCCGAAGGCGTCGTGCAAACGCCGACTTTGGCGGAAATGTTGCAGGTCGATGCGAAAGAGGGTGAGGATCCGCTTAACGCAGGCAGGGTATTCGACCTTCGCCAATGTCTCGCGTATGCCCAGCGCCACGCGCGTGATCTTCAGAATGCCAAGGAGGATCTCTACCTGGCCGCGCTGGATCTCACGCTCGAACGACACCTGTGGACACCGCAGTTTTCGGCGCAAATCAGCAGCGATTACAAGGACTACGAAGCTGACGCGACGTTCGACCAGGCGTTGACGTCCGTGGCCGAGGTTGCGGTCAGTCAGCGACTGCCGCTCGGCGGCCAGGTGGCGGCCCGGGCGATCGCGACGTTCGTCGATGACTTGAACTCGCACGTCAACGACGCCGAGTCCGGCCAGATGATCCTCGACGCGAACATCCCGCTCTTTCGCGGAGCGGGGCGTGTCGCCTACGAGTCGCGGTATGCGGCCGAGCGCGAGCTAGTCTATGCCGTCCGACGCTACGAGCGTTTTCGTCGCACGTTTCTGGTCCAGGTTGCCGGCGCCTACTTCGATGTTCAAAACCAAAAGCAGAACGTGCGAAACACCGAAAGAAGCTACGACAGCCGCCACGACGAGTGGGAGCGGGCCGAATTCATCGAACGCATGGGCCGAAGCGACACGGTCTTTGACACCTCGCGTGCTCAGTCCAGTCTGCGTCGAGCCGAGTCGGCCCTGGTCGGGGCCCAGGAGGCGTACGCGTCGCAGATGGATCAGCTCAAAATCCTGATCGGCATGCCGGTCGAGGAGCAGCTGAACGTGATCGATCAGGCGGACGACGAGGTCAGTGACTCGTTGGATCGCCTGCTCGCGGACGTGCCCTTGGACAAGGCCATTCATACCGGGCTGACATACCGCCTGGACCTGCTGAACGACGCCGATCGCGTCGACGACGCGCGACGCGGACTGACGGTCGCGAAGAACCAGATTCTGCCTGACCTCGATTTCACCGGTCAGATCGTGGGCAATTCCGATCCGGCCCACCTCTCGACCGTGACGTTCGGCCAGGATCGCACTGAGTGGAGCGCCGGCTTCCAGTTCCGCATCGACGATCGGCGGAAGGAAATCAACGCGTATCGCGAGTCTGTCGTGAGCGTGCGGCGCGCCGAACGGGCGCATGAGGAGTTTTGCGACCAGGTTCGGGCCGACGTTCGGCGCGCGGTCCGGCGGATTCAGCGAACGGCCGCCGTCCGCGAGATCGAGATCAAGAACGCGGAGGAAAACGCGGTTCGTCTCGAGGCCGCAAAGGTACAGTTCCGGCTGGGCAAGAGCACCAACCAAAACGTCGTGGACGCGGAGGACGAGTTGCTTGCCGCCCGCAACGTGGCGGCCGCGGCGGTCGCGGCCTACCGCGTTTCGATCCTGACCTACCGTCGCGACACCGGAACGCTGCGCGTGGACGAAGACGGCGCGTGGGTCGACCAGACAGCGGCGCCCGACCCCAACAAGGCCGGGCCCTAGCCGTCCGCACGATATCGGACCCTGGTGACGCGTGAAATCCGGGTACGGCTTGCGAACTGTAACATGCAGGATTCGACCACAAGTTTCGACCGGACGGACTTTATGACAATGTTGAAGCCTGTTATCCTTTACAATGACCCGCAGTGCGCGATGGAGCTCGACGATCGCCCCCTCCGCGCAGTGAATGGAATCGGCCGACGTCCAACAGAGGATTCTTCGAGGACCGCGCCATGACGACGATGACACACTCGACGCCCCGGACCGAATCTTCCACCGATGTGATCGAGTCTGCCGGCGGCGCAACATGGATTGGGAAGCTGATTCGCGCCGTGCTCTTGCTCGCGGTCGTGGTGGCGGCGGTGGGCGGTTTGTGGCGCCTGACCGGTCTCGGCCCCGGTCCGGGCAAGTCGGATATTACGATGTTCACGGTGGCGCCGCGCAATTTCGCCGTCGTGCTCAAGGAGAAGGGCGAGCTGAAGGCGGCGCACTCGGCTTCGGTGATGTCGCAGGTCGAGGGCCGCGCCACGATTATCTCGCTGGTTCCCGAAGGCACGGCCGTGAAGAAGGGGGATTTGCTCGTCGAATTGGCCAGCGACGAGATCGAAGATCGCATTCAGCAGGAGGAACTGAAAGAGGCGAACGCCATCACCGCCTACGATGCGGCGAAGACCGAGCTGGAAATCCAGAGGGACCAGAACGACAGCGACATTCGCAAGGCCAACCTCAAGATCGAACTGACCCAACTCGAGTATGACAAGTACGAGAAGGCGGATTGGTCCCAACAGCAAAAGGACGCGGAGATCGCGATCGACGAGGCGCAGATCGTGCTACAGCGAGCGAAGGAGGACTACGAGTCGTCGATCGAGCTTCGCAAGCGGAAGTTCATCACCAAGACGGCGTTCGAGCAGGACAAGTTCGATTACACGAAAGCGAAGTGGGATCTCGAAAAGGCCGAACACGCCAAGCAGGTGCTCGAGCAGTACACGCACGTCGCGGCGGGACGACAGCGACAGTCGGACGTCGAGGAGGCGCAGAAGGAGTTCGAACGCGTCAAGAAAAACGCCGAGGCGGAGGAAGCCAAGAAAGTGGCGGATGTCGAGGGCCGCAAGAAAGAGCTCAAGCTGATCCAGGACAACCTTGCGAAGCTGCGCCGCCAGAAGGAAAACTGCCGCATCTACGCGCCGACGCAGGGATTCGTGGTGTACTACACCGGCCACAGCCGGTTCTTTTCAAGTGACGATCAGATTCGCGAGGGTGCGTCGGTCCACGAGCGGCAGGTGCTACTGGAGCTTCCCGACACCAGCGAGATGCTCGTCACGGTCCGCGTGCACGAGGCGAAGACCGACAAGCTGGCCATCGGTCAGCGGGCGAACGTCACGATCGAGGGGATTCCCAACCGGGTGTTCACCGGCACGGTCTCCAAGATCGCCGTCCTGGCGGATACGCAAAACCGCTGGCTCAATCCGGACCTCAAGGAGTACGAGACCGAGATCAAGCTGGATCACACGGATGTGCCGCTCAAGCCCGGCGTGACCGCCTTTGCCGAAATCCTCGTGGAGGATGTCAACGCCAAGGCCGCGGTGCCCGTCCAGGCGGTCTACACGAAGGGCATGCAGCGCTTTGTGTTCACCGACAACCCGAAACAACCCTTCCGCAGGGTGAAGCTGGGAAGCGTCGGAACGGAGTGGGCTCAGATCACCGACGGACTGGACGTCGGGGACCGGATCATGCTGGCCTTCGGCGATCAGCAGAAGCGACTCATTCCCGACGTGCGCGAAAGCCCCGAGCAAGAGTTCAGCCAGGCCATGCGTGGCGCTCCAGGTCAGGGCGGCCCCGGCCAGAGCGGCAGAGGTGGCGGTCTGGCGGAGCATCGCGGTGGTCGGCGACGCGGGAATCGGGGGCCCGGCGGCAACCATCCTGGCGGCAAAGCGCCCAACGGTCAGGCCCAACGTGACGGGCGGCGTCCGGACGCCGGCGGTGCCAAGGGCAAGTCCGCGGACAAGGCGGCCGCACCCGCCACTACCCGGACCGATTCATAGGTAACATCGCGCGTGATCATCGCATCCGTTCAGCAACTCACCAAGGTCTACGGCAAGGCGGGCAGCCAGGTCCGCGTTCACGCACTTCGCGGAATCGACATCGACTTCGTGGAGGGCGAGTCCGTCGCGATCTGCGGAGCCAGCGGCTCGGGCAAGAGTACGCTGCTGAATCTGCTCGGTTGCCTGGATCGCCCGACCCAAGGCCGTTACTTCCTGGGCGATGTCAACGTCGCGACACTCGATGACGACCAGCTCTCGGAGATTCGCGGCCAGCGAATCGGCTTCGTCTTCCAGAACTTCAACCTCATTCCGCAACTGACCATCCAGGCGAACATCGAGGTGCCCCTCTTCTACCAGGGGATTCCACAGGCGGCTCGGCGCCAGAAATCGCACGAGCTGCTCGAGGCAGTGGGGCTGGCGGATCGTTGCCACCACCGGCCCAACGAGCTTTCCGGCGGTCAGCAGCAACGAGCGGCCATCGCCCGATCCCTGGTCAATGACCCGCTCATCCTGCTCGCCGACGAGCCGACCGGCAACCTCGACACCGCCACCGGACAGCGTATCCTCGGCGTGTTTGAGGAGCTCAAGTCGCAGGGCCGAACCATCATCCTGGTGACCCATGAGCCGGAGGTGGCCGCGCGCTGCGACCGAATGATCACCCTGCGTGACGGCCTGGTCCACGAGGACCGCTACACCAATTCGGACCATCGGACGGCCGCCGCCGCGACGGCCTAGCCGCCACACCCACTCCGCCATGCCCAATTTGCCGTGCGGGCGGCTCCGCGAGGGACCCGGAACCATCCGGTCGTGACAAGCCTTGCGCCGGCCGAAACTCGCATTCGGACCGTCCGAGATCGATTCCTCGTCCGAATACTGATCCGAGGACTCGCCGGGGGGCGTTTTTATCGGGCATTTTTCGACGCTCATGTCTGTAACTAGCCGTAAATAAAAACGTTACGATTTGACACCCAAACCATTGGTAATTTGGGATAAATGGTGAAGAATTTGAAATAGGGACGTCGAAATATTACCTAGGTTATCTAAAGCTTCCAGATAGCCAACCGTATGTTCTTCACTCGGCGGGGCGCGCCGTCGGAGGGGAGCAGTTTCAACCAGCAGGCCCAGGTTTCATTATGGAGCGAGCAAATGGCGAAGCGAGAGCTTTCGATCGAGGCGATGTGGACGAAGTACCTCAAGAGCCGGGCCGTGGAGATGCGGAATCAGATCGTGGTGTACTACAGTCACCTGGTTCACAGCCACGCGGCCAGGCTCTCGCGAAAGCTGCCGGCGCAGGTGTCTTACGACGAGATTTGCAGTGCGGCGTTCGACGGCCTGATCGAGGCCGTCGAGGCCTACGATCCGGAGCGGAAGGCCAAATTCGAGACGTTCTGCCAGCAGCGTATCTCCGGGGCCGTGATGGACTGGCTTCGCAGCCTGGACCCTCAAAGCCGCACCGTCCGGACGTTTGAGAAACGTCGCATGATGGTGCAGGAAGCGATGGGCACCGACATGGAACACACCCCGTCCCAGGCCGAACTGGCCCGCCGACTCGACATGAGCGTCTCCCGCTTCGACTATCTGTCGCGCCTGTCGCAACTGGGCAAGGAAGTGCATTTCAGCGCGATGGAGCCTTCGGGCGATCGACGCAGCCAGGGCTCTTCTCATACGTGGGACATTCGCGACGGCAAGTCGGTGGACCCCGGCGTGAAGGTGACACGCGAACTCTTGACCGAACACATCACCCGTGATCTCGCCCGCGAAGAGCGACTTGTTCTGATCCTCTATTACTTCGAAGAGATGACGATGGCCGAGATCGGCGCCGTACTGGATCTCTCGGAGTCCCGCGTGAGTCAGATCCACAAGGAAATCCTGACGCGACTTCGCCAGCGTTTCGGCGGGTCGCTGTGCGAAGAGCTGGTCGCCTAGTCGACGTGCCATTCGGCGGCACCGGCGACGACCTTCGCGCCATGCCGTTGTGACCGGTCGATGCGGGTCCGCTTGTGGCCGTGCGCCGTGCGGCGTAGCATGAACGCATGTTGCGCAGGGTTGCGATGGTGGTCGCATACGATGGGACCGAGTTCCACGGCTGGCAGCACCAGCCGGGTCTGCGGACCGTCCAGGGCGTTCTCGAGCAGTCTGCGCGGCGGGCCCTGCGGCATCAGGTGGCCCTGGTGGGCAGCGGTCGCACGGACCGGGGCGTACACGCGGCCGGTCACGTCTGCAGCTTTGACACGAGCAGCGAGCTTTCCACCTACCGAATGCGCCATGCGATGGGATCGCGTCTGCCCAAGGATGTGACGATCGTAGCCGTGCGCGATGTTCACCACACGTTTCACGCGACGCGAAGCGCGATCAGCAAGCTGTATCGCTACCGTATACACAACGCGTTGGGCCGGCCGGTGGAGCGATCCGCCCAGCCCTATTGCTATCACTTCTGGCACGACCTCGATGTGGACCGCATGCGGCTCGGCGCGCGGCATTTCGTCGGCGAGATGGACTTCACCGCCATGACGGCCACCGGCACGGTCCGCGAAACGATGGTGCGGCGCGTCATTCGCTGCGATGTCGAACGGCACCTCGACGAGATTCGTATAGACGTGGAGGGGACCGGGTTTCTCTACAAGCAGGTGCGCAACATGGTGGGCACGCTTCTTCGCGTCGGGTGCGGGCAATGGGAGCCGGACCGCGTCGCGGACATCATCGCGAGCAGGAATCGGGCGAATGCCGGGCCGACGGCGCCGGCGCGCGGGCTCTGCCTGCGATGGGTACGGTATCCGGCGTCCGTCCTGCGGCCTGATCCGGGTGGGTCCGGAGGAGCGGACGGCGTCTCGGACCGCGTGGTCGATGCGGTGGAAGATCCTCCGAACGAAGTCGAAGCCGGTCTTGCTGAAGGCGACAGCGCGTGAATTACAATTCATGAAGATCGTTCACGTTATCACACGGCTGATCATCGGGGGCGCACAGGAAAACACGGTACTGACGTGTCGTGGGTTGGTCGAGTCGGGCCACGAGGTGACACTGATCGCCGGCACCGAGACCGGACCGGAGGGCTCGCTCTGGCCGAGTGCCGAGGCGTGCGGGTGTCGCATCATCCGGTCGACGCATCTTCGTCGGGCAATCAGCCCGATTGCCGACCGGCGGGCGGTCGGCGAACTCGAACAAGCGTTTCGCACGCTCAAGCCCGACATCGTCCACACGCACAGCAGCAAGGCGGGGATTCTCGGGCGCGAGGCGGCCCGGCGGGCCGGCGTGCCGGTGATCGTCCACACCATTCACGGGATGAGCTTCAACCGCACGCAGCCGTGGTGGACGCGGGCGGCGTATCGGTACCTCGAGCGCCGGGCCGGTCGGTGTACGACCGCATTCGTCTGCGTCGCCGATGCGATGACCGATCAGGCGGTGTGGGCCGGGCTGGCGCCGCGCGAACGGTTTACGACGGTGCGGTCCGGCATGGAGCTGGAGCAGTTCGGCCCGGATGAGAAGGTTCGGGCGGAGGTGCGAAAGGCGTGGGGGGTCTGCGACGCCGATGTGGTCATCGGGACGATCGCACGGCTGTTTGCGAACAAGGGGTACGAACAAATCCTTGCGGCGATGCCGAACGCAGTTCGTCGCGTGCCGCAACTTCGCTTCGTGTGGGTGGGGGATGGCGCCCACCGGGCTGTGTATGAGCGCCGGTTGGATCAGTTGGACCTGCGGGATCGTGTTCACTTCGCGGGGCTGGTTCCGCCGGAGGCAGTGGGACGGTTGATCAAGGGGTTCGACATCGTGCTGCACGCGTCGCGGTGGGAGGGGTTGCCGCGGGCGGTCGTTCAGGGTTTGCTCACGAAGGTGCCGGCCGTCAGCTTCGACAACGACGGCGCGGGCGAGGTCGTGCTCGATGGCCAGACCGGGCGGCTCGTGCCATACGGTGACATCACAGGCCTGACGGACGCGATCGTCGAACTGGCCGAGCAGCCGGGTTTACGTCGCACGCTGGGCGATCGCGGCCGGGAGCTGTGCGTTCGTGAGTTCGACTGGCGCAAGATGGTGGCGGACCTAGAAGCGCTGTACGCGCGGCTCGCATAGGGCGCCCGTGGCGTTTCCGTTTATGGGTGACCCAGAGCCGGTCGGCGTCCATTCCTGAAGCGAATCAATCGTGTCGCTACACTACGGAATTCGAGCACTGCCCACAGAGCAGTGGTACACACCGTCGAGTCAGGCGCGTTGCACCGCCTATGAGCAATCCGTGTCGGTGTGGTCGACCGTCCAGCAGTGCCACGCGTCGTCACCGAAGTGGTCGCTGTCCTTGACGCGGCCGTCGCCTGCGTCGCGGTTCCACTCGATGTTGATCGTGTGGTCCTGGCTTTTGGTATAGATCTCGTAGAAGGTGTCGAAGTCACCCGTGATGCTGCCGTAGTAGATGTAGCTGCCGTTTTCCGGGTCGTTCGGCACAATGTTCGTATAGCGAATGTCGCCGGTGTTGGCTTCGATGTCGCGCGTCCAGTCGATCGTGAGCAACGGCTGCGGGCTGTCCGGGCTGTTGTTCAAAGTCCAGGTGCCGGCCGTCCCCGCCAGGTTGGACACGCCGCTGAACCAGTGGAAGTTCTCGTAGTCGCCGGCCTTCGTCACGTACATGTCCCATTGGATGTCGCCGTCGACGGCCAGCGCGTGCAACTCGGCGGAGTAGGTGATCCCCGAAACCACGGTGTTGTACGACCAGACCCACGTGCCATCGTCCAATTGTTCGGGAACGTGGTTGAAGGCTTCTGCGAACGAGCCCACCGGAACCGCGAGCCCGACGGTGATGATGACACTCCACACGCCCACGTGAATCGCGGACCAGCCCCAGTTGCCGTTGTTGATCACCTGGGCGGCCTGCGGGTTGGTGTTGTCGACAATGAGTTTGGCGTTGCTGCTGCCGTTGAATTCAGAGAAGTCCATCACCATGGTCGAGGCAGGCGGGATGTCCGGCGGTTCGTCGACGGCCGGTGCGGCCGGCCCCATGCACCCGGCGGTGTTCAACGCCAAGGCCGTGCAAAGCAGGCAGGCGGTCGCGATTCGTGCGAGTCTCGTATCGATCATCAGCGTATCTCCGGTTCGCAGGTCGGTTGCCCCATGCGGCGGCCCATTGTGCGTGCGTCCAAGTGGCCCCTCCACACCCCCAATCGGCCCATCCGTGACTGTGTCTTTATTTTCGTTTACGAACGGACGGTTGGCGACAACATGCTTGCCCGGCTTATGCAAGGGCGGTCCGAATAATCGACCCAATACCACGGGCGGTGCCGTCATCGAGCCAGCGCCGAGTGGCCCGCCCGGCGCGTGACGCCTGTGATTATCAGCCTCTTTCATGCCCGGGAAGGGGCCATTCCGACACCGGGGGTAGTCAACGGGGCGTTGAGAACGGACAATGCATGGTGCCCATAACAACATGGTTCCCAGCCGCGTCTGAAACCGTCTGCAGGACGAGGAGTACACCCGATGAGCGATTCCCGAAAAACCGCCCCAGCCGTCACGACAGCGAACGATGTTCCGGCGCTATCGGCCGATGCCGTTCGCTGGCGCTGTAACCCAGAGTCGCTGCCTTTTGACTCGACGGCCGAGCTGGAGCCGTCGGACGTCGTGATCGGCCAGCAGGACGCCATCGAGGCCCTTCACTTCGGATTGGAGACGAACGCTCCGGGCCAGAACATCTTCGTGCGCGGCCTGGCCGGCACCGGACGTATGACCCTGCTCAAACGATTGATGGAGGAGATTCGCCCGAGCTGTCCGCTGGCGATGGATCGATGCTACGTCCATAACTTCCCACAGCCGGACCGGCCGCGGTTGATCACGCTGCCGCGCGGGCGGGCTGAGTCGTTCCGGAAGCGCATCGATCAGCTCGTCAACTTCATCCGCAAGGAATTGGTCCACGCGCTCTCGTCGGACCGGTTGAAGGAGCGCCGGGCATCGCTGGATGCGTCGGCCGAGGCGAAATACGACGGGCTGGTCAAGCCGCTGAACGAGTCGCTCGAACAAGCCGGCATGCAGTTGGTCACGTTGTCGAGCGGCCCGATCATCCAGACGGCCCTGTTTCCGCTTTACGAAGGCAAGCCGGTGGCCCCGGAGAAGTTCGAGCAACTCCGCGCGGAAGGCAAGATCAAGGAGGAGGACTACCAACTCGTCCAGTCGAAGCGGGAAGAGTTCGCGCACCAGCTTCAGGACCTCGCCGAGCAGATCAACGACCTTCGGCACGAGCACGAGGAGAACGTGCAGAACCTGATGGAACAGGCGGCCGGCGAACTCTTGCACGGGCGCACGGCGCGCATCGCGGCGGAGTACGACGAGGAGCCGGTCAAGCTGTTTTTGAGCGAACTCGTTGACGACGTGGTGAAGAATCGCCTGCCGGACGTCGAGGGCGACTCCAGCTTTGCGGAGAACTACCGCGTCAACGTCGTGCTGAGCCATACCGGGGGGACCGAGTGCCCTATTGTGCTGGAGAACACACCGACGCTGCAGAACCTCCTCGGCGGCGTCGACTACCACTTCGATCCGGAAGGCGAGGCGCGGGCGACGCACCTGGGCATTCGGGCGGGTTCGATCCTACGGGCGGACGGCGGGTATCTCGTGCTCGACGCGCGCGACGTGCTGATGTCGGCCGGCGCCTGGCCGATGCTCATTCGTACGCTGCGCACCAGCAAGCTCGAGATCACACCGCAGGAGCGGGCGTACTTCTTCCCCGGGCCGATGCTCAAACCCGAGCCGATCGACGTCCACGTCAAGGTGATTTTGCTCGGGGACAGCGAGATGTACTACATTCTCGATAGCTATGATCCCGACTTCGCCCAACTCTTCAAGGTGCTGGCCGACTTCGACTCGACCATCCCGCGCGACGGGGACGGGGCGTCGCAATATGCCAGCGTGCTGGCACGCATTGCCAAGGAGGAGTCGCTGCCAGCGTTCGACCGCACGGCCATCGCCGCCCTCGTGGAGCATGGGGCGCGCATCGCCTCGCGCAAGGGGAAGCTCACCGCCCGATTCGGTCGTCTGGCGGACGTCGCGCGGGAGGCTGCGTTCGTGGCCGGGAAGGGAAACGCGAAGCTGGTGACCGCGGCGCACGTGACGCAGGCCATTCGACAGGCGAAGCGGCGAGCCGATCTGCCCGCGCGCAAGTTTCGCGAATATCTGGCCGACGGGACGATCCGCGTGCAAACTTCGGGCGCCGTGGTGGGGCAGATCAACGGGCTGGCGGTGCTGTCGGCCGGGCCGCTGACCTACGGGTTTCCCGCGCGGATCACGTCGACGATCGGACCAGGCACGGCCGGCGTGATCAACATCGAGCGAGAGGCGAACCTGAGCGGGGCGATTCACACGAAGGGGTTTTACATCCTCGGCGGCTTGCTGCGGTGGCTGCTGCAAACGGAGCACCCATTGGCGTTTGACGCGTCGATCGCGTTCGAGCAGAGCTACGGCGGCATCGACGGGGATTCGGCATCGGGTGCGGAGATTTGCTGTCTGCTCAGCGCGCTGACCGGCGTGCCGCTGCGGCAGGATTTGGCCATGACCGGGGCGATCGATCAGGTTGGACACATCCAGCCGATCGGCGCGGTCAACGAGAAGATCGAGGGGTTCTTCGACGCGTGCCACGACATCGAGCTGACGTCGACGCAGGGCGTGATCATCCCGAAGGCCAACGCCGGGGATCTGATGCTGCGCGAGGACGTGGTCGAGGCGTGCCGGGCCGGCAAGTTCCACGTGTATGCGGTGAATCGGGTACACGAGGCGCTGCACATCCTCACCGGCCGGCAGGTCGGTGAGCGACAGAGTGATGGCACTTATCCAGAGGGCTCGGTGTTGAGGCTCGCGTGTCAGCGGGCCCGGGATTTCTGGCGTCGTGCGGCCGAGGGACGGGGGAAGGCGCCGGGTACGTCGGACGTTGAGAGTACGACCGAACGCAGTCCCCGGGCTCCCAGCGATGTGGGCGGCGCGGATGCTCCAGCGGCGGAGTTGTAGCTTCGCGACGAAAGGATGGAGGGAGAAAGGGACGTAGGGCGGGTTTTACCAACCTGAAGTGACGCAAATCGGGGCCGGCCGGGTTAGTATTTGTAGGGTCCGCTGTGCGGACCAAACGGGGGCGTAAACACATCTCCGGGTGATGGGTGCCATGAGGCGGCACTTATTGTATTCCGGCCCTCCCCCAGCCCCTCCCAAGGGGAGGGGGGTTCGTGCCACTGATCCGGCGTGCGAGATGGCGTATCATCCATGCTTCACACTCCATACCAGCAGGACGATTCGAGGCACAATCACACGTGCTCTCGTTTCCGCGCCGGCAGCACGACGCAACGCACGATTAATTCTGCTCGGACTTCGGCTTCGGCAGGACGATCCACAACATGATCATGCCGACGACGGCCGCGATGCCCGAGGCCGACAGTACGCCGACCTTGGCGACCGGCAGCGTTTCCGGCGTCATCGCCAACCCGGCGATGAAGAGCGCCATCGTAAAGCCGATGCCGGCGAGCATGCCGGCGCCGACCATCGCCGCCCAGCCCACGCCCGTCGGCAGTGCGGCGATCTTCAGCCGCACCGCGATCCAGCTCAATAGCGTGACGCCCACGGGCTTGCCGATCACGAGTCCGACAATCACCGCGATCGCGATCGAGTTGGACAGCTCGTGCATGGAAAACTCGACGCCCGCGTTGGCCAGCGCGAACACGGGCATGATCACGAAGCCGACCCACGGGTGCAGGGCGTTTTCGAGGTACTCCGTCGGCGGGATCGTTTCGCGCACCGCGTATTGCAAGCGCCGAAGCTTCTGGGCCCGAGCCGGCAGCGACTCGAACCCGCCGCCCTCGAACACCTGGCGGGCCCGGTCGAGAATTCGCATGAACACGCTTTCGTTGACGAACTTCGACGTCGGCGTGAGCAGGCCGATGATTACGCCGGCGATCGTCGCGTGCACGCCCGACTCGTGAAAGAAATACCAGGTCATCGCGGCCACGATGGCGTACAGGACGAAGCTGCGCACGCCGAGCCGCATCATGATGTACACGACGGCGAAGCCCGCAAACCCGAGCAGCAAGGCCGTCGTGTGAATCTCATCGGTATACCCGAACGCGATCACGAGAATGGCGCCGATGTCGTCCGCGATGGCGAGTGTCAGCACCATGATACGCAGACCGCGCGGCACGCGCGGGCCCAGGATCGCCATGCACCCGACGACGAAGGCGATGTCGGTGGCCATGGGAATGCCCCAGCCGTGGGCCCCCGGTTTGCCCGCTTCGATAAGCAGGTAGATGCCGGCCGGGGCGAGCATGCCGCCCAAAGCCGCGAACAGCGGCAGGGCGGCGCGGCGCATGTCGCGCAACTCGCCCATGACGATCTCGCGCTTGACCTCCAGCCCGATGACGAAGAAGAAGATCGCCATCAGGCCGTCGTTGACCCAGTGGTGCAGCGACAGCTCGAGCTGGAACTGGCCGATGGCGAAGCCGATCTTCGTCTCCCAGAAGTGGTGGTAGGCCTGGGCCCAGGGCGAGTTGGCCAGAATCAGGGCGACGGCCGTACACAGCAGCAGCACGATGCCGCTGGCCGCCTCCACGTGCATGAACCGCTCGATGGGCGCGATGAAGCGATCGAAGGGTGTCGTGGGGAGGTCATTCTTGACTGGCAAATCCGGCATCGCTGCGTTCTCGGTTGATTGGTGTCGTGGCCGCCGTGACGCTTCGCGGCCTCCATCGATTCGATTGGCTGCGGTGGTAACGATGATGGGCCGAACTGTCAACGAAGGAGGCGTCGTCCGAGGAAAGCGCGACCCTCGTCGATTTCCCCGAGGATCGCCGGCGCGGCGGCACGTGGGAACGCCGTGGCCGTCGCGACCGCATCGGACCGTGGGCCCAAACGTCGTCGCTCGGACGCCGTGCCGGTGCCTCGCTGCTTGGCCCGGATGGGGCTCTGCGATACGATGCGCCGTTGGCTTGGCACCGCGAGGCGGGCGAATCTGCAACGTCGCGGCACCCGGACGGTACAAGACAGGGACGAATTCGACGGCACGAAACGAGGTGACCGGATATGAAAAGGATATGGCTGGGCGCGGCGCTGCTCGTGCTGGCGGCCGGGTGTACGCACGGTTCGCGGTTCAAGGTCCACGAGTTCTGGGCGACGACGACCCGAGCGATTGCTCCAGGTACGTCGTTCGCCTGGGATCCCGAGTGCATCGAGCGGGGGCTTGAAACCAATGATCCCGATCCTGATCTCGACCAGTGGATTCGCGACCAGATCGTTGCGAAGATGGTCGCGCTGGGCTATCCGCTCCACACTGGCGAGGGAAGACCGGGCATGGTTCTGTCAGCATACATTTCGTCCAAGACGAAGCAAGTCGGCTTTTCGCGGCTGGACGCCGTGATCGGCGCGCTGGTGATCGAGGTGTATGCCCCCGACGGGAAGCTTCTGCTATGGCGCGGATGGTCGGAATCGCCGATCGACTATTCGCTGTCGCCGCTCGACCGGCAGGAGCGCTTCAAGCAAGCCATCGCGCAGATCCTTCAGCAGTTTGCGGACCAAGCCGCCATGCAGCCGGCCGGTTCCTGAGGCGTGCTCACAGCGCCTGTAGCTCAGTCGGATAGAGCATCGGATTTCTAATCCGAATGTCGCAGGTTCGAGTCCTGCCAGGCGCGGTACGTACTCGACCGAGCCGCCGGATCGCTCCCATCGCTGCGTCCAGCGCGGCCCTGTATGGCGCCCTTCCACCACCGGCGACGGGGCATCGTGCCATGCCCCGATCGCGGACGCCGAAAAGACGCGACCATCGAGTGAGTTCGGCGAATTCCGACGCCTCAGCGCCCGTCGCCGAAATTGCAGTTTCAGTTTATCCAGGAAAGCGTCGCCGCGCACTTACGTGTGATGTGTCACACATCGGTGACAGTGGTACACGAGGATCTGCCAAAGCCGCCGGGAATAGCTAAGTCCTTGCTCTGACGAAGCTTGAGAACTGGGAGATTTATCTGACATTTAGCGCCAAGGCTTGGCGCAAACGGCGCCTTTACCTTCCAGTTTCCTACTCTGTACGAGTTTCTGAAGGAGGAGTCGATATGAAGGCGCGCCGCAGGGGGTTGTATGTGTTGGTCGTATTCGCGTTTCTTGGGGGGGTTGCCTATGGTCTCCCGGACGACCGGGTCGTGACCATCGGCATTCGTAGCAACCCGGACAATCCGACAAGTCCGGTGCACTACGAGGTGGCCTTGTCTCTTTCCGCGGTGGCGCAGGACGGGAACTGGATCGGGTGGGAGGTCGTCAACCTGACGCTTCGCGAGAAGGCGACCCTCGGCACGGACACGGTTTGGTCGATTGATTACCCGCTTGTGGACACAAATGACGAATTGTGGTGGGTCGAACACGCCGATCCGAGCCGGCCGGTCCGGACGGACTTCAAGGAGTTGGCGCCGATCATGGGCGTGGCATTGCCTGAGACGCCGGGTGTGAAGAACCTCGACTTCTCGATCGAGGGCGTACCGTACACGCCGCCGCCGGAGGGTGCGCCGTATGCCAGTACGAGCGCCATCAGTTTCCGCCTCAGGCTTACGACTGATACTACGAGCGATCCGACTCAGGTGGCGGACGACAGCGGGACCGACGAGCCGGTCGACAACGACTATTCGGACCCACCGCCGCCGAGCAAGCAGTAGGACGGTCGCGGGGTGACCTAGCCTGCGCTCTTGCGCTTGGCCATGGCGTTCTGGGCTTCCTCGCGGGTCTTCTTGAGCTTGTTTTGCGTTGCTTGGCCAGACCTGCTCAGGTTTTCCTTGCCAAGGACGGTGAGGCGTGACAGTCCCTGCTCGCACAGCGTGACTGCCCGTTTCAGGTTGTCCGTGCCGCCACGGCGCACGTGCCACTCGGCCAGTAGCAGTTCGACGTCCGCGAGGCGCATGACGTAGTTCGCATTTTTCGGGCTTTCTTCGGCGAGCGCTGTCCGCAGCTTCCGGGCGCGCTCATAGTAGTTGTAGGCTTCCTCCGGGCGATTGGCCTTTTCCAGCGCCTGGGCGGCCCGAACGCTCACGTTGGCAATCTGGAATTCGTAGGGGTAATCGTCGGGTGGGTTGCGCGCGAGTTGCTCAAAGTCGGCGATGGACGCGTTGTAACTCGAGACGGCATCATCGTAGCGCCCTTCCTCGGTCGCGATCTTGCCGCGAAGAAACAGCGACGACGCCGTTTGGGAATGACCCATTCCCGATTCGAGCACCTTCGGCGCCAACTCGACGGCCTTGTCGACCTGATTCCGGGCGTCGGGAAGTTTGCCTTGGGACAACAAGATATCCGCGAGGCGGTAGTGCGTGTTGTACTGCTGGAGTTGCACCATGGGCGACGGGTGTTTGATCGCCGCCGCCACGTCAAGGGCGGCCTTGAGACTGTTGATCGCGGTTTCGTCCTGCCGCTTGCCTCGCTCGAAATCACTGATGCTCTGAGCCGCCTGCATGTTGTAGAGCGCCTGCCACTCTGAGGCCCTCCGTTCCGTCGTGCGCCACGCTGAAATTGTCATACCCAGGCTCACGACCAGCATGATGAGGAGCAAGGCAGCAACCGACACTTGAATCTTGTACCTGCGAAGGAGTCGCTGCACCATGTAGCCGGTCGATGAGGTTCGCGCGAGCACCGGCTCATCCGCGAGAAACCGACGCAGGTCGTCCGCGAGCTCCGTGGTCGACTGGTACCGATCCTTGATCTCACGCCGCAGCGCTTTGAGGACCACGGCCTCGAGGTCCCGAGAGATGTGGCCCGGGGCCGTGTTGGGGTTGAGCTTGTCGCCGCCGGACGCCTTGCGCAGCGGGATCGGTTCGTCATAGACGATCGCGTGGAGCATTGCCGCACGGTTGTTTCCATTGAATGGCAAACGGTCCGCAATGCACTCGTACAGCACCATGCCCAGCGCATAGACGTCGCTGCGCGTGTCGGGGTGGTGGCCGGCGATTCGCTCCGGCGGCAGGTACTCCACGGTGCCGACAACGGCGTCGGCCTCGGAGATACGCGGAAGCGAGTCGTCAACTGACTGCGCCAGCCCGAAGTCCACCACGTAGGGCTGACTGTTCTGGTCGACGACAATGTTCTGCGGCTTGATGTCGCGGTGGATCACGCCCGCGGTATGGGCGACGGCCATCGCATCGCACACTTTGACCACGAGCTCCACGATCTCACGGACGCTGGCGCCTTGCAGGTTGACGAAGTCGTCGATCGGAACGCCGTCGATGAAATCAGTGACGAGAAAGAGTTGCCCCTTCGACTCGCCGATGTCGTGAATCGTGACGATGTTGGGGTGGTGCAACTGAGATAGAAACGTCGCTTCCCGGCGAAGCCGTTCGCGCCGCAGGTCGCGGTTTCCTCCGACGTCTCGCAGTAGCTTGATCGCCACGCGGCGTCCGGTGTTTCGCTGGTATGCCAGAAAGACGGAGCCTTGGCCCCCCAGGTCGAGACACCGCAGGACATCGTAGCCGTTGACCTCGGGTAGCGCGACGGCGGACTCGTCGGACTCGAAAGACGCACGATCGGAATCGTCGCATGTCGACGCGACCGGGTCCTCGTGGCGGTCGATCATCCCTCTTCTTTCAACTTCGGAGTCGATTCGTCGGAGAAGAACCGCCCGGCGTACCGCATTTTGGCACGCATGGCGTCCATGCCGCGCTTCAGCAACCCCTGAATCGACGGAACGGTGCGATGCATACGCTTGGCCGTTTCCGGAATCGTCAAGCCGTGGAGGTGATGCAGTTTCAAGGCTTCGGCCTGATCCGGGTTGAGGTCCTTCATCGACTCCTGCATGGCCTCAATCGCCTCGTTGCGGCATTGGACCGCACTTGGCGTCGGGAGCGCCGACCTGAACGACGCACACACGCGTACTCCGGATGAGCCCGAGATGTAGGCCCGACGGCGCCAGTCCCGCTTCTTTCGTCGCAGGTCGCGCTCCATATCCAGGAGCGTGTGCAAGGCCGCCTGCCGGAGCCAGTCCCGAATCCGCTGCGGATCGCGCGGTAGCTGCCCGCGATTTCGAACCGCTTCGAGCA
>Ga0055449_10000151_pt1 | contig 19439 bp, 14 predicted proteins | sample China_Galinas_PW_2_FD_57739 | JGI IMG/M metagenome (GOLD analysis project Ga0055449, IMG submission 57739) | Wetland microbial communities from San Francisco Bay, California, USA, that impact long-term carbon sequestration - China_Galinas_PWB_D1 | ecosystem: Environmental > Aquatic > Marine >... | reverse complement strand
TGGTCGTCGTGCGGTTGTAGCGTCCTACCAAACCGACAGCGAGCGGCCGACCTGGTAAATAAAGCCCCTGCGAAACCTCGGACCACGACAAAGTCGGCGAGGGCAAGCGTGCCCAAAAAGGCGATGACCTGAGAACTCACCGCCACGGCCAGCGGGTGCGGGACTCGAAAGTACAGCCTGTAGGCGCATCGCAATGACCAGATGGAGTGAGCGACGGTGGCCGCGTACAGCAGGAACCACAAGCTGTCGACGGGTCGCGGGCGAAAAGGACTGAGCGACGAGGTAAGCGTCACGATACCCACAACCACGCACGTGATGAGGGTCAACGCAGGGAGCAACAACGATACCGAATACGCCCAGGCTCGGATGACCTGCCTTGGCCTGATGCAAAACAGACGCATCGATTGCTGATATATGAACAGAGCGCCAAGACTGAGGAGCAACCAGAGCCCGTAGACGGCCAGGATCCGAAAGGCTTGTGCCGACTGGAAGTACGACGTGATCACCGATACGAACACCTGAGAGGCAACGGCAAGTGAGCCGCCACTGGACGCCATCCTCATCGCGTAAGTGTTAGTCATCACTGCAATAAAGGCGCTGCCAAGACCGAGCATCACCCACGACAACACCAGCCCGACGAGCACCATCGCGCACAGGGGTCGGGGTTGCGGCGGGTCGTGCAGGTTGATGGTGCCCCAGAATCGCTTCGGCCGAAGCGCGCGCCACCACGTTGAAAAGGCCGACCTGACGGGCCGGTCGCGCCAGCGGTACTCGAAGTAGGCCAGTCGCGAGCGATAGTGCGCCACCAGTCGCTCGGTCCAGTCGAACTCCCGGCCGCACTCCGGGCATCGCCGCTCGGTCAGGCCAAGGAGGTGGTAGCCGCAGTGCGCGCAGGTGAGCTGTTCGATCGGGACGGCGTCTTTCCAGTCGAAGTGCAACGAGCACTTGGGGCAAGTCGGTTTCACGAGTCCGCGCAGGTCCGTACCGCATCGGGCGCAGGCGACATCGAACGGCACCAGCGACCAATCAGGGGCGGCCGACGCCGCGCGATCCGGGCGGGGCGAGCGAGCGGTCGATTCTTCATGTGCGGGGGCGGTTGTCATGTCGTCTTTCGGCCAGCGCCGCCTCGGGCCACCGGCGTGTGAAGTGCTTGCGCTTGCCGTTCTATCGCGGCGTTCCCCGGCGCGGTACGCTGGGTCGCGACACCGATCAATGATTGTTGTGTATGGATCGGCCGGAATCAAGTCGACTTCGCTCGCCACCCGGCCGAATTGCGGTTACCATGACTCGATTGCAGCTAGTCTCGCGGACGCCGATTCGCGCCCGCCCAGCCGTGGAGGTGACCGAACCGTGATCGACAAAGCCATCGCGTACATTAACGAGCATGCCGACGCCAATCTGGAGCGACTCAAGGATCTTTTGCGAATTCCCAGTATCTCGACCGATCCGACGCGCAAGGGCGACATCCGCGCCGGGGCCGAATGGGTTCACAGGGCTTTTGCCGGGTGCGGCATCGAGGCCGAGATCGTCGAGACCGGCGGGCATCCGTGCGTCCTGGCGGACACCGGCCCGGCAAAAGGCGGCGGGCCTACCGTGCTCATCTACGGCCACTACGACGTCCAGCCCACCGGGGACGAATCGCTCTGGGATTCGCCGGCGTTCGAGCCGACGGTGCGCGACGGTAAGCTCTTCGCCCGGGGTTCGGCCGACGACAAGGGCCAGGCGCTGACCCACATCCTGGCGGCCGAGGCCTGGATGAAAACTGTCAAGGCGACGCCGATCCGCGTCAAGTTCGTGATCGAAGGAGAAGAGGAGATAGGCTCGCCGAAACTCGGGCCGGTCATCGCGAAATTCAAGGACCGCCTCGCCTGCGACTACGTGGCCCTGTCCGACACGCCCAAGTTCGACAAGAAGACGCCGGCGATCACCTACGGCACGAAGGGCATGGTCTACAAGGAGATCGTCGTCACCGGCCCGAAGCAGAATCTGCACAGCGGGTCGTTCGGCGGCGTGATCACCAACCCGGGCAACGCACTGGCGGCGATCGTGACATCGCTGCGGGATAAGAACAACCGTGTTACCATCCCCGGGTTTTACGACCGAGTGCGCGACATCACCGACTCGGAGCGCAGGCGCATGAAGGCCCTACCGTTCGACGACAATGAGTTCCTCACGTCGATGGGCGCGCCGGCGCTGACCGGCGAGGAGGGCTATTCCACGATCGAGCGGCGGTGGTGTCGCCCGACGCTGGATGTCAACGGGCTCTACGGTGGGTATGTCGGCGAGGGCGCGTCGACCGTCATCCCGGCGAAGGTCATGGGCAAGGTGTCGATGCGTATCGTGCCGGACCAGACGCCGGAAGAGATTTCGGCCGCCTTCGACAAGGCGGTGCGGGCGGCCGTGCCACCTGGTGTCAGTGTCGAAATTCTGACGCACAACACCTGTCCGGCCTACGTCGCGCCGCTGGATTCACCGGGCATGCAGGCGGTCGAGCGGGCGGTCGAGGCGGGCTTTGGCACCAAGCCGGTGTACCTTCGCGAAGGCGGTAGCCTGCCGATTCTCGCGCTGTTCAAGGAAACGCTCGGTGCGGACTCGCTGATGCCCGGCTTCTGCATGCCGGACTGCAACGCCCACGGCCCGAACGAGTACTTCGGCGTGGACGACTTCCACAACGGAACTCGTGCCGCGGCGCACCTGCTCCACGAGCTTGCCCAGTTGGGCTGAAGCCCCGAGCTTATGCCCGATAATAGTGCACGGTGGGGCGGTGCAGCACTTGTGGGACGCGGTTCGCGCAGGTCTTGCGCCTTCAGGACCGCATCGTCTGTGGTAAGATATGCCGATAGTACTAAGCGCCTGCGCCTGGCGGGGAGTCGGGGCGGACCGCGTGTTGCCCAATGGGAGCAATCCGAGATGACTTCCGGAAAACGACTGCTGGCGGCAATCCTGACGATATCAATCGCGCTTAGCGCTTCATTGTCCGACGCGCGGGCGGGGGTCTACGACGGCGTCAATCGAGTCGCCTACCTCACCGGTTTCAACGAGTACTACGGTCACAATGGCCTGACGAACGGCCGCGAGTTTCTGTTGACGAACACGTTCTCCGGAAACTCGATCGACTTCGGCAACTGGTCGCTGACGCTTCAGGGCCCGCTTTCGGTCGGCTTTTCCACAGCGAACCGGCCGGTGAGGGGCATGGATTTTACGTTCGGCACGGCCGCCAGCGGCAGCGCGAACACGTCGACGTTCAACTACTCGTTGGACTATCACGCCGGCAAGACCACCGCCTCGGCCTCGGGATCGTTGCTCGTCGACGGCGGCGTACACCTGGATCAGCTCGGGTTCTACAGCGTCAACCTGAACGTGTCGTCGCGCCAGACGATTGGGAACACCGGCACTGGCGTTAGCCAGACGAACCAGTATGACCTGGACCTCGGGCCGGTGAACGTAAACGGAAACATTTTCGTCGATGCCTTCGTGGCGATCACGCAGCCGCTGTTTGACGCGTCGGGCAAGACGAACCCGTTCGCACAGCTCAGCGGGTTGAGCGAGCTTAGGACCATCATCGATTCGCGCACGACAGATCTGCTGACCGCGATCCAAAACGCTGCGACGCCGGCGGCCGCGACGACCGCCCGCGGCATCACGCCGGTCATCTCGGCGGCCAACGCGTATGGTCCCACGAATCAGCAGGGCCAGTCCCGGGGTTCGGTTGCTGTCGTCCCCGAGCCGACCGTTCTGCTGCTGATGCTCGCGGGGCTGCCGTTTGTGTGGCGGGCGAAATCCTCCCGCGCGTAACACGCGCACCGCTTGGCTCATGGCCCGTGCAGTTACTGGGCGGAATCCAGCAGCCGAGGCGGGCCTTTGCGTTGATTCAGACAAATCACTAGTACATTCCACCTCGAGCACCTAAAATGGCCCCCGTTGACGCTCGGGGCGTGAGTATCGCGATGTTCGGGCCCGGCCGGGACTGTGGTGTGGGTGGCGTGCGAGCCACCACACGTCGCCCGGCCATTACTCCAACACTGGTCGTGTCGAACGAAAGAGGGAAAAAGGGTATGCGTCGAAACCGAATCACTGTCATTCTCGTTTCCGTGACATTCGTCGCGGTTACGCAAGCTTCGCGTGCCGCCTGGATGCGTTTTCGCGGGCCTAATGGCTCCGGGATCTGCGCCGACTGCGGCAAGATGCCGTCGGCCTGGAGCCCGTCGGCGAACCTCAGGTGGAAGACCACGCTTCCCGGTCCCGGCTTTTCCAGTCCGATCGTGGTGGGCGATCGCGTGTACGCCACTTGCTACTCGGGATACGGCCTGGATCGTGAATCGCCCGGCGACATCGACAACCTCGAGCGGCACCTGGTCAGCATCGATCGCGAGACCGGCAAGATCGTCTGGGATCGGGCAGTTAAAGCCGCTCAACCGGAAGATCCCTTCGCGGGCCCGGGCGTGCCGGCACACGGCTACGCCTCCAACACGCCGGTTTCCGACGGCACGAACATCTACGCCTTCTTTGGCAAGTCGGGCGTGATCGCGTTCGACCGGGACGGGAAGCAACTCTGGCATACGCAGGTGGGGATGGAGTCCGACCCGATGCGCTGGGGCTCGGCCTCGAGCCCGATCCTGTACAAAAAGCTGCTGATCGTCCCCGCCACGGCCGAGAGCGAGGCCCTGGTGGCCCTCGACACGGCCACGGGTAAGCAGGTCTGGCGCCAGGAAGCTTCGGGCTTTGACAGTTCCTGGAGCACACCGGTGCTGGTCGATGTGGACGGTGCGCGTACCGACCTGGTGATGGCCGTGCCCAAAGAGGTTTGGGGTTTCGATCCGCAGTCCGGCAAGCTGCGCTGGTATGCCGACGGGGCCAAGGCCCGGTCGTTCTGCTCGAGCCCCGTCGCTGACGGAGGAGCAGTGTACGCCATCGAAGGTCAAACCGGCGTGGCGATGGCCGTAGGGGCGGGCGGCCAGGGCGACGTCACCAAGACACGCGTGAAGTGGACCAGTCGTGATTCGGGCCGATTCGCCTCGCCGATTCTGCACGATGGCTACCTCTATTCTTTCGCGGGCGATGTGATCAGCGTCATCGATGCCAAGACGGGCAAGCGCGTCAACCGGGTTCGGCTCGAGGGTGGCACGGAAGGATCGGGCCGTGACTTTGCATCGCCTATTCTGGCCGACGGCAAGTTCTACTACGTTCGTAGTTCGGGAGATACGTATGTACTCCGTGCTGACAAGGAACTCGAATCGGTCGGTGTCAATCGTGTGACCACCGAGCCGGAGGAGTTTGCGGGCACGCCGGCCGCAGCGGATGGCACGCTGTACCTGCGCTCCGACACGCACCTCTACTGCGTGGCCGACCTGGGGCAGCAGGTGCCCAAGGAGGATCAGGTGAACGGCCACGCGACGGTGGCGAAGGACGACGGTGCGACGTCCGAAGGCGGCGGACCGCGCGGCGGTAGGGGCCGAGGTCCTGGTGGTCGTCGGGGGCCTGGAGGTCGTCGGGGGCCCGGCGGTCATATGGACCCGAAGGTGATCTTCGCCCAGCGCGACGCCAACAAGGACGGCAAGCTGACGAAGGACGAATTGCCCGGCCCGATACGCGATCGCCTGGCCGACCTCGACACCGACAAGGACGGCGTCGTGACGCTCCCCGAGTTCGAGCAGAACATGTCGCGCCTGTTCCGGGGTGGTCCCGGCGGAAGCGGTAGTCGCGGCTCAGGTGGTCGTGGGCATCACGAGGAGTCGGGCCCGAAAAAGCCGCCGCGTCCGGAGCGTCCGGTGCTCAAGCCGTGATGCGCGCGGCCGGCACAGCGAAGGCGTTCCAGGCCGGCGTCAGGTCAGTGAGAGCAGCAGGTGGGCCAGCTTGACCGCGTCGATTCGCGGGGGGCCGTCGGCCAACGCGTCGATCAGGTCGCTCGTGATCAACTGGGCGCCCAGTTCGTCCAGCCGACGCCGGGAGACGTTGCCCTGGTACGCGTCCGGCGAGGCATCCATGACGACGAAGTCGAGCAGGGGTTCGCGGCAGTCACCGTTCTCGAAGTCGGCTTCAAGCGTGGTAATGAGGCGATCGACCTGATCCGCGGGTGACATGCCAAGCTGCTCCGGATCGATGCCGGTATTCGGAATGTAGACTTTCGGGCAGGGATTCTCGGCGATCGCCCGGGCGACCCCGGCGGGCAGCAGGTTTGCGATCAGACTCGTGTAGAAGCTGCCCATCGGGTAGCAGATGAGGTCCGCCTCGGAGATGAGGTCGATGCGCCGTTTCGACAACGTCGGTCGTACCGTTTGGCCGCTTGTCATCGAATCGACGATCCGAAGCGACGCAATCGGACTCGCAATTGGCTCCGCCTCCTTGCCGCACAAGAGATGCTGCCCGACCACGCACGTTCCGTCCTTCAGTTCCGCGGCCAGGTGAAGGTTATCGTTCACGGTCGGCGTGACAAAACCCCGCGCTTCGACGAGCTGCGAAAAGAGAAACACGACCGAGTCGATGTTCTCGAGGTTGTTGATGTAGCCGCCGGCCATGACCAAATTGCCGATGCTCGCGCCGCGAAGGTCGAGGTGGGGCGGCATCGCCTCCACCAGAATGTCCAGATAGCGCTGGATCAGTTGGCGCATCGGCGACGGGATCGACGCCATCAGCTCGTCCCGCCCGGACACGATCGTCGCCACGCGCGACTGGAGCTGCGCTTGCGATTCGTCCTTGGGTAGCCGGAGCGAGAACAATTGGCACACTTCAGTGTTGCCGCGCACCGAGCGATCGGCCAGGGCCATGATCCGGCTGCGCAAATCCCCGATGCCGGGAATGTTGAAGGCGGATCGCAGCTTGCCGGAACTTCCGCCGGAATCGAAGGGCGTCGTGAAGTGAATGGAGTTGTGGGTGTAGTCGACAAGCACGCGGCTCAGGGGGTTGAGCGCGGTGCCGCCGCTGAAAAAGAGAATCCTCGGGCCATACTCGGGTGCTTTCTGGTAACGTGCGATGCGAAGTCGATCGGGTAACCGTACGCCGCGACGCAGGTGGTGGACGGTCTGTGGCTCGACACTTGCCGGATACTTCATGAGTCAGGTCGCCTCTACCCGCACGTCACACACCGGGCCTGGCGCCGCGCCAGCTCCAGGCAGTAGTTCTCGACGGCGGCCAAGTCCGAGCCGAAACGTACCTCGTAGATCGGCGTCGATGACAGCGCCTCTTGGTACCAGCTCAAGACGGCGCCGTCGATCCTCGCGGGGCGCTCCCCAAGGTGAAAGATGCCGGGCGTCTTGGCTAGATCCTGCACCGCTTCCGGGCGGCTGTCCAGGTCGATGCGCTTGATCTGCAGCTCCTTGCGATCCGGCTCTCGCGCCAGCAGCACGATCGCGCTGAGTCTCGCCAGAAGGACGTGGCTACCCGCGCCGAAGAAACGCTCGAGCTCGATGTCGTATTTCTCTTCGACCTGCCACAGTTCGTTCGGTGCCATGTTCGCGTATCGGGCCCGCACTTCGTCCGAGAGCAAAGTGCAAAGCTTCGGGTGGTGGAGCAGGGTGCCGGGGTTGACCCGCGGCGCCTTCGGCAGGCCGTACATGCGCAGCTTGGGCAACGAGTCGTCGACGATCAGGCGATCGTTACTGACGAACCGGAAGCCTCGTTCCAGCAAACGCAGCGCGAGCGTCGATTTTCCGACACCCGACGGACCGGCGATGGCGAGGCCCACGTTTTCACGACAGACGCCCGAAGCGTGCAAGAGATGACACCCGGCGCTGACGCGCCACGACATGTGCCGGCCGTCGATGAAGTTGGCCACTTGGTTGAAGTTCTCGAGACACGGACCAACGGCGAGGTTGTGTCCGCTCCCGAAGGCGAAGACCATCCCGGTCCGCACCTTGTGTACGATGCGGCCGTCTGGCAGGTCGATGTAGGCGTTCTTCGGTTTCCCGCCCGGGTGTGCCGCCGGCTCGATGGTCAGGCCGCCACCCAGCTCGACCGGCGGCGTTTCGACGGCCGTGATCTCCACGTGCGGGCGCTCGAAGTCGAAGACGAACGGCGCGTAGTACGCACGCACCCGCTCCATCAACTGCGGGGAGGAGGTCACGAGGCGCACACGGAAGTCCTCGAAGAGCAGATCACACGCGTGGCGCGAGCGAATGCGTGCGACCTGTTCGCGGATGAAGGATTCCGTGGATTCGTTATTCGCCACCATGACCGAGCCTCGCGAGCACATAATCGGCGAACATCGCGGCCGCGTCCACCCGGGCGCTCTCCCAGAGCCCGCGAAATCCGCCGAACGCCGACACCTCGAAGACCACCGGTCCGTCCTTGCATTCCGCGATGTCGACGCAAGTAAAGTCCAGACCGAACGGTGCCTGAGCTCGATGGGCCAACGCGATCAGCGCGTCATCCGGCTCGTAGCGCGCGTAGCGTCCGCCGGAGTGGATGGTCGTGTTCCACGAGGAGCCGTCCGCCACGCGTGCGTAGCAGCCGATGAACTCGCCACCGAGAAAAACGAGCCCCAGATCATGCCCTGGGAGCTCAAGCAACTGCTGTATGTAGTAGATGGCATTGCCTTGCTCGCGGTATCGCGCCAGCTCATCGCGCGTGCCGTTGCCGGCCTCGACCACAGTCATGCCCCGCGCCTTGGTGGAATACAAGGGTTTCAGCACGGCCTTGCCGAATCGCTCGATGGCCTCCGCGGCCAGCTCGTCGGATTCCGTGATGACGGTCGGTGGCATCGGGATGTTGGCTGCCCTGAGGGTCACCGTGCAACTCAGCCGATCCAACACGCCCTTGATGCAAGCCGGGTCGGAAAAAACCGGGACACCGGTCTCCGACAGAAAACGAAGCATGGCCAGTCGGTCGAGCAGTTCGGGGCGATAGGTCCGGCCGACCTTCTTCACGACGAGCGCGTCCATCGTTCGCAGGTTGGTTCCTTGGAACAGGGCGTCACCGCTTTTCAGGTCAATGGCGATCTGGTCGAGCGTGAGCAGCGTCGTGTCGGCGTCACGATGACGAAACGCGTCGATCAGGCGGTCCGTCGACCAGGCCTTGGGTATTCCAACGACTCCGATTCGGGGCATCTTGTTTCGGTTCACCACTAATGAATCAGGACTTCCGCGCTCAGCCGGAACGAGGCATAGTCCGATGGTTTCAACAACGCGATCTTCTCGAGCAGATAGACCGCACGCATGAACATGAGGCGCGAGAACGTCGCATCGATCTCGAATCTCGTGGATGTGATGAACGAACGGGCGAGCCCCAGCGCCAGTCTGGCATGAAACGTGTGATCATCGTGCTCTTCGGAGAAGCGAGTCGCGAGCGCGAGCATTCTCAGGCTCACGTCGTTGAGGAGCTCGCGCGCGGCCCCGCCGAAGACGGGAACGCGAAAGTTGGATACCAAGAAGACGGATACGTCCTGCACGTAATCGGACTCGGTGGAGCGATACAGGTCGATCAGGTGGATCCGATCGGCCTTGCGATCGTAGATGATGTTGTCGGTGTTCAAATCACCGTGGACGACGACGCTGAAATCGGCCGGCAGTGCGGCGTCGGCTGCGCCGCAGTGCTCCAGGAGCACGGGTAGACCGGCCACGGCGAGGTCCCCGAACTGAATGTCGGTTTGAGCGAATTCGGGGTGCAGCCTCAGGACGTCCGGCAGTCGGACCTCGAGCTGCTTGAGAAACGACGCGTTGGTTTGCGTCGGCTGTCGCGTGTCTCGCCAGACGCGAAAAAGGGTCGCCTCGAGTTGATCCATGGCCCGACCGGCCGCGTGCACCTCGCCGCGAATCGCCAGATCACGAAGCGTTTCGCCGTCGAGAAACTCGAGAAGCAGCGCCGCGTCGCCATGTCCCTCACGAAACTCGAGCACCTTCGGCGGAACGCCCGGTGCGATCTTCTCCCACCGCTCGATGTTCTCCCGTTCGCGGTGAAGTTTCTTCCCCTGGCCCTTCTTGAAAATCGCCTCGAGGTCGTCGGAGCCGTGTGCGCGGTTTTCGACCTTGGCGATTCGGCAGCCCGACTTCGTTTCCCATTCGAAGGCGACTGACACGTCGTCGGGGAGTAGCTCGTCGCCTTCGGTGCCGAGCACTTCCTTCACGCGGATGTACTCGTGAAGCTTGAGCTTCTCGCCGGTGGCCGCGAACAGGATCGACTCACCGATGTTGAGGAGGGAGTCACCCATGCGTTCCAGGTAGTGAACGATGAACAGGCACCAGACGTAGTCGTCGGTTTTGTCCGTGGTCGCAAGTTGCTCGCGAATCCACGTCAGGTCCCGACCGTAGATCTCATCCAGCTTGGCTTCGACGCGGCACAGTTCCAGCGCGATCGACGCATCGATCTTGTCCATGGCATCGTCGACCTTTTCCATGGCCTCGAGGAGGCACTCGAAGCCCTCTCGATAGTGCAGTTTGGCCAGGAGCGAGCGATCGGAAACGCGCTGCAGCTTGGCGGCGATGTTGACGCAGAAGTCGCCGATGCGTTCGAGGTTCGTGGTGACGACGCCGATGGCCGTCACGACATTGGCGGATTGTTTGTCGATCGTCTGCGTGTGCCTGAAGAAGGAGATGCACTTCTTCTCGATCAGGCTCTTGAGCGTGTCAGCGTAGTTGTCGCGCGAGAGCACCGATCGAATGAGCTGTTCCGAGGGGGACTCGAGAAGTCGAAAGGTGGACTCGAGCTGCTTGCGAACTTCGAGCACCAGGAACTGGAAGTTACGATCGAGCCCCTCGTACTTGATCATGATGCTATTCGCGAGCGGGTTCCGGATTGATTTCGAGCGGCTCGACGCGGAGTTCCTTCGTGTGTTTCGGGTTCTTCCAACTGAGCCTCAGGACGATCTGCGACCGGCTGCTGTTGTGCTTGGCCTGGACGTCGAACTTCACGAGGGACGGTGGATTGAGCGTGAAACGGGAACCGTTGGAGGAAAGCTGGAGGTGCCCCTGCTGGATGCCCTCACTCAAAGCGTGAAGATAGCGCACCAGCGAATCGCGGTCCTGAAGCGACTCGTGCTCGAATTCCTTGCGATCATCGGCCATCGGGCCACCTCCTTGCGATACAACCCCCTAGCGATTCAAACGGGCACGGTAATCCTCGATCACGCGCACGCGGTCGGCATTGGCGATGATCAGGCTCTTGCGGATGGTCAGATCGTCCCACGCCGGTTGCACACCGACCTCCCGTCCGGACTTCTCCGGATCCTGATAGGCCGGTTCTCGCGTCTTCTCCCCCATGTGGCAGTCGTCGCCCATGAAAATCAGAATCGGGCGCGACGCCCGCCGCCTGGACTTGTTCTGCTTGGTGACCACGGTGATCAGGAATTCCGTATAATCCCGCGACTGCGGATTCCACACTTCGTAGCCGTCCACGTCGTAATCCGCCAGCAGGATCGGCCAGAACTGCTCGGGGTGAGGCACCACCACGCCGCCGCCCAGGTTGCGGACTTCCTCGATGATCTCTTCAGTCGCGTAGAAGGAGTCGTTGCTGAAGTTTCGCTTGACGATCCTCTTGACCTCTCGAAGCAGGACCTCGGCCCTGTGGATCATCCGCTCGTCATAGTGATCCCGCAGCGCGCAGAAGTAATGGAGCACGATCTTGTTGCGGATCGCTTCCACCGGCGTTTCGGATTCATGCTCGAGCAGCAGCTTCTTCAGCTTGCGGGTGTGCGTCTGAACGAATTCGACCACACTATCCTCAACGCCGGCGCGGTCGACCGCTTTCTCCAGACGATCCGCGAATTTCGGCTCGATGAGCGCATCGACAAACTCGAAGAGTTGCCGTGAGCGATATCGAAAGGTGTGCGCCAGCATCGACCGGAACACGTCGGCCTGCTCGACGCGACTCGCCTCGAAATGGCACAGCAACTGCACCTTGCGGTTGAAGGAATGCGAAAAGCAATCCACCTCGACGCCGGCGTAGTCGTCGTACGACATGAGGATGTTGTGCTGCGTCGGAATGATGAGCTCACAGCCGCGATTCGGAAACATCGCGTCGATGCGCGTGCGAATCAGCGGCATGGGCACGAATTCGGGATGCCAGTGTACGGCCAGCACGGCCGACTGCCGCGGGAGCACCTTCTTCGGCTTCGTGATGCGCGCCTGCTGCTTCTCGGTCAGGTCGGCGTTGACCAACCGGAAATAAGTCTGGTGATCCCACTCGCTCAACTCGCGCGGGTCGTACACACTGCCGGAATTGCTGCGACGAGGTACTACTTGCTCGGACGTGCTCATGGGTCCATCCATCCAGTCCCTGTCGCGACTGGAGTCAACATTTGGGGAAACGACAGATCGTGGCAATCGCGCGCGTCACTTCGGCTCCGGTGCCGACTTCGGGGAGCCGATCTTGAACGACTCCGCGGCCTCGCCGTTTTCAGCCTCGGTCTGCCACGATAGACGGACGCTGATGGATTCCTTGTGTGGCTTCTTCGTCGCTTCCACCTTCACCTTGACCTGATCCGAGGGCTTGAGCACGAGTTGTTCGGCCCCGTTGCCCACGCTGATCGAGCCGTTGCGCAGGGATCGGATCACGTCCTCGAGGTAGGTGACGGCCTTCGCCAGATCGGCCACCGCTTCGTACTTGGTCTCACGTTTACTCATACGCACTCTCCGTCGAAGCTAACGCTTGAGTTCCCTCGCGAACCGACTTGGCAAACCGCCAGCGCGGCTATCGGCCGTGATTGGACACTCTTTCTCCCGGGGGATTGACGATCGACAGCGAACCCGAAAGCTTCATCCGACCAAGCTAGCGGCCCGATGGAGCCGCTCAAGGTTGAGATTATCTTAACGGGGGAAGCCGTGACGAGCAAGAGACGATGGGGTGGTTTCGTGGAAAATCACAGGTGAGAGGCGCGGGGCAGGAACGTTCGGAGCCCGCTCGGAGGACGTTGGTCGCTCGTTCGTTCGCAATACAATTCGGGGGCGGGATGGTCACTGCATATTGAGTCGGAACGCCGTCGGGCATACGCTGCTCGGTTGGCCGTCATCTGAATTTCCGCGACCCCAACGCAGGCCCGCAGCCGCGAGGAAGGCATCGTGACGACATCGAAGCAACTGGTACGGGCCGTCCGGTACGTCGTCATCGCCAATGTAGCCGCCTCGTTTCTCATTGCCGGGGGCAAGGTCACCGCGTTCGCCCTGACAGGCAGCGCCGGCATGTTCGCCGACGCGGCCGAGTCTCTCGTACACACCGCAGCCAGCCTCTTCGCCGCTTTCAGCGTGTGGTATGCCGCCCGCCCGGCCGATCTGACCCATCCGTATGGCCATGGTCGGATTGTCTATCTTGCCGTCGGCGTGGAAGGTGTGCTGATTCTGGTGGCCTCGGCCTCCGCGATCGGCTGCGCGCTAGTGAACCTCTGGACCAACGCCGCCGTCCACAACATGGACGCCGGATTGGCGATCGGCACGGGGTTGGTCGCCGGCAATCTGGTACTTGCGACGGTCCTCGCGCGGGTGGGGAAACGAAACCACCAGACAGTGCTCGTGGCCAACAGCCGGCACATCATGGCGGATGTTGCGACAACGTCGGCCGCGGTCGTCGGCGTCGCGCTGGTCAAACTCACAGGCGTCGAATGGATCGATCCGGCGGCCGGGTTCGTGATCGGCGTCGTCATTCTCGCTGGCGGGATATCGCTTATCCGCCAGTCACTGGCGGGTATTCTCGATCGCCTGGATCCCGACCTGGCCGATCGCTTGCGCACGCACCTGCTTGCGGCGTGCGAGCGCGGCGAGATCCTCAGTTTCCATCAGCTCCGGTGCCGCGTGCTCGATCGCGAACTCTGGGTGGAAGTTCACCTCGAGGTCGATGGGACCATCAGCGTGAGCACCGCGCATGACCGCGTGACGGCCCTGGAGGCGCGCATTGCGGCCGACCTGACGGACCACGTCGTGCGCTTCGCCACCCACATCGAGCCGCCGGGACACCACGACGCGCACCCAGATGGACATGAACCTGCGGTGGATCCGTTAATGGATACGACCTTGCGCGATGCCCTGGACGCCGGTCGCTAGCGGCACATCTTCTGAATGCGCTCGTATCTGTCCTGGTACTTAACGATCCACTGCCGCGTCAGCCGTTTCGCTTTGCGCCCGCCCCCCTCGAGTTCGTGCGAGAACGCCAACACCTGGGCCTCAGTGAACATCGGCTTGTTCCACTCGGCCATCGCCTTGGGAGGGAGTCCGGCGTCGATCAATGCCTTCCAAGTTGCCTTAAGTTCCTGGTGCAGGTCGACGGCGGCCACGCCCATCAACTGAGCCAGCCCGACCAGGCGGTCCTGGTACAGCTTCCCGTCAAGCTTGAGAATGTTGCCGGACTCGGCCTCCTTGTAGGGGCTGGCGATGTGGGACTTGACGGCCGGCAATTCGTAGACGTCCGGACGGACCGGCAGTCGATACAGGGCGTTGAGCACCGGCCCGTCGGGCGTGCCAGGCGGCAGGATCCAGAGCTTCTGCCCGGGTTCGCCCAGGACGAACGCGATGAACTTCTCCGCAAGCTCCTTGTGGGGCGGATTGCGCAGCATCGCGATGGGGTCCGGCGTGATGGCCGTTCCGCCATGCGGCAGGACGTAAGACAAATCGCTGGCGCCGCCCTCCTGAATTCGGCTCATGGCATAGAAGTCGATACACGGCCCGGCGAGGACGTTGCCGGAAGCGATCTCGTTCGGAACCTCGCTGCTGCTGTCGGCGATGATCCGGGAGTTGGCGGCCATCTGGAGCAGCAGGGGCCAGCCCTTTTCCCAACCGTATTGCTGAAGCACCGACTCGTAGGCGACCTGGTTGCTCGCCGATTTGCGCGGGTCTGCCATCATCACCCAACTGAACATCTTGGGTGACGCGAGATCTTTCCAGGTCGTGATCGGCGGCAGACCATTGGATTTGAGGGCCCGATGATTGACCAGAATGCCGAAGGTAGACACGGCGACGCTGTACCACTCGCCCTTGGGGTCGTAGTTCGGCTGTCCGGCGATTTGGTACGGCACGGCGTCGAGCAGCTTTTGAGGCAGGTCGGGGTGTTGCAGGTACCCCTTGGAGGCTGCCAGCTCGTAGTCCGGCACACCGCCGCCGAAGAACACGTCAATGCCGAAGCTCGTGCTACGCTTCGACCGGGCTTTCGCGTCGAGCAGTTGGATGAGCTGCCCCGTGCCCTGTTTGATCCACTGGATTTTCAGGTCGCGCCCCACCTGCCTGTTGAAACCCTTTTCGAATTCCTCCTGGATGTGGACGTTGTGCGGCGTGATGATGACCAGATCGTAGTCCTTCCCGAAGACCGTCGCGCTGCTCAACGCCAGCAACGCGACGAGTGCGGTGCAGAATCCTCTGCGCGTCGTGTACATGGTGCCTCTCTCCTCCTGCTAATCCGTGCCTGGTTCCAAGAGCACGATATCCTCGGGATCGATGTAGACCTGGACTCGGGCACCCAGTTCGAGGGCGGCGGCACGCGCAGTTTCGACGGCCTGCCCGAGCAGTTCCACTCCACTGACCAGCACGCGAAACCGTACGGCGTGCCCCAAAAACACGTGGTCGACGATCTCGCCCACGATGGTGTTGTCGTTTTCGCTTTGGGCGACCAGCGTGACCGCCTCAGGCCGAATCGATATCTTACGGACCGGTCCGTTGCCTGCGTTATCTGCCGCCGTGCTCAAGAGCGGGCCGTACGGCGAGTCGAGATGCACGGCGCCCCCGGCGACTTCCTTCACGCGACCGTCCACCAGGTTCGTTTCGCCGAGGAATCGCGCGACGCGCGCGCTGGTCGGTTTGTGGTACAGCGTGCGCGGGTCTCCGCATTGGGCGATTCGCCCCTCGAACATGACGGCCATGCGGTCCGCCATGGACAACGCCTCGTCCTGATCGTGCGTGACGCAGAGTGCCGTCAGGTCGTGCTCCTTGACGATTCGGCGAATCTCAATTCGCATCTCCTGGCGCAGCTTGGCGTCGAGGTTGGACAGCGGCTCGTCCAGGAGCAGGCATTCCGGCTGAACGACCAGCGCTCGTGCGAGTGCGACGCGCTGCTGCTGTCCGCCGGAGAGCTGAGCCGGCTTTCGCTTGGCCAGATCCCCGAGCCGCACAAGGGCCAGCGCTTCGGCCACACGGCGGCGGCGTTCCTTGGCGGCCACCTTCCGAGTCTTCAAGCCGAACTCGACGTTGGCCGCGACCGTCATGTGCGGCCACAGCGCATAATTTTGAAAGACCATGGCGGTGGGGCGGCGTTGCGGTTGCCAGGAAGTCATATCGCGATCACCGAAGTGCAGCGTGCCGGCGTCGAACGGAGCGAAGCCGGCGATGCCGCGCAACAGTGTCGTTTTGCCACAACCGGACGGGCCGAGCAGAAAGTAAACTTCGCCGTGCTGAATGTCGAGCGAAAGGTTGTCGAGGACGCGCGTGTGACCGTACGACTTCTCGACGTCTCTCAAACGAACCTCGGCCATACGACCCATCTCCTAGAGTCGGAACACACCGCCCAAACGCTTTCCGAGTACCTTCGATGCGATGGCAAACGTCGCCAACAGCAAGATCATTCCCCAGCAGCCAAGTACCGATGCACTCTCCATTCCCGAGGACGGGATCGCTGCCAGCGACCAGATGGCCTTCGTCATTGGGTACGTCGAGCGATCGAACGCGAGGATCAGACTGTCCGACACCTCGAGCATCGATCGGCTGAACACCAGCACGCCGCCGGCCAGGAAGCTCGGCGCCAAGAGCGGTAAGGTTATCCGGGATAGCGTTCGCTTCCAACTGGCGCCCATATCGATGGCCGCTTCCTCCATGGCCTCCGGGAGCTGTTCGAGCCCGGCCGCACACGAGCGCACCATAAACGGAAGCCGCCGAACGCTATACGCCAGAACAAGCAGGGGCGTCGGGTCATGGCTAATGGGGTCTAGCCGGGACAGCCATCCGCCTGTTTGCGTCATCGCAAAATAACCGAAAGCGAGAACCAACCCCGGCACCGCGAGCGGCAGCATCGCCATGGCATCGAGCATGAAGGTCAGCCGGCCGCGGCGGCGGACGACGAGCCACGCAATGCCGAAGCCGAGAAAGAGATCGACCGTGGTCGCCGCGAACGCGTACTTGGCGCTGTTTTCGACGCTGTGGACCGCAAGCTCCCGAATCTCGCTCGAGGTCTCCGACACGCCGATGAGGTTCTCGTGGTGCTTCAGCGTCCAGTCCGCGGGGTGGAGCGACACCGAGCCGTTGGAAGAGACGCTGGTCAGCATCACGCCTATGTGTGGCAAGGTGGCGGCCACGAGCACGATCACGAAAGGGATCAGCAGCAACAGCGCCTTGAAGCCCGTCTTTCGCTCGACGATCTTGGCGACGCCGGCTTTGGGGGTAATGGTCTGAACGGGTCTCCCGAACACGAGCTTCGACAGCGCATACACGATCACACTGATCGCCAGCAGCACGACGACCAGGGCGTAGGCATCCCCTTGCGGGGCTGTCGTTTGTAGCTCGTCGAAGACCTGCACGGCCGTCAGCCGCCGGAAACCCACCATCAGCGGCGTACCCAGCTCGGTGAAGGACCAGATGAAGATGATGCTGGCACCGGCAAAAATGCCGCTGCGAATCAGAGGCAACCGGACGCCGAAGAAGCTGCGCAACCGCCCGGCACCGAGATCGCGCGCCGCCTCGATCATGCTCGGGTCCAGGTTGGCAAGTGCCGCTTGCGCGTTCAGGAACGCGATGGGATAGAGGTAGAGCGCTTCGACGATCACGCATGACCAGAATGGGCTGCCCAAAAAGTCGATGGTGTGGCCCTGTTGGAGCCACCCCCAGGACACGAGCAGTTCGTTGATTCCACCGTTTCGCGACAGCATGCCCTTCATGCCGATCGCGCCGACGAACGGCGGGAGGATCAGCGGGGCGTTGAGCAGCAGCAGCAGGAGCTTCTTAAACGGAAAGTCGTACGAATCGGAAATGAGCGCGAGCGGAATCGAGATGATGAGCGTCAGCAGCGTGGTGGCGGCGGCAATGTAGAAACTGTTGAGAATCCCCTCGCGATAGAGCGGATCTGCAAACACGTCGCCGAACCAGGCGAAGGAGATGCGCCCCTCCTCGCGCAGCCCGGCCATCACGACGCTGTAGATCGGCGCCAGCAGGACGAGGGCGAGTATGACGATCAGCAATACAGCCAAGGTTCGGCTGGCGCGCATCGTGGCAAAGCTCCTAAGCTTTCTTCGCGGGTGTCGACGAACCGCGGTTCGTGTGGACGCACGAACGGCGCGTCACGAAGATCGACGCGGCCGATCCGGCGGGCCCGTGCGCCAACCACCGCCCGTTGGCGCCGGCTAATCCCGATCGTCCGGCCCAGGTCGCACGCGGCGCCGTGTTGCCCGGGCCGTGACGTCCGGGTAAGCTGATTGCCACGGCAGTCGAAGCATGCCGAACCAAGCACAGCGCCTCAAGCGGAGTATAACCGGTCATGAATCAAATGCATCACCCGGACTCGTTGTTTCCGCCCGGCGCGTGCGACAATCGACGCGTCGTCATCACCGGCCCGGTCGGCGTCGACAAGCGTCCATGGGTCGAGGATCTGGCGAAACTGGCGGAATCGCGCGGGCACTCAGTTTCGGTTTTTCACATCGGTGACATGATGTATCGCGAGGCGCCGGACATCGTGCCGGGACGCATTCTGGACCTGCCGCTGGCGCGGCTCACGTCGCTTCGGCGTGCCGTGTTCAAGGATGTGCTGGCGAACGCGGACCAGGCCGACATCGTGCTGGTCAACACGCATGCTTCGTTCCGATGGAAACACGGCCTGTTTCCAGCTTTCGACCACGACCAGATGCTCGCGCTCAATGCGGATCTTTACATTACGCTCGTAGACAATGTACAGGCCGCTCACGAGCGTCTCGGACGCGACCACGACGTCCAACACACGCTCAAGGACGTGCTGGTGTGGCGGGAGGAGGAGATTCTCGCGACGGAGGTGCTGGCCAGTGCGATCCGGGGCCACGGCTGCTTTTACATTCTCGCGCGCGGGGAGGTGGGCCACACCGTCGCGACCGCGTACCGGATGATCGCCGAGCCGGCGACGAAGCGGGTCTACCCGTCCTTTCCAATGACGCACGTGATGGATTTGCCTGACACGATGGCGACGATCAAGGACTTCCGGGATCGGCTGGCGAAGCATTTCATCACCTTCGACCCGGCCGACGTGGACGAGAAGGCACTGATCCTAGACGCGATGGCCGCCTCCGGGCGGGGGGAGTCGGTCCTGCCGGTGGCGGTGAACGGACGGACCATCGAGTATCCGGTGGCGGAAATCCTCCACGTAGCCAAGGACATCGATGCTCAGATTTACGCCCGCGACTTCAAGCTGATCGACCAGGCGGACATGATCGTGAGCTACGTTCCGGAGCTGCCGGGGGGGCGGCCGGCGATTTCATCCGGCGTGGAGCGCGAGCTCCAACACGCCCACGAGACCACCAAGGACGTCTACGTGGTGTGGCAGCCGGCATCGGAGCCCTCGCCGTTTATCACGGAGACGGCTAC
>Ga0055449_10000150_pt1 | contig 19458 bp, 13 predicted proteins | sample China_Galinas_PW_2_FD_57739 | JGI IMG/M metagenome (GOLD analysis project Ga0055449, IMG submission 57739) | Wetland microbial communities from San Francisco Bay, California, USA, that impact long-term carbon sequestration - China_Galinas_PWB_D1 | ecosystem: Environmental > Aquatic > Marine >... | reverse complement strand
CATCGGAAAGACCTCGAGCCACGAGTCCTCCGCCGCGCGCCGCGCGAGCCGCGAACCGTCCTGCGTGATGGCCACGGCATGCCGGGCGAAGTCCAGACCGGCCGCGGCATACGCGCCCGACACCTCCTCCAGTCCGTTGAGCGTCTCGCGCGTCCCGCCCGACTTCGAGATCACCACGGTCAGCGTGTTCTCGAGGCTCTCACCGATCTCCTCGAGCACGCGATCGATCCCGACCGGATCGGTGTTGTCAATAAACCGGACGATCAATGGATCGTCACTCGTACCCATCGCATCGCAGACCCACTGGGCGCCGAGTGCCGACCCGCCGATCCCGATCACCAAAAGCACGAAGAAACCGTCACCTCGCTCGGGCGTCACGACACCCGCGTGTACGTCGGCCGCAAACCGCTTGACGCGCGACACGGCCGACTCGATCGCCCCACGCACCTCGTTATCGGGGGCCAGCTCCGGCGCACGAAGCCAGTAGTGCCCCACCATGCGATCCTCGCTTCGATTGACGCGCTCGCCGCGCTCCAACGCCTCCATGGCGGCAAAAGCCGACGCCATGGCCGGCTCGAGCCCGGCAACGCCTCGCGCCTCCACGAGCATGCGCGAGGCATCCACCGTCAACCCGATGTCGGCGAACGTGCGCGCCTGGTCCTGATAGTGCCGCCAGCCTTCCTGGTCGTTCATTCAACTCGGCTCCGTGCGCATCTCTTCCAGTTCCGCTTGCGTCGGCCCACGCCGATACGGCCCCTCCGGCGGCGCCAGCGCCATGATGGCGTTGTAGATCTTCTCGGTCGCGGCATGCACCGTCTCGCGGTCATGCTCGGCGCCCTCGAACTCGCTCAGATCCACCGGCGGGCCGAAGCGCACCCGCGCCTGATGCCGCGAGAGCAGGCCCCTGACGATACTATAGTAATAATCCATGCCGCTGACATACGCCGGGACGACCGGCGCGCCGGTGCGCAGGGCCAGCAGCGCCACACCGTCCTTCGGGCGCGGCGGATCACCCGGCCGGACAAACCCGCCCTCGATGAATATCCCGACGGCCTTGCCGTCGCGCAGCCGCCGCAGCGCCTCCTTGGTGGCGCTCGTTTCCCGCGTGCCACGACGGACCGGAATGCACTCCAGCATCCGAATGAAATAACGCACGATCGGCAGATCCGAATACTCGCGCGCCACCAGAAACGATACCAGACGATACTGCATGGACGCACAGATCAGCATCGGATCCACCGAGCAGACGTGGTTGGCGGTGAGAATCACCGGCCCGGTGCGCGGCACCGTCGGCCGCCCGATTCGCTGCAATCGGTACCAGAACACGCAGAGGAACGCGTTCAGGTTTTCGGCGAAATTCACGCGGGCATCGTGTGGACCGCGCTTCAACCGGATATGCAGGGTGATGTAACCCGCCGCCGCCATAATGATCGCCACGAGCATCAGAATCGATCCGACCCACCGGTCCACATGGTGCCAACTTGGTATGCCCAGCAGGCCGGTCGCGAGCAGTAGCGACGCCGTCGTGCAGAAGTCCTTCACGCCGAAGATACGCCCGCGATAGTGGTCGGCCACCGTCTTCTGCAACAGCGAGTTGAAGCTCGCGATCACCGCCACCGCGCACCACCCGGCCAGGATGACGCCTACCGCCCCGATCACGGCAAGAGTGCCAGAGGGGAACGGCAAATGCACCGACGCCCCCAACACTCCAATGCCAACCGCAATCCCGAAGAACCCCCAGGTGATCGCCACTTGTTCCTTGAGCGCATGACCGAGCACCGACACCGTGATCGCGCCGCCCATGAAGCCCAGCCCAAGGAACGCCCGGTAGTTGCTGATTGATGTGTACGTGCCGTGGTAGACGTCACGCACGATCGCCGGAATCACGCTGTTGACGAGCGGGCCGCAGAACCACACCAGCGACGCCACGATCAGCAGCTCGACCACATGCCGGTGGTTGCGCGCGTAACGAAACCCGGCCGCCAGATCCGCGAGCGGGCGATGCGTCGAGCTCGGGGCCGGCTGAGCCGGTGGCCGCATCGACAGAAGGAACACAGCGCTCAAGACGAACGTGGCCGCATCCGCCCGAAAGGAGACTTGCGGGTGGTAGTTGTCCGCAAGGTGCCCGCTCAGTTTCGCGGCCACCATCGTCGCGATGATCCCCAACCCACTGATCAACCCGTTGGCCCGCACGAGCTGCGCCGGGCGTATGATCGTCGGCAGCAGCGATGATCGCGCAGGCGAGAACACGGCCGCGAACGCGCCCACCGCCGCCAGCGGCAGAAACGGACCCCACGAGCCCCACGACTCCGTATGGGCGATCATCCACGCCAGGAAGAAAACGAGCACGCACCGCACACCGTCGGCGAACACCATCAGGCCCCGTCGAGGGAGCCGATCCGCCAATAGTCCGGTGAAGGGCGCCAGCACCAGAAACGGCAGGAAGAACATGAAGCTCATGCGAGCCGACAGCGGCGTGATATCGACATTCGCACTGAGCGCATGCTGCGTCTTGAGGATGGCCATTTCCGACAGGTGGTCGCCGATCGCGCTGATCCCGTACGCGCACCACAGCAGCAGGAAGTTTCGGTTCCGGATCAGCCCCGGCGGCGGTTGCGATAGTGCCGTTCGGTCCGCCATCGTACCTCGAAGAGAATCGCGCTCGGTCCTTCTACTGGGGCGCGCGCCTCGGCGGCGCCCTGGAATCATCGTAGCGGACGACGAGTGCCACCGATACCGCCCGGCTTGCCCCGCCGCGCCACGGGCTGTATCCTCCCGCCTTTGGTTCCGCGCCGCCCGGCTCCGGGCTCAACGGTTTCGGCGACGGCCCCGGCGCCCCGGCTTCAACAATTGGAAAGGAACGTAACATGCTTCGTGCTAGGAACATCCTGGTCGCTCTGTCCGTCGCGGCCTGCCTCCCCCGCACTGCGGCGTGGGCCGAGGAAAAAACGGATGGCGATACCTTGCACCCGCGCGTCAAGGTGTCGACGAGCCTCGGTGATTTCACGCTCGAACTCGACGGCGAGAAGGCACCGATCTCCACGATCAACTTCATTCAGTACGCCGAGGACGGCTTCTACGATGGGACGATCTTTCACCGCGTCATGTCCAACTTCATGATTCAGGGCGGCGGATTCCTGCCCTCCTTGGAACAGAAGCATGACGGGTTGCGCCCGCCCATCAAGAACGAGTGGCGTAACGGCCTCAAGAACGTCAAGGGCTCGATCGCCATGGCACGACTCGGGCGCAAGCCAGACTCGGCCACGGCGCAGTTCTTCATCAACGTCGTCGACAACCCGTTCCTCGACGAACCGCGCGACGGGGCGGGGTACGCCGTGTTCGGCAAGGTCGTCGACGGCATGGATGTGATCGATCGCATTCGCTATACCAAGGTGGATACGAACCCGAAATACGGCGGCGGGCGACAGAACGTCGTACCGGTCGAACCGGTGATCATCAAGTCCATCAAGGTCGAGGGCACCTGGAACCGCAAAGCCGTCGAGGCCAAGGTGGAGGCACGCATGGCCGAAGCGAAGAAGAAACTGAAAGACGTCATCGAAAAAGCGGAGAAGGAAACGGGCAACAAGGTCCAGACGACCGCCTCGGGCTTGATGTACGCCGACTTCAAGGTCGGCACGGGCGCGTCCCCGAAGCCGACCGACACCGTCGAGGTCAACTACACCGGCTGGCTCACCGACGGAACCAAGTTCGACAGCTCGTATGACCGCGGCATGCCGGCCACATTCCCGCTCAACCGTGTGGTCAAGGGGTGGACGGAAGGGATCAGCTCCATGAAGACGGGCGGCAAGCGCCGCCTGATCATTCCGCCGGACCTCGGGTACGGTGAGTCAGGCCGACCTCCGAAGATTCCCGGCGGCGCCTACCTGGTCTTCGACGTGGAACTGTTGTCCATCAAATAGCGACTCGAGATCGGAATCGGAGCGCCCCGTCGCGTGCGGCGGGCGCGTGGCGGAAACGGGCCATCAGGGGCCCCGGTATCGGGATCGACGTCGCCCGACGACCCGACCCGACTCGATCACTGCCGATACGCTGGCCGTGGATTCAAAAACCATGAGATGGAACACGCTTGGACAACTCGGAATCGAGGCCTTGCTGCTCTCGGCGGTGCTGACGCTTCCTTCCTGTACGTCAGCCCCCAAGTCAGGCCAGACCGAAACGACTGCGACAACGGTATCGACCGCGAAGCGGCATGAGGAAACCGCGCCCGCATCGCTCGCGCCGGTCGTCGAGTTCGACACGTCCATGGGATCGTTCGAACTCACCCTCGACGCCGATGCGGCACCGGTGACGACCATGAACTTCATGGACTACGTCACGTCCGGTTACTACACCGGCACGGTGTTCCATCGGATCGTGGCCGGCACGATGATCCAAGGCGGCGGGTATTACGCGTCGATGCACCGCAAGGACAAGGGGTTGCGCGATCCGATCATCAGTGAATGGACCAACGCCATGAAAAACACGCGATGGTCCGTGGGCATGGTGCGGCGCCCCGGTGTGGTCGACTCGGCCCAGAGCGAGTTCTATATCAATATGGTCGACGATCCCGCGCTCGACACGCCGGCCGACGGCGCCGGCTATTGCATCTTCGGCCGCGTGACCAGCGGGTTCGACACGCTCGACGCCATGCAAAAGGTGCCCCTCGGCACCCACCCGAGGTACGCCGGAGGAAAATCCGCCGTCGTGCCGAAGACGCCGATCCTCGTGAAGAACGTGCGCGTGAAAGTCCCCCTCGATCGCGCCGCCGCGCGCGTCCGAGCCCAAGAACAGGCCGAAGCACGCAAGAACGTCATGGCCCATCTGATTGCCTCGCTCGAGGCGCGCGGCGGGCACAAGGCCGTCAAGACGGATTCCGGGCTGACAATCGTGGATCTCGTCCTAGGCAACGGCGGCGTGCCGGCCAAAACCAGTAGTGTCGAAGTCTACTACCGAGGCTACTTCCCGGACGGCACCGAGTTTGAGAACTACATGAGGGATCCCGTCACGCTCAAGATGGAGAGTCTCACGCCCGGTCTCCGTGAAGGCATTCTGGGCATGGCGGAAGGCGGCTCGCGCGCGATCATCATTCCGCCGGACCTCGCCTTTGGGTCAGGGGGAATACCGGGGAAGATCCCGCCCTACAGCACACTCGTGTTCGAGGTCCAGCTACTGGAAGTGAAGTAGAAGCCACCTCCGGGCGGCACCTGGGACTCGCTGGGACAAATCACGCGACGACGGCTGGGGGCCGCGGACGCGGAAGGCGGCTTGAAACAAAACCGTGACACATGACCGAAACACCCGGCAGCTCGAATCGCGTACCAGGCCCCCCCAGGACGGTGCCCGCTGACACCGGCCGCCAGGTGAAGCTGGTTCGGGCGTTTTCCTTTGAAGCCGCCCACCTGCTGCCCAAGGTGCCGGAGGGGCACAAATGCCGGCGGCTCCACGGACACAGTTTCCAGGTCGAGATCGTCTGTGAGGGCCAGGTCGACCCCAACACGGGCTGGCTCGTCGATTTCGCTGCAATCAAGGAGGCCTTCCAGCCGTTATGGGAGAGACTCGATCATCGATATCTCAATGAGATCGAGGGCCTGGAAAACCCGACGGCCGAGAACATCGCCCGCTGGATCTGGCGACACCTCAAGCCGGTTCTCCCGGAGTTGTGCCAGGTCAATCTGGCGGAGACATGCACCTCCCGGTGTGAATACCGCGGTTGAGGGGCTGCCATCGAATGCGATGCCCGAAACATAACGAGGCGGACGAGCCGCGAGGATCGTGAAGGAAACCACGGCCGGAGAGATACCTCCCCGGCTCGGCAAACGACAAGAGAAAAGGAGCCCAGGTATGAAGCGCAATGTGTTGAATCTTCTGGCCGCGTTGAGCGTCCTCGTCTTGGTGAGCGGCGCGTCGGCGTGCCCGGGGAAATGCAACAAGAAGTCCGCTGACGCGAAGGCGGTCAAGGCGGACGGTCGCTCGGAGGCGACCCCGTGCAGTGCCCACGCGACCGTCGTGGCGGACAAAGCCCCCTGCCACAAATCGGGCGATACGCCGTGTGGCAGCCACGCCGCGCTGACCTCGGCCAAGGGCCACTGCAACGTCACCGACAAGGTCAATGAGATTCTCGCCTCGATGCCGAGCGTCGAGTACACGGTCGGCGACGAGACGGTGACATGCCCCTATGCCGCAAGCGCCCTCGCAAAAAAGCAGAACAAGCCGATCCAGTACGTCGTCGGCGACCAGACGTTCAAGTCTGAGGGCGAAGCCAATGCGCAGCTCGCTTCGCTGATCGAGCAGAAGGTCAACGAAATGAAGACGGTGCAGTTCGCGGCCGGCGAGAAATGCTACCGCTGCCCGGTAACCGCAAAGAAGGAGGCCCAGAAGGCCCACGCCAAGATAATGTACCGTGTCGCCGGCGTCGACTTTGCGAACAAGGAGCTCGCGGAAAAGGCGGCCGAGCTCGCCAGCGAGAGACTCGGCGAGGTCAAAATGAGCTACAAGGTCGGCGATCACACCTACGAGTGTGATAAGATGGCCGGCGCCCAGGCCAAGGAAGCACACACCAAGATGCTCTACGTCGTCGGGGACAAGGAAACCGATTGCCCGCAAGAGGCCAAGATGCTCATGGCCAAGGCTAAACTCGCGGCGATCGTCGCGGCCGCCACCGCCGTCATTGCGTCATAAAAAGACGCCCAAGGGCGTCTGCCTGCAGTGAATTCCCAAGGCCCGGAGCCGCAATGCTCCGGGCCTTTCTTTTGGCTCACCCCCCAAAAACGCGCACAATTTTGTCGCGCCACGATTCCTGACTTGAATATCCGTCGCCGCTGTGCGAAGACGCTACCATCAACGGCCAAGCCGCGGCTGGAATCTCTCGACAAACCGCGGCAATCTTCGTCCGCGGGGCGACCGGCGTCGATCGCCCTGATCCCAGACGGAAGGGAGTTTTTCCAATGAGTCATCGTGTGAAGCCGAGCGTGTCGTACCTTCTGATCTACCTGGTAGGCGTCGCGGGATTCCTGACCGGCTTCGCCGGACAAGTTCGGGCCAGCGAGGCGCCGGACGTCGCCGGACATTGGGAAGGCAAGATCAACCTTCCCGGTACGCCGCTGGGCATCGACGTCGACTTCGTGTTCCAAGGCGGCGTGTGGACGGGCGACATCTCCATCCCCATGCAGAACGCCGAGGATCTCCCGCTCGCGGAGCTCCAAGTCGACGGCGGCTCCGTCGCCTTCCAGATCAAGGGAATTCCGGGCACGCCCACCTTCAAGGGCACGGTTTCCGACGACGGCAAGAGCATCTCAGGCGACTTTACGCAGGGCGGAATGTCCGCGCCGTTCGAACTCAAGAGCGGCATCGACCTGGCCGCCAAGGCAACGCAAGCCCTGGATGGCTTCGGCGCCGTCATTGACCAGACGCTGAAGGACTTCATGGTGCCCGGCTTGGCCGTCGGCGTCATCGCCGACGATCAGGTCGTCTGGGCGAAGGGCTTCGGCTTCCGCGACGTCGACAACCAAAAGCCGATCACGTCGAAGACGCTGCTCGCCATCGGATCGTGTACCAAGGCATTCACGACCTTCACACTGGCCACGCTCGCCGACGAAGGCAAACTCGACTGGGACAAGCCCGTGCGCTCGTACCTGCCCGACTTCAAGCTCTACGACGATTACGCCACGCTTCACATCACGCCGCGCGACCTGGTCACGCATCGGTCAGGTCTGCCGCGCCATGACATGATGTGGTACAACAACCACAAGTGGTCACGTGCCGAATTCGTTCGTCGACTCCGCTACCTCGAACCGAACAAAGAGCTTCGTGAGACCTTCCAATACAACAACCTCATGTTCCTGACGGCCGGGTACCTCGTCGAAGAGCTCACCGGCAACACCTGGGAACACGCCGTCCAAGCGCGCATCCTCACGCCCCTTGGCATGACCGCGACCAATTTCTCGGTCAAGGACTCCCAGAAAACCGCGGACTACGCGCTCCCCTACAAGGAGGATGAGGACAAGCTCGAGCTGATGCACTTTCGCATGATCGACGTGATGGGACCGGCCGGCTCCATCAACTCGAACGTCGAGGACATGAACCGTTGGATGCGCGTCCACCTCAACGAGGGCAAACTCGGGGACAAGCAGATCATCAAGCCGACGGCCCTGGACGAACTCCACACGCCGCAGATGGTGATTCGCGGCGTTCCCAAGGACGCGGAGTTCTCCCCGAATTCGTACGCGATGGGCTGGGGAGTCGACACCTACCGCGGCAAGCTCCGCGTGCGCCACGGCGGCAACATCGACGGCTTCTCCGCTATGGTCACCCTGTTTCCGCGCGACTCGCTCGGGATCGTCACACTGGCCAACAAGAACGCGACCCCCGTGCCCGGGCTCATCGCGCTGGCGGCAGCGGATCGAATCTTCGGATTCGAAGGCAAGGACCACATCGCCGAAGCGCTCGAGAAACGAAAGCTCGGCAAGGAGGTCACCAAGGAGGCGGAGAAAAAGAAGGGGACTCGGCAGATTCCCAACACGAAACCGAGCCACCCGATCGAAGATTACGTCGGTACCTACGAAAACCCCGGCTACGGTTTGCTCCACATCACCGCCGACGGCGACAAGCTCACCATGTCGATCCACGGCATCTCAGCGCCACTCATGCACTGGCACTACGACGTCTTCAAGTGCCGGAAGAACCCGGAGGATGACGCGCTCGACGACATCGAAATCCAGTTTCGATCCAACGAAAAAGGCGCGATCGATTCGGTCAGGGCCCCGTTCGAGCCCTCGGTTTCCGAGATTCGCTTCACGAAGCGCCCCGACGAGCGTCTGAGCGACCCGGTCTATCTCTCGCGCTTCGTGGGGGACTACCAACTCGGACCCCAAACCGTCACCGTGAGCCTGCAGGGAGACCATCTCCTCGTGACGGTACCGGGACAGCCGTCCGTCCGGCTCATCCCCGACGTCTCCGGCGAGTTCAACCTCGAGGGCCTGACGGGGTACAGCGCCGCGTTCACCGAAAAAGATGGTGCGATCTCGGCCGTCTTCAACCAGCCCAACGGGGTGTTCGAGCTGAAACGCGTCCCGAAATAGCCCTCCGGCGGCGACAGGCCGTACCTCCGGGCGCCTGGCGTTGGCCGCGACCCCCCAAGGCTGTGAATTGCACCCGTGGCCTCGACCCGGACAAGTTGAGCAGCCCGGCGGGTTCGGTATAATCCCTCGTTTGTGCTTCCTAACAACCGGGAGCGGAACCCGTATCGGGGGCGAGCCAACTTGGAGGGTTCGGCAAATGTCAGATACCACGAACAACTACCCCACGACCATCGGCCCAGACGCCGTGTTCAAGGGGGAATTGAGCTTCGAGAAGGGCATGCGTCTTCTGGGCAAGTTCGAGGGCGAGATCAAGAGCACCGGCGAACTTCTCGTGGCAGAGGGCGCCACACTGGACGGCGATGTGTCGGCCGGGTCGATCCGCATCGACGGCATCGTCAAGGGCAACCTGGACGCCGGCAGCAAGGTCTCGCTGACGTCCTCGGCACGCCTTGAAGGCGACGTGCAGGCCCAGCGACTCGAGGTCGCGGAGGGGGCGGTGCTGATCGGCCGCTGCGTCGTCGGCGTAAACGGCAAGAACAAGGCCTCCGGCGATATGAAGTCTGCCACGAAACCGGCCGACTCGGTCACACCCCAGGCTGGCAAGCCCAAGGAACCGGTCCTCGCAGGCAAAAAGTAACACCGCGGCGGCACTTGGGGAGTCGAATCCTCCCGTAGGGCGGGTTCCACCCGCCGCCCCGGCGAACGTACCCATCGCGGCGCGTCGATTCGACTCATGTGCCCCTGCTCTCGGAGCTGGGTCCGGCCGCCGATCGAGGGTAGGGTGAGTTCCACCCGCCGGATGCGCGATCTTGTTCATCGCGTCGGGTGTGGATGTCACGAAGGTCCATGTACCACTGCCCTGTGAGCAGTGCCAAACGATCGATCGTCGGGCGTGTATCCGTGCAACACGCGTTGTCGATAAGGCACGGTAGAAGGAGTCTTGGCCGCACCGCTCGGCACGCGCCGAGCATGGGTGAGGGCGGAGCCCGTCATGGCCAAAGTCGAGTCCAAGCGCGCAGCGCCGGTCAAGTGCATCGTGTGCACCTATTGCGACGGCGAGAGCGAAGTGGCCGCACGCGCCATGTCCGTCTTCTGCCCGCACTGCAAGAAACGGCTCATCCTCGAAGACTTCAAGATCAAGTCGTACCACGCGGTGCGCGAGTTCTTCACCTGCGGCGACGTTGTGATCGAACGGAAGGGCCACGTCGTCGCGCCGATCAAGGCCGGCCACATCACCATCAAGGGCAAGGTGCAGGGCAACGTCACCTCCCGCGGCCCGGCGACCATCACCAAGACCGGCTCACTCAAAGGCGGACTCGTAGCCCCGGCGCTTCACATCGAACAAGGCGCCGAACTCGACGGCTTCCTCCGAATCGGCGATACGAACCACAAAGAGTGACAAGCATATGGCATCGCACGCGACCGGGCCGTAGGCACACGTCACCGGTTGGGTGCCGTGCCCACGCGACAGATGAAAGGCTCTGCGTCGTGCCACTCACGAGCGTGGGCATGTTGCGAACAACAGGCGACGTGCGGCTACGCCTTCCTCGTCCACTCCGCGCCGCCTCGATCACTCGCTGTCCGCCACTGCTTTCGAACGGATGCGCGCATACAGCCCCTTGTCCGCCGACACCCCCCGCTCCACGGGATGCAGGTACAGCCCGCGCTGAGCTTTTGGTTTGTCCTGCTCCACGGGGCTGCGGTGCGCGTTGGCATACGGATCCTGGCGGATGCCGGTCACCTGCCACGACACTTCGACCTTGGGCTTGTCGGTTCGAATCAAGAAGCGATTGTCCTTGATTTTCTGGGCCACGATGGCCTGGGAGAACGCGCCGATGACGGTCAACTGATAACGGTAGTCTCGATTCAGGGCCTCGAAGTACGCAGGCAATTCGACCCAGGCTCTCCCGTTCGCATCGGTGGTGGCGTTGCCGTTGTACACCGTCATCATATCCGGGCTTTCCACGCTGGTGTGGATCAGGTATTTGTTTTCCGGATCGAGTGGGTGGTCGATCTTGAAGCTCTTGCTGCCCGCCGTCAGCGTACCGGTGACGTGTACGTCACCCTGGAAGTACCCGGCGTAGTTCGTCCCACTACCACTGGCCACGCCGAAGACGCCATAGTTGGTGCCAGAGCCACCGTTGACCGCGCCCCACAGGCCGTAGTAGCTGTTGGAACCAGTCGGGCTCACTTCGCCCTTCGCGCCGACATAGCCGCCGACGAAGTGGCCACCGAAGCCGTAGTAGTCCACGGTATCGCACTCGCCATAGACCGCCTTGGCATCCGCGGCGGCCGGCACGCCGAACTCCGCATGGACCACGTGCGTTTCACTGCTTGGAGCTACACCGTAGAAGTAGCCGGAGTAGTTGGTCGATCCTCCCGACGCGATCCCGTACACGCCGTAGTTCGTGCCGGCTCCGGATGCATCCCCGACGATACCGCGCTTGATGCCGGAAAGGCCCGTAGCCACTCCCTCGAACCCGGCGTACTCGAGAAACTCCGAGTCGGTACCTGCCTCCACGAAACCGTAGGCACCGGACCGCCCTCCCTCGAAGTATCCGCCGTATCCCCAGTAGTTACCGGGTTTCGCTTTTCCGTAGACGGCCGTGGGGTTTCCCTCGCCCGATCCGGTGACCTCGGCATGCACCACATGCGTGTCGAATTCGACCGCGTCGCTCGTGAAGTAACCCGCGTAATTCTTCGCTCCGCCGCTCGCCTCGCCGTGGACGCCGTAGTTCGTACCGGAGCCCCTAGCGCTTCCGTACAGCGCACGCATGATGCCCGTCGTACTACCCCAAGCCTCCGCTTCAATGGCGTTGTAATCCAGGCTTGGCTGATCAAGCCCCCCCGAAACTTCCGCGTGGATACCCGTGTTGCCGCCAATAAACTCGGCGGCGATACCGCGGTAGTCGCCCGGCGCGCATTTGACGTACAGGCCCAGCGGATCCCGGGTCGCACTACCGGTGTACTCCACGTGCAACACGTGCGTGTCAAAGCTGTCATGATCGCTTTCGAAGTAACCCGCATAGTTGTAGCCGTACGCTCCCGAGGCATATCCGTAGACGCCATAGTTGGCATAGCCGTTGCCGGTCGCACGTCCCGCCACGCCGTACTTGTCCACCGAACCTGCCGCATCGCCTGCCACCGTGCCGGCAAGCCCATAGACTTCCAGCGCATTCCCGGTCAGGTCCGCGTCCACAGAACCGATAGCACCGATGTGGCCGCCTCTGAACTCCCCACCGATGCCCTTACCCAGCCGAGGCGACGACTCGCCGTAAACGCCCACGGCATCGACGCCGTACTCCCCGGTATACTCCGCGTGGATCACGTGCGTGGAGTCGCTCTCTCCGTTGGACTCGGCAAGGATCGTGGCAGAACTGGTGAAAACGTTCGAGTTCACGAACTTGCCGGCGTTGCCCCACCCGGTATTCAGGAACAACGCCGTGTTGGAGCTTCCCTCTACGCCGAGGGTCCAGTCCGGTTGCGGGCTCATTCCAATACCGACGTGCCCAAGCGTATCGGCTGTGAAAACAGGCGCGGACTCCACCACCAGACTCAGCAGGTTGCCGCTGTCCTCGGGTGCTCGGACGTCGAGCCATGATTCCGGAAGGGTCGTGCCGACGCCCACGCGACCCGCGTGGTCGACGTACACGACGTCCTCGGGAAAGCCGTCGGCGGCGTCCAGCGAATGGCCGTCTGCACCCGCGCCCACCGCGACGCAGTTGCCGGCGCCATCGAGAAAAACACCGGGGCCGTCGCAGAGCGTCGTGGCGTTGGTATCGATGGTATGGGCGCCGGTCGCGAGCGTCTGTCCGTTCAGCGTGGTACCGGCGGCCAGATCGAGCGGTCCGTTCGTAATGTAGGATTCGACCTGCGCTTCGGACAGATGCGTGTCCTGATCACCGTCGGCGATGTCGGGCGGAATCAAACCGAGTTCACTCCAGTCGACGCCGTCTTTGACGTAGGCGACGACGGTGGGATCCGATTCGCTCGTCAAGCCGACGTCGTCGCCGTCGAGAATGTCTCCCGGTATGTCAGAGAGCTCCGACCAACTAACGCCGTCCTTGACGTAGTCGACGACTGTGGGGTCCGATTCGCTCGTAAGGCCGACGTCGTCACCGTCCGCGATGTCGCCCGGTACGTTGTCAAGTCCACTCCACGGCACGGTCGCCGCACGGATCGCATAGGGTGTGGGCGAGACGCGCTGTCGCGGTGTTAGCGTCACGTAATCGACCTGCGAAGCGCACCGCACACTGATTTGCAGAAACCGCTCATTCCCGTCGAAGGCGTTCGCGCCAAAGTCAAGTTCGGCGGTAAAGAGACCATCGACGACCGTGATCGCATCGACCCCGGAATACGAAAGCACCGGACCCACGCGCGCCGAGGGAGCGACGTCGAACTCACTTTCCCACAGCGTGAACTGAAACTCGCAGAGGTCGTCTACGGGCGCGCCCGCGAGCTTCAGTTGCCCCTGGTAGGTGAAGGTCGTCCCGACAGGGCCGGCCACGGCCACGCCAAGCAGCGAGAACGCAAGGACCGGCGGAAATAGTCGAATCATCCGCTTGGGGTTCATCAGATAGGCTCCTGATTACCGCCGCTCGGTTTGGTCGTGCGGTAATGCACTGATTGGAATTGGCGGCGTCAGCGTAGCGGCGCGCTCACCACACCGCGCCCCGGTTGTCGCAGAGACATGCAGACAGGGACCATACCGCGACGAAGAAGCGCGGACCCGACTACCGCACCGGAAAAACACGAGTTGCCGCCTTTCCCCTCCATCCGGCTTGATGCGCCAAGCATAGCAGAATTGGCTCTACGACTCAACCAGGATGGCGCCGATGCACCATGCAACCGCTTGTCGTGCGCCATGCGACCCATGGACCGAGAATCAAGCACGCCTGGCAAGACCAGGCACCGTGGAAGGCCCCACATGCGGCCCGATCGTCCCCGTGGTAGCGACGTATTCGAGCGAACGGGTCGAGTGCGCCACCGCGATGAAGCCCAGCGCCGGCGCACGGCGGGCGCTGGCCAGGCGCTAGGTCCGCCGTGTCCAATCATCGCCGGCATACTTGGCGATGTACGGCTCGGCCGCGGCGAGTTCGTCAGCGCGCCAATCACCCGGCGCGATGGCGAGCCCGATCTGCGCGGCAAGCTTGGCTGGTAGCGCTTGCCGCAGCTTGTCGACAGCCGCTTCGTATTCGACGTGCGCCTCGGCCGTCGGCTGCTGGGCGTAGCGATTGCCGAGAATGATCGAGCCATGCTGCAGGACGGCCGACCTCGTGCGGCGCTGGGCACTGCCGGCCAGCTTGTCGTCGCCGAGCAGCACGTCATAACAGTGCCTTCGCGCGAAGCAGAAGAACGGCCCCTTGGCCGCACCGGATTCGTCCGTCACACCGCAGCGCTTCGAGGTCAGACCCAGCTTGTCGAGGCACGCGATCACAGCATCGTGGGCCAGCTCGTACAGGTGGTTCGGCCCCTTCGCCAACAGCGGGTGATCCAGCGGGAGCGTCAGCGAATACGTCAACTCGAGATCGTGCAGGATCGCCCCGCCGCCGGTCTGACGGCGCACCACGGCCAGGTCCCCCGCCGGAGCACGCAAGGCCTCGTAATCCGCGTAGTGCTGAAAATACCCGAGCGAGATCGTCGGCGGATCCCACTGATACAGCCGAAGCGTCGCCGCGGACGCGCCGTCGCCCACACGCGTCAGCAGCGCCTCGTCGCGGCCCATGTTGACCGGACCGGTTAGCGCCGGATCTTGGATCATTCGAATTGTGTCGCCGGATGGCACGAGGCGCGAGACACCCTATCGTGTACCACTGCTCTGCGAGCAGTGCGCTTTCTGCAACGCCGCACGTCTTGAACCTTGGCGGGTGGAACCCGCCCTACCTTCGTCCAAGTGGCACCGGTCAGAGCCGCGACCGTGAGGGAGCGGTCCGACTTCACAACAACTCGCGAAACGCCTCTCGCACGGGCAAACAAGTTTGCCCATGCCACCCTTCGATCCGACTACTATGACCCTACTCAAACCGCCAGCGCACGTTCGGCTTGCGGCTCGCGGCGACTTCGTCCAGCCGGCGCACCGGCGTCTCATGCGGCGCGCTCTTCACAACCTCTGGATTCTGCTCCACCTCGTCCGCGATCTTGAGCATCACGTCCACGAAGTGATCGAGCGTCCCCAGCGACTCCGTCTCCGTCGGCTCGATCATCAGGCAATGATGGATCGGCCAGCTCATCGTCGGCGGGTGAATGCCGTAGTCGATCAGTCGCTTGGCGATCTCGAGCTCATGCACGCCGCTGCCCGGAAACTCCGGCACGGTGACGAACTCGTGCGCATACGGCGGCGGAAACGGCATGTGGTACCGCTCCTTCAAACGCGCGGCCAGGTAGTTGGCCGACAGCACCGACTTCTCCGCCACGTCGCGAAGCCCGTCACACCCCAGACCGCGAATGTACGCATACGCCCGAACGAGTACGCCGATCTGCCCGTAGAACGACCGGACCTTCCCAACGCTGTGCTTCTTGTCGTAACTCCACGCTAACGTGCCGTCGTCCTTTTTGACGACCTGCGGCAGTGGCAGAAACTCGCGCAGATGCGACGCCACCGCCACCGGGCCCGCCCCCGGCCCCCCGCCGCCGTGCGGTGTGCTGAACGTTTTGTGCGTGTTGTAGTGCATCACGTCCACGCCGAAGTCGCCCGGCCGGGTCTTGCCGAGGATGGCGTTCATGTTGGCACCGTCGAGGTAGAGTAGCGCTCCCGCATCGTGCACGATCTTCGCGATCTCGACGATCTGCTCGTCGAAAATGCCCACCGTGTTGGGGTTGGTGATCATGAAGGCGGCCGTGTCGCCGTCCACCTGGCGTTTCAAGCTCTCCAGGTCGACGCGCCCGTCGGGTCGCGACTTCACCGTCACCGCATCCCGACCGCACATGGCGCAGGTGGCCGGGTTCGTCCCGTGGGCACTATCCGGCGCGAGCACCTTTTTACGATTCTCGCCGCGGCTTTGGTGATAGGCGTTGATGATCATCACGCCGGTCATCTCACCGTGGGCACCCGCGGCCGGCTGCAGCGTCACCTCCGAAAGACCCGCGATCTCCGCGAGCGCCATGCGCAGGCGGTAGAGCAGCTCCAGGATCCCCTGCACCTGCGACTCGTCCTGGTAGGGATGAATGTTCGCAAAGCCGGGCATCGCGGCGACCCGCTCGTTGATCCGCGGGTTGTACTTCATCGTGCAGCTACCGAGCGGATAGAAATTGCCGTCGATGCTGAAGCTGCGGTGCGCCAAGCGCTTGTAATGCCGGACGACATCCAGCTCGCCGACCTCCGGCAGGTTCGGGATGGACGACGCCAGAAGCTCCGGCGGCACGGCCGTGTTCCGGTCCGCCGGCGGCACGTCCGACTCCGGCAGACTCACCGCACACGCCCCGGGCGATCCGATCTCGAACAGCACGGGATGATCCTTCGGCTTCGTTTCTACGTCGTGTTGCATGTCAAGGACCGATGTCATGGTAGTTACTGCCTCTCAGCCGCGGGTTTCCCCGCCCGTTTCTTGTGCATATCTATGTGGATCGAAGCACGCCACAGCTTGTCCAGTTCGTACGTCGCTCCGCACTCCGGGCAACGACACTGCGAGAGCCCCGACAGGTTGTAGCCGCATTGCGGACACGTCGGCGGAACCGCTCGTGCCGCACGCCAACCTCGAACATAGCCGTCCCGCCACAGTAGGAACGCGAACAGCATCACGACAACCAGTGTGACGACCGACAGAGCCATGACACCGATGTCAATCCAGGTCCATCCCACGCTAGGCTTCCTTCAAAGCCTCGACCAGTGCGTCGATCTCGGCCTTGGTTCGCTGCTCCGTCACCGCCACCAGAAAACAATCGCTCAGCGCGTCGTCAAACCGAGCCAGCGGCACGCCGCCGGCAATGCCATGCTCGCGGCACTTCGCCAGAACGGCAACCACGTCCTTCGTCGTGCGAACAGCGAATTCCTTGAAAAACGGCGCGTCAAACCGAAGCTCGTACCCGTCGAGCCCGGCGATCGCCTCGGCTGCGTAGTGCGCTTTGTCGAACGACTGCGAAGCCGCTTCCTGAATACCCTTCTTGCCCATCGCGGCCGTGTAGATGGACGCCCGTACCGCGAGCAGTCCCTGGTTCGTGCAGATGTTGCTCGTCGCCCGCTCGCGCTTGATGTGCTGCTCGCGCGTCTGCAGCGTCAGGCAAAAGCCCCGGCGGCCCTCCACGTCTTTCGTCATGCCGACGATCCGGCCGGGGATCTTCCGCAGGAACTGCTCCCGGCAGGCAAGCAGGCCGAGGTACGGACCGCCGTACTGCATCGGAATCCCCAGCGCCTGTCCCTCACCGACCACGACGTCCGCATCGAACGCCCCCGGCGGTTTTAGCAGGCCGCACGCGATCGGGTCCGTCGCGATGATCGCCAGAGCGCCGTGCTCGTGAATTTGCGGAATCAGACGGTCGATCCGCTCGAGGCAGCCGTAGAAATTCGGCGACTGCACGACGACGGCCGCCGTCTTGTCGTTGACCGCCTGGCCAAACGCGGCCGGATCCACCACGCCGCCCGGCGCCGGCACCGTCACAACCTCGATCTCCTGTTGCGCGGTGTACGTCCGCAGCACGCGCAGCGTGTCCGGATGGACCGACTCCGCCACCACGACGCGATCTCGCCGCGTCACGCCGCGGGCCATCAACACCGCCTCCGCGGCCGCGGTCGCCCCCTCGTAGAGAGACGCGTTCGCCACATCCATGCCGGTCAGCTCGGCCACCATCGTCTGAAATTCGTAGAACAACTGGAGCACGCCCTGCGACGCCTCCGCCTGATACGGCGTGTACGCTGTCAGAAACTCGGTCTGAGCAGCCAGCGCATCCACGAGCGTCGGCACGAAGTGGTCATAGGCCCCGGCGCCGAGAAAACACACGACCCGGGAGGTGTCCTCGTTCTTCGCGGCCAGCGCCCCCGCGTCTCGCAGGAGCTCCAGCTCACTAATGCCAGGTGGAATGTGCAGATCGGTCGCCAGCCTCGTCGACTCGGGGATCTTCGCGAACAAGTCGTCGATCGAACCCGCGCCGAGCACCTCGAGCATCTGCGTCGTGTCTTGTTGGGTCAGTTGGGTGTAGTTCATGGTCCCTATACCGAGTGGAAAGACGCATCCATCAGATCGGCTCGTCCGTCGTCGGATCGAGCTTGAACACCTTGGTCTCGATCGCGCGGACGTATTCGGTCCAATGGGCGTGCGGATCGCGATCGTCGTCGACCGCGGTAAAGAACATGTTCAGCTTCGCGTCCAGGTTGTCGAGGTAGTGGATCGCCATCGCCTCGGGCAACGCCGGAAGCTTCGGACTGCCGAACGCGTACTGCCCGTGGTGACTCAGCACGATGTGCTGCAGCGCCCAACGAAGCCGATCGGGAAACGGCTTGCCCGTCTTGGCGGCTACTTCCTTCGTCTTCTCCTCGATCATCATCGTGGCCAGCGCGATGTGCCCGATCAACTGGCCCTGGTCGGAGTAGCCGATCGCGGTCTCGTAGGTCAGTTCCTTCGCCTTGCCGATGTCATGCAGAAACAGCCCCACCAGAATCAGATCGAGATTGAGCCGCGGATAGAGCGGAATGACCTTCAACGCCACCTCGAGCAGCGACAGTGTGTGCTCCAGCAGACCGCCGATGTACGCATGGTGCAGCGCGGCCGCCGCCGGCGCGCGTCTAAAACCGGACATCAGCACCTCATCCGTCAGGAACACCTCAGCGAGTGCGGCCAGGTTGGCGTCCGTCAGGCCGGACAGAATCTCGCGGACGCGTTGGAGACGGGCGTCACTATCACCGGGCGCCTTGGGCAGAAAATCCCCGATGTCGAACGTGCCCGCCTCGGCCGGCGATATCCCGTCCACGATGAACTGAAGGTTGCCCTTGTAGTTCTCGACGCGCCCCTTGAACCGGAGGAAACCCCCCTCCGGCATCGCATGAAACATCTCCTCCGTCGCCTGCCACGCCCGCGCCACCATCTGCCCCGAGCGATCGACCAGCACCGCGTGAATGTAGAGGTTGCCCTGCGTCGTCGTACGCAGATCCTTGGCGCGAATCAGGAACACCTCGTCCTCGATTCGCTCGCCGGCTCGTAGTTCGCTGATCAATCGGTGAGTCAACGGCGTCTCCACGGTAGTACTTGGTGCGTCGGTCTTTAGAGCCGTAGCTTAATTCTACACGTGTGAAACGGCAAGTCGGACGCGCCTGCCACACCTGCAAACGCCGTGCCGGACCGTCGCCTCCCAGCGCGGCTTTGACGGCAGGCAATCGGCGGATAGAATCGCCTTTCGGGCCGAAATTGACTGCGAATCTAAGGGTGGGCAACAACGGGAGGGCGCACCGGAC
>Ga0055449_10000149_pt1 | contig 19541 bp, 11 predicted proteins | sample China_Galinas_PW_2_FD_57739 | JGI IMG/M metagenome (GOLD analysis project Ga0055449, IMG submission 57739) | Wetland microbial communities from San Francisco Bay, California, USA, that impact long-term carbon sequestration - China_Galinas_PWB_D1 | ecosystem: Environmental > Aquatic > Marine >... | reverse complement strand
TCCGCGTCGACCTTCAAGACGAATGACGTCTACGATGTGAACGACGACGTACTTCGGTTCGACCCGGCCACAAGCAGCATGATCTGGGTGGCAACCGGGGAAAGCTATCCCGGATACCCGGTCGACGGCGACCTCGTCCGATCGGACGGCTATTTCAAAATCCGCTTTGGCACCGTCGACGGTGCACGTCGAGCGTTCTTTACGGAAACCGCGGCCGCGACCATCTGCGACGTTCAAATCAACAACGGCGCACTCTACATCTACTCCACGAGCACGACCGTGCCGCAAGAGTAGGCCCCATGCCATGACAAGACGTGCCGAGACGCGCCCGCGTGCATTCGCACAGCGGCGCGCCGTGGCTCGGTACGTCCCAACGTTTCACCTGCTCGCCCCTTACTTCGGGTCGCCCGAGGTGGTCAGTTCGATCGGTTTCGGCAGATCGAGGTCCTTGATCTGCTCGAGAATCGTCTTCTTGTCGCCTACGAGGACAAGCACGCTCTTGTCGATAGGCACCGCCTCATAGGCCATTCGATTCAAGTCGGTATCGGTAACGCGTGACATGGCGTTCAGGTCGTCGCCGAGCTGGCTGAACGGCTTTCCATTTCGGACGAGGTTGACCCCGGCCGCGATGATCCCGCCGAGCCCCTGAAACGTGGTCATCGTTCGCATCCGCTGCGTGGCGCGCGTCTTGGTGGCCTCCGTCTGGGTGATGTCACCGGTTCGAATATCCGCGAACTCCTTGAGGAACTCGTGCAGCGACGCGCCGGTCACGTTGGCGCGGACGCTGGAACCGGCCGTCATGTACCCTGCGGACGGATTCATCACGAACCTGGAGCGAGCCCCGTACGTGTAGCCGTGCTCCTCCCGAAGGTTGTGATTCAACCGGCTGGTGAAGCTGCCCCCGAGAATCGTGTTGAACAAATCCAACTGGACGCGGCGGGGATCGTCGAATTTCACCCCCGGCATCATGAACCGGACGACGGTCTGTACGGCATCCGGACGATCGACGATGTAGAGCTTTCGGCCGGTCGGCTTGACCGCCGCGAAGGTTGGTGCCTCGGGAGGCGCCACGCCCGACGGATCTTTCCAGTTGCCGAAGGCATGCTCCAGCACTGTGCGGACCTTGGATTGCGGCAGGTCGCCGGCAACAAAGAGCACCGCTTCGGATGGCCGGTAGACCTCTTGATGAAGTTGTTTCACGTCGTCGAGGCTGACGTTCTTGGCCGACGCCACCGTGCCGCCGACCGGCCGGCTGTACGGGTTGTTTTTGCCGAAATACACCTTCATCGCCACGGTCGAGGCGACGTACGTCGGCCGATCCAGTCGCTGCTTGAGCCCTTCGAGGTGCAGGTCGTGGACGCGCTTCCATTCCTTGGCGTCGAAGCTCGGGTGAAGAATGGCGTCGGCGTAGAGCTGAATCGCCTGATCGAAGTTGCGGGAGAGCGTGCGCAGGGACACGGTGGTCTCTTCCTGATCGGCGTTCGCATTGAAGCTTGCGCCGAGCTGATCCAACGCGTTGGAAAACGCGATGGCGGACAGATCTCCCGCGCCTTGGTCGAGCATCTTGGCCGTCAAGTCGGACAGGCCGCTTTTCGCGGGCGGGTCGATGGCGGCCCCGAGCGGGAACATCATGGTGACGTACGTGAGCGGCAGCTCCGCACGGTGCCAGTAGTACACCTTCACGCCGTTGCCGAGCGTGAACGTGGTCGGCTCGAGTGGGGAGAACGGCGGCGCCGACGCGACCTTCGGCTGCGCGTTCCGCGGGTTGGTGTCCGGCACCTTGATCTCGGGAATGACGCGCATCACGAGGCGGTGGTCCGGCGTCAGAACCTTGGCCGCCCACTGCCGCACTTTCTCTGTGGTCGCGTCGCGATACCGGTCCAGGTCACGCTTGAACGAGTCCGGCTCGCCGAAGAAGAACTGGTACTGGTTGAGCATGTCGGCTTTTGCCAGGAGCGACTGCAAGCGGGAAAGCGTGCTGAACTCGATCTGAGACTTCTGACGCTCCAGCTCCTCCTTCGTCGGGCCGGTGCGGACGAACTCCGACACCACGTCGTCGATCGCGGCCTCGAGCTTGTCCAGATCGACGCCCGGCTTGGCCGTCGCCTCGATGTAGAACAGCGATCCGAGCAGCATCGACGATTGATACGCCGAAACGTCCACGGCCAGGTCGTTCTCGTAGATCAGCTTCTGGTACAGCCTGCTGGATATCCCGTCGGACAACACCGCGGCCGCCAGATCCATGGCCGCGTCACCGTCGGCGAAGTGCGCCGGGCTGTGGTAGACCATCGTCGTCCGGGCGAACTGAACGTCGTCTGTCTCCGTCACGCGGGTGACGCCCTCGAGCTGTACCGGGTCGGGCTTGGGATGAACGACGTCGCAGCCCCGCGGGATCGTATCGAACAGCCGTTTGATCATCGGCTTGACAGTAGCGGGGTCGAAATCGCCCGCGACCACGAGCGACGCGTTGCTCGGCACGTAGTACGTCGCGAAGAAATCCTTCACGTCCTTGACGGTGGCGGCTTCCAGATCCTCGTGGGTGCCGATGACGGGAATGTGGTAGGGGTGACCCTTCGGGAACATGAGCTCGTACACCTTCAGGTCCGCTTTCCCGTAGGGGCGGTTTTCGTAACTCTGCCTCCGTTCGTTCAGGACAACCGCTCGCTGCTTGTCGAGCTTGTCCTGAGTCATCGATTTCCCGAGCGACTCCATGCGGTCGGCCTCGAGCCACAAGAGCGTGGGCAACAGTTCCGAAGGGCCGGTGTCGAAGTAATTCGTGCGGTCCTCCGCCGTGCTGGCGTTGTTCCAGCCGCCGCCCGCCTCCATGATGTTGTCGAACTGGCCCGTAGGCACACGGTCGGTACCCATGAACATCAAATGCTCGAACAGGTGGGCGAACCCGGATCGGCGCGCGCGCTCGTCCTTGCTGCCCACGTAGTACCAAATGTTGGTGCTCACGACGGGAAGGCTGTGATCCTCGTGCAGGATCACGGTCAGACCGTTGTCGAGTGTGTACTTCTCGTAGGAAACGTGCTGGGCGGCGGCACCGGCCGTGAGAAGACCGACGGCACAAGCGGCTTGAAACAGGCGACGAAACATGATGCTGGCTCCTTGACGAGTTCGCCGGAATCCATCGCGGTCGCACCGCCACGCGATCCGGCTGCTGACTCTACGGGCGTCAAGGATACCCGCAACCCGGGCCACGCTCCACATCCGCTTTGTCGCGACCTGTCGAATGCGGTCGGGCCACCGGGACGGGGTGTGTGCTACGGCGACTCGGCCAAGAAGAGGTTCTGAAAGGCGGCGTAATCGGCGAGACTGACACCGCCGTCCGCGTTGGTATCGAAAGCCCTGCAGCCCTCGGCGATGGGGTTCCCGGCGACGCCCGTCATGCACGCCGGCCAATACGCGAAATCGAGCAAATCGATGACGTTGTCGCAGTTCACGTCGCCGATGCCCCGCTCGTAGGCGCCTCGATCCACCTGGCCGCAGAGAATACGCGGATGTCCGTCCAGGTCGGCCGGGGTCGCCTCCGTGGCCGTCGCGTTCCTGCCGGAATTGACGCCGGCCGATGCACTGAGCAGCCGATGGTCCCCGGTGATCCACGTGCCGTCGGGCGCCCAGTCGCCGATTTGCACGAAGTCGGGATCGGAGAAGGTGTTGCGCGGGCCTGGCCAGCTGCCCTCTACGATGGAGTGCATCACCTCCAGGAACGGCCCGCCGGACCAGACACTCGGGCCCAGACCGGTGAGCGCTCGATTGCGCCAGACGATGGAATTGCCGATGGTGGGGTGGCAGTCGGCCACCGAGCATTGTGTTCCGGTCAGGTGCGGTTCGCCGCCCGCCGCGAGGCAGTCGAGGTACGTGAGGTTGGCGCAGGTGTCGTCCGGCAGGCAGCACGATTGCGTGCCGCACGTCACGTCCTGGCAGTCCAGGCCCGGGTACCAGACTCCGGCCTGCTCTGCACACGCTTGCTGCGTGACCAGATCCTGACAGCTCTCAAACAGGCAACATGCCCACACGTCCCGGCCGTCGCCAGTCTGGTACACGCCGCCGCCCGCCGCCTGGGCGGTGTTGCCGATGACCGTGCAGTTCACGAAACGTGTATCGCCGTCTTCCAGGTAGACGCCTCCGCCGGTGTTGCCTGATTCGTTTCCCTCGATGAGCGTGTTGGCGACCAACGCGTTGGCGCGCACGGAGGAGATGCCGCCGCCGTCCCCGATCACGCCGGTCGCCGGCTTGGCGCGATTGCCGCGAATCGTACTGCCCTCGACGGAAGGAGCGCCGGCGCGGAACGCGATTCCTCCTCCGCCGCTCGCCGCCGTATTGCCTGTAATGGTCGTGTTGACGATTTGCGTGTTTCCCGACGCGGCGTAGATGCCGCCGCCGAGATCGCCCGAGATGTTGTCCTCAATGACACAGCGGCGTATCACCGGGCTGGCCGAGTCGATGATGCGAATCCCGCCGCCGCTGAAGTTCGCGGTGTTCTGACGTATGACGCAATGATCGAACAGCGGCGTGCTTTGACGCATGACGAGGACCCCGCTGGAGATGGGGCCGTTGTCCTCGATGATGCAGTGGCGAATGGTCGGGGAGGCGTCGCTGATCGCGATGCCTGCGTTGCCGGCGCCGCTGATCGTCACGTTCTGGAGAATCGTTCCAAATCCCTCATGATTGAAAAAGGTGACGCCGAGATCCTGGCCCGTGACGTCGATCACGCAGGACTCGGGCCCGTGTTCGCCGCCCACGGTGACGGTCTTCCCCGCGAAGTCGATATTCACGTTGCCGGGCCCGGAATAGACGCCGTCGGCGAGCACGACGTGGTCACCGCTCCCGGCCGCGTCGATGGCGGACTGGATGGTCGGATATTCGTCAGGCACGAACAACACGTGCTGGCACTCGTCCGGAATGCCATTGTGTTCGATGTCCGTGGATCGATGTTCGGCGATGTCACACTCGTCGGCCAGACCGTTGCGGTTGCAGTCGGTTTGGCACACATCCGGAATGCCGTCGTGGTTGCAGTCGTTTAGAATGCCGAACGCGATGTCACAGGCGTCGGGCAAGTGGTTGTGGTTGCAGTCCGATTCGAGGTAGATGCAGTCGTCGGGGATGCCGTTGCCGTTGCAGTCGGCGCTGAGCCCGTAGCTGATGTCACAGTCGTCCGGGAAACCGTTGTGGTTGCAGTCCGTTTCCAGCGCCGTGCAGTCATCGGGGATGCCGTTGCCGTTGCAGTCGAGTGCAAAGCCCTCGGCGATGTCGCAGACGTCGGGAACCAGGTTGCCGTTGCAGTCCTCCTCCGGTGTGACGCACTCGTCCGGCACGCCGTTGCCGTCACAGTCCTCACTGGTCTCGTTGAGAATATCGGTAGGGTCGGGGACCCCGTTGTTGTTGCAGTCGGGGAGGATCGTGATCTTCGCCGGAAGAAACCCGGAGATCATGATTCGTCCGCCGTTGGCGCTGCCGCTGTCGAGAAAGGTATCGACCTGCCGGTACGCGACGACGTAGGTACCGTCCGCATCCGCGGGTACGTCGAGGATGAGCGTGGCGAGGTACTTCTCCTCACCGCGATCGATGACCAGTTTGTTGATTTCAAAAAGGGTGCCGCCGGCGCGCAGCGTGCTGAGGTCCGTGCCGGTGATCGAGTCGATTCCTGCAAAGATGAAGTTCGGGTTGGATTCATCAACGTCGTACGAACCGTGCACGTCGCATACGCCGCTGGCCAGGCATTCCGACGTGGCCATACAGTCGTCGTTGTCCGTGCAGGGCACGAGGGCTATCGAAAGTGGGGCGCCGACGCCGTTGGAGAAGCTGGATGGTTCCACGGCCACTTGATAGGTTCTGACGCGCGGGTTGCCGTCCTGGTCCGGATCCCAGCCGGAGACGGTCAGCTCCAGCGTCACCCTGGCTGGCGTGGCTCTGGGCAGAAGGATTTCGCGATCCTTGATCGTGTACGCGACGTTGGCGCTGACCGGCCTCATCGCGAAACCGAGCACGCACTCATCCGGGATGCCGTCGGCGTCCTGATCCTGCGAGACACCCAGCAGAATATCGCAACTGTCGGCCCGACCGTTGTGGTTGCAATCTCGCTCGCACTCATCGGGCAGGCCGTTGCCGGTGCAGTCGAGGCTGCTGCCCAAACCGATGTCGCACTCGTCCGGCACGCCGTTGCCGTTGCAATCGAAGCTGGTCTCGTTCGCGATATCGCAAAGATCGTCCGTGCCGTTGGCGTTGCAATCCGTCGCGAAGCCGAACTCGCACTCATCCGGCACCGCGTTGTGGTTGCAGTCGCCGCTGCCGCCGCCGGAGATGTCGCACGCATCAGCCATACCGTTCCCGTTGCAGTCCGCCTCGCATTCGTCCGGGATGCGATTCCCGTCGCAATCGGCCGCCCCGTATAAGTCTATGTCGCACGTATCCGCGATTCCCGTGCCATTGCAGTCCGGCTCGCACTCGTCGGGCACGTCGTTGTGGTTGCAGTCGACGCTGGTTCCCGTGCCGATGTCCTCCTCGTCGACGATGCCGTTGTCGTTGCAGTCCGCGACGGCCGCCCCCAAATCCAGCATGCCGTTGGAAATCACGCGACCCTGCAAGGCGTTGACGGGGCGCGCCGTGAGGACGATGCGTTGCCGTACATTCTGCCAGGGCATCTCCGGGCGCCGACTCATGGTCAGCGCCACGGCGCCGGTGACCTCGGCCGTGGCCATCGAGGTGCCGTCGAGATACGCGTACCCGTTGTTGAGATAGGTGCTGAGAATGTTGACGCCGGGCGCTCCGATCTCTACGGTGCCGGGCCCGAAGTTGGAACTCTTCGGTTTTCTGTCGTTGTTGTTCAGTGAGGCCACCGCGATCACATTCTCATGGTCGTAGCTCGCGGGGTAGAAGGGGAAGAGATCGTTGTTCGTGCCGAGCCCGAGAAAGCCGTTGCCGGCGGCGGTGACGAAGATATGTCCCGCCTGCTCCAGTTGTCCGATGGCGTCATCCAGTGCCTGAGAGTAGCAGTCGTAGCAGCCGTAGCTGTTGTTCGAGACGCGAATGTCGTTCGCGAGCATGTAATCGATCGCCTCGAGAATCGCCGACGTGTACGCGCCGTCTCTGGCCGATCCGACTTTCAGTGCCACGATCTGGCAGTCCCAGTTGATCCCGGCGACGCCGCGGTTGTTGTTGCCCTCGGCGCCGATGATCCCGGCGACGTGCGTGCCGTGCCCGTCGGTGTCGAACGGCACGCTGTTGCCAAACGCCATGTTGTAGCCGTGAATGTCGTCAATCCAACCGTTCTCGTCGTCGTCGATGCCGTTGTCCGGAATTTCCGCCGGGTTCGTCCAGATGTTGTGCTGCAAATCCGGGTGCGTCCACGCCACGCCCGTGTCGACGACCGCCACCTTGAAGTCGGGATCCCCCGTCCAGAACCCCCACGCATCCAGCGCGCGGATGTCCACGCCCGCGAGCCCGGGATCGTTGTCGACCGTCTGGCCGGTGTTGAGGATGGCCCATTGCTCCAGGAAGAATTCATCACTCGGCAGGCCGGTGAACTCCATTTTGTAGTCCGGCTCGGCATACAGGACGTTGGGGTCTTTGGACAGCTCGGCGATCACGCTCTTGACGTCGCCCTCCGGCACGCTCATGACACACGTGTCACTGACGGCCCGGGTCCACCTGACGATGGACCGCCCGGGTGCCAGGGGCACGAAGCGCTCGCCATCGACCGTCGCCACCGCACTCGGGCGATAGCGAACAATCAACCGCGACGGGTGGTACTCGGCATGCGGCCTTGGCTGCGACACTTGCCACGGCAGTTCGGCGCCCGACACCGCGGAGGGCAACGGCGCGAGCAGCGCGCAGACGGTAACGAACGCGATGGCCCGACACGCGTGCCACTCGGTCCCACCATCTCCTGGTCGAATCAACCCCGCCATTCGATCGAGACGAGTCACCGCACCCCCATGGTTCAAGAGCCGGACGCGAACGCGCGGTACAACGCCGATGATCCCGCGACGATCCGCCCCAAGTGCCGTGCCACTACCGACCACGACATTATACCAATCTGGCGGACGGCAGTCCTTATTCCCGATTGTCGTGATTCCCTCATCAGTACCGCGACGTTTGTGCGTCCAGGCCGCCGTTTTGACCGCAAGATTCGCCGCCGCGTCCGGTCCCTCGACCCGCTGCGCCTTGGTACCTACAATCGCGTTCGATGGTCCAATCCGAGCCCACTGACAAGTCCAACGCGCCTGCCCCGACCCATTTGCTCAGCCTCACGCCCGACGAGTTGGCTACTTGTCTGGCCGAGTGGAACGAGCCGCGATACCGCGCGGACCAGGTGTTCGACTGGGTCTACCGCAAGCATGAGGTTCACATCGCCGCGATGACCAACCTCGGCAAAGTGTTGCGCGGCCGGCTGGAGGCGTCCGTGCGCGTTCTCGAATCGGAAGTCGCCGCCGAGCAGCGCTCCGAAGACGGCACGGCCAAGATGCTCCTGCGTTGGCCGGACGGTGCGACCAGCGAATGCGTCGTGATTCCGGACGGCGATCGCCGCACGGCCTGCATCTCGTCCCAGGTTGGCTGTCCCGTGGGCTGCGTGTTCTGCGCCAGCGGGCTCGGTGGCTTGCAGCGACAACTCACAGCGGGTCAGATCGTCGAGCAGGCCTATCGCGCGAATCGATTGGCACTCGACGTCGGGGGACTGACCAACCTCGTCTTCATGGGGCTTGGCGAGCCCCTCGGCAACTACGAGGCGACCATCAAGGCCGTACGCACGATCAACGCGTCGTGGGGAATCGGGCTCGGGGCGCGCAAAATCACGGTCAGCACGGTCGGCCTGCCGACGCAGATGCGCCGGTTGGCGGACGAGGCGATCCAGATCACGCTGGCGTTGTCCCTTCACGCGCCCAACGACGACCTACGTCGCCAACTCATTCCGTGGGCTCAGCGCGTATCGATCGACGAGCTCGTGGACGCGTGCCGCTACTACTTCGACGGGACCGGACGCGAGGTGACGCTCGAGTACATTGTGCTTGGCGGTGTCAACGATTCAGCCGCGCTGGCGCGCGACCTGGTCAACGTGGCGAGGCGCATGCGGTGCAACGTGAATCTGATCGCGTACAACCCGGTGCCCGGCTTGCCGTACGACCGACCCTCGGACGGCGCCGTGCAGGAATTCCTGAGCGTGCTTCGCCACGGCGGGATCAACACGCACGTGCGGCGCAGTCGCGGCCTTGACATCGACGCCGCATGCGGTCAACTGCGACGGCGCGATCGCGACGACCGCGTCACCATCAACGCGCCGACGACGTAACGGGACAGGACGGCTCGCGGGCGAATGCGGCCGGTTGACGCGCACGATTCGAGGATTATGAACAAACTCCCCATTGGCATCTGTAGCTGGAGCATCGATCGACGAGACGGCGTGTCCGCGGTTCAAACGGCCGGCGCGCTGGGACTTACCCAGGTGCATCTGGGCTACTTCAGCCTGGAAGACGCGAATCGCGCCGATCCGGCGGAAATCGCGGCAGCAGCGCGCGACGCCGGCGTCACGATCGTAAGCACCTTCGCCGGGTTCACGGACGAGGACTATTCATCGATCCACGCGCTGGCCGAAAGCGGTGGCCTGCTGCCGGATGACCGCTACGCGGAGCGCGCGTCCATGATCGAGCGTGTGGCTTCAATCTCTTCGGCGCTCGACGTCTCGAGCGTGGCGATACACGTGGGCACCGTGCCGGAGGACAGCGGCGCGCCCGAATGGTCCAAGCTGCGCGAGCGGACGGCCGAGGTGGCGGCGTCACTGGCTCGGTACGGCCTAACGTTGCTTCTCGAGACGGGGCGCGAAAGTGCGGCCGTGCTCGATGCGTTCATCGAGGCCGTGGATCAGCCCAACATCGCGGTCAATTTCGATCCGGCCAATTTCATCGTGTTCGGAACCGACGAGCCCGCCCGGGCGGTGACGAGACTTCGTCGGCGGATCGCCAACGTTCATGTCAAGGATGCTTTTCGCTCGGACGAGCCGGGGGTTGCGCTGGGGCGGCGGGCGGCGATCGGAGCCGGTGACGTGCAGGTGCCGCGCGTGCTCAGCAGGCTGCGAGCGGTCGGGTACGGCGGGCCGCTCGTGATCGAGCTGGGCGGGGGGGAGAACGCGCATCGCGACATCACCGACGCCGCGTCCTATCTTCGGTCCATGCTCGAGTCGAGGTAACCCATGCTCGTGAAGATTTGCGGCATCACGACGGCCGAAGATGCGAAGGCGGCCTTGCACGCCGGGGCGGATTGGATCGGCCTGAATCTGGTGGCGGGGCCTCGCCGCATCGTCCTGGAAACGGCCCTGGCCATCGCACGGTCGCTGAAGGATGCGACTCGGGTCGTGGCGTTGCTGGGTGACGAGACGTCGGCGGCGCGTGCGGCGATCTTGGCGTCGTTGGCTGGCGCGGGGGTCGGCGCGGTGCAGTGCTACGGTCCGGACGCCACGCAGTTGGCTCGTGACGCCGGTGACTCAGGGCTGAAAACGATCCTCGTCGAGCACGTCGTCGGCGACGCTCACTCATCGGCATGGAAGCGGTGCGCCGACCGGTGCCGCGAGGGTCGCGCCAGCTTCGTGTTGCTTGATGCATCAGATGGAGTACGGCTTGGTGGTACAGGGAAAACGCTGGTCTGGCAAGAGCTGGCCGAGGCTTTGGAGCCTGCGCGGGACGCGCTTCCACCGATCATCCTGGCGGGCGGGCTCACGGCGCAGAACATCGGCAGGGCCATCGCCCAACTGGGGCCGGCCGGGGTCGACGTCAGCTCCGGTGTGGAGGATGCACCCGGACAAAAAAACGCCCGCTTGATGCGAGCGTTTGTCGAAGCCGTTCGAGCATGCTAGCGATCGCGAACGCCCGATCCGTCAGTTCGTGTTTCGCAGCCAGACCAGGGCGTCGCTGCTGATCCCGCTCAGGCCGCTGCGGTCGAGCGTGATCAACAAATCCTCGCGCCCGTCGCGGTCAAGGTCGACCACGCAGATGGAGTTGATGAATGTCGTTCCCATCAGATCGCCCGGTGCCGCATTCGGGTCGGTGGCCGCTAAGCCCATGTCCGCCGTGTCGTCGTCGAGGATCAAATTGGTTGTCCACTGGTCGAACACGCTCGGTGCCGTCTTCGCGTTGAACCAGGCGAGCGCTCCACCGGCGGCCGCGATGACTTCGTTCTGACCATCTCCGTTCAAGTCCGTGACCGCGATGGCCTGCGGCTCACGGTTGGTGAATTCCGCCAGCGTGTATACCTGCCACTGGATGTTCGCGACCGGCAGCGTCGCGGACTCGACGCCCCGTCCGCGGAACCACTGAAGCACCTTCCCCGCCGAAGAGCGAACGAGGACATCGAGATTGCCGTCGCCGTCGAGATCGGCCGTCTGCAGGGTGTCCGCACTGGTTGCAACCTGCCCGATCGTGCCTGTCTGCCAGGTGCCGTCGGACACATGGAACGAATCCGGTACATCAACGGTCGGATTTCGGAACCATCGGACGTTCATGCTGGTCGCGTCCGGGTATGTCGCCACGATGTCCAGGTCGCCGTCGCCATCGACGTCGCCGAGTGCGACGTCCTTGATGAGATCGCCGTGTGCGACCGCATCGGGAATCTTGGCCCCGGTCCAGGTACGATCACGCACGGCGGCGCCGCCCAGATTGGTGAAAAGCACGACGTCGGCCGTATTGTCGTTGTTGCAGCTGGAGTTCCACGCCACCACGAGGTCCATGTCACCGTCGAGATCGATGTCACCCATCTTCATCGATGAGAAGCCGCCTTGCTCCGGCAGCGCGGAGGCGTCGCCCTTGCCCTGTAGGCGAGACGCTTCCAGCGGAACCTCCGTCCACGACAACGCCTGATTCACCTTGGAGGAGTCGGACGGTCCGAGGTAGACCATGATCAGCCCGTTCAGACCTTCCGCGGTCGGATTCTCGCTGTCCAGGCAACCCGATTGCGAGCCCAGCGTCGACTTGAGCATGACGGCGATGTCGGAGTGGCCGTCCTGATCGAAGTCCGCGACCGCCAGACCTGACACGGTCACGACCGGTACGGACGACGCGAGGGTGACGGTTTCGAAGATCGTATCGCCCGCGCTGTTCACGCGCTGCAGGTGAATCTGCACGGGCTGAGACTGGTTCCAGGCCGACACCACGTCCGTGCGCCCATCGCCGTCGAGATCGTCCGCGACGACGAACTGCGGCCCGGCGGTGTCTTCCGCCTTCGGATCGACCTGGATCGCCTTGAAGAAGCTCATCGTGTTACCCGACGCCAGAAAGTCGGAGCCGGACGTGACGCTGGAGTTGCAACCCGAGCCAATAAGGACGGCCGTCGCAAAAGCAGCAGCGAGTACGGACGCAGTTTTCTTGAGCATCATGTTCATCACCCAAACCCCGGAACCCATGGTTGGAACGTCGGCGCATCGAGGCACCGACTGGGTTATCGGTTTGGTAGCGCTTTCGCTTTCGCATCGACGACGGAGCTTAGAGGCGCGCTGTCCGATAAGACGAGGCAGGAAAGCCGGTGCGATCGAGCACGCTCCGGGCGGGTGTGACGCTGGGGCGCGAACCCACCCGTACGTCCGAGAACTGAGGACGTCGGCGGGGCAAAATCAGACCTTTGGGAGTGAGACCGCCAGCATGGTGATATCGTCACTCTGCGGCGCCGTTCCGGCGAAATTGGCGACCCGTTTGCGAACCAGCTTGATCAAGGCGGTGGGGTTGGATTCGCTTTGCTCACAAAGCGTTTCGACCAGCCGATCCGCGCCGAATTGATTCTGCTCGATGTCCATGGCCTCGATGACGCCGTCCGTGTAGCCGAACACGGTCAGCGCGTCGTCGCCCAGTGCCACGGTCTTGGTGGCATACTCGGCGTCCTCGACCACACCGAGCGGGAACGTCGATTCGTCCTCGAGCAGGCTGGTGGATTGGGTCGAGTGGTTGACGAGAATCAACGGGCAGTGCCCGGCGCCGGCGCAGTGCATGGTGCGTGTGGCCGGGTCCACCAGCAGCAGCACGCACGTGATGAACTTGGAGGGATCCGTGTTTCGGTAGATCAGCGTGTTCCATTGTTGCAGCAGAGCGGCCGGGTCGTCCGCCGCTTCAACCGTGACACGCACTGCGGCCTGGAGATTCGCGGTGAGCATCGCCGCGGCCACCCCTTCGCCGGTTACGTCCGCGATCAGGCACCAGACGCGGCCGTCCTCTCGCTCGATGACGTCGTAGTAGTCACCGCTGACGCGCGCCCCGGGCTCGTTCAGCGCCACCACCTTCAGCTTGTCGTGATCCGGCAACGCGGTCGGAAACAGCCCGTTCTGGATTCGTCGGGCCAGGTCGATGTCATGGTTGAGGCGAATGGACTGCTCCTGGGCCCGCATCAAGCGCGTGTTGATCAGCCCGATCGTGACCTGCTGCGCGATGCCGGCGAAGAAGTCGATGTCTTCGTCGCTGTAGCTCGTGGACGTGGTCGTGCGGTCGCCGTAGACCACACCGAGGATTTCGTCCTCCTGGATCAGCGGCACGCACATCGCCGATCGGATGCCGTGCTGTACCATGCTCACCGTGGGGTCGGCCATCTGTCCGCCGGAGTCGGTGAAAATAGCCCGCTCGCCGTGCTCCAACGCGCGGCTCAGGAGCGTGCGGCTGATCGTCAACTCGCCTTCGGCGCCGCGCAGGTTGCGCACCACGGGCCAGTCGACGGCCCGCGAGTTCTCGCGGCGCAACCCCACCGCGCCGCGCTCGAAGTTCAGCGTCTCAAAGCAGATGTCCATGGCGTCCTCGAGGAGCTGCTCTCGAGCACGGAGGGTCGTGAGGCGGGCGGTCAGCTCATAGATCATCTCGAGCCGCTTGCGTGAAAGCATCAGCTCTTTATCGGGTCCGGCATAACGCGTGGCGTGCGTTTCCGTGAGGTTGTCCGCGATGACGACGGACCCGGTCGGTACCCGCGTCGTGCGGAACACGATCTGGGTCGAGCCCACGAGAATCCGATCGCCGTCCTGCAGCTTTTTTGGTCGCTCGAGTGGAATGTCGTTGACCAGCGTGCCGTTCTTGCTGCCGAGGTCTTCCAGTTGCAGCCCGTCTGACGTCGGGACAAAACGGGCGTGTCGTCGGGACGCGCTCGGGTCGTCCAGGGGGATGTCACACGTCGCGTCGCGCCCGACCGTTTCCGGTGTCTCCGGCACCTCGTGGCGCAACCGACGACCGTCGGCCAGCGTGATCTCCAACTCCGACACTTGTGGGGACTCCTGCCAGTACCACCGACTCGTGCCCGCGTATCCGATGACGGACGGTAGCCAGCGCCGCTCAGTCTGGCAAGCGGACCAAGGCGGTCACGGCTTGCTGTTACACGTGCACTGCATCTGCCCACAGCCGGGGCAGCCCGAGCCGTACTTCGCCTCGAGCGCGCCGGTCAGATCCACCTCGCACACATTGGCGAGCGTGACCAGCCAGGCGAGCACGTCCGCGAACTCGGCGGCCAGCTCCTCGTGCGTGCCCTCGCGCAGCGCGGCCGCCAGCTCCCCGAACTCTTCGCTGAGCCAGAGGAAGGTGGCCGCCGAGCCGCGCTCGCGGTCCCGATCGCTGTACATCGTATTGATCAGCTCTTGAAATTCACGAATCTGCATGGCGGCGCACCCTGGCAACTCAAACAAGGGATCGATAGTACTCGATGGCTCGGCCCAAACCGTCCTGGAAGCCCACGCTCGGCGAAAAACCGAGCAGCTCCCTCGCCACCGAGATGTCGGCGCAGGAGTGGCGGACATCCCCGGGTCTGGGATCGACGTATCGCGGCTTCACCTTGGTCCCGAGTACGTCGTTGATGGCGGTGATTACCTGGTTGACCGTGATCCGCCCGCCGCATGCCAGATTGACCACCTCGCCGTACGCCTGCGGCGCTTCCATCGCCAGGAGGTTACCATCGATGACGTTGTCGATGTACGTGAAATCGCGTGATTGCTCACCGTCTCCGTACACGACCGGGGCCTCGCCGCGAAGGATCGCCGAGGTAAAGGCCGGAATCGCCGCGGCGTACTGCCCGCGCGGATCCTGGCGCGAACCGAACACGTTGAAGTAGCGAAGGCAGATCGTGGAGAGCCCGAAACACTGCGTGAACGCCCGGCAGTAGTACTCGCCGGTGAGCTTCTGGACGGCGTAGGGGCTCAGCGGCTTGGGCAGGAGCCCCTCGTGCTTGGGTGACACGTCCGTATCGCCGTAGGCCGAGCTGCTGGCGGCGTAGATCACACGCTGTACCCCGCACTGCACGGCCGCCTGGAGCACGTGGAACGTGCCGTCCATGTTGGTCTCATGGCTGGGGATCGGCTCGTTGACCGATTTCGGAACCGAGCCGAGTGCCGCCTCGTGAAACACGAACTGAACACCGCGGCAGGCGGTGAGACAATCATCCGGGCGGCGGATGTCTCCTTCGACAAGTTCGAAGCGGCCTTGAAGGTGCGTGAGATTGCGACGGTGTCCCGTCGTGAAGTTGTCCAGCACGCGCACCTCGTGCCCGGCCTCGACAAGCCGTGTGGTGAGATGCGACCCGATGAAGCCGGCGCCACCCGTGACAAGTATGTTCGCCATGCGGGCATTCTAAGCGAACGAGCCCACGCCGGAAGGGCGCGGGCCCGGCCGACCGCCGGAGGCATGAGTGCACCTGCCGCACGCCCCGACCGCGAGGTTGACGTCCGGTTTCCGCCGCCGATACACTCGGGCCCGATGTCGCCACGCCGTGAAGGATCGCGGCGTTTCACGTTCGCACGAGGAGCTGGCCATGATGAACCGAATCGCAACTGGAGTGTTGGTCATGGTCGGGCTCGCGACTCAGATGACGGCCTGTCGCTCGACGGCCCGTACCGGCGATATCGCCGATCGCGAGCGGGCCCTGGCCCTGCTCGTCCCCGCCAAGATCGAGATTGTGGCCCCGTTCACCAATCTGAAGTCGTTTGCGAAGACGGGCGACTCGGACGGGCCGGATGGAATCGAGGTTCTGCTCCAGGCCCGCAACGCCATGGGCAACCCCGGCCTTATGATCGCGGGGCAGATTCGTGTGGAGCTCTATTCCTACGTGCCCGCCAGTGCCAACCACAAGGGGCGGCGTCTGGAATTCTGGAACGTCGAGCTTCGGACCAAGGATCAGCAAAAGTCCTATTGGAACCGCCTGACGCAGATGTACGAGTTCCGCCTTGGCGTGGATACCGGCCGCATTCCCAAGGCGGATCGATATGTCCTCCTCGTGACCTACCGGTCCCCATTCGGATCGCAACTGAGCGACGAGCTGGTGCTCTCCGCCCGGACGGCGCCCGGCGCCGGGTCGTGACGGTGCCCCCCGAGCCCGGACGAGTCCCGCTGAACCAGCGCTGTAAATTGCTGATGTCGCAGCACAAAAACGCCGATGCTATCGGCTCGTGTTGCGAGGCGGTCATCGCCCGGCGAAGCGCGTGTTAAGTTCCGCCATTTCGGCGATTTGGGCTTGATTTTCACCACCGGCCGTGCTAGATTCTGCGATCCCTCCACGCGGAAGGCTGGGCCGGGTGGTCGTGTGTGTGGCCGGTTCAAAAGACCTTTCGTCCAACCGAACTTAGCTCGCGGTGACTTCGAGCAGGGGTGAGGTGTGACTGACGTGAAGGGCTCGGCTTGTAGGACTAGTTTTGTGCGATCGCACTAGTGCGGTCGATAACGAGAGGGCGGTTTTTTCGAGCGCAGGATATCGCGACCTGTGAATTAGGCAGAGTTATGGAACGGCTAAGCAACATTCGCAACATCGGAATTTCGGCACACATCGACTCCGGCAAGACGACGCTTACCGAGCGTATGCTGTTTTACGCCGGCCGCATCCACCGCATCCAGGAGGTGAAGGGCAAAGACGGCGGTGCCACCATGGACTTCATGGAGCTCGAAAAGGAGCGAGGCATCACGATCACTTCGGCCGCAACCACCGTGAGCTGGGACGGCAAGCAGATCAACGTGATCGACACGCCGGGCCACGTCGACTTTACTGTTGAGGTAGAACGCTCGCTGCGCGTGCTGGACGGAGCCGTGCTCGTGCTTTGCGCCGTCGGAGGCGTGCAATCGCAGTCGATCACGGTCGACCGGCAGATGCGCCGCTACCGTGTGCCGCGCGTCGCCTTCGTGAACAAGATGGACCGGACGGGTGCGGAGCCGGCCCGCGTTGTTTCGGAGCTTGAAGAAAAACTCGGTCACGTGGCCGTGCCGATGCAAATCCCAATGGGCGCCGGCGCCGACTTTGCGGGGGTGATCGACCTGATCGGGATGAAGGCGGTCTACAACGACGGCGCCAACGGCGAGATCGTTCGTCGCGAGGATATCCCGGCCGCGATGAAGGAAGAGGCCGACCGTGCTCGCCAGGGTTTTCTCGACTCCGTCAGCCTGTACGACGACGAGCTGATGGAGGTCATGCTCGAGGGTGACGAGCCGACCGAGCAGCAGATCATCGACGCGATCCGCCGCGTGACGCTTCGCCGCGAAATCACGCCGGTTTTCTTCGGCACGGCGTATCGCAACAAGGGCGTGCAAGAGCTTCTCGACGCGGTGTCGCGATACCTTCCGTCGCCGGTGGATCGCGTGGCCTATGCACTGGACCAGGACAACGAGGGGGCCGAGGTGGCCATCTCCGCCGATCCGGACGAGCCGACGATCGCCATGGCCTTCAAGATTTGCGACGAGGCCTTCGGGCAGGTGACCTACACGCGCGTCTACCAGGGTACGCTTGAGAAGGGGAAGAGCTACAAGATCGTCCGCGCCGGAAAGAATCAGCGCATCGGCCGGCTCTTCCGTTTGCATGCCGACAAGCGGGAGGACCTTGAGATTGCCCAGGCGGGCGACATCGTGGCTGTCATGGGCGTCGACTGCGTGTCGGGTGACACGATCTGCGATCCCAAGCTCAACGTCACGCTCGAGGCCATGCACTGCCCCGAGCCGGTGATCTCGATCGCCATCGAGGCGGAGAAGAACGCCGATCGCGACGCGATGTCCAAGGCGCTCAACCGCTTCATGAAGGAAGACCCGACGTTCCACACGCACTTCGACGAGGAGGCCCACCAGACGATCATCTCCGGCATGGGTGAATTGCACCTGGACGTCTACGTCGAACGCATGCGCCGCGAATACAACGCGAACGTCATCGTCGGAAAGCCCAAGGTGCAGTACAAGGAAGCGCCGGGCATCGAGACCAAGTTCGAGCACAAGCACAAGAAGCAGACCGGCGGCTCCGGTCAGTACGCCCACGTGATCGGCACGCTCGTGCCGCTGCCCGAGGACAGCGCGGAAGACTATGAATTCGAGAACGTCGTGACCGGCGGGCGCATTCCCAGCGAGTACATCTCCTCGTGCGACAAGGGCTTTCAGATGGCCCGGGCGAAAGGCCCGGTGGCCGGTTATGAGGTCGTCCGGGTGAAGATGATCCTCGAGGACGGCTCGGCCCACTCGGTCGACTCGTCGGACCTGGCGTTCCAGGTCTGCTCGCGAGCGGCCTTCCAGGAGGCGATCCTGAAGTCCAAGCCGATGCTGCTGGAGCCGATCATGCGGGTGGAGATCGAGGCCCCGTCGGAGTTTCAGGGTTCGGTGACGGGCGACCTCTCGTCGCGCCGCGGCATGGTGACCGGCAGCGAGGTGAAGGCGACGGCCGCGGTCATTACGGCCGAGGTGCCGCTGGCCAACATGTTCGGCTACGCGACCGACCTGCGCTCGATGTCGCAGGGCCAGGCGACGTTCTCGATGGAGTTCGCCTGCTTCCGCCAGTGCCCGAGGACCATCCAGGAAGAGATCGTCGAGGCTCGCCGCAAGGAAAAGGCGGAAAAGGCCGGGGCGAAGAAGTAGGGCGGATTCCAGCCACCGCGACTACGTGAAGTCGCGATCGCACTCATGCACGACGCGAATTCAACGAGGTTGATCGCGTGGTTGCTACATAGATCAAACACGAACCGGATGCGGCCACGCGTCGCATCCGGTTTTTTTTCGCCCACCGCGTAAGATTTCCCCCGCCTGAGCGACTACCGCATGGCTAGGCCGCTTGCATGAGACGTTCGTGCCAGGGTCCTAGCTATCTATTACGGCGGAGTCCTCACGATGGTCGTCACATCTCGCACGAAATACAGCCTTGCTGCAATGTTCCTGAGTCTGGCAGCTACCGGAGCCACTTGGGCTCAGACCACTCGTTACGTGGACGTGGCCGGGTGTGCAGACCCCGGCCCGCATGCCGGGACGGAGGCGGACCCCTTCTGCACCATCCAGGCCGGGATCGACGCCGCCGAGGATGGCGACACCGTCCTCGTAGCGCCGGGGACGTACCACGAGGCGATTCACCTGCTGGCAAAAGGGATCACCCTACGCAGTAGCGGCGGTTCGGCGGTCACGTCGATCGATGCGACCGACCTCGATTCGAGCGTCGTGTCCGTGGATTCAGGATCCGATGCCCACTCCCGGATCGAGGGCTTCACGCTGACGGGCGGCTCAGGGTCGACCTGCGAGGATCGCCCGGATTGGCGCTGCGGCGGGGGCGTGTACGTGCATTCATCCGAAGCAACGATCGGCGATTGCGTG
>Ga0055449_10000147_pt1 | contig 19602 bp, 16 predicted proteins | sample China_Galinas_PW_2_FD_57739 | JGI IMG/M metagenome (GOLD analysis project Ga0055449, IMG submission 57739) | Wetland microbial communities from San Francisco Bay, California, USA, that impact long-term carbon sequestration - China_Galinas_PWB_D1 | ecosystem: Environmental > Aquatic > Marine >... | reverse complement strand
CCGCCCCGACCCCACAAGCCCGCCGTACGTATTCTTCCCGTACGCGGATGCACCGCCACCGCCAGACGATTCTGTTGAGCGGTATCGGCGCATCACTCATGCAACTGAATCACAGGCAAGAACGGAGCGGCCCACCGGCAATCTGACAGCGACAGGTAACCGGTTGCTCCGCAACCCATGATGGAGATGAAGATGACAATCATCCCTGCGCTCGTAGCGTCAACCGTCTGCATGTTCATATGCACTATCGGCGCTTGCGCGACGCCTTCGTACCCCGGGCTCCCGGACCCGGAGACGCAGACGCCCGCTGAACTGCTCGGGTTCGTCACAACCGCCGATGTATGGCCCCAGCAACGGGAGCCGTACCTCGACCGCATCCGCGAGCAGCCCGACGCCTTCGCACCGCTGATCGCCGAGATGCTCCTGCTTCCGGAACAACTCAAGAACTGGGACGTTGAAGAGCCAGAAGCCACGCGAACATGGTCGGCGCGTCAGCAGCTCAGCGCCATCCAACTGACACCGCTGCTCGGGCGCGAGCGGGCCGAGCCGCTACTGCTCGACTTCTTCAACCGCGCCCGCCGGCTCTACGGACAGGCGTTGCCCCTGTACGAACGAGCGTACCGTGAATGGCAAGAGGAAGACGCCCGCCTCGGCGCCGGGTCGCCCGGTCCCAAGAAGGACGAGTTACTCAGGGTCCGCAGCCTCAAGGACGGGCTTTCCGGGATGATGAGTCAAGCCATGAGCGCGGCCGCCGTGCTTCACTCGGACATCTTCATCGAACCCGCGTTCGAACTGTTGCTTATGGAGCCGCCGGCGCGGAGCGAGAGTTGGGCCCACTACCTCGTCCAGCGCAGCTCAGATCACCCGGAGTTGATCCCTCGTCTGAAGTCGATCATGCTCGACCTGGGAACAGACCGGGTTCTGAGCTACGACATCGCCAAGGCGCTCGGCCCCAAACTCGGCTTCGACCCGATGGACCTCCTCAAGGAGATGGACGAGGAACGCGCCCGCCTGCACCGCGAGGGGCTCTGGCCACCCACCGAACCCTTCCACCCCAACTGCATCCCGCCACGCGAGGCTCCCGACGCCGACACGCCGCCGGACCCGGATTGAATTCAGAGACGGGGTACGCCGCCGATCGCCGAGCACGCCGCATCGCGGCACATCCGCCACGACACCAAGGCAACGGCACGGGCGAGCCCGTCACCGCCGCCGACCTCAACTACTTCGTCAACGCCTGGGCCGCGGGCGGGCTCGTCGTGGCCGACGTCACTACCCAGGGCGCCGCCTCCGGCGACCCGATGTACGGCGTGCCCGACGCGCTGGTGTCGGCCTCGGATCTCAACTACTTTGTCAACGCGTGGGTGGCCGGGTGCCCGTGACCCAACGCCCGAAAAGCGGAATCTCCCCGCAGGAACCGGCGGAACCGGTGCATCCACGCCGCTCCCGACGCCGTATCGGGCTGCGGCCTTTGCCCCCAGCGCGGTCCGTTCGGACCCGATCGATCCGTCACGGAGGTTGACATGACGAGAGAGACGATCCTCGCCGCGGTGTGTCTGTCACTGCTTGCTGGCGCCGCGCCCGCCCAGGACGATGCGCCGGTGCCCGCGACACCCGCCTTCCGGGCCGTCGATATCAGCACCGACTCCGGGCTGATCACCAACGACACCGGGCGGGCCGGGGTCATCTACAGCGAAGAGGTCCGCGTCTCCAAGGCCGAGTGGATCCGCCTCGAGTTCGGCGAGGTGCTCCTTTCGGGTCAGCCCGACACGATCAACGAGTCGCTGCTGATCATCACCTCGCTGGGCGACGGCGCGACCCAGTACCTCAACGCGCGTCACGTCGAGGAGTGGCAGCACACCAGCGCCTACTTCAACGGCGACGCCGTCCGCGTCGAGATCTTCAGCGCCGAGGGCACGGGTCCCAACCGTGTCGAGGTCCTCTCGGCCGCGGCCGGCGAGCCCGACGGGCTTGACCAGCGCTCGATCTGCGGCTCGACCGACGACCGCACGCTCTCGAACTACGCACGCGACGGGCGCTACTTCCCCGCCGGGTGCACCGCGTGGATCATCGGCAACAACTGCATGCTCAGCGCCGGGCACTGCGTCGCCAGCGGGGGCGTGGTCCAGTTCAACGTCCCGCTCTCGACCGGCAGCGGCTCGCCCGTCAGCCCCCCGCCCGAGGACCAGTACTCGGTCGATCCCGCCTCGATGCAGTACACCAACGGCGGGATCGGCAACGACTGGTCCTACTTCGGATGCTACAACAACTCCAACACCGGGCTCAGCCCGTACGAGGCCCAGGGCGACCTCTACCAGCTCGCCGATATCGCCCCGCCCGTCAGCGGACAGACCATCCGCATCACCGGCTACGGCACCACCAGCTCTCCCGTCCCCAACACGTGGAATCTGGCCCAGAAGACACACACCGGCCCGTACATCTCGCGCAGCGGAACGGTCATCCGCTACCAGGTCGACACCACCGGCGGCAACTCCGGCTCGGCCGTGTTCGACGAGGACACCGGGCTGGCGATCGGGATCCACACCAACGCGGGGTGCACCTCCAGCGGCGGGAGCAACCAGGGCACCGCGATCCACAACGCCGGGCTGCAGAACGCGCTGGCCAACCCTCAGGGAGTCTGCCGTTTCATCGATTGCAACAACAACACCATCAACGACCTCGATGAGATCGCCGCCGACCCCTCCGCCGATTGCGACGGCGACGAGGTCCTCGACGAGTGCCAGATCGCGGACGATCCTTCCGCCGACTGCAACAACGACGGCGTGCTCGACAGTTGCCAGATGGTCGACTGCAACAACAACGGCATCCTCGACGAGTGCGACATCGCCACCGGGTTCGACCCCGACTGCAACAGCAACGGACAGCCCGACTCCTGCGACCTCGCCCCCGTCGCCTTCTCCGACTCGTCCCCGACGCTGAGCCCGATCGGATTCGCCGACCCGCAGTCGTACACGGTCGTCGGGGCCCCGAACGCTGTGACCGACGTGACGCTCGACTTCGCCGCGATCGGCGACTTCGACGCGACCTCCGAGCGGGTGACCGTCTTCATGGACGGAGCGATCGTGGGCTTTGCCCTCGAGATCGCGCACGCGTGCCAGGCCACGGAAGACACCGATCAGATCATCGTCCCCGCGGCGATGTGGAACACGGCGATTGCCTCGGGCGCGGGCGACGTGACGATCCGGATGTCGCCCTCGAGTCAGGTCAGCTCGACCGAATGTTTCAGCGGCACGCACATCCGCGTCACCGTCTCGTACGGCACCGAGCCCATCAGCACCGACACCAACGGCAACGGCATCCCCGACGAGTGTGAATCGCTCGCGTGCTCGCCCGCCGATATCACCACACAGGGCGCCGGGGCGGGCGACCCCGGCTACGGAGTACCCGACGGCGCGGTCTCCGCCGCCGATCTCAATTACTACGTCAACCTCTTTGTCGCCAGCGACTCGGCGGCCGACCTGACCACCGCCGGCGCCGGGTCGGGCGACCCGGGGTACGGCGTGCCTGACGGGCAGGTCACCGCCGCCGACATCCAGTACTTCGTCAACCTCTGGGTCGCGGGCTGCCCGTAGCACGGTTCTCCCTGGTTTCCCGTTGAGTGCGGAGTGACCGACCGGTACGCTGGCGCCGTGTTCATCGTCGCCACGACGATCGCGTGTCTGATCGGCCAGACTCTCGGCGACGGGGCGGGTAGCGAGACTGTCGGCGCCTGGGTGTTCCTGCACGACAAGGGGATCGATCCCGGCGCGGAGACCGAGGCCGCGTTCCGGGAGCTCGAACAGACGTTCGATCCAAGGGCGCTAGCACGCCGGCGTGCGCGGCGAACGGCCCCCGGGCTGTTCGATGAGCACGACCTGCCAGTCAGCAACGCGTACCTCGATCGGATCAGGAAGACAGGGGCGGATGTCCGCCTCATCAGCCGGTGGCTGAACGCGGCGTGCATCGAGACCGACGCCGCCGGGCTGCCCGAACTCGCGGCGCTGGAGTGCGTGGACCGCATCGAACCGTTCCGTCGCGCGGCGGCCGAACCCGGTGATCTCCCGGACCGACACGCGGACCACGCGACGCGCGACGCCGGCTTCTACGGCGTCGCCTTCGACCAGGCCGACCAGATCAACGCCGACGCCCTCCACCAGCTCGGCTTCACCGGCGAGGGTGTCCTCGTCGGCGTGCTCGATTCGGGATTCAGCCGAATCCACGAAGCGTTCAACGAGCCCGGACACCCGCTCGACGTCCTGCTCGAGTACGACTTCGTCAACAACGACGCCGACACCTCGATCGAGCCCACCGACCCGACCGACCAACACGAACACGGCACCTGGATCCTCGGCGCGATTGGTTCGTACGACCCCGGCGTGCTCGTCGGCACCGGCTACGACGCGAGCTTCATCCTGTGCAAGGTCGAGGACGTGCTCGGCGAGTACCCGGCCGAGGAGGCCATGTTCGTCGCCGGGCTCGAGATGATCGAGAACAACGGCGGCGACGTCGCGACCTCATCGGTCGTTATGTACGGGGTCGATCAGTCGCAACTCGACGGTCAGACCTCGCTCATGGCCCGGGGCGTGAACATCGCGACCGCGAACGGGGTGCACGTGCTCCAGGGCTGCGGCAACGGCGGGCACGATGCCAACCCCGCGACCTCCACGCTGCTCACCCCGACCGACGCGTTCGAGGTCATCTCGATCGGCTCGGTCGATGTCAACGGGGCGAGTGCGTGGTTCACCTCCGATGGACCGACCGCCGACGGGCGCACCAAGCCCGAACTGCTGGCGCGCGGCGTCAACACCGCTTCGGTGGACGTCTACGCGACCAGCGGGGTGTTCTATCAGAACGGCGCGTCGATGGCCACGCCCGTCGCCGCCGGCGCCGTCGCCTGCCTGGTGCAGATCCACCCCGAGTGGACCGTGCAGCAGATGCGCGAGGCTCTGTTCACCACCGCGACCGATTACACCGCCAACGGCACGACCGACCCGCTTTACATCCGGGGTTACGGGATCATCGACGCGCTCGCCGCCGCCTACGTGAGCTTCTGCGACGGCGACCTGACCACCGCCGGCGCCGGGACCGGCGACGCGCGGTACGGGATGCCCGACGGCGACGCGACCGCTTCCGACCTGAATTACTTCGTCAACGGGTGGGTCGCCGACGACCACGCGGTCGCCGACGTCACCACCCAGGGCGCCGGCGCGGGCGACCCGGGCTACGGGGGGCCGGACGGGCAGATCACCGCCGCCGACATCAACTACTTCGTCAACGCGTGGGTCGCCGGCTGCCAATAGACCGGTCACGCGAGCCGGAACAGCAAGGCCGTTGGGACCGGGCACGCGGCCGATCGCCGCTGCGGGCTTGGACAAACGGCCCGGACGTGGTAGATTCCCACCACAAAGGAGGCCGACATGTCCGCTGAATACGACGTCGCCATCGTGGGTGGAGGCCCGGGCGGGAGCACGGCCGGCACGCTCATCCGCAAGTACAACCCCGATCTCAGCGTGGTCATCCTCGAGAAGGAGCGATTCCCGCGCGAGCATGTCGGCGAGAGCCTGCTCCCCTTGGTCAACCGGATCCTCAAGGAGATGGCGGTCTGGGATAAGGTTGAGGCCGCCGAGTTCCCCATCAAGATCGGCATCACCTTCCGCTGGGGCGCCACCCCCGACCTGTGGGACTTCGATTTCCTCCCCGAGGCCTCGTTCAAGGACGAGCCCCGCCCCGGCAAGTACGAGGGACAGCGCATCTGGACGGCGTGGCATGTGGACCGCGCCAAGTACGACAAGATCCTGCTCGACCACGCCGCCGAGCTCGGCTGCGAGGTCCGCGAGCAGACCGCCGTGACCAAGGTGGACACCAACGGCGACCGCGTCGAACGTCTGCACGTCAAGGGTCCCAACGGTGAGAGCACCGTCTCGGCCAAGCACTACATCGGCGCCTCCGGCCGCCCCGGCGTGCTGCGCAAAGCGCTCGGACTCGGCATCGACTGCCCTACAAGCCTGCTCAACGTCGCCTTCTGGGACTACTGGAACGACACCGGCTGGGCGACCACCATCGGCAACGGCGGCACGCGCGTCCAGATCATGTCGATCGGCGTCGGGTGGCTGTGGTTCATCCCGATCAGCAAGACCCGCACCAGCATCGGGCTGGTCTGCCCCAAGGACTACTACCAGAACTGCGGCAAGAGCCCCGAGGAACTCTACACATGGGCATTGGCCCAGGACCCGCGGATCACCGCGCTGACCACCAACGCCACACGGGACAACAACGTCCGCGGTACCAAGGACTGGTCGTTCCTCGCCGAGCGCATCGCCGGCGAGAACTGGCTGCTCGTCGGTGAGTGCGCCGGGTTCGCCGACCCGATCCTCTCCGGCGGGATGGCGTTGACCCACTCGAGTGCGCGCCACGCCGCGTACAACATCCTCGAGTACGAGCGCGGCGAGCTCGACCCCGCGTGGCTGCGCAAGGAGTACTCCGAGACGCAGGTCCGCCGCATCAACCAGCACATCCGTTTCGCCGACTTCTGGTACGCCGGCAACGGGCAGTTTACAGACCTCCAGGAGTTCAGCCGCCAGATCGCCGCCGATTCCGGGCTCAAGATGACGCCGAACGAGGCGTTCCACTGGCTGACCACCGGCGGGTTCGGCGACGACTACCACGGCGCGGTCGGCGTGGGCGGGCAGGACGTCGCGGCCGTGAAGCAGCTCACCACCCTGTTCGCCACCCAGCAGGAGGTCCCGTGGGAGATCTCGAAGTACAACCACTTCGAGGTCGATGTCTCGGGCGCAGAACAGGTCGAGGTGCCGGTGATCGACAACGGGCGGATCGTCAAGAGCGTGTGCTTCGTGCGCGGCGAGCACCGGTTGCCGACGTTCGGGCTCTGGGGCGACCTGCACGAGACGATGCGCGTCACCAACGACCTGTACACGATCTACAACGACCTGAAGAACAAGCTGGTGGCGCGGTACGGCGAGAACATGGGCAAGTTCCACGCCGACCACGCGATGCAGATGCTCGAGGTCATGCTCGCCGACGGGTGGGTGAAGGGCAAGACGGTCGAGGGACGCCCTCTGGGCAAGCACTTCAAGAGCGTGGCGATGACCGGCAACTTCAAGCCCAACGCCGACGAGTTGAGCCGCAAGATCGGATCCGGCGCCGGGCCGACCTGACCCCACAACGGGCGAGAAGCCCGAACATCCCGATCAAACCGTGACCGGTACGTTACGGGCGTGATCAACGATGCTCCGCATCCCTATCAGGTGAACAACACCTGTTCCGATTTGTTACATCGGCGATGCTGATCGACGCGCAGGGTACCATCGTGCATCCCGAAACGAAGGCACGCATGACATCAATGACGCAGCAGACAAGTGTCCCCTTCCCACAGAAATGTGCGTTCGGCGTCGGCATGCTCGCGAACCAGATGTTCCCGGCCGCGCTCGCTATCTTCATGGTCGTGCTCGTGAAGGGGCTCGGGCTCAACCCGTTTTATTGGGGCATCCTCTTCTTCCTGCCGCGTCTCTCCGACGCGCTGACCGACCCGATCATGGGGTTCATCTCCGACAACACCAAGTCGCGCTGGGGACGCCGACGCCCGTACATATTCCTCGGCGCGATCATCGCGGGCGTGTCATTCATCTTCATGTGGCAGCTCCACCCCGAGAACGGCGAGATCTACAACTTCTGGTACTTCCTGCTGATCTCGTTCGTGTTCTATCTCGGCCTGACCATCTTCGCGACGCCGTACGTGGCGATGGGGTACGAGATGAGTTCAGACTTCCACGAGCGCACGCGCCTGATGGCGGTCGCGCAGTGGATCGGGCAGTGGGCATGGGTGATCGTGCCGTGGTTCTGGGTGATTCTCTATGACCCGGAGATCTACCCCGACGCCGCCGCCGGCGCGCGCAGTCTCGCCGTGTGGGTTGGGCTTGGTTGCATGATCATGGGGATGGTGCCCGCGGTCTTCTGCAAGACCCAGCCGGTGGACCCGAGCAAGCTCGAGAAGATCTCCGCCGAGAACCTCGGGAAGAACATCGGCTCGGTGGCCAGTGGCTTTGTCGCCGCCTTCAGGTGCAGGCCGTTCGTTCAGATCTGCCTCGCGACGTTCTTCGTGTTCAACGCGTTCAACACCGTCGCGGGGTTGTCGTGGTTCATCATCGTCTACTACATGAACAACGGCAACCCCGGCGCCGCGGGCAAGTGGCCGTCGTTGTTCGGATGTGTCAGCGCCCTGATGACTTGCTTCCTCGTCATCCCGATCATCACGCTCCTGTCCCAGAAGTACGGAAAGAAAAACGCGTTCCTGATCTCGCAGGGCATCTCCATCCTCGGGTACCTCAGCTTCTGGTGGTGCTTCAACCCCGCCAACCCCTACCTCATGTTCCTGCCGCTCCCGCTCTTCGCGTTCGGCATCGGCGGGCTCTTCACCATCATGATGTCGATGACGGCCGACGTGTGCGACCTCGACGAGCTCAACACCGGCGCACGGCGCGAGGGCGTGTTCGGCGCCGTCTACTGGTGGATGGTGAAGTTCGGGTTCGCGATCGCGGGTCTCGGGCAGGGGCTGATCCTGGGGTGGATCGGGTTCGATCAGGACGTCCCCGACCAGACGCCCGGTGCGCTCAACGGGCTGCGGCTCGCCTACATCCTCGTCCCGGTCATCGGCACGCTTATCGCCATCGCGATCATGTGGAAGTACGACCTCAACCAAGAGCGTGCGAACGAGATCCGTGAACAACTCGCCGCGCGGAAGAAGCACCCGTCCGGACCGATGAACGAATCCAACACCGACACTCCTGGGTAAACCGGCCCCCGATGTGCTACCGTCCTTCCATGGCGAAGGGTCAGTCGTACACGAAGTACCAGCAGGGCGTCATCAAGCGGTACTACGAGCACGCCGACACACGCACGCTCCAGAAGCTCGGCGAGCTGGTCTCCGACCTGTACATGTGCGATTCGGCATCCAAGGCCGCCCGGCTCTGGGCCGGCGCCGAGAAGGCGTTGACCCAGGCGAAGCTCAAGCCCGAGCGGGTCCGGCGCATCGTCGAAGCCCGCGACATCAACGCCCTCGCCGCGTCCGTCACCGAACTCACCGGAAAACGCTGAATCCCCTCCGCTGTCACACCACCTGGAGCAGGCTCATCGCCCGCTTGACGATGTCGTCGGCCGTCAGCCCGCACATCTGGAGCATCTCCTCCGGCGTGCGGGCGCTCTTCGGGATCCGCCGCACGTGCATCTGCTCGAGCGTGAACGCGTCACCCGATTCGACCATCGCGTCGGCGATCGCCGAGCCGATGCCCCCGCCGTAGTTGTCCTCGATCGAGATCACGTACCCGCCGTTGGCGCTGATCAGATCGAGAAGCTTGTCAGAGTCGAACGGGAGCGAGTAGAGGTCGACGAGGGTGGCGGCGATGCCGGCCTTGTCGAGCATGTCGATCGCCTTGTTCGCCTCGTGCACCATGTACCCCGCGGCGCAGAGCACCACGTCGCGACCCTCGTTGAGCACCTCGAACCCGCCGAGGTTGAACACCACGTCGTCGGAATAGATGAACTCGGTCTCGGCCCGGAGGGTCCGCATGTAGCAGGCCCCCTCGTACTCGCCCATGACCTGCGTGAGCGCGTAGGCCGCAAAGGCGTCGGACGGCTGGAGCACGTAGCACGCGGGGTTGCCGCGGTGGTCGCGGACGGTGGTCCACGAGCGGAACCAACTCACGTCGGGGAGCGACATCTGGCTCGGCCCGTCGGCCGCCAGCGTGATCCCCGCGTGCGAGCCGACCAGCTTGATGTTCGCGCCCGAGTTGATCGCCATCTCGATCTGGTCGTACGCGCGGGTGAAGAACTTGGCGAAGGTCGAGCAGAACGGCACCTTGCCGCCCGCGCTCAGACCCGACGCCACGCTCGCCATGTTCTGCTCGCCGATCTTGCACTCGATGAACCGCGGGGCCAGATCGGTGTCCTTGCCAAATGTCTCGGCGTAGGTCGAGTTGCTCACGTCGCCGTCGAGCACCACCACACGCGGGTTTGCGTTGCCAAGCGCCCGCAGCGCGATCCCGTACGCCTTCCGCGTCGCCAGCTTGCCCGCCTGCAGGACCGACTCCATGTCCATCCGCCGCATCGCTTCGCTCAGTGTCGGAACCTCGCCCTCGGATTCGGTCGGCGGCGTGAAGTCCGGCGGCGGCTCGATCATGAACTGGTCGCCCGACGCCAGGCTGCTCGTCAGCTCGATCCGACGCTCGTCAAGCTCGCCCAGCGCCGTCTGGAGCGCATCGCCTATCGCCGGCTTGCCGTGCCACCCGTTGCCCTGGATCGACGGCGCCCCCCACCCCTTCACTGTCTTCGCAACCACCGCGATCGGGTTGCCCTTCTCATCGCCCGACTGCTCGCAGAACGCGTCGAACGCGGACTTGATCTGCGCCGGGTTGTGCCCGTCGATCGTCTTGACCTCGAACCCCGCGGCCGCCAGCTTCGCCGCAAGCCGGTCCGCCGACTGTTGCTCGCTCACGCGGTCGGCCTGCCCGTACCCGTTGCAGTTGAAGATCGGCAACACGTTGGTCAGCTTGTGATCGACGATGAAGTCGAGCGCCTCGGCGATCTGCCCCTCGCGCGACTCGCCGTCGCCGATGAGGCAGAACACTCGCCGCCCGCTCCCGTCGAGCCTCGCCGCCTTGCCGATCCCCGCCGCCACGCTCAGCCCCTGCCCGAGCGAGCCGGTGGCCGCGTCGAAGAAGGGGAACCCCTCGGCGGGGTTTGGGTGCCCGTCGAGCACCGACTCCCACGCGCGGAGGGTGCCGAGGTCCTCGACGGTGAGTTTGCGCGGCTCCTCGCCGGCACGACCGACGACCACGCCCAGCCGTGCGGCGGCGGCGTAGATGATCGGAACCGCGTGACCCTCGCTGAGCACGAGCCGGTCGCTGGTCGGGTAGGCCGGGTAGTCCGGGCTCCACCGCATCGTCTGGTACATCAACACGGTGACCAGATGCCCGAGGCTCATCGCGCTGGTCGGGTGCCCGCTCCCTGCGGCCGCGGTCATCTCGAGGCTCAGACGGTCGAGTTCGATGGCCTGGGCGTGGACGGCGGCTTCAAAGCTCATGAGCAACCCCTTCCGGCGGGCCTGGTCCCGCCCCGGGCGAGCGCCCGCGCACCCCGACCCATCGAGGCTCCGCGGACGCCAACCAGTGAGTATCTGCGCTCCCCGGGCCCGCGGCAACCACCGATCGAAAGCGGCACGAACTTTGCTATGACCGACGCCCGATCCGAGCGCCCGCGGACGCCCCCGGCTAGACTCTGGCGGACCAGAATCCAGTAGGGAGCCCCAGCCCATGAAAGTGGTGTGCGACCGTGTGGCGCTGCTCGACGCCATCAACCTCACCGCGGGGGTCGTCGCGAACAGAACCCCCCGCCCGCAGCTGACCTGCGTGCGGGTCGCCACCACCGACGCCGGTGAGCTGGCGATCAGTGCCACCGACGCCGAGATCGCCCTGACACTGGTGATGGGCAAGGTGGACGTGCAGTCGCCCGGCGAGGCCCTGATCCCGGCCGACAAGCTCCGCCAGATCGTCTCTGCGGAGGACAACGAGCCCACGCTCACCATCGAGACCGAGGGCGACGTGTGCAACATCCGCGGCGCCGACGCGCACTTCATCCTGCACGGGTTCCCCGCCAGCGAGTTCCCCGACATCCCAGACTTCGAGGCGATCGTCTCGGGCGCCGGGGCCGCCAAGCCCGCCAAGGCCGTCTTCAGCCCGCCCGCCGGCGCGCTCACCCAGCTCATCGTGCGCACCCTCTTCGCCGCCTCGCGCGAGACAAGCCGCTACGCGGTCAACGGCGTGCTCATGAAGCGCGACGGCAAGAGCCTCGAGATGGTCGCCACCGACGGGCGACGCCTCGCCCTCAACAGGACCACCGTCAAGAGCGGCGACAAGGGCGACGGCGCGGTCAGCTGCATCATCCCCAGCAAGGCGCTGTCCACACTCCAGAAGCTCATGGACGAGCCGGACGAGCCCGTCCAGGTCGCGATCACCGATAACCAGGCGGTTTTCCGCGTCGGCGGCGACGATGCACCGGTCCGCGCCACCCTCACCACCAACCTCGTCGAGGGCACCTTCCCGCCCTACGAAGAGGTCATCCCTCGCGACGCCGAGATCAAGATCGCCTTCGACCGCGACGTGATGGCCAGCGCCGTCAAGCGGGCCGCCCTGCTGACCAACGAGGAGTCGCGCGGCGTGCGCATGGCGTTCCACAAGTCCGACAAGCAGCTCGAACTCTCGAGCCGCGCACCGGAGATGGGCGAGGCCAACATCCGCGTGGACCTCGCCTCGTACGAGGGCGACGACATCGAGATCGGCTTCAACCCTCAGTTCATCACCGACGCGCTCAAGGTGATCGACGAGCCCAGCGTCACCCTCGAGCTCAAGGGCTCCAGCAAGCCGGGGCTCATCCGATCCGGCAGCGATTTCACCTACGTGGTGATGCCCGTCAACTTCTCCTGACCGACCGTGGCTGATCGCGCAGCCTGCGGTGACGACGCGCCGAGTCCGTCGCGCCGGGCTCGTGCGCCCGCGTGTCGTCCTCGGGCTCGGGGCTGCGCCGGTCGAACCACCACGCCGCCAACGCCGCCAGCGGGAACACCGCCAGCGCCAGCACCAGCACCAGGTACACAGTGCCGATCGCCCCGAGCGTCTCGGGGCGGACGAGCAGCCAGATCAGCACGATCGCGGTCACCAGCGAAACGGCGGCGACCGCCGCCAGCCCCACCCGACGCACGCGGATCACGAATCGCTGCACGCGGGGCTCCTCGGGTCGGCAAACCGCCCCCTTGAACGGGTGCGGCCGCACTGTATCCACCCGTAGCACCCCGGCCAAGGGAATCGCCCCATCCATCACCCCGGGGGCCAACTCGCGAGATTCTTCCCAACCCCGTGACCGGTCCGGTTTGTGGCGGGCCCCGGACGGGGGTATCGTCCCGCCCTGTGCCTCGACATGGGTTGGCGATCTTGGTGGCGGCGGTCCTGACGCTCGCGGGCGGTCCGGCCTCCGCGCAGGACACCGCCCCCCAGCCCCCCGCGGGGACCGACACCGGGGTGTACGAGGGGCGGCTGATCCGGCGTGTGGTCATCGAGTTCCACGACACCGACGGGCAGGTAACCGATCTGCCCGACGCCGACGCCCAGCTCATCCGCAACCAGCTCCGCGCCCAGGAGGGGCGCCCGTACCGCGCAGAGACGGTGACGGAGGACTCGGAACGCCTCAACCGTCTGGGCCGCTTCCGGCGCGTCGAGAGCTACGTGCAACTGCTCGACGACGGGTCGGTGCAGCTCACCTACGTCGTCGTGCAGCAACCGATCGTGCAGGACGTCCAGGTGGTCGGGAACCGTCGGATCAGCGACCAGAAGATCGCGGAGGTGGTGGACCTGCTGGCCGGCGCGCCGGTCGACCAGTTCCAGATCGACCGCGCCCGGCGCGCGATCGAGGATCTGTACCGCGAGAAGGGGTACTACCGCGCGACGGTAACGATCGACGAACAAGAGCTGGAAGAAACCGGAATCGTGCTGTTCAAGATCCAGGAGGCCGAGCGCGTCAGGATCACCGGCGTCCGCTTCGAGGGCAACGACTCGTTCAGCGCCAGAGAGCTGCGCCCGAGCGTCAAGACCAAGACGGTCGGCATCTTCGACCGCGGGCGGCTTGACTTCGACCAGCTCGACGAGGACGTGGCGTCGCTGATCGAGTTCTACCGAGACCGGGGGTACCTCGACGTACGCGTCGGGCGGATCATCCGCGACAGCCCCAACGGGCGTGAAGCGATCGTCATCTTCGTCATCGAAGAGGGGCCGGTCTACACGACGCGCAACGTCGAGTTGGTCTACGAGGATGGGCGTGGCGAGTACACCTCCGAGCAGCTCGCGGCGCTGATCCCGATCAAGCGCGGTGACGTGTACAGCGCACGCAAGCTGCGCGAGGCGGAGCGGATCATCCAGAAGGCGTTCTACAAGCTCGGGTACGCCCGCCCCGAGGCCGATCGGGGCACGCCCCCGGTGCGCGTCCGCTTCGTCGAGTACCGCGATCCCGACGCGCCGTTCGTGGACGTCCAGGTCAGGGTCGAGAAGGGCGAGCGCTTCAAGACCGGGATCATCCAGATCGCCGGGAACTACCTGACCAGAGACAACGTTGTGCGCCGGATGCTGCGGATGCGCCCCGAACGCCCGCTCGACCAGGCCGAGATCGACGAATCGCTCCAACGCCTCAACCAGGGCCAGTTGTTCGACCGCCAGCAGCACCCGCCGAAGATCACCCCCCAGCACCCCGACCCGTCCGAGCCGGGCTACCGCGACGTGCTCGTCGAGGTGCAGGAGACCAACACCGGGAGTTTCAACATCGGCGGCGCGGTCGACTCCGACGCCGGGCTCCGCGCCACGATCAGCCTCACCCAGCGCAACTTCGACCTCACCGACACACCCGACTCGTTCGACGAGCTGGTCTCGGGGCGGGCGTTCCGCGGCGGCGGGCAGACCTTCCAGCTCCAGCTCCTCCCGGGCGACCGCGTCCAGACCTACCTGCTCGGGCTCAGCGAGCCGCACCTGCTCGACACCGACTACTCAGGCGGCATCCTCGGGCAGTACCGCAACCGGGTCTACCAGGCATACGACGAGGAAAAATACGGCGGGACACTCACGGCCGGACGACGCTTCGGCACCCGCTGGCAGGGCACCGCACGCCTCCGCGTCGAGTCGCTCCAGCTCCAGAACATCGAACCCGATGCGCCCGTCGACGTGTTCGACTTCGCCGAGCGAAACACCGTCACCGGGCTCCAGTTCAGCCTCACACGCAACACGTTCAACAACCAGCTCCGCCCCAGCCGCGGCACACGCACCATGCTCAGCGCCGAGCAGACCGGGGTACTCGGAGGCGACTTCACATTCAGCAAGCTCAGCCTCGACCACACGCTGTACATCCCGATCCACGAGAGCTTCGAGGGGCACCGCACGATCCTCGCCCTCAACGGGCGCGTCGGGTACATCCCACAGGACCGCGCCGACGTCCCGACGTACGACCGCTTCTACCTCGGCGGACGCAACTTCCGCGGGTTCGATTTCCGCACCGTCTCGCCCAAGGGCATCCGCAACGACACCGGGTTGCTCGGCACCGACCCCATCGGGGGGACGTGGATGTTCTTCGCTTCGGCCGAGATCCAGCAGCCGATCGTTCGCGACTTCGTCAGCGTGGTCGGGTTCATCGATTCGGGGACGGTGACGTTCGACCCGGGGTTCGACGACTACCGCGTGTCGGTCGGCGCGGGGCTGCGCATCTCCGTGCCGCAGCTCAGCCCCCTGCCGCTGGCGTTTGATTTCGGCTTCCCGATCGTCGACCAGCCGGGCGACGATGGACGCCTGTTCTCGTTCTCGATCGACGTCCCGTTCCAGTAACGGCGGGAGCCGCCCCGGTTCCCTAGGATCCGTCATACCGGGCCCGGACGCCCGGCGCATCCAGATGGGGAGTACCGACGATGAAAAGCCCGAACCGACGCTCTGGTTTCGCACGTCTGATCACGATCGCGACGATCGTCGTGGGGGTGGTGGCGCTGCTCTCGCTGACCGCCCGTGCCCAGCCGGCGGGCGACGACAAACCCGTCCGCATCGCCGTGGTCAACATCGACGACGTGATCTTCGATCTCGACGAGTACAAGGACCGCTCGGACGAACTGAAGGGCAAGGTGCAGACTCGCCAGGACGAGCTCGACAAGCTCACCCAGCGGATTGACCAGATCCAGACCGATCTCAACGAACGTGAACTCGACGACGACCAGAAGCTCGAACTCCTGGTCGAGGGCGCCGAACTTCAGGGGCAACTCGACGGGCGCGGCAAAGCCCTCCAGAGGGTCACCGAGATCGAAAAGAGCCGCATCGTCAGCGAGATCTACGACAAGATGACCGACCGGATCGCACAGATCGCCGACAAGGACGGGATCGACCTCGTGCTCGTGGACGACTCGCACTCCAAGGGCGTCTCGATCCCCGCGCGGCGCGTCCTCTTCGCCAACAGCCGCCTCGACATATCCGAGCGTGTGCGCACGGAGATGAACGCGGCGTACAAGGCGGGGCAGTGACCGAACGGCTCACGACGGGACTGATCGCCGAGCGGGTCGGGGCCGAGTTGATCGGACCCCCGGACCTCAAGATCCTCCGTGTGCTCCCGCTGTCCGAGGCCGGGCCCGACGCGATCACCTTCGCCCGCGACGCGCGGTTCGCGTCACGGCTCGGAGCGAGCCGCGCCGGGGCGGCGCTGGTCACGCGCGGGATCGAAACGCCGGGATTCGATACCGCGTCGCGCGCCCTGCTCGTCGTCGATCACGCCGACACCGCCCTGATCGCCGTGCTCGGGCTGTTCGCGCCCGAGCCGCCGCGGGTCGAGCCCGGGGTGCACCCCTCGGCCGTGGTTGATGCATCTGTGAAGATCGGGCGTGATGTCTCTGTCGGACCCGGGTGCGTCATCGAACGGGGCTCGAGCGTCGGCGACGGGACCGTGCTGGTCGCGGGTGTCACACTCGGCCCGGATGTGTCGATCGGCTCGTCGTGCGTGCTCCATGCTGGTGTGCGCATCCTCGAGCGCTGCTCGTGCGGCAACCGGTGCATCATCCACGCCAACGCCGTGATCGGCAGCGACGGGTTCGGGTACATCCCCGACCCCGCCGGCGGGCTGATCAAGGTGCCGCAGATCGGCGACGTCCGGATCGGCGACGCGGTCGAGATCGGCGCCGGCACCACCATCGACCGCGCCAAGATGGGCTCGACCCGCATCGGCGACGGCACCAAGATCGACAACCTCGTCCAGATCGGGCACAACTGCATCATCGGACGCTTCTGCGTCCTCTGCGGGCAGGTCGGGCTCGCCGGGTCGGTCACGATCGGCGACGGTGCGATGCTCGGCGGACAGGTCGGTGTGGCAGACAACCTCTCCATCGGCGCCGGCGCGGTCATCGGCGCTCAGGCCGGGCTCACCTGCGACGTCCCCGCCGGCGCCAAGTACATCGGCACCCCCGCCGGCCCGCTGCGCACGGCCGGTGCGGGCATGGCCGCGATCGGGCGGATCCCGCGCCTGATCCGCCGGATCGACCGGCTCGAACGGGCGCTGGCCGAGAAGAACCTCGTCCCGCCGCCCGATGAGGAGTCATGACCACGCTCGCCGGGCCGGTGCGGATCGAAGGGATCGGGCTGTTCACCGGCGCGCACGTCGTCTGCACCATCGTGCCCGGGACCGATGGCATCCGATTCGTCCGTGACGACCTCGGCGTCGAGATCCCCGCCCACATCGACCGCCTGGGCACGGCACCGCTCCCGCCGGAGCTCACCGATCCGCCGCGCAACACGACCCTGATCTCACGCGAAGCGGTTGTGACCACGACCGAGCACGTGCTCAGCGCTCTGGGCGGGCTCGGCGTCACCGAGGCGGTGATCCACCTCGACGGGGCGGAGCCGCCGATCGGCGACGGATCGGCCGCCCACTTCGTCAGAGCAATCCGAGCCGCTGGTTTGCACAAGACCGATCGAATCGTCGAATCCATCCGCGTGCGCGACACGATCGTCGTGGACGACGGACGTGGCGGGTCGATCACGGCCGAACCTGCCGACGCGCCTCTCTACCGCTACGAGCTCGACTACGCCGACGGGCCGATCCGCCCGCAATCGGCCGAGTGGCGCGCCGATCCCGAGGGCTACGCGCGCGAGATTGCGCCCGCCAGGACCTTCTGCCTCGAGACCGAGGCGCTCACGATGCGCGAACTCGGGCTCTTCGGGTCGTTCACGCCCCGCGATCTGCTCGTCGTCGGGCCCGACGGCCCGATCGACAACGCGTGGCTGTTCGACAACGAGGCGGCCCGCCACAAGCTACTCGATCTGATCGGTGACCTCGCCCTGGTCGGGCGCCCGATCTGTGCGCGCATCACCGCACGCAGAAGCGGGCACGCGCTCAACCACGAACTCGCCAGAAAACTCGCCGACCTTCTCTGAGCGCGCGCACATTCCGCGACATCCACCGTGTGAGTGTGGACACATCAACTCTGCCACCGTAGCTTTGCCTACCCCACCCCGCGGCCCGTCAGCGGCCTCCGGCGCCGCGACGGGTCACGTCCGGCCGGGTGGGGAACACAATGAACACGAGGATCTGTGCGGTGGTGTGCGTGACGTGCCTGCTCGGCGGGTGCGCTGGCTTCGGGGACGTGCAGCAATTCCGTGACCAGGCGGCGGTGCTGCGTGACGACATGGCACGCGAGCGCGAGGCGTGGGAGCGAGCCGCGGCTGAAGCCCCTCTCACGAGCGAGGCGCGTGCGCAGGCCGAGGAGGGTGCGGCACAGGCACGCGCCGGCGAGCACGCCGCCGACGCCGCGGTCCACGGCGCCGACGCGTTGATGGACGACCCGATCGGCGTGGTGGTCGGTGCGGTGGCGCCGTGGGTGCCCGAGCCGGCGCGCACGCCGCTGGTCCTCGCCGGGGCACTTGTCGCCGCGGTCGTGCGCGGGCAGAAGCTCAAGGCTGGGCTCCGGTCGGTCGCGCGTGGCATCGACAAGGCGATGCAGGGCGATCCGGAGTTCGCGGCCGGGTTTCGGCGCAACGCGCACACCTTCCGTACGATCCAGACACCGACCGCGCAGCGCGTCGTGGACCAGACACAGAAGGATTCGAAGCTCTAGCGGATCGTCCGCTCCTGCCGGAACGCGACCTCGATCCGACCGTCACGGGGGATCAGCTCGAGCAGACGCACGCGCCGTCCGTCCATGAGGCGGATCGTCGCGTCGTCGGCCACCGGGATCTCGCCGCTGAACACCCGGAACAGGTCCTTCGCCTCGGGCAGGTCGCGCAGTTCCTCGGGGATGTAGGTGTCGGCCCGCGCCTCGGCCTCGGCGAGCACCCAGTCTGCCGGCAGCGGCAGACGACCCACGTGCACCCACGTCGCCGGCATCCACAGCGACCCATCGGCACGAAGATCGGGCACGAGCGTGGCGCTGAGCACCAGGTCGCGCTGACCCTGGTGGATCTTCACCCCCAGGTGCACGCGACCGTCGATGAACTGCACCTGCAGCTCGCGGAACGACGCGGGCCACGCCACCCGGCTGTCCATGTTCGTCAGCCAGCGCGGCATCTCGAGATTCAGCCACGCGTTCGCGTCCGACGCCGACACGGTGAACCGGTCCACCTCGCTCGACCAGTGCTCCGTGTCGGCGTTGGCGCCCGTCTGCTTGATCTCGTGCAGGCGGTTGGCGAAGGTGTTGTGCAGAAGCCCGGCCCGCTCGGCGGTCTCGGCCTTGTCCAGCGGCAGCTTCTTCCACCACGCCGGGGCGTACCGCATCAGCACCACCGCGGCCAGCACCCCGAAGCACCCCGCGCCGATGCCGAACAAACTGCCGGTGACGATCCACCGGCGGACCCTCCATGGGATCAGGGATGTGCGGTCCATGCACACCCATCGTCGCATGACCGGACGGTGCGTGCAAGAACAAGGCCCCGCGTCGCGGCGGGGCCTCGCGGGAAATCCCTGAAAAACGCGGCTCAGCGCTTCGAGAACTGGAAGCGCTTGCGGGCGCCGGGCTGCCCGTACTTCTTGCGCTCG
>Ga0055449_10000146_pt1 | contig 19611 bp, 17 predicted proteins | sample China_Galinas_PW_2_FD_57739 | JGI IMG/M metagenome (GOLD analysis project Ga0055449, IMG submission 57739) | Wetland microbial communities from San Francisco Bay, California, USA, that impact long-term carbon sequestration - China_Galinas_PWB_D1 | ecosystem: Environmental > Aquatic > Marine >... | reverse complement strand
AGTGCCGTCGTCGGCGCCGCGTTGACCTGCACCGGCACGGCCTGGTTTGACGACATCGCTTTCGGCGTGAGTCGGGAAGTCGATTGGAAAAAACACGAGACCGATCGCTTCATCTACCTTAGCGACGACGGCAGCACCCCGGATGCAGCCGTGATCGCCGCGAACAAGAAATTCCTCGAGTCGCTCGAGCACGTACTCGGTGTCCGCCACAAGCAGAAGATTCGATACTACAAGTACGCGAACGTCGACCGCAAGGATGAGATCACGGGCAATCGTTCGACGTTCCACTACAAGACAAACGCCATCCACTCCGTGCGATGGGACGCGGTTCTCGCCCTGCCCGGCGTACTCATGGCCGATGTCGGGCAATCGACACCGTTTTTGGCGAACGGCATCGCCTCCTACGCCATCTCGGCCGTCAAAGGGACCGACGTGCACAAATCGGCCAAGACGATGCTCGACAACGGCCTGCTCCAGTCGGCCGCGGCGCTGAACGGGCCGGCGTGGAACACTGTGAAGTCATCGCCATGGGTGCAGGCCCTGTCGACTTCCTTCGTGGGCTACCTGGTCGAGAAGTACGGCATGGAGAAATTCAAGAAATTCTACGCATTTGACTCGCCCGACGACGCGTCTTCGGGACTCGATCAGCGCGCCCAGAAGGTGTACGGGCGGAGCCTCGTGGACCTGGACAATGAGTGGCAGGCGTTTCTCAAACAGCTCCCGTAGCGTGTCCGAGACGGACGTCGATCAATACGGGAGCCCGGCTTCGCAGGACCGCACAAGCAGCCAGAAGCACACGAGCGACACGAGGATGAGCGCAATCCCGGCGAGGGCGTGACGGAGCCGGTGCCGCCAGCGGGAGCGATGGCTCCAGCGAATTCGTGAGTGGACGTGCGTCGTCATGCCTGCCGGCTATCCCCGAGAGAAACCGCATCTACACGCGAATTCGACAGATTGGGACGTCGTCTTGAGTGTCTTGCCAAACGCTGCGGGAGGAAACCGCAGCCTGAGTCGACCGGCGCAACGGGTGCCGCCTCTTGATGCGGGCGTGGTTCACCGCTCGTCCCGCCGGCCTGCGACGATCCGAGCCGAGCGGGTATTCGCGACGTGGCGCGGCGCCACCTACCGGGCAACCCGTTATCGGTCCTCATGCACCACGACGACCTCACCACCCGGCAGCGAATCACGAAAATAACGCCCGTATGGTTTGGTCACGATTCGCGGGTCAAGTACGACCACAATACCTGAATCGCGCTTGCTGCGAATGAGGCGGCCGACGCCCTGTTTGAATTTCAGCACGGCTTCGGGCATCTGATACTCCATGAACGGATTGCCCCCGGCGGCGCGTACCTGGTCGATTCGTGCTTCGATCATCGGCTGATTGGGTACGGCGAAGGGCAGTTTGGTCACGATGACGTTCGATAGTGCCTCACCGCGCACGTCGACTCCTGCCCAGAAGGTGTCCGTCCCGAAGAGCACCTGGCGACGGCCGGTTCGGAACGCGTCGAGCATGGCCGAGCGCGGCAGCCCGTCTCCCTGGGCCAACAGCGTGAAGTCGTGTTCGGCGAAGTAGGACTGGAGCCGCGACGCACAGTCGCGGAGCATCTGGTAGCTCGTGAAAAGCACGAAGGCGCGGCCCTGCGTTTGCTCGACGTACTTGCGGATCGCGCGGCACGCGGCCGTGACGAACGCGTGCGCGTCGGACGGATCCGGCATGCCCGGCTCGAGGTACACTTTGAGCAGCGAGCGATAGTCGAAGGGCGAGCCCAAGGCGAGTGTCCGGCTGTCGTCCAGGGACAGGCGTGAAGTGATGTAGGCAAACGGCTCGTCTGAGCCGACGGTCATCGTGGCCGATGTGAGCACGGCACTCTGAAGCTCATCGAAGAGCAAGACCTTGAGTGCCGGGCCGATGTCGACGGGCCGACCGTAGATGGACACGCGCTGCCGCGGGCCGGTTCCCGTCTCGAGCCAGTACACCCACCCGTCGGCTTTCTGCCGATGCCAGTGGTCCAGCTCCAAGGCAAACGACTTGCACCGCTCCACCGCGGCGCCCAGTTCGTGCCGATCCTGCTCGTCTTTCAGCTCCTGTCGCAATGAAACCAGGGCGTCCTTCAATTCGGTCAGTGCGGGCGTGAGCGTGTTGGTCACGGGAACGGGTTCCCGCAATCGACGGGACGATCCGCCGAAATCCGCGCAGAACCTGGCCATGCGCTGTACGTATCCGTCCAGCCGCTTGTGGGCGTCGGACACGGCGCGCAGGGTCGACGCCTCGCCGCGGTTCTGCAGCAGCCCCCGCTGCGTCCGCTCGTTGTACAAGCTGTTGAGGAGGTAGCGCACTTGATTGGTCGAGACGCCGACGCCCAGGTGGTCGCCGGCGACCTGTTCGACGGTATGCGCTTCGTCCAGCACCAGGTAGTCGTAGGGCGGTAGAATGGCACCGCCGCGTCGACGCATCGCCAGGTCTGAGAACAAAAGCGCGTGGTTGACGATCAGGAGCTGTGCCTGTTCCGCCTCGCGCCGAGCGGCTTGGAAAAAGCAGCGGCCAAAATGTGGGCACTTTCGCCCGAGACAGTCATCGCCGTCGCTTCGGACCCGCTCCCACACGGCCCGATCCGGCTCGTGGGTCAGATCCGAGAGCGAACCATCCACGGTTTGATAGGCCCAGTCCTCGATCCGGTGCAACTCGGCGCGTTGCCCCGCCGAATCGAACAGAAGATCCTGCCGCGCGCTGGCACGAGCGAGGCGACGCAAGCCCAGATAGTTGGCACGTCCCTTGACCAGCACGGCCGAGAAGGCAACCGGCATCGCGCGGCGAAGCAGCGGAAGATCCTTGTGGATGAGCTGCTCCTGAAGCGCGATGGTGTGCGTGCTGATGACCACGCGGCGCCCGTGCCGCGTCGCCTGGAGGATGGCCGGGACGAGGTAGGCGAAGCTCTTGCCCACCCCCGTGCCGGCTTCGACCATCAGGTGCCGCCCGTCGGCAAACGCCGACGCGACCGCTTCCGCCATGGCGAGCTGCTCCGGTCGAACCTCGAACTCCGTGAGTTCGGCGGCGATGCGTCCGCCTTCGCCCAGGATGTCTTGCAGCGTCTTGTTCATCGTGAGCCGGAGTACAAGCGGCCGATTCGCATCGGCTCCTCGGTCTGGGCGGTCCTATCGATGTCTCGCGAGACATCAGGGTCTCGAGTCGTACTGTTTCTGGCGACGCATCCTAGCCCGCTCGCCACGAAATGGCGATCGTTGGCCGCAGGTGGTTCCCGCAATGCAGCGTGTCCATCGGTGGTGGTGAACGTGCCGCTCCACGTCGCGGTGGCGCGGATCGCGGTATTACGCGGAGGCCGCCAGCAGCTCCATGATTTGAACCGCGTTCAGCGCCGCGCCTTTGCGAAGCTGATCACCGGAGACGAACATCTCGATGCCCCGGCCGTCCGGCTGGCTCACGTCCTGCCGAATGCGGCCGACCAGGACCGCGTCCTGCCCCGAGGCATCGATCGGCATCGGGAAGCGGCCGCGCTCCACGTCGTCGACGATCATCACGCCGGGCGCCTTTTCGAGGATGTCGCGCACCTCCTGCGGCGTGATCGGATTCGCGAACGTCAGGTTGATCGACTCGCTGTGTGCCCGCAGCACGGGCACGCGAATGCAGGTGGCCGTGATCGCGATTGACGCGTCGTGGAAGATCTTGCGCGTTTCGTCGATCATCTTGCGTTCTTCGGTGTTGTAGCCGTCGGGGCCGATGGGCGTGTTGTGCGAGAACAGGTTGAACGCGCAGGGGTGGGGGAACGCCTCGGGCTTGACCGCCCGGCCGCCGAGCACATCGCCCGTCTGGACGCGAAGCTCTTCCATGGCCGACGCCCCCGCGCCGCTCGCCGCCTGGTATGTGCTGACCACAAGCCGCCGAATCGGGTTGACCCGGTGGAGCGGCCAGACCGGCACGTTCATGACGATCGTCGAGCAGTTCGGGTTGGCGATGATGCCGGCGTGGCTCCGGGCGTCGTCAGGGTTGATTTCCGGTACGACGAGCGGCACACCGTCCTGCATGCGAAACGCCGAGGAGTTGTCGATGACCACGGCGCCTGCGTCCACCGCGGCCGGGGCGAACTCCATGCTGCGCCCGCCGCCGGCACTGAAGATCGCGAATTCGACGCCCGAGAATGAATCCTTCGTCAGCTCCGCCACGGTGTGCGATTCGCCGTGGACCGCCAGCTTGACGCCGGCGCTTCGCGCCGAGGCCAGCAGTGAAAGCCTGCCCGGGCGAATGTCGCGCTGCTCGAGCAACGTGATGACCTCGCGCCCGACGGCCCCGGTCGCACCGACCACCGCGATGTGTCCGAACTGGCTCATAGAAACGATCCGTGGGAGAAAAACGTCGGACGAATGCTAGTCCAAGATAAAGATTAGTGCATGCGTGCAAAAGAGTCAATCCGGGCGATGCCAGCGACCGGGGGATCAGGCGGAAGTACCTATCGGAAAACAAGTTAATTCACCAGAAAAAGGGGGTTGAACCCTCACGCGGGAGTCGCTAGACTGCCTGCCCCTTGGCGTGGTACGGCCGGCGCGAGAGGTGAAGTGGAGGCGTCCAGGAGACGCCTTTCTTTAGCGGCGACTTCGCACCATTTTGGTACAAAGTCCCGCCGGGCCGTGACGGCGAAGCGATGGTCAAACGTCACGACGGTCGTGCTCCGTGGCTTCGATTTGCGGGCGTGGGGTTCGATTTCGCGGCCGCAGTGGTCTGCTTCGTGTTGGTCGGATGGTGGATCGACCGGCATTACGGGTGTGGTCCGTGGGGCGTGCTTGTCGGGGCCGGACTCGGGCTGGTCGGCGGCACGTACAACCTGATTCGTCAGGGGCTTGCGGCCACGAAAGAGGCGGCCAAGTACGATCACGACAGCCGCGATGAGTCGTCTTCGGACCAGACTTGAACATGGGCCGATTCGCTTCGTTCCTTTTGCTTTCGCTCGGCACTGCGGTGTTGGTCGCGCTGATCGGGTATCTGCCGACGCGAAAGCTTTCGGGTGATACGGGATTGGTCGCGATGCTCGCCGCCTGCGGCGTGAGCCTCGTGGCCAGCTGGCTCGGGGCGCTGCCGATCGTGGCGGCGTCGTCCGGCGATGGGAGTGCCGCCGGTCAGGCGGTTCTCGGGTCGACGGCGGTGCGATTCGGCGTGGTGCTCCTTGGGACGCTTGTGTTGGTCCTCGGGACGGACGTCAGTCGGGCGCCGTTTCTGGTCTGGATCGGGATCAGCTACTCGGCGCTGTTGGTCGTCGATACGCGATATGCCCTCCGTGGCGGGCGAACAAAGGAAACCGACAAGCAGTGACAGGATTTGGTCAAACCATTCTGGCGTCGGCGAATCCGCTGGAGCACATCGTCCAGCATCCGATGGTGACGACCGAGGCCCCAAAGGTTCCGCTGCTCATTCCACACGGCGAGATCACCCTGATGAGCGATCAGATCGGGATGATGATCGTCGCGGCGCTCCTGCTCGGGCTCTTTCTGCCGGGGCTGGTGAAACGCCGCCGCGGCACGGACGAGGTCGGCGCGTTGGTGCCGACGGGGTTCGCCAACTTCATCGAGGTGATCTGCGAATATCTTCGCAACGAGGTCGTGCTGCCTGCCTTGGAGCACCACACCGATCGGTTCGTGAAGTACGTCTGGAGTGTGTTTTTCTTCATCCTCACGGTCAACCTGCTCGGGCTGCTGCCGATCAACTCGATTTCGCCGCTGTTTGGCATTCACCTCGGCGGTACCGCTACGGGCAATATCTTCGTCTGCGGGGCGATGGCCTTCCTGACGCTGGTGATGATGGTGTTCAACGGCCTGCGCTTCGGCGGGACGGCTTACCTGGCGCACTTTTGCCCCGGCCCGATCTGGCTTGCGCCGCTCCTGGTGCCGGTGGAAGTCATCGGCGTCGTCGCCAAGATCTTCGCCCTCTCGGTTCGTTTGTTCGCCAACATGATCGCCGGGCACATCCTGCTGGCCGTACTCCTTGGGTTCATCCTCAGCGCGGGCACCGCTATGGGCGTTGCCGGTGGGCTTGGCATCGCCGTGCCGGTGATTCTCGGCTCGACCGCGATCATGCTGCTCGAGATTTTCGTCGCCTTCTTGCAGGCGTTCATCTTTACGTTCCTGACCGCACTCTTCATTGGCATGTCGGTGAACGTGCATCACGACGAACACCACGAGCACGAGGAGGCGCACGCGCACTGACAACGTTGGATCATTCATTCGCCATGCCCGGACATGTGTGGGGCACTCGGGCCGTGAGGCGTGACTGCGATGGCGAATCAAGACCGGTTGTCGGCCCCACCCGGCAGCCAGACAGGCAAGGGATGACAGAAATGAAGAAAGCCAACAAGTTCGCCCTGTGGGCGATGGTGATCGGCGGCGTGCTGCTGGTCGCCGGCACGGGCACCGCCCGGGCTCAGGAGCACGAAGACGGTGCTACGGCCGTGAAGGAGCATGGAACGTTCCTGACAACGGATGGTGCCAGGAAGCTCGGCGGCGCGATCGGCGCCGGCCTGGTCGTCATGGGCGGCGGCGCCGGTATCGGCCGCATCGGTGGCAGCGCCTGCGAGTCGATGGCGCGTCAGCCGGAAGTCGCCGGTCAGATTTCGACGGGCATGATCATCACCGCGGCCATGGTCGAGGGTGCGACGCTGTTTGGCGTGGTGGTCGGTCTTCTGGCCGTACTATAGGCAGTATGGGTATCAAGCTCGGGTGTGCCGGGGGCCACGAGCCCTCCGGCCCGCTCGGGCACGAGGCTGCGATCGCACGGCGCGATCGACGATCTTGAGACGCACGATCATCGGATTCGCTCGATGAAGAACAAACTCTGGTTGGCCCTGGCGCTTTGCGGTCCCGCGACGGTGCTGGCGGCGGAACACGGCGGTGGTGAAAGCCCCTTCGCGGGTGACCTCGGCAACGCGCTGTGGACGGTCGTCATCTTCGTGTGCGTCCTCGTGGTGCTCGGCAAGTTCGCGTGGGGTCCGATTCTGGGGGCCTTGCAGAAGCGCGAGCAGTTCATCCACGACTCGCTGGCGGAGGCCAAGCGCGATCGCGAGCAGGCCGAGCAGGCATTGAAGGAATACGAGGAGCGGCTCCACGCGGCCAAGGCGGAAGCGACCGCCATCGTCGAGGAAGGCCGTCGCGACGCGGATGAGGTCCGCCGCCGCGAGGAGGCGAAGGCCAAAGAGGAAGCGGAACGCATGCTCGAACGCGCCCGCCGCGAGATTTCGGTGGCGACGGAGACGGCCGTCAGCGAGCTCTACTCGCTCAGCAGCAAATTGGCGACGGACGTCGCCGCGCGCGTGATCGGCAAGGAGTTGACCGGTCCGGACCACGAGCGCCTCCTGTCGGAGGCGATCGAGGAGTTCAAGACGGTCAACCGGAACTGACGGGAGGGCACGGAAAGCCCATGGCGGGAATCTCTGACAAAGAGCTGGCGCTGGCGAAGATCTACAGCGCGTCCATCATCGAGCTGGCCGCCCAAGGCGGCGATACGCAATCGTTGGGCGACGAGCTGAACGACCTGGCCGCGTACCTCGATCAGGATCCCGCATTCGACCGCTTTCTGTCGAGCCCGACCGTCGACCCGGATGCGCGCAAGGCGGTCATCGAGAAACTATTCCGCGGCAAGTACAGTGACCTGTGCGTGGACGCGCTGCAGGTCATGAACAACAAGGATCGGCTGGGGCTGATCCGCGGCGTCGCGCAGACGTACCACGAGCTCGACGAGGAGCGCCGCGGCCGGGTCGAGGTGATCGTCCGGTCGGCCGTCGCGCTCACGGACGACAACCGGTCGAAGCTGCGGGATGCGGCCAAGAACCTCACGGGGCGTGAGGTCGATCTGATCGAACGTGTCGACGAGCTGTTGCTCGCCGGCATGATCGTCAGAATCGGCGACAATCAGTACGACATGAGCGCCGTCACGAAGCTCGCGAAGATTCGCGAGTTGCTCGTGGAGCGGGCCGCCCGTGAGACGCACGGAGGCCGCTCGTTCGTGGAGGGGACGGCCGCCTGATTGCGGCGACACCGGACAATCGAAGAAGTAGTTGAGGTCGAGCGCGAGTGACGCATCGGCCCCCGACAGGACCGGAACGAGACACATGAAATTCAAAGTCGATGAGATTTCGTCGGTCATCACCGAGGAGATTCGGCAGTACCGAAGCGACGTCGACGTCGCCGAGGTCGGCACCGTGTTGGAAGTCGGCGACGGGATTGCCCGCGTCTACGGTCTGGCCAACGCCATGGCCGACGAACGCGTCGAGTTTTCCAACGGCGCTTCCGGTCAGGTGTTCAACCTCGAGGAAAACTCGGTCGGCGTCGTCATTCTCGGGGACTACCTCGGAATCAAGGAGGGCGACGAAGTCCGCCGTACCGGCGAGCTGCTCTCGGTGCCGGTCGGCGAGAAGATGGTCGGCCGCGTCGTCGACCCGCTCGGCACGCCGCTGGACGGTTTGGGCGTGATCGAGACGCCGCACCGCCGCCCGCTCGAGATCAAGGCCCCGGGCATCGCCGAGCGCCAGCCGGTGAACGAGCCGCTGCAGACCGGCATCAAGGCCATCGACAGCATGATTCCGATCGGTCGCGGCCAGCGCGAGCTCATCATCGGCGACCGCAAGACCGGCAAGACCGCCATCGCCATCGACACGATCATCAACCAGAAGGGCCAGGACGTCATCTGCGTGTACGTGGCCGTCGGCCAGAAGGAGTCGACGGTGGTCGGCGTGGTGGAGAAGCTCCGCGAGCACGGCGCGATGGACTACACGATCGTCGTGTCGGCCTCCGCCGCGGACTCGGCGCCGCTTCAGTACATCGCGCCGTATTCCGGTGCCGCGATGGCCGAGTACTTCATGTACCAGCAAGGCAAGGCGACGCTGTGCATCTACGACGACCTGAGCAAGCAGGCTCAGGCGTATCGCCAGCTTTCGCTGTTGCTTCGTCGCCCGCCGGGTCGCGAGGCGTATCCCGGCGACGTGTTCTACCTGCACTCGCGTTTGCTCGAGCGTAGCGTGAAGCTCCGTGACGAATATGGCGTGGTGCCGAAGAGCACGCCGGACGATTCGACCGATCGCTCGATTGTGAAGAAGCACCCGCAGGGCTTGCAGGCGCCTGAGGAGCAGCGGCCGGACGACGTCGACAGCCTGTTTCACCGCCCGCACGGTCTGGAGCGTGCCGAGAAGTGGCTCGATACGCTTTCCGACAAGGGCGACCTGAAGGTCCACAAGTTCCCGGACAGCGGCGGTTCGATGACCGCGCTGCCGATCATCGAGACGTTGGAAGGCGAGGTGTCGGCGTACATCCCGACCAACGTGATTTCGATTACCGACGGGCAGATTTACCTCGAGCCGGATTTGTTCTTTGCCGGCGTGCGACCGGCCGTCAACGTCGGCATCAGCGTGTCCCGCGTGGGTGGTAACGCCCAACGAAAGGCGATGAAGAAGATTTCCGGTTCGCTTCGACTCGACCTGGCCGCGTTCCGCGAGCTGGAGGCGTTCGCCCAACTCGGCACGGAGCTTGACGCGGCCACCCAGCGTCAGCTCGATCGCGGGCAGCGCATGGTGGAGTTGCTGAAGCAGCCGCAGTACCGGCCGTACAACGTGAACGACCAGGTGGTGAGTATCTTCGCGGGTACGCAGGGCCACCTCGACGATCTGCCCTCGGCGCAGGTGCTCGCCTTCGAGGAAGGATTGCTTCGCCACGTGCGTGACGAGTTCCCGGAGATTATCGAGGACATCGACAAGCGCGGCGAGATGAAAGACGACACGCGCGAGAAGCTCGTGAAGGTGATCGTGGATTTCAAGAAGCAGTTTGTCGCGAAGAGCCAGGCGTAGGGTCCGCTGCGGGTGGCATGGGCAAACTTCTTTGCCCGTGATGCAGGCATGCTTCCGCTTCGCGGAAGACATGGCACCCAGTGATGTAGGGTCCGCTGTGCGGACCATCCGGTAGGGCGGGTTCGACCCGCCGTGAGGAATTGAGCAAGCTCGATGGCTAACAGACGCGTACTCGTCAAACGTCGCAAGTCGGTGCGCAACATCCGCAAGATCACGCGGACGATGCAGCTCATTGCGACGGCGCGCTACCAGGCGGCGTACAACCGCGCGATGGCGGCCAAGCCGTACACCGAGAAGCTCGCCGAGCTTGTCGCCGACCTGTCCCAGGCGGCCGACAACGTCGAGCACCCGTTGATGAAGACCAACGACGTCAAGCGGTCGGCCGTCATGTGCATCACGTCCAAGCGTGGCCTGTGCGGCGGCTACAACGCCCACGTGCTGCGACTCGCGATCGAGCACCTCGACAAGCTCAAAGCGGACGACTTCGAAACCGACGTCGAGATGGTCGGCAAAAAGGGTGTGGGCTACTTCCGATTCCTCGGGCGCGAGGTCAAAAAGGCGATCGTCAACCTCGACGACACTCCCCGGTTCGGGCAGATTGAGCCGCTGGCCAACAGCCTGATGGATCGCTTTATCAAGGGCGAGATCGGCTCGGCCTTCGTGGTATACATGCGTTTCGTCTCCGCGGGCGTGCAGCGTCCGCATGTGATGAAGCTTCTGCCGCTGACGCGAGAGGACGACGAGGCGAGCCGGGAAGCGAGCGAGCCCGCGACGACGTCCGAATTCGAGTTTTCGCCGGACCCGAAGGCGCTCTTGGACGAGCTGCTCCCCGCCACCGTGCGGATTCGGTTGTTCCAGTGCTTCAACGATGCGACGGTGAGTGAGCAGGTCGCGCGGATGGTGGCGATGAAGGCGGCGACGGACGCGGCCGGTGACATGATCAAGATGCTGACGCGACAGTACAACCGGGCGCGACAAACGGCGATCACGATGGAGCTTTTGGATATCGTCGGCGGTGCGAACGCCCTCGGCTAGGTAGGGCGGGCTCCACCCGCCACGAATGGTACCACTGCTCTGCGAGCAGTGCTGTAACGACGGCATGCTTCCGCTTCGCGTAAGCATGGCACCCGGCGGTGGTAGGGCGGGTTTAACCCGCCGCTGTTGTAGGGTCCGCTGTGCGGACCACAGACGAATTTCGAACACTGCTGAAAGAGCAGTGGTACAGGTTGGTCAACGGTTTGAATTGACGCCGACTTAGGAACGACGCGATGGAGAACACCGGGAAAGTTACCCAGGTCATTGGTGCGACGCTCGACGCCGAGTTTGCCGAGGATCGCATGCCTGACATCTACAACGCCCTGAAGCTCGACGTTGAGCGGACGGTGCTCGGTGAGACGGCCAAGGAAACGCTCTGGTGCGAGGTGGCTCAACACCTCGGCGGCGGGCGCGTCCGGGCCGTGGCACTCGGTTCGACAAACGGCGTGCAGCGCGGCGCGACGGTCACCGACACCGGCGGGCCGGTGTCCGTGCCGGTCGGCGAGAAGACGCTCGGCCGGGTCTTCAACCTCGTCGGCGAGCCAATCGACGGGCGAGGTCCGGTCGACGTCAAGGAGCGCCGCCCGATCCACCGCGAGCCGCCCGACTTCAAGGATCTGACCGCCAAGACCGAGCTGTTCGAGACCGGCATCAAGGTCATGGACCTGCTCTGCCCGCTGGTGCGTGGTGGCAAGGCCGGCCTGTTCGGCGGTGCCGGTGTCGGCAAGACGGTCATCATCCAGGAGCTGATCGCGCGACTCGCCCGTTTCCACAGCGGCTATTCGTGCTTCGCCGGCGTGGGCGAGCGAACCCGCGAGGGCAACGACCTCTGGCTCGAAATGCAGGAGGCCAAGATCGGCGACACCGGCAAGGCCGTGATCGACCAGACGGTGATGGTGTTCGGTCAGATGAACGAGCCGCCGGGCGCGCGGCTTCGCGTGGCCCTGTCGGCGCTGACGATGGCCGAGTACTTCCGCGATCAGACCGGTGCCGACACGCTCCTGTTCGTGGACAACATCTTCCGCTTCTCGCAGGCCGGTTCGGAGGTGTCCGCGCTGCTCGGCCGTATGCCGTCGGCCGTCGGGTACCAGCCGACGCTCGGTACCGAGATGGGTGAGTTACAGGAGCGCATCACGTCGACGAGCAAGGGTGCGGTCACGAGCATTCAGGCCATTTACGTGCCGGCGGATGACTACACCGACCCGGCGCCCGCGACCGCGTTCGCTCACCTGGACAGCACGGTGAACCTCGAGCGCAGTATCGCGGAGAAGGGTATCTACCCGGCCGTCGACCCGCTCGCGTCCAGCAGCCGTATCGTCGACCCGAACTACATCGGCGAGCGGCACTACAAGATCGCGCGTCGCGTGCAGCAGACGCTCCAGCGGTACAAGGACCTGCAGGACATCATTGCGATTCTCGGTGTCGACGAGCTAAGCGAAGAGGACAAGGAGGTCGTCGGTCGCGCTCGTAAGATCGAGCGATTCCTGTCGCAGCCGTTCTACGTGGCCGAGCAGTTCATCGGCATTCCGGGCAACTACACCTCGCGCGAGGACACGATCCGCTCGTTCGAGGAGTTGTGCGACGGCAAGTGGGATCACCTGCCCGAGTCGGCATTCATGTACGTCGGCGCGATCGAGGAAGCGGCCGCCAAGGCGGAGAAGATGGCCGCCGAAAGCAAGTAGGGTCCGCTGTGCGGACCACAATGGAACCTCGATCACTGCTCACAGAGCAGTGGCACCAGGAGAGGTAGGGCGGGTTCCACCCGCCGAGGAGCATTGTACCACTGCTCTGTGAGCAGTGCCGCAATGAGAGCATGCTTCCGCTTCGCGGAAGCATGGCACCCGATGAGGTAGGGCGGGTTGCACCCGCCGGTTGAACGAAACGACGATGGCAAAGACCTTTCAGTGCAGCGTGATCACGCCCGAACGGGCGGTCCTCGAATGTGACGCCACGTCCGTCGTTTTCCCCGCGCACGACGGCGAGATGGGCGTGCTGTCGCACCGAGCGCCGCTGGTGTGCAAGCTCGGCATCGGCGAGCTCCGCGTCGAGATGCAGGCCGACAAGATGTCGTTCTACGTCGACGGCGGCTTCGCCCAGGTCAATGGCAACAAGCTCAGCATTCTCACCGAACAGGCCAAAAAGCCCGAGGCCCTGGACGCCGAAGCGGCCCGGGCCGCCCTCGTCGTGGCCTCGGCCCTGCCCAACGTCACCGACGAAGAGCACGACGCCAAGGACAAGGCCGTCCAGCGCGCCAAGGTCCAAATCAAACTCGCGAAGAAGTAACCCGCGTTTTCGTGCCACTGCTGTGTGTGCAGTGCCCTAACGGCAGCATGCTTCCGCTACGCGGAAGCATGGCACCCAACGTCGGGTCCGCACTGAGGACTCTGACGTTCTTCCTGTCTTTGTGGTTCTATCTTCGACCGTCGAAGGCGCCTATCCCTCGGCCGTCGTCGGGTCGATGATCGTCTTGACGGCTGAGATCTTGTTCGCCGGGAAGCCGCCGCGCTTGGCGTGCTCGCGAATCGCTTCCTCGTTAGGCGCGATGTAGATGCAGTAGAGCTTGTCGGCCGTCACGTAGCTTTGCAGCCATTGGATTTGCGGCCCCATCTCGTGGAGCACGCTGCACGATTTCTGCGACGCACCGACCAGCTCCGCCCGCTCCAACGATCCTACGCCCGGCATCTCACGTTCAATCACGAATTTTGGCATGGCCATTCTCCTCTCTCATTCAAGTCTCGTAGGCGGGACGCACCACCGCGCCCCGCTGAAGGCGAATCCGAAACGCGGCGAACCGCGTTCAATCCAGAGGCGACGGATCACGTCGCATCATCACGAAGAAAATCGAAAAAAACAAGCTGACGCGAATCCGGGAGCCACCGCCCGATGGACCCTCTACCGCTTGCCGTCGAACCGCCCGGTGCCTGGAACCACCCGTCGTGCATGGAAAAGGCCAAGCACTTGGAAGAACTTGTCGCCTCTTGGAGCGGTGTTACCGGCGACGATGGATCAGCCTGGTATTGATCAGATCGTGAAGTTCGGGCGCAGCGTACAAACGACGATACACGCGTCTTGGGATTTCCATGGTCGTGCCGAACGCAAGGTCGAGTTCGATTTGGCGTCCGTTGGACGTCAAGGCGACTCCATCGATGATCTCCCACGGGATCAACTGCTCCACGTTGCCCCGGACGTGCCAGCGCAGCCCGGTATCTCGAATCATCAAGCCAGCCCTTCTGGGTAGTTCGTGTGACAGCATGACCACCGCCGCGAAGAACAGAAAGATTAAGAAGCAGGCTTCGAACGTCATTACGATCGGATCGTCGGACTCACTGAAGGGAAGGATCGGCCGCGACGGGCGGGCGATCAGGTAATGCAGAGCCGAGACCAGGTCGACGAGCACGCAAGCAGCGAATGCCAGCACAACCGCGGCCACAATGACGACGTGCATCCGCGCCCACACGCTCCGGCGCTCCATTGCTGTCGTGCGGCTTACGGTTGTCTCGCCCGTGACGTACAGAAATCCGCATTCCGGACACGTATGGACTGGCGGAAGCCCATGAAGATCGTAATGACACCGTGGGCAGCAAGTCGACGGATCGTTCATGGAGTTGTTTCGGTCGCCCTCGTGACGAGTCCTATCGCGACGAGCTACTCATTTTGGTTGCGCCGTATCCGTCCGACACCGCCAACGCAGAGTGCCAGTATCGGGTAGGCCTTTCGCGCGTCATGGGATCGATGCATGCGAATACCGCTACCGACCGCCTTGCTTCTGCCGGTTTCTGCCCATCTTGCGCGCTTTGTGGCGGCCTTTTCTCTGACGCTCAACCTCAGACCTGGATCCCAGCAGCACGACCGTATCCGGATGCTGCCTCCGCCATTCGCCAAGCGTGACCACCGGGGGCTTCTCGAGAAACGGAATCTCCTCGCCCTTACGCGGGCCGGAGATCGCCGTCCAGCCGTCGTCGGTCAACGGCCACCACAGGCTTTCCGTCTCGCGGTCGTAGATGACGAAGACGTTCTTAAAGACATAGCCGCTGTCGCCGAACTGGGTGGGTTGACCATCGTGCGTGCGCCCGAACACCACGGAGAACCGGGCCAGCGGGGACCACCCGACGGTGACGGGCTTGCCATTGAACTCATCGTTGACCAGCTCATGCCGATCGAGAAGTGCGGTCGGATAGGCGCGGGCCTCGCCGTCGACGACGTACCCGATCACGCGAATGTCGTCGACTCTCCTCGCTCTTTCATCCGGACGATAAAGGCTTGTTCCGACCGCCAGCAGTCGCCGATCGGTCGGTTTGACGAACAGCGGGTCGTCGATCGAGGGGATCGCGTCCTTGCCGACGCCGAATTGCAGATCCTCGGCCGGAATCGGCGAGCCGGTGTAGTCGTACCACTTCGACTTCTCGGGTTGGTCGGGATCACCATCCGCCCAGAGCAGCGTCTTGCCGTCCCGCTGGATGACCTTGTGGGAACTCTTGCCCAGCCGGCCGCGATAGGAGGTCGCCTGATCCCCGGCGTGGGCACGACAAGTCAGAATCAAGGCCGCGGTCAGGATCACCGCCGCCGGAACGCTGGTTGTCGATCGTTTCATCTCTCCCGCCCCATTTCGGTGCCTGATCACCACGCGTACCGGGCGATCAAGGCGCATTCACGCTTCGCGCGCCACCGATCGCATCGCGACAGGAGGGGCGCGAAGCTCAACCGGCTTCGGTGCTCGCCAGGCTTTCCCGAGCCACGTCGTACGTCAAGCCGAGCGATTCCAGGGCCTTGTAGGCCACGCAGCCGTGCTCCTTGAGCAAAGCCAGCAGGAGGTGCTCCGTCTCGATGCTCTTACTGCCAAGTTCCTGGCACTCCTCGATCGCCTTGGCCATCACGTTCTTGAAGTGGGGTGTGCCGGGCAGTCGACCGAAGACCCAGGTTTCTTCCATCTGGTCCTTGATGAGCTTGTCGATCTCCTCCCGCAGCAGTGCTTCTGATAGATGTCGCCCGGCGAGGATTTGTGCGCCGCGTCCGTCATTTTCGCGACGAATCGCCAGCAAGAGGTGCTCGGTTCCGATGTACTCGCGTTCATACTCGCGCGCAACCGTGTCGGCCAGCTTGATGACCTTGGTGACGCGTTGGGAAGCGGTCGGTAGCATGGTCGCTCCTCGGTCGGAAGGACGCCGGCCGCATCGGCCTTGCCGGCGTTTGGCGTCATACGCGATCCCGGCGGCGTATCCAGCGAAGCGAAACGAGCGCCGCCATCACAAGAAGCAACGGGATCATGCCCGCTGTGCCACACAGATTGGCCACACTGTTGCTGCCGCCCGACGTGCCGGTCCCCGGCAAATCTGGCTGCCCCGTATTCGTGTCCGAGGTGCCGGTATGCAGCGTGAGAAACGCCGAGGCGTTGCTCGTCGTCGTCGTGTTCGAAGACGACAGCAAACTCATCACGCCCGTAATCACGAGCCGCTGATCCCGACCGGACGTATTCACGTAGGTGTGCTGCGCTGTGAGGCTGTCGAGGATCGTGCCGTCGCCCAAATCCCACCGAACGGACTGCAGCGTGCCGGAGATGGTGCCCGTATCCAGGCTGACCTGAACGATGAGCGGCGAGGTGCCCTCTTTGATATCGGCCTGCGGATTGTCCGGCGTACCGACCGTGATTCGCGGGGCACGTCCGAGCCCGGCGGTTCCCTGATCTGCCGTCTCCGCGCCGTGAACGAGAATCGTCACGGTGTCAGAATCCGATCGACCTTGAGTGTCATACATGGTGAACTTGGCGGTGAACGTCTGAGACTGACCGGCCGCCACCGTGTACTCGTGTACAACGGTGCGCTTGCTCGAGCTCATGCCGTCGCCGAAGTCCCACACGGTGCGTGACTCGTCAATGGGATCGGCGCTGACGGCGTTGCCGCGAAACTGCACGCTCAAAGGTGAATCACCTTCCCGAGGTGCCGCGCTAATGGTGACATGTACGCCCGACGTGCCGGTTTCGCCCGAGTCGGTGCTGCTCCCTGCGCACTCCGGCCCGCCCAACGGATCCAACGTGATGACGCCGGAGTTGGTCACGTTACCGAGCGAGTCCGCCGCGACGCCGAACGAGTAGCGGCCCAGCGGGTTGCGCCCATAGATGGCAAAGTACCGGGTGCCCGTGCCGACCTGAAAGTCGACGCACTTTTCCTCGGTGACGTCGCAAGTCGTACTCACACCGCCACCACACGCCAGATCGCAGCCGACGGCCAGTATCGAAACGCCGGTCGGTAGCGCCTGGAGCGAGGCTGAGGCGCAGCCGCTTTGCCGGCGGTCATAGCAGGTGGTGTCTTTCGGAAAGGGATTCGCCGGATCGGCCGTAAACGGTGCGTCGCTTTGGAGCACGAGGAATTCGGTCGTGCCGACGTTTTGACGCCAGACCAGTTGCTGCGTGTTTGCGTTGACGCAGACATCCGCCGGCGCATCAGGCCATGTGACGTTGGCGGCCAGGGCCGAATCGGCCGCCGCCTGGACGGCGGCAAACGCATCCACGCGCCCGTAGCCGTACTTCAGGCTCCGGCCCGTGACTGGATCGTACCCGGCCACCGAGCCGTTAATGGGATTCGAGGTATGCTCCAGGATGATTCGAACGTCATCCGCCGTCAGCAGCGGGTTGGCCGAAAGGACCAGCGCCGCCACGCCCGCGGCGATGGGACACGCACCGGACGTGCCCGCGAAATACCCCGTGTAGTTCCCCGCCTCGTCCACGTCGGTTGGGTTGTCTGTATACTCTACATCGACGCCGCCGACGTTCGCACCCTGATCTGCGATGTTGCTATCGCGGTTGTCGGTGGTCACCAGCCCGGGCTGGTTGTCGTCGCCGCTCGGCGCCAGAAAGGCGAGCGTGTCCCCGTAGTTGCTATAGGACGCTCGCGCGTCCCTGTATTGGCTGGCACCGACCGAGATCACCCAGGGCAGCGCCGAGATCGAGAGCCCGGGCTGGTTTTCCAGATCCGAGTTGCCTGAGGCGAACACGATCACCATCCCCAGTGGATCGAGCACCCCGTCATTGTCCAGATCAACCTTGGTGCGACCCTCTTCGTAGGCGCGTTGGATGTTGTCCGCGACGACCGCGGGATTCGGAACCCCCGGGTCGAACCCCCAACTGTTGATGTGGACGTCCACTCCCTGCTGCAAGGCGAACGTGTAGACCGTGGCCAACTGGGCGTCCGAGATGTTCGAGTTCAAGCCGCGCGAGGCTGTAAAGCGCGCCTGGTACGCCACGCCGCGAACGCCGATCGAGTTGGCCCGGGCGGCCGCGAGACCCATGACGCGGGTACCGTGATTGTCGTGCGGCTGCTTCGGGCTGGGATCCTTGTAGCCTGCCGAGCTGGACGAGACGGTCGGATCATGCCCGATGCCGATGTAGCCGGCCGCCAGGTCCGGGTGCCCGACGTCGCACGAATCGTCAAACATGCCCAGCAGCACATCCTGGCCGTTGGCGATCCCCCACGCTTCCGGGGCGTTGATGTCGGCACCGCCCGTGCCGGTGCCCTGATTGGTGTTGTTCAGGTGCCACTGCAGCGGGTAGTACTCGTCTTCGGGCGTGACCTGGAGGGTGCGTATCGGGTTGCGAAAATTGGCCTGGGCCCAGATGGTTCGCGGATCATCGGCTAGGTGTTCCGCCACGACGACCTCGTCTCGGTCGCGTGTCGGCTTCACGAGAAACGTGTTGGGGAAGCCGGCCTGCGGCCCGATCAGTGTCACGCCGTAGTCCTTCCACAACGCATCCAGCTTGTCGCCGGCGAGGTCGGGCTTCGCTCGAACGAGCACCGTGCTCGTACCCATCGACCATTTGCTGGCCGTGGCGAAACGATACATGTGTTGGACGGACTCGACGGACGGATCCTGCTCAATCAACTGCCGCCGAGCCATCGTCGTCTCCGGAACCTCGATCACCTTGATGCGGCTGTCCCGGTGCCCGTTGAAGTCCTTGATCTTGCCTACGGCCAACGTGCGCATGCGGGCGCTGACCGTCGACACATCCCGCACATCGTGGAAGACGACACCGAACTTCGTGGTGGAGCGGGTGACCGCAATCTTGCGGCCACTTTGCATCACGAACCGCCCCGATGGCGTCTCGCCGGTCTCACCAGCCTTGAGCCACGCCGCGGAAGTTGCCACGGCCGCGACGGCAACAAGCAGTCCGAGGACGCGCCGCCGATTTGCCAACGCATAGCCGAGAATCATCCGTGTCAGACCTTTCGATAGACGTTGCCGCGACGCCCCGGTGCGGTGGCAACCACATGCCTCCGCCGAGCCTCGCGCTGCGCGGTGCCGGTTGTCACGGGAAACCACGCGGGAGAGTCCGTTGGCGGTCGGGACACCGTGTTCCAAGCCGCCGGGAATCGTCCGGAATCGCCGTTTTCACGGCTGCGAGGCGAAAATCCGCCTCGGAGTATTGTTGAGTTGGGTCAAGTGGCTGTCAAGACAACGCGACGATCAAGATGTGCCCAACACGGCCTCCCACGCGCCAAACGCCCGGTCGTCGAACAGCACCCACCGGATTACGGTGAGCGACGACGGATTCGCCAGACTCGATTGCACGGCATGGACGGCCACGCGGGCCGCCTCATCCAACGGGTAGCCGTAGACGCCGCAACTGATCGCCGGAAAGGCGATGGTCGATAGCGTGTGCTCCTTCGCGAGGGTCAGTGCGTTGCGATAGCATCCGGCGAGCAACTTTGCCTCTTCGGCGCCGCCGCCGCGCCAGACCGGTCCGACGGTG
>Ga0055449_10000145_pt1 | contig 19679 bp, 15 predicted proteins | sample China_Galinas_PW_2_FD_57739 | JGI IMG/M metagenome (GOLD analysis project Ga0055449, IMG submission 57739) | Wetland microbial communities from San Francisco Bay, California, USA, that impact long-term carbon sequestration - China_Galinas_PWB_D1 | ecosystem: Environmental > Aquatic > Marine >... | reverse complement strand
GGAAATTTCATCAACTTGCCAGCCATATTGAAGCAGTGCGGTTTCCAGCACGGCCAACCGGTTTCCCAGAAATTCAGCGCTATCGATGCTGTCGGCCGTCACCTCCAGGCGCAAACTTCGAACCGCAATTCGCGCCTCAATTTCCAGGTGACCAAGGTTGTCAGTCTCCAGGGAAAAAATCGCTTTGCGGAATTTTAGCGTGCCCATTTCATCCGCGGTTCCTTGTCGGCCCTGCTCTTTCTGAGCGAAGAGCGCTATGGAAACTTCTGTCAATCGCTCTCCGAACCACAGAGGAAAGCGAAGAAACCGATGGCTCACCGATCCTTCTTGCTGAACATTCAGTAACCACTGCCCCAAAAACCACTCCTGCTGTTTTTTACTGCTTCCTCCAAGGTTATGATCACCGTCAGAACGATCCGGCAGCCTGAGTTCCTCCTTGGCATTGCTGGCAGCGGGTTCCCCAGTCGGTTCGAAATGTCCCCAATAATCCTCTTTGAGCAACTGAGAAAGCAGCGGCGCAAGGCCATTCACCAATTCAGGGGAGATGCCGACTTGCCCGGCAAATACGGGAAGAGAAGGGCCGACCTTGGTCGAAAGCGGTGCTGCGCCCTGATTGATTTCAGTCAGAACGCGGTCGATTGCCCGGACATACTCAGGCTCAAGTTTCAGGCCCAGCTTATTCAGTATCAAACCGCTGAGTGCAACTTGATTCGTTCCCCCTTGACGGTCCTGCAACTGCTGAAGCAAACCGTGCTGGTCAGCAGAAAGTGCGGCTTGGTAGCGAGCAAAAAGGCGGGAGATATCATCCCTGTTCTCCAGTCCGCCCGTACCAAGTGGAGGATTGTCCCCCTTCTGATTCTTTTCCCGAGATTCCGTTTCCGGTCCTACGACCCGCTGCAAATGGATTTGCTCGCCAATATTGACAACTCGGGCCTGAATCAATTCGCCGGGGCGCAACGGCAAAGTGGTATCGACAACTTTTTCCTGGCCATCGAAACTCAGTCCGTAGCGCATTCCCTCATAATGCCGCAATACCCGCCCCTTGATGATTTGCCCAAGGGTTAGAGTAGAAGCGAAGTCGCCGTCCGTCTGTACGACCAGCGAGCGATCGGCGCCGCTGAACAATCCTTGCTGAAAAGCTTCGAGGATCCCTCCAACGCTCATACCGTCACCATGCCGTGTGACTGAACATTTACGGTCGTCGGCACTTCAGACATTGCCACAACCGCCAGATGGGGTATTGTTCTTTCGGTAAACCGGCGGATATGACGGCGCAACTCCGGAGAACACAACAGGACGGGAGACAGATTATTGCCCATCATTTTCTCTGATTGGGCCGCCAGCCGCGTCAATATCTGTTCGGCAAAGGAAGGCTCAATGGCCAGCATGCTCTTTTCCGCTTCTTTGCGGAGGCTCATGGCCAGCTTCTGTTCAACCTTCGGATCCAGAACAAGCACCTTGAGACTGTTCCCTTTTGAAAGCGGCTGGCAGATAGACGCTCCAAGTTTCTGCCGCACCATCTCAGTTAACAATTCCGGGTCCTTGCCCTGCTTCCCGTCATCCACCAGCACTTCCAGAATGATTTCCAGGTTGCGGATCGAGACTTTTTCTCTCAGCAATCGTTGCAGAACTTTCTGCACCTCTCCCAGGGAGAGGACCGCCGGAAGCAACTCTTCGATCAACCCGGCGTTTCTCTCCTTGACCTGTTCGATCAATCGCTGAGTTTCCGCACGCGTCAACAGATTCGGACTGTACTGCCGGATAATTTCGGAAAGATGCGTAATCAGCACATTGAGGGGCTCAATGACTGTATAGCCTGCCTTTTTCGCCTGTTCTTTCTGATTTTCCATGATCCAGGTGGCAGCCATATTAAAGGTCGGATCCCGGGTCTCAACCCCTTCGAGCTTATTGCTCGCTGTTCCCGGGTTGATTGCCAGAATTCGGTCCGGAAGAATTTCACCCTCCCCCACCTTGGCTCCATAAACCAAGATCTCATACCGATGTGGTGCAAGTTTTTTATCATCCTTGGCCCGCAACCGGGGCATGACGAATCCCATCTCCAACGCGTACTGTTTGCGGAATGCCGCAACCCGATCCATCATCAAACTGTCTTCACCTGCAAACAGGGGGACCAGATTCATTCCGACCCGCAGTTCAAGAGCTTCAACTTCAAGCATGCCGTAAATATTTTCCTCGACCGAGGGGGTATCGATCTCGGTGTCGTCATCGAGCAACCGCTTCGATTTTGCTTTCAGTGCAAAGAACAACAGACCACCAAACACTGCCAACAGAATCAACACTGCCGATGCCGGAATGCCGGGAAGAAAAACCGCAACCATTAATGCCGCACAGATCAGGATCAGAATCTTGGGAAAAGCTGTAAGCTGCTGGGATATCTCCCGGCTCAAAAATTCATCCGAAGCCGCGCGGGTGACAATGAGCCCGGTACCGGTTGAGATAATCAATGCAGGAATTTGTGTGACAATGCCGTCACCGATGGTCAGCAAGGTAAAGGTGTGCAAGGCATCCTTCCACTCCATCCCCCGCTGCGCAATACCGATCGTTAAGCCGCCGATAATGTCGATCAGGACGATAATGATGCCTGCGATAGCATCCCCCTTGACAAACTTGCTCGCACCATCCATCGCCCCATAGAAGTTTGTTTCCTTCTCTATCTGTTTTCTCCGCTCCTGCGCCTGTTTTTCATCGATCAACCCCATATTGAGGTCCGCATCGATACTCATCTGTTTCCCCGGCATCCCGTCCAGGGTGAATCGAGCCGCGACCTCGGCAACGCGTTGAGCGCCATTGGTGACCACCACATATTGCACAACGATCAATACCAGGAACACAATCATGCCAATGATATAATTTCCGCCAACGACATGGGTTCCGATCGTCTGGATAACCCGGCCGGCGTTAGCGTCAGAGAGCACCAGTCGGGTTGCCGCAATATTGAGAGACAGCCGAAAGAGCGTGGCGAGTAACAAGAGCGAGGGGAAGGTGGAAAATTGCAGCGGCTTTTCAACATAAAAGGTCAAAAGCAGCACCAGCAGAGCGAAGCTCATGTTCGTGATCAACAGAAAATCGAGCAGTTGCGATGGAATCGGCATAAATAGAATCATCAAAATTCCGACGACCCCGAAAACCAAAACCAAATCCGACTGTTTCCCTAAAATAGCCCGCAATGACCTGATCATATAACTTCGCCTTTTCGCTCCGCCCGTTGCAGATAGATCCAGGCCAGTATCCGGGCCACCTCTGGATAAAACGTACCTGGAATTCCTTGATCAATGCCAACCTTGTTGAACAACCGCCGAGCTAACGATTTATTTTCCACGATCGGTACGTCGTTGCTTCGTGCAATCTGTCGCATTTGAACAGCAAGTTCGCCAGCGCCTTTGGCAATCAACCGGGGAGTGACCATCTCCCCCCGTTCATACTTTAGGGCAACCGCCAGATGAGTCGGATTAGTAATCAATACATCCGCTTCAGGGACTCTTTGAATCGCTCCGGCCCTCTTAACCGCCTCTTTCTGCAGCTGCCTCCGGCGCATCCGAATCTGCGGGTCGCCTTCACGCCGTTTAACCTCCTCTTTCATCTCCCGCCGGCTCATTTTCATTTGCTGAGCAAAATCCCAACGACTGTACAGCAGGTCGATCAACGCGATTAACAGGACCACCAGCAGCAGTTTGAAAGTCATTCCCCTGCCATGTTTCAGCAGCAATATCGGAAAAGCCCTCGGGTCCAAATCGACCATCGACATCAGCGCCGGCAATAGAGCGACAATCGCGAAATACAGGACGAAACCAAAAATGATCATTTTGATGATCGTTTTGATCGTCTCGAATAACATTTTCTTCGAAAACAGACGCTTAAAACCATTGACCGGATTGAGCCGGCTCATATCGGGTTTCAGTGGAAAGAAGGAAAAAACCGGTCCGGTTTGAAAAAGATTGGCAAGAACCCCGGTCAACACTAATATCCCCAGCAATGGCCAAAGAATCGATGATAACGATTCCACGGTAAACTCGAACAATCCAAGTGACCTTGCGCCGGTCATCTCTAACGGGGAGGCAACACTCAGCAAACTTCGGCACAGGAATAATTGTCGCGCAATAATTTGCTCCCCCAGCGCATAGATCACCAACAATGCCGCCGACAAAATCAATAATGAATTTATCTCCAGGCTTTTCGAAACCTGTCCCCGCTTGCGAGCTTCACGCAACTTAAATGGCGTTGCCGGCTCGTTACGATCTTGCTCCTGTTCGGTTCCTGAAGACATTAGATCACGCCTGAATCATTTTCATGGTGACCCTCCGGATGGCCACCGGTTCATTTAAACGGTCCGCTAAATCAGAACATGCTCCCAATATCGGAAGACTGATTCGAAAATCTTTTTAAACAGAGGGCCCAGATAATTCAGGGAAAAAACCAACACCATCGATCCCACAAAAATTTTCAATGGCAGTCCAACGATAAATATATTCAATTGGGGCATTGTCCTTGCGATGATCGCCATCCCCGCATCCAGTAACAAAAGTGAAAAAACAGCCGGCGCCACCAGCATGAGCCCATAGCTGAACATGCGACCGAACTGGGCAACAACTGCATCGATCTGCAGCTGCGCAAGCCCCTGTCCCACCGGCACGTGTGACAGTGAGTAAGCAAGGCCGCGGATCACCATATGATGTCCGTCAAGGAGAAAAAAGGTCGCGACAGCAGTCAGATTCAAGATCGTCCCGAGCAGAGGACCTTGAGCATTGGTCGCCGGATCGATCAGATTGGCGACTCCAAAACCCATCTGCATATCGAGAATTCGGCCACCAAGTTGAAATACTCCGAATGCGGCAAACAATCCGAATGCCAGCAAAGCGCCGATGATCAGTTCGTAAATGGCTGCAAAAATAAAGGAAGCTAAGGTGTGAGGAATTTGTGCCGGGGATATTTGTAAACTTGCGACTAAAGTTCCAGAGAGAGCGAAGAGCAACAACAACCGAACTTTTATCGGCAATTGGGTTGTCGCAAATAACGGGGTCAATAAAAACAGTGCACTTAACCGGATAAATACCAGCAACAGACCTGTCAAATATGCCAGATCTGCATCAAACCGCATGGCCCAATCTTCCCTCCCTCAAGCACGTCGATATTGGCGGATGTTACGTAATGTATTAGAAATATAAAGGTATATTTATAATTACTGTTTTCGCGAAATGAACCAACGTCGTCAACATCCAACCACCAAATGCGATCAGTGTTAAAGCAACGGCAAAGACTTTCGGCACAAAGGTTAAAGACATTTCCTGAATTTGGGTAACAACCTGGAAAACGCTGATCAGAATCCCGACAAGCATGCTAATCCCCAGCACAGGCGCCGCAATCAATATTGCAGTCCATAACATTTCACCAGTCAAAGCAATTGCGAAATCAGCGTTCATTCCCTCAATTTTTCAAAAAAACAATCGATGACACTAAACTGTTTACTAAAAACGTGGATATATTTGATGATGAGTGGCGCATAGCGCCGCATTTAAATTACATACGGGCATCAAAATACCTAATATATTTTTTCTGTCAAGTTATTTCTCAGGAGCAAATAACCACAGTTCTTAATGTGTATTTTCAACAGCATAAGAAAATCAATTCCAAATTTTGTTGATATTTAAATGCCTCAAATAATAGACAAAATTCTATAATGCTTTTAAATCAACGCCTTATCTATTCACGTAATTTTTATCTGTTTTGTAAGGAATTATTGACGTCCCTGCCGCGATGTTCCATCGCAGGACATCAAATTAAGATAAAATAATTTACCAACAGCTCAGCGGCAATCTCTTGGTTTATGTTGACAGGGAATCCGATCATTATTTTTCGCACTAATAGATTTGAATTTTTACCTCAACCAATTTAGAATCGCTCATCGACTTGCGATCATGCCATGCAAATAGATCATCTACACAGGGGACCGTTGACATGAAGGAACAGCTTGCCAAAGCCACTGAACAGGTAAAAGAAGGAAATCTCGATTCGGCGATCACAACCCTAAAGGAAATTCTGCAGGAACAGCCCGATCAGGAAATTGCCCTCGGTTTGCTGGCAGCAATTTATCTGCAGATCGGCATGACTGAAAAAGCGGTTGAACATTTTGAGGCATTGCTTGAAACTTCACCGAACAATCCGCTTGCGCGCTTCCAACTGGGGATGGCCAGACTCAGTCAGGGGGAACCGGAAACGGCTCTCAAAACGTGGGAACCTCTTCTGGCCGAAAAAGATGATTTCATGGCTCATTTTCATAGCTCACTGGCGCTATTTGAGCTGAAACGCTACCAGGAAGCCCATGACTGCATAATTCAGGCAAGTCGTAACATGCCATCTTCGCACCCTCTCTATCCCCAGTTGCTCGATCTGCACAGCAATCTTACAAATCTTCTGGGGAATCAACACAATGGATAAGACAACCGACTCCCATAACGCCATGGAAGACGAAATCCTTCGCTACAAATCCTATCTCAAAACCGACCCTGAAAACGCACACCTCTGGATATCGCTGGGCGACCTGTATCACCAAAGCGGCAACTTCGAAGAAGCAAGGAACTGCTTTGAAAAATGCTCGCATTTTGATGAAAACAACATGGTTGCTCGCAGCCGACTTGCAAATGTCATGATCAGTCTGCACCGATTTTCTGATGCTGAAGATATTCTCAAAGAGATCGTTGTCAAAACCGGCGATGACCCCGCTCTCCTGCATAACCTGGGACTCAGCCAGTTTTATCAGCATCACTTCAAGGAAGCTCACCAGACTTTTATGCGCGCGCAAGAGCTCGGCTTGAACGTACCGAAAAATTTGGCTTATCTGGTTTACAGCCTGCACAACAACAACGACACGGGAAAAGCACTTGAATTTGCCCAGACCTGGCTTCAGGAATCCCCCGGGCCGGCGACCGAAGGCTACATCTCCATGGTGGAAATGGATCATGGCGATATGGAGGCGGCCCGCCTGCGAGCGGAAAAGGTATTGCAACAACAGTCGGACAATGCCGATGCGAATCTGGTGATCGGCACTTGGAACATGGAGCAGCAGAACGCGGAAAGAGCTGAAAATTGTTTTCTTCAAATGATCCGGTCGGAACCGGACAATCCCAGAGGTTGGCAGGGGCTGGGGTTAGTGAAAATGTATCAGCAAAATTACCAGGAAGCATTCCGGGCCTTGGAACAAGCTCGCTCGCTGATGCCGGAGAACGCCACCATCCATCTGGTTATTGGCTGGGCGTACCTGGGGAATCAGGATGCCAAAGCGGCGGAGACGAATTTCCGCAAAGCGATCGCTGCCGATCACAATTTCGGCGAAGCGCATGGCGGACTGGCCTGCGCCCTGGTATTTCAAAATCGTCAGGAGGAAGCCCGGATCGCCATAAAAAAAGCTTTGGCTCTCGATCCCAAGGGGTTCGGGGCGGTTTTTGGGCAATCCATACTGATGCAATTGGATGGGAAGGGGACTCAAGGAACCAAGCTGCTCGCTAAGCTGTTCGAACAACAACCCCTACCCCGCTCAAAACCGATCATTGAGCATATCCAGGATTTCGTTCGCAAGCAAAAACCGGTTTCGGCGCCAGCATCCCGAACATCGCCGTCTCCTGCAACAAAACATTCAAAAAACCTTGAAGACAATCAATAACTTCAACCGCTTATATTCATTTAAGCCCGGCAGGACATGCATCTTGTCATGACTGGCCCGCAATGATACAGGTTAACAAATGGAAACTGTTCTTCTGATGTTTTCTGGTGGCGTTGACAGTACCTACCTGCTCCATCACTTTCTGACCAAAACGAATTTTCCCCTGCATGTCCATCATATTTCCCTTCGATATCCACAGTTTAATCGTTGGAAAATGGAAGATCCCGCTGTTGAAAATATCCTCTCTTACTGCAGAAGCAACTTCCGGGAGTTCGAATATTCCACGTCTCGGTTCGATCTGGACCCACTGAGGCTGGTCGGCCGCGACTCGGATTTACATTTGATGGTTGCATCGAAAATCGGACCTAATTTGGCGGGCGACAAAATAACTCTTGCTCTTGGCCATTGTCTCGAAGACATCGAGGGCCCGGATATGCAGGAAAGGGTTCAGCGACAGGTTTTGCCGAAATTGTGGAGGGCACTGATCGATAGTGTTGACGGAGAAAAGAAACTTAATCCTGTTATCTCAAGACCATTAATTGATCAGAAAATAACCAAGAAAGCTATTTTCAGGACTTTGCCGGATGAGCTAATCCAGCTTTGCTGGTCTTGCCGGATGCCTGACTATCAAAATGGAGCAACTGGGTTGCCTTGCGGCAGATGTCAAACTTGCCAAAAAAACGAAAAAATTCTTTCCCATCTAGGAAAAGCTGCCCATTTCCCCAGACTGGTCAGGTCAAAAACTCTTTACTCCCCCCAATCCACCAAAAGTCCGTGGGATAACCTCAATATGTTTGTGGGGGGAGCACAGGCCCATCCACCAACATCGAACGAGCATAATTAAAAGTCAGATTGAATGTTTCCCTCTACCGGAAACCTGCTCCAAGCATGGACAAAGGGATTTTCTATACAGATAAAATTGTATCTTCGCTTCCTTGATGTTGGTCACATCAACCGTTTTTCCGACAAATGAGAAACCCAGTTCTTCCAGTTGCAACTTACGATAGAAAGGGACTTCGACCACAATATCGCTACAACCCCTTTCAATCGCTTTATTGATTCTCACCGTATCGAGCAGTTTGGCGGCCCCTCGGTTTTGGTAGGCGGGATGCACGACTAACCTGTTCATCATTGCTATCGGGGAAAAGAACTTACAATCGAAACTGTTTCGAGGGGAATAATCAGGGAAGTCCTCAATTGAATCATGAATACACAGCCTGGCAGATGCGATCAGACGATCCTCGTGGTTGAAAACCCCCCAATGGAAAGCATGGCAGTCGTGATGATCTCTCCACCGATCGTGACGAAAAATCTCTCGACCCACGTGATGGTTCCAGACAACCGCTCGTAATCGAGTTGCCTTGTCGAGCAGATCGCGATCGCATGAGTCAAATTCTCTACATTTCAATTGCTGCAAAGGACACCACCTGAGAGTTAATTATGGTCGTATTGTAAAGATTCCGATTCGGACCTGCTGCAGATCGTTTTCAGGTGCGATTGCCTGCCAGGTTCGCGGAACGAAATAATTCAACCATTACGGCCAACGCAAGGTCATGTGCACATTGTGAAAAACATTATCATGGTATTTCGAGACAATATGATCCGATAGCTTGTACAAAACGTTGTCCCTGAAGTTTAGCTGTCGCTCCACGCTGCTTTCAGTCGTATAAAAAGGCAAATCTTTTTCATTCTCATCAAACCAATAATCATCGGATATCCCCCCTTCATTCACGAAACGATGATAAATCGGTGTGCCGGGATACAACTTGAGAAGATACAAACCGATTTGATCAGGCTGACTGGCAAGAAGGAAATTTACGGTATCGTCGATACTTTGCTCGGTTTCACCGGGATGACCGATTGTCATGGTGCAACGGACCAACAGGCCAGCTTCTTTGGTAAGACGTGCGCTTTCGATCGCCTGATCTGCAGTCCTGTTTTTGTTGATGGTTTCCAAAAGTTTTTTCGAACCGGTTTCAAAACCATACGAAACCATGAAACAGCCAGCCTGCTTCATTTTTACCAGCGTGTCTTTATCCACATTATTAACCCGGCCGGCACACCACCAGTGGATGTCAAGCCCATGTGAAACTATCAGGTCGCAGAGAGCGCGGACATAGTCTCTGGAAAAGTGAAAATCATCGTCGCTAATATCAAAATACCTTACCCCATGATCATTGTATAAATATTCAATTTGCCTGAATGTATATTCTGGAGAAAAATAATTCTGCTTTTCCCAAAACGCGCCATTACAACAAAACAGACAAGAATTGTTGCAGCCTCGTGAAGATAATATACATGCAACATTACCGTCATTCGAGAATCTTTCAAAAGAAAAAGAAAGACCTTTGCACATTTTGTTATTTTTAAAATCACTTTTTGAGAATCTTGGAGGAGGCAAGATTGTTAATTCTGAGATGCAATTTCTTGATTGATTACTGACAATTTTTGATCCATCCCTAAAAGTCAATCCTTTAATATTAAAAATATTATCAGTTTTGTCCGATTTCAATACATTCATCAATTCCAGAAAAGCATATTCACCTTCATTTCTGATTATGAAATCGACAGAATTTTGCCGTCGAAGAATTTCTTTATCTAGGAACGTCGCATGTGGACCACCTAAAACAATTTTACAATCGGCATTCAATTTTTTGCAAAGTCCTACCAATTTTGTAATGCTATGCCTCTGTGGCGTATAACACGTTATTCCGACAACATCAAATCTTATACCTTTCAGTTTTGAACTAATATCAGTCCATGAACGTTCACCGCCAAAATTTATCAGAGCAACATTAAAGTTGTTTTTAAGTAAAAATTCCTTTATGTAAAGTAGTCCAAGGGGGGTACTTTCCGACTCAACTTTAACTTCTTCAATATTCGGCGGATTTATCAGTAAAATATCCAAAGCAATTCCCTAAATTTCACAATTTAAAACACGAGAGTTGGTGCTATCAAATCAATATTTAATTATCAGTCAATTGCTTCAAAACAGTTGCTATGGTTTTCATAAAACCAAGCTTCTTATACTCCATTTCAGGAGGATAGGAAAATGTCGGAGACGACTCCATTTCAAGTATCCAAGGCCGATCATTTTCATCAATAGCAAAATCAATGGTATAGATTCTTTCTCCAAAACGACTCATATAATTGTCAACTTTAGAAACAATGGACAGGACGCTATCCGGAACTCTTTCTATGTCGACATCGATCATACGGCCACCTAAGGCGAGGTTTGAAACGATACTTCCAATTGGCGGCTGTCGCACAAATGCATGCCCAGGAACTCCATTTATTAGAGTTATTCTCAGATCATGTTTTCCCGAAATACCCAATTCAGGAATTCCCCGGCTCGAATCGACATAATTTTGTAAAATGAAATTTCCATCTTGTACTATTTCTTCGCTGCAACCAGGCCCTAGAAGTCTCACACCTGAACCCATAATGCCAAATCTTGGCTTAAGCACTTTTCTATCAGAAAAGCTATAGCGCTTGGTGACAGGAAAACTTTCTTTGGTCGTCGGGCAAATCGTTAGTGGTAATAAATCCGGGAAAAGTTCATAAGTTAACTTTTTATCCCAGCAGATATGACTGAGCTCAGGGTGGTTAAAAATTCTTACATTCCCGCAGAGCTGTAATTTCAATCGATTCCTTTCCGTATTTGCCCTTGCTTTATCATAGATCAAATCAAGGTTTATTTTGTTCTGCAGTTTCCAGCACCCGCCTTCATTTGACCATGCCAGTTCTAGGCAACCATTCGAGCACTGTTCAAACGTACTTACAAAAATGTTAAGACCATATTTCCTGGCGAACGAAACAAATTGCAAATACGCATCATTGTGAATTTGTTTATAAAATGGATCACTAATCCACTGAATGAAATCCCCGAATAAAATTCCAACATTTTTCACGAAACCCTCCTAGCAAAAGGGGACAGATCTATTTCCCAAATTTTCTCGGCCGCCCCTGGCCACGCAATTCAATGCGTCGATGGAACATTTTTTCAACCTTGTCCACAAATCGAACTCCACCGGTCAGCTGACCGCGCTGCACCGCAAGACGAATGGCCTCCCGTTCCTGCTCTGAAACCGCCGTTGCCAGAAACTCGCGGTAACGCAACTGACGGATGGCGGCATTTTCACTCAGGTCAAGATAGAGCGGGTCAAAATCCAGCCAGGCAAAAGGTTGTCCCTCAAGCTTGGTGCGGCAGCTTGACCAGTGATAATCCGCAGGGTGTGCACAAAGGCCGGCGGCAACCGGATTCATTTCAACATACCGGCAACAAGCCAGAAGATAACTATCTTTGTCGATAGGGCTTGATTTAAAACGTCCTTCCCACAGGCTCCCGCTGCGGCTTTCCGATCGGTTGACAAAACGGGTCTGCCGGCCTGCGACACGCTTCATCAATATCCCGAGGTTTTCGGGCGCAGGGCCTGGGTCAATCACCAGATGGACATGATTGGTCATCAGGCAGAACGCATAAACCTTGCACCCAAGTATCTCTTTCCATTCGGTAAGATTTTCGAGGTAATAACGAAAGTCGTCATCACCGGCAAAAACAGCCTGGCGATTATGCCCCCGCTGAATGACATGGTGGGGATAGCTAGGGATGACGACTCGTGCAGTTCGCGGCATGGCAAGGTTCTATCGCAGGGTAAAATTGAGCAACAAAAATAAATCTGTCCCGTTTTACCGTTTTAGCCAATGTTTTCAGGTGCTTTTCTCTTGCTACAAACCCTTAAACTAGTGCCATTCAAATCTGTCCCCTTTTTATTGTTATCCTCAGTTTGAAGGATTTGTTTAGGGATGCAGGATATTATTTTTACTTTTTTCGAAAGAGACAAAGAGACTCACAAGGCGAAGGGTATCACTCAGGAGGGTTTAATTTACATCAGCTGGAGTGGGGCAAGACTTTTCCCGCGATTTACGCGAAGTCGTATTTGTCGATCACGAAACGATAACCCGGATCGGCAAGCTGCTGCCGAGCGCGGGTTTTCTCAATGCTGTTGCCCACCGCATAGGGGGTAAATTCTAGTTCAAAGTGCACCACCTGTTGAGGTGGCTTGAAAACAAGAGGACATGATGAGGTTTCTGGTAGTGTTGGAAGCGCGACCCACCAACATTACAGAAGGAACCCACCATGTCCTACACACAGCTTACAACAAAAGACCGTTTTCTCATTGAGATTTTGCTCCAAATGGGGCTCGGGTTTCGAGACATTGCGCGGGAACTTGACCGCGCTCACACAACGATCATCCGAGAAGTTGGGCGAAATCATCGTGGCGACATTTATTGCAGTCTGACTGCAGAAAAGAAAGCCGCATCCCGGCGGTCATTACCTCGACATCACCGGCGTCAGGACTATCAACCCCTGGTCGCTTATGTCGAAGAGAAACTGGCTTTAGATTGGTCCCCAGAGCAGATCTCCAATCGCTTACCAGCTGACTATCCTCAGGATGACCGGATGAGGATCAGCCCCGAAACGATTTATCACTGGGCCTATATCGACGCCCAGCAAGGCGGCCAGCTTTATCGCCATTTGCGACGCCATCATCGACGACGCAGACAGCAGAAACGCTACGGTACCGGCCATCGCTTTCTTCCTGGCCGCGTGAGTATTTCAGAGCGCCCGGACGTTGCAAATTCCCGAAGCCGCTATGGCGACTGGGAGGCCGACCTGATGCTTGGTGGCACAGGCAAAGGAGCACTCGCCACCTGTTTGGAGCGAAAAAGCCGTTATCTAGTTGCCGATGCGGTTCCCAATAAGGCCGCGTCTTCGTTCAATACGGCCATCCAGGGAGCATTAGCTGATGTTCCATCCGAACTCTGCCTGACCCTGACCGTGGACAACGGGAAAGAAATGGCAGAATTTAAAAAGCTTGAACAGGCGACCGGACTGACTGTCTATTTTGCCGATCCCTATTCGGCTTGGCAGCGAGGCGGCAACGAAAACAGTAACGGTTTGTTGCGCCAATATTTCCCCAAAGGGTGCAACTTCCACAAAACAACAGAGGAGCAGGTTCAAGAGGCGATTCACCGCCTAAACCACAGGCCGCGTAAATGCCTGAACTACCGAACACCCCATGAGGTCTTCAGTCAAATTGTGGGTGGTGCACTTGCAAGTTGAATCTGCCGGGTGAGGTACGGGGAATGTTGAGGAGGGAGATCAGACAAAAAGATGACAAAATAACTCTATCCCGTTTTTAGTATAGTTTAAGATATGACAGTTCTATTTTCCTCCAAGAAGGAATAAAATGTCCCAATTCCCAATGTCATATCAACAAGGTCATTTAAAGTCCCAATGGGCAACTGTCCAAAAGCTTCATGCAGGGCAACTTCTTCAGCTCCTGGCACTTTACTGAACAGTTCCATAAGAAGGTCAAAACATTCCCTCGTCCCTAAAATGGCGCATGAGGTTGATTTATTTGTGGAAGACAATGAATTAAGGATCAATTCCGCTTTTTTTGTAAAAAAATCAGAGAGTGTCCTTACAAAATTAGGATAATTTTCAAACGTCGACACAAAATTTTCATCAAATTTAGAAAAAAATCCATCCTTAATATTTAGATCTATCCTCATTTGAAAATCCAATACAATTTAGTTTACCTTCTGACCAAAAACCAATTGCTTTATCACAACTCCCATTTTTTCTGCCTGGAATGTCCCTAATGTGCGCCCCCATTCCCCCATATCATTAATTTTGAAGACAGTTCCATATTTTTCCGTTTCATAAACGACAATCGTAACTTTTTTATCTTTTGAGATAAATTCCAATAGACACGCCCACTCAGGAGTAATTTGGCCTGCTAAGAATTTTTTTGACGCTTTCATAAGACATATCAGTTTTTGTATTGAATGCCTATTTGTTATCTCAATATCAAGCTTTACCAGATTAAAATCAACCTGAACCAACCTAAAGGGAGTTATTCTAATTGATGATATTTCCTCAGGTTGCAGCGATAAAATATCCTTTAAAATATTCTTTCCTGAAAAGGGCGGAATCTGAAAAAGATACAAGCCCAGCACAACAACACAAATTATTTGAAAAAATTTAACAATTATTTTTCTTTCCATAATTCATCTAATCTAACCAGTTAAAGAAAGTTCCCACTGGATCCATTAGATATCCTACAAAGGGTACCGTAACTGCATTCTTAGAGTATGTTCTACTGGTTGACAGATTTGGCATTGCTAAGCCGTCAAAAAGACTAAAGTCGGCATTGATAGTAGCACCATGTGCCTGCTTCATTGCTTCATCTATGTCAAATTCAAGAAAATCCGGTTTATCCGTATCAAGGCTTGCAAAAGCTGTGGCGCTGACCGGCCCCCAGCCACCGGTAATATCACCGCTCCACTTTGCTAATCTATCGTTTACTTCAGCATTCATGACAAACCCTGCCCCCACACTGACCCCAGGCGAAACGAGGCCGCCCTCAGCGCCACCGTAGAAAAACAGAGTCAATTCTCCGGACTCAGAATTTACAACTAGATCTGCACCTGCAACACCTCCAGCAAAGAGTGCAGATGACACCTTGCCTGTTAATATCCTAGCATCTGGATATAGTGAACCGTAGCCATTAGATTTCAATTGCTCATTAATCTTCACGAATGGAGTATATTCATCGATTAAGTTTACAAACATATTTTTAGTATCAGAAATTATATTGGTATTGGCAAACGGGTCTCCTGGATGACAATCTAAAGTGTTTGTATAGGTCGGCGAGCTATGAGAAGAAAGCAATTTCATGCCATTAGGCAAATCTAGTACCTCTTGGTCTTTCCATAATGAAAAGTTTTCAACGTCAGAGCGTAGATCTGCCGGAATTGAATCTCCCAATACCAATTGACTATCCCCTGCACCTATCCTTGCTGCCCGCTCCAACTGTGCCACATCCGCCTCAAACGCCTGCTCAGCCTTTGCCGCGTAATATTCGCGGAGTTCAGCATCAGAGGCAGCTAACCGTCCTATTGTCTCATCGCTGATATTTACTCCTGCCCCAGGCGCGACAAGTTCAATGGTTTGTCCAATCTGCAGACTCCGCGGATCGACTCCCTGGTTCATCTCCATCAGCGCCAATGTTTGCTGCTGAACTTCCGCTTCAGATGCATTTGGACCCAATTGTTGTCGTGCGATCTTGGCGAAGCTGTCGCCTTTGGCAACAGTATATTGGCTGATCGGTGATTCCGGCATCCCCTGATCTCGAGCCAACCAGCCATCCGGCCCCATCTGCAGCGCGGCAGCCAGGTCAGCTTCTCTCGCTTCAATCGAAGCAAGCCCCTGATCGCGAACCAACCAACTGTCTGGCCCCATCTGCAACGCCTCGGCCAGTTCGGCTTCTCTCGCCATTTGCCTTGAGATATCCGTTCCGACATCACCCATATCACTTTGGCCCCAATAGGCCTTTTGGGGTTCTGCCGGTGCCCCCGGACCGAGCAAAGCACTGCCTAATCTGTCTAATATCAACCCCCCGACCTCTTGCCCCACGGCATTCGCCAGATAATCCATCCCGGCCTGCCGATCGACGCGACTCAGAGCCCCGCCAACCAGTAAATTGGTAGCCAACTGACCAGCCGTTGTGTTCCCAATTTGCGGTCCAGAAATACCTAGATCTCCAACTGCCGTGCTGATTGTACCGCCTATGGCACTGGCCCAGGTCGCCGGGCTCACCTCGCCGGTTCGGATATAGCTTTCCGCAACACCGAGCCAGGGAGTTGTATAACTCAAAACCGTGCCAAGAGCTTCACGAGCTCCATCCTCGGCATAGCCGACACCTTGAACCAATGTACCGACCTTGCCATCCGCCTTGACCCCTTTGACCGGTCCAAGGGCTGCCCCTGCCAAGCTGGCCCAGCTGGTGATCTTGCCGTTTTCAATCAACTGCTTGCTGGCCGCGGAAGCAACATTCAGCGCGCGAGTGGCAGTCTTTGCATAGGTCAGGGCCTCTCCCGCAAATTTACTAGCCTCAACAAGCTTGCCTAACCCCTGAGCCGCACCCGAGAACATTCCAGACACCGCGCCGGAGGCGACCGACTTCCAACTGAACTTGTCCTGGTAGCCCAGAGCCATGAACAACCCTTGCTGAACAATCGATGCTGCGGCACCGACCAATGCGCCAGCAATTGCAAAACTCAACAAAGTACCAGCTGTTGATGCGGCAAAACTGGAAGAGAACAAAGCATCGGCTATCACACCAGCAGCACCCGCCGTCAAAATCGTCGCGACAACGGCAATGATCGCCACGATGATGATTGCCAGGAAGCTGCCGCACCCTTTATCCGCCGGCGGCGCCTTCAGGTTGGGCAGGGTCGAACCGATGATCTCGCTTTCCTGGTAGATCGCATGAGTGTCGGCACTCAGACGTCCCGATTTGACCGTATTCGGTATCTCGATCTGCTGCCCCTCCCGCAACGGGGTCGCCGGATCGAGGTTGTTGGCTTCGGCCAGCACGAACCACAAACTGGCGTTGCCGTAGGCGGCTGCGGCAATCGATTGCAGGGTATCGCCGCGATGCACCGTGTAGGCGTTGACGGTGCTGACCGGCAGATCTTCCCCGAGCGGCTGCACCAGGTTGTATTGCTTGGTATCGAGCAAGGTGACATTGGCCTCTGATCCCTGACTGCCGGTCTGCCCGACCGGGTTGCCGTTGGCGTAGGCAAACTCGGTATTGTTGATGATGGCGTCAAAAAAGCCATACACATCCCCGCCTTTACCGGTATCGTGGAACCGATAGAGGATCTGGCCGTCGTTGTTGTAAACGAACCGCAGGACTTCCGCCCGGTGCTTACCCTCCGCTTTCCCTTTATTGGATTCGACCAGCTTGCCGTTGACGTCGTAGGTATTGACCGTATTGCCGGACATGTCGCCGCCGCGGCCGGCAATGCTGACTTCCTGCCCGGCAGCGTTATAGCTGTGGTCATAGATGAAGGTGTTGCTGCCGTCGACCACCGTGGTCTTCAGGGTCCGACCATTCAGATCGAGGGTCTGGGTGGTCGTCTGGCTGCCAGTGGTCGTCTGGTAGTTGCGGTTGTTCTCGTAATAGAGGTTGGTGGTCACCTGATCCACATTCCCGTTGGCCTTGAAGGTGCGGAAGCGGGTGACGTTGCCGACGTCGTCGTACTGCCAGTCGGCAGTGGTCACACCGCCGACCTTGGCACTGATCACCCGTCCGTTGGCGTCGAACTGGTAGGTGGTGGTGGTTCCCTGGTCATAGAACATCGTCCGATTCCCGGCGGCATCGTATCCATACTGCGATTCGATCGCGCCGTTCTGGGTGATCTGGGTGACCAGGTTGTTGGCGTTGTAGCTGTACTGATGATCGGTCAGGCGGTAATTGGAATTGATGATCGCCGCCTGCAGCTCGGCCGTGTAGCCCATTGCGGTCAGCAGTTTGAGCAGTTCCGGCCGATCTGAGAGCAGATCCTTGCTCCAGGTGGTGCCGATGATGTACTCTCCGTCGCCCACATCCTCTTTGCCGAACACATTATCGTAGTGACTGATATCGATCCCCAACCCGGCCGCGCGTGCGCGGATGACTTCGTTGCGGGTTCCGGTGTAGGGATAATATCCATACCCGCCTTCCCCATCGTCCACCGTATAATGGATCGCTCGGAGTTGGGCTTCGACATGACTCAAAACATTGGCGATGTTGAGGTTGTCGACCTGCGGGTCGTAGCCCAGATCCGTTAAGGCGCGGTGCAGGTTGCCGGCGACGTCCCACTGGTAGTTAGTATTCATGCCGGTGACCGCGTCGGCCCAGCGGACCATCTGCCCGACCGCATCGTACTGGTAGCTGATGGTGCGGTTGTGCGCGTTGCCCGGCGTGGTCACCACTTCGCTCATTCGGTGACCGGCCGCATCGTAGCTGTAGACGGTCTTGACGCCGGTGCCCAGGTCGTTGACCTCGAGTAACTGGCCGGCAGCGTCGTAGACATGGCGAATGTCCTGCCCTGTCGTCGGGTTCCATTCGCGAACCTGGTTCCCCTGATCGTCGTAGCTGTAATAGATGATCTGGCCGGCGGCGTCGATCTTGTGATCCAGCCGCCCGTAGGCGCCGTAGACGTTAACCGTGATCCCGCCTTCGGCATCGACCTCGGCCAGCAGATTGCCGTTGCCGTCGTACAGCCGTTTCGCACTCACCTCCTGGCCATCCTGATAACTGAGGGTCTCCGTCACCCGGTTGAAGGCGTCATAGGTCTGGGTCACCTCATGGCCGTTGGCGTCGATCGTGCTGGTGCGGTTGTCACGACCGTCGTACGCATAACTGGTCACCTTGCCCAGCGCGTCGGTGGCGCTGATCAGCCGGTCGCGCTGATCGTAGCTCAGCTGGACGGATTGACCGAGCGCGTTGCTGACGCTGGTGCGCCGGCCGAACACGTCGTAGCTGTAACTGGTGGCATGCCCTTCGCCGTCGACCGTCTGAGTCAGGTTGCCGACCGCATCGAAGAACTGGTAGCGACTGTGCCCCAGGGCATCGGTTTCCTTCGTCCGGTTCCCCAGCAGGTCGTAGCCGTAGCTGACCGTGGCGTTGAGCTGGTTGGACTCGCTGACCAACAGCCCCAAGGCGTTCCAGGTGCGATGAACCTGGTTGCCCTGCGGGTCGGTCTCGGTGATGACCTTGTCATTGACGTCGTAGGTCTTGCGGGTCACTGCGCGATGGGTCCCGGACTGCCCGGCCACCGCCACCGGAGCACTGAACTCGGCGGTCACGCGGTTGCGTTTGTCATAGGTGGTAAAGCTGGTAATCGCCGAACCGACGCCGTCGATCCCCAGGTTTGAGGTGGTCACCACATTGCCGTTGGCGTCCACTCCGTATTCCTCCCACACGCCCGCGTTGACGTTGGAGGCGACCTTTTCATTCAGGGCATTGTAGCGGTTTTCAATCGAATAACCGGTATTGCTGTTGAACACCTCCTGGCTGCCGCTGCCTTGACCCGTCGCCGTCAAACTCAGCTGCTGCGATTCGTTTATCTCGGCCCGGTGTCCGTGGTACAACCCCGGATCGAC
>Ga0055449_10000141_pt1 | contig 19862 bp, 14 predicted proteins | sample China_Galinas_PW_2_FD_57739 | JGI IMG/M metagenome (GOLD analysis project Ga0055449, IMG submission 57739) | Wetland microbial communities from San Francisco Bay, California, USA, that impact long-term carbon sequestration - China_Galinas_PWB_D1 | ecosystem: Environmental > Aquatic > Marine >... | reverse complement strand
GCTGCATCTTGATTTGCCATCGAATACTCGAAAGACCATTATGTTAGGGGCTCTAAGGGCGGAAACGCATCTCGGATCGCATGAGTAGCGTTCGCCTTGCTATGCAGCTCCGTGACATGCACGGAATTCAGCAGCCGCCTTCCGTCCTCAGTTTTTCACGATCACCATCATGGCACCCGAGTCGGCCGTATCGACATCCACGGCGAAACCGGAGAATTTGCTGTTCAACAGTTTCATGGCGACGTCATCGTAGGTGACGCCCTCCTTGAGTGTGACGCGGAATAGAGCGCTCTCATTAGTACCACTTTTTTTGACGACGCAGTCCGAGCACGTTGCCTCCGTGAGCTTGGTTTGAATCAGTAGCGCCTGGCCGTAGCTGCTCATTCCCTCAACGCGAACGTCCAGTTCGCTCCCTTCGTGGGCCCTGCGGCTCAGGGCAGCGAACAGTTGTACCATGAACTCCTGCCCGAGCGCGGTGCCGCACCGGCCGAGTGCAATGCGCTTGGCGTTGGTCTCCTGGTATCCCATGGCGGCGCGTTGAGCCGTCGGCCGTGCGAACATCTCCGCATTCGTGGTCCAGTAACCCGTGGCCTCGGCGGTGGCGTCCCAACTGAACTGTACGGCGCCGGTCTGTGCGTTCTTTCGTGGCCCTTCGGCCCACCCTGCCCCTTCAATGTATCCATCCGCGCCCATCTCGGCTGCTAGTGCCTTCAGTGCCTTGATGGCGATGTCATCGTTCATCTGGGCCCGGTCGACTCGAATATCCTTCAGTAACTCGGCATGACGCGCGACCAGAACGGTAACGCCGGCAGAGAGTAGGACCTTCTCGAACTCCGCCTGAGTGGCCGACTTCTCCAACTCCTTCGAGTGCCACCAGTAATACCAGCAAGGACGATTTCGCTCGATCTTGTCCACGAAATCCACGACCATGACCGTCGGGCGCCCGTTGGCCTTAAGCCAACTCCAGGAGTCGTCCCAGACCTGGGCAAGTTTCTCCGTGGGTAACCTGACTTCCACGGTTTTCGCAGTCTTACCAGTGACCTGTTCCTCGGTCTTGGTAGATGTCGCGCGCACCCGGTAGTGCGTCATACGTTCCATCTCCAGCCCCAGGCGGTGAACGGTGAAGGCGATTGTGAACTTCCGATCTCTGCCGGCCTCAATCCGCTTTGCGTATTCCGCGACTATCTCCTCGGTTGCGATCGTTCGCGCATTCTCGATCGCTTCGTCGTCCGTTGCGCCGTAGCCAGTGGCGATGGCCTTCGCGAATTGGCCTTCCGACGCATCGACACCGACGATCAGGCATAAGCTCAAGGGAAACGCAAGGACTGTCATTGTCGATTGCCACCGATCGATTTTCATCGCTATATCCTCCTCACCAGGTTGTTGGTGGTCGAAACTGGGAACGCAACCGAGCTCGTCTAGAAGTCGTCGCTCGTAAGCTCGTGCGCTTCCTCGTCCACGGCTGTTACTTCCCCATCACCTGTCAAGTTCTTGACCCGACCCCAGCCTTTCCGGGCATCCCCGACGGGTCGTTCGCGCATGGCAAGCTTGTAGTGCTTTGCGGCGAGATCGTACTGTTCGAGCTTCTCATAGCACACACCTAGACAGACGTTGCAGAAGTAGACGCTTTCTCCCTCGGCTAGCGCGATCTTCATGTTCTTGATCGCCGATTCCCACTCTTCGATGTAGATGTCCCTAAGCCCTTCCTGAGCACCTTTGGAAAGAAAACGCGGAGGAACAAGCCTGACGGTGTACTTCAGAGGGTCATCGTTCGGGTCGTTCATCGCGAATGTGACTGTCGCCGGCGTTGCGCGACAGCCTACACCGATCGCCAGGGAACAGCCCACAAGAATGGCCAAGAGTAGTCCTTTGGTTTCGGCTTTCATCGCTACTATCTCCTGTGTAGACATTCGTTCAACAAAACGAGACTGGTCGTTCAACCACACCGTCATTGTGTCGATCTCAGTCGCCCCAGCCTTCGGGGTCGACACCGCTACCTGCCCCCTCACCGGGATCGCCCTGCATCGGTTTATCTGATACGCCGAGCTGAGCCTCGATCCGCGCTATTGCCAGGGCATACTGCTTGCCTGGATGACGTTCTTGAGCCTTCTTGTAGTACTTCAGGGCTTTGCTATTGCTGACCCCCGGCAAGTGCTCGGCGATAATGCCGATCAGGAACTGCGCCTGGGCGGCGCGCACGTCGTTGTCGGCTTCTGCGACTGCCTGCTCGGCGAGGTTTTTCGCATTGGCGTATTTGTGCTTCTGAAACATCCGCAATGCCTGCGCAAGGGTGCGGCGCGGTGTTTCGAATTCTGCGGTGCACGTTTCACCGGTTGCCACGATCTCCCGCAGAAATGCTTTGAGATGCCTTTCCATCAGGTTCTTGAAGACTGTGTCCAAAGGAGGCAGATCGGTGATCTTCGTGTCCTGCATCTGGAGGACACCGGGTTTCGTTTCATCTTCGAGCGTCAGCGAATCTGAGTAGACATGCCATGCCCCCGTGGAACCGGGCACGAGAATGCGAATGCTGCATCCGGCCGTGATGTTGCGGCGGTAAATCCGGATCCAGCGTGTCACACCGGGACTGACAAACGGGATAGGTGGCTTCCACACCCTCTTGGTGGCCTGGTCATAACGGACGTTGACATCAAGCCGCGTCTCAACGATGGCGTTCACGGCCTGGATCTGCCCAGCGCCCTCGTCCGCTCCATTGAGCTGCTGGAGGCGTAGCTCTTCCATCACCGTCGCCAGGTCCTCGCCTCGTACCTTGATTTCTTTGTCGGGGTACGCGTTCATCAGCGCTCTTTCCACCTGACCGCGGAAAATATCCGCGTAGTTGATAGCTCCGAATTCGCGACCCGTGGTTGCGCTAACCTGGGGTTCGAGCACCACCAGTCGCTCTATTGCGGCAGGAAGGGGCTTATCCGGTACCGGAATGCAATCAAACCTCACGACGGACTTTCTTGGACCGGCGTTGGCCGATCCCGCAAGGATCAGCAATGCCGCGAGAGAACACTGGCCGATGCCTCGATACCAAACGCTGGTCATTCTGGCTCTTGACTTCATGATCTGGCTCCCTAATCTCGATTGGCCACGATGTTCGTCGTGCCCATTGCACGAACAACCTCGACGTTGCGCGAAACTTGATTCTCTTATGCTGAGCAATAGCCGCTTTTGAGTCATATTCGTGCTCCTTCGAACGCGAAGTTCGCCTCTCGAAGTCCCACCATTTACAGAGGCGTCGTCGGTCGCTCCGATCCGCAGAATTGCCGTCAAAGGCCCGGCGGCCTTGCATCCGCGCCGCCGCTCGACCGTCGCACGCGCGCCGGAAATCCAGCAACTACCCTCATGAAATGCCCACCGATAGTTGCCCCAGTAGTGATGAGAGTCTCTATCGCCCGGCGTTGGGTGAGCGTACGCTATCGATGGGCCGGCCCGTAAGGTAGGGCAGCCCTGCTCTTTGCAGCTTGGGCTGGGCCGCCCCAAATCGTGGTCCGCACGATCGCAAGCCTGTTGCGTCAGGGTAATGGCGCGATGGATGTCGTCGTATCCGCGTTGCGTACGCAGGTCTCCAGGTCCCAGTCGCATACGGATCCCGGACCGCATCGGATCAATTGACAACCGTTGACAGTTGATGGAACGCACAGGCCGGTGTCAGGATCGCACACAGCGAATTCATTGCATACTACGCCGTCGCAGAGATCGTGATCGGTCTCTGCTTCCATGTAGATGGCCACGTACGGATGATCTGCCGGGCGCAGAGTCCAGTCATCGTTTACGTACACGGCCCACCGGCGAACGCCTGCTCCGTTGTCATCTACCGCGCGGAAGTCGTACCATCCACAACGCCAATTTTGCCTCATCTGGAAGTGCCCGTTCACGCCGGCGACGGCCGTTGCCACCACGTCGTCGCTTTCAACATGAATGGCGAAGACCTCTGCGCCAACGGCGCCTGCGATGTTAAAATCTGCGAGCGAATAGACGTTTCCTTCGATTCGTCCGGCCCAGCAGTTGTCGTCCATCGCCGGCGCGCAGTCTCCGGAATATGGATCACAAAGCTCCTCGGGGCGGCACCGCACGCCATCGCAAACACCGGCCGGGGCAACCATGTAGATGTCGACTTGAGGCTGCTGACCTGCTAACGCGTACCAGTCTCCATCAATGAAGACGCTACTTCGGGCCAGTCCGACCTGCCCGTCGCGCTCGGCGCTGAGTGTGTACCAACCGCAGGGCCAGTCAGCACGCATCTCGTATGATCCGTTTGTGCGAGCTACCGCAGTCGCAACGACTTCGCCATTTGCGTCGCGAGTTGCGGTGACGGTCGCACCGATGGCGCCGGCAATCGTGAAGTCAGCCAGGGAGAATACTCGCCCAACGACCTCGCCATGCCAACACGGCTCCTCACCATCTCCGGGCCGTTGATCTGAAGGTGATCCAAGCACAAACGTCGTGAGCGTATCAGAGTCCCCGTCTGAGATGAGTGTTCCACTGTAGTTTTCGATCACTCTCTCGCCGTCCGTCCCCGTATACTGCAAGGTGACATCATAGTTGGACGGCCCCCGACCAGCGCTGGAATAGTAAAGCACGCTGACGGTGTAAGTCCCTGCCGGAGCGGTGCCTGTGGACCAGAAGATGTTCTCAGGGCCAAAGCCATCAATGTCATCAACATCGAGTTGCCCGCCGGACTCACTCCACGGATGCGCGAAGTAGATCTCCTCTCCCGAGGGGTCCACAACGTGGAGATCGACATCTGTGGCGTTGTCCCAGCTGAGGGTGACGTGCACGTCGCCGGAGCCGAGGTACACATCACCGGATGACGGCGGTGGCTCTGGCGCATCATCCTGGCCAAGATCCTCCAATTCGTAGTCGCATGTGAGAGCCAGATCAGCGAGTTGCCTCGACCCCTCCACAAGCATGGATACAGCTGCGTTTTCTCGCCTGTCTGAGGCGGAGCACCCATTCAGTCGATCAACGATCGTTGAAAATGTGGCGTCGTCGAAGTCGACAGAGTGAATACACTCAAGTGACGTGAGCATGGCATACGCACCGAAGAGCGAACGCTCCTGCTGGGTAAAATCGTGAATGACGCCGCAGGAAGAACTCGTCTCGACCTCGCGAACCGGCTGGGATCGGATGGTATACGAGGGCGAGTCCTTTGACCAAGCAAACGCAATGCGTTTGGTGCCTTCTTGTTCATCTCCTGGCTCGGGCGGCAAGAGGACTGTGGTATCCATTACTCCTCTAAATGAACGGCCGTCAGGGTCGGAGAATGTAACTTCAGCTTGCTGCCCCTCAAGATAGAAGTGCACACGCGCACTGTACCCGTCTGAATCCCGCACGAGGGATGGGCGTCCCAGTGCATCAAACTGTAGGTAGACCACCGTGTCGTTGGGCAGGCGGACTCTTAGGTCGGACACATAGTCGGGGTCACCACTCTCGTCTTGGTAAACCCAAAGATCGTACTCCATCCCGTTGGGCAAGATGGCGTAGGCAGAATGACGGCTCTCGTTGTCTGAATTCAAAACCAAATGGCCTCTTTGACTGCCTGAGCCACCAACGATGTCGATGGGTTCCGACCAGCAGCCCGTCGCGAAGAGCAAGGCTACTGCGAGAAGCGACAATACTTCGCATAACCTGGACATTTCTTAGCTCCTATATTGAACCTCGGGTCGATTTCGTGGCCGCCGGACAGACCAAGGGCACCCATGGCCTGGAGGCCCTGCAAGGCATCTGCACGACACCGAGAATCTGGGCATGACTCAAGGTGTGGGCTCGATCGCCTTACGATTTCCACTTGATTGCTCTGATCGAAGTGTTGATCATCGCTTCGACGTTGCTGTCGAAAGGAAAACGTGTGGCTACTTCAACCTTCAGCGCACTACTTCCTGGTCCCGGAACAAGGATGATAGCCTGGTAAATTGTTGCCCCATCGTTCGCGCGAATGCTGTAGTCGAATCGCCCATATTGCGTACCAGTACTGCGAAGTCGGTAGATACCTTGACTTCGAAGATGCCATCCATGGCGTCGATAGGTCATCATCTTGGATCCAATCATTCCACCGAGCGCCCGCGCCAACGGTTCGGGACCTCGGTCCCGCGTTGCCGCCATCGATATGACGATTGCCTTGGACTTGTCGCTTCGGTTTAGGACAACGTCGGCATACAGTCGGGACTTGCCGTGACTGATCGTGCCGTCCTTTGAGACTCTTGTCGTCAATATGCCCAAGTCCAAGGGCTTGTATGCCTCGTCCTGTGTGTCAGGCGTTGATGACCCGGTTTGAGCAATACCTCTGTAGGCAATGAGCAAACACACCGCCAAGCTAAGAACACTTACCTTCATGGTTCTTCTCCTCAGAAGTAGCAACTATGAGAAATCAATCCGGTCTTTCTACTCGCCCTTCGTAGTCCTTGTGGCTAACTAAAAGCTCCCGTCTCAATCACAAGTTGAGCCCGCACAAGCTCTACTCGCTTCGTGATCTGACGCGGGCGGCAGCGATTGAAACCGCCGGGGGCTTATCGCTATCCCATTCAGAAGGCGTGAACGGTCGTGGCAGTCCGCAAATAAGAGACGACGTCCTGTCGTCACAGCGCAACTCGGTCGAGCGATGGACGACCGCGTTGGCCATCTCCTTCGTACGATCTCACGGACGGCAGCATCGCCTTTCCCGATGCGCCGCCCCTCGATGTCGCCGGTATCTCCGGTCTTTGCGTATCCGCCGAAATTGACGGGGACTGACATGGCGTCGCTGAACTCGGTCGGAACGAACCTGGCCGGCGGCATGCCGCAATGCGCTGCGCGGGTCCTGCTCTCGGTTCCGCGGCGCGGCCCTCGCTAATCTCCTGGCCTGACCCACCCAATGACCGGCCCGGACCTTGGAAGACAACCGTCGTGATGCCCCCTGCGGTGATTCAACTTCGTTGATATGGATGACGATGGCGACGTCGACCTCAACGGCGCCGCTGGCTTCCAGCGCGCGTATGCTGCCCCATAGTGGGCCACAAACCGTACAGGCATGTGGAACTTTGCCAACAGGGCAGGGATGGCCCCGCTGTTGCTCGGGACCGGAAGTACCCCGGGGGCTCGATCTGCCACTTCGCTCGGTTCCAGACCGGCCCATCACCAAGCCTGAACCGACCACCCAGCCATATTGCCCTGCGGATATTCGAGCCCACTACGCCTCTAACAGTAGATGGTAGGCTGAGCAACGAGCGCGACCGAGTGCACCCGTGGAGTAACGGGGCCCGTCGGCCGCTCGGCAGCTATCGAGAGGACTCATGATGTCATTGTCCACACACCGCGACAGCGACGGATCTCAAGATAGTCTTGACCTCGGGCCAACCGGTGCCGTTGATGCGCCCGGCGAAGACAAAGTGCACGTCAATGGGATGGTGGGTCTCGGGTGCACGCTCCTGTTCATCGTGCTGTTCATCCTCGCCATGTTCACTGGTGACGGTAGCAGCAGGAGCGGGAGGAATTCCTACGCACCGTCCGCCTCGGATATCGGCGTGTTTGACACACCAGCCGACCTCAAGGCCAGGTGGCGCCCGATGTCCGAGCACGAGAAGCGTCAGCGAGCCATCCAGGACATGCTCAACGCCGACTCGGCTCAGTGGTAAGACGCGCGGAGGCCACGTCTACGAACGCGGCCACCTGTCGCAAGCTACCAAGGCCCAGGCCTGGCCGCTTCGATGGCCCAACTCACGCAGTCAAACTGTCCGCGTTGCGGAGTCGCTGGCCGCCATACGCCTCGAAGGATGGAGCCCGTGTTCGGATCGGCGGAGCGGGCGAACGCCACTGTCTATTGGCCACGGCAAATGTGGCGAACAGCTTTGGCCAATGTCGGTCCCCGTTTTCTCTGTTGGAGGATTTGAACCATGGCAGTAGTCAAGTTCACAAACTATGGGTGGCTCGTCGTGATCATGGCCTGGGTGCTCGGCGGAAACTCCACACTGGCGCGTGCCGGGGAATCGCACGGATCTCGAATACTCGTACGTTTCCGACAAACCGCTACGGCGGCGGCGACTCAAGACGTGCTGCGCGCCGCCGGGAATGCCACAGTTTTGGAGTCCTTCAGTGTGGTGCCCGGTCTGTATCTCGTCGAGGTGGCATCGGACTCGTCGAACGACGCCATGCAGACTCTCAACGCGAATGACAACGTGTTGTATGCCGAACCGGACTATGAAGTCCACTCGTTCGATCGCCCATCCGACCCCCGATTCCCAGATCTTTGGGGTATGGAAAACAACGGCCAGACCGGTGGAACGACGGGAGCCGATATCCGTGCCGTCGGTGCTTGGGCCACATGGACCGGCGATCCGAACTTTCGCGTTGCAGTTATTGATACGGGAATTGATGATGCGCACCCGGACCTCGAGCCTAATGTATGGACCAACCCAACGGAGATTCCGAACAACGGAATCGACGACGATGGTAATGGCTACGTAGACGACGTGCACGGTTTCAATTTCTTGAGTAACAACGGAAAGAGCACAGACGACAACGGGCATGGAACACACGTATCAGGCACGATTGGCGCAGTTGCTAACAATCGAACGGGTGTTGTTGGCGTAAACTGGCGATGCAAGGTCATCGCGCTCAAATTCCTCAGCGCTGGGGGATCCGGTAGCACTTCCGATGCCATCAGGGCGATGCAGTACGTTCTGGAAAACGGGATTCGCGTATCCAATAACAGCTGGGGCGGGGGCGACTATTCACAAGCGTTATATGATACGATCAAGGAGGCCCAGAGAATTGGCCACCTGTTCATAGCTGCAGCCGGCAACGACCACGTCAACAACGACGTGTTCCCACACTACCCGTCATCCTACGACCTGCCTAACATCATTTCGGTCGCGGCTACAGATCACAACGACGAACTGGCGGATTTCTCCAACTACGGTGCTACGTCTGTCGACCTCGCGGCACCTGGTGTGGATATTCTGAGCACACTTCCAGATTCCAGATATGGCACGCTCAGCGGCACCTCCATGGCGGCACCACACGTGGCGGGAGTTGCTGCATTGCTCATGAGTCGCCATCCGGACTGGAGCTGGCGGCAGGTCAAGGATCGAATTCTGTCAACGGCTCGTCCCGTGCCGTCCCTCGACGGCAAGACCGTCACCGGCAGCGTCGTTAATGCCGCGGAAGCCATTGGCGCACCTCCCATGACCTCCTACGCCGACATTGCTCTCTTCATGCCCGACTACGTCCGTGCCTATATCGACGTCGATGCGAACGGTGCGTTCGATACGTTTACTCAGTGGGGCTTGCACGGCGATGACTTCGTCGGCGGTGATCTGTATGGCCCCTGGGCCGACGGTTACGGTGATATCTGCATTGCCCGCCCGAACGGTAGTGGATACAAGAGCTGGTACTGCAAACACAACGAGCGTCAACCCGGCTTCACTGACGCGGCGTTCGGTGATCTCGTACCCGAATCCGATTACGTGGCGCGAACCTGGGGATTGGATTACGACCGGGTCTTCACGGGTGACTTCGACGGTGACGGCCAGCAGGAAGCGGCGGTTATTCAGCAGAATCCAAGCCTTGGCCAGATAATCGTGGTGGATGCCAATTCCGATCTAGAGTTTCAGGTCGACGATTGGTTCTGCGCATTTCCGATCACGATCGGGCCGCTCGATCAGGTATTCGGCGGCGACACGAACGGGGACGGTTACGACGACCTGCTCATCTGGCGCCACGCGACGGGCAACTGGGAGTTCTATCGTAATACGCGCGCCTCGTCGTTCGAGACGTCAGCCAGTCAGGTCGTGCAGTTCGGGCTCCCAGGAGATCGCTGTTATGGCGGTGATTTCGACGGAGATGGGTATGTCGACCTTCTGGCCTTCCGGCCGTCCAACAGCGTTCTGTACATCAACGTGTACGCAGACGACGATCGCTATGGCGTCATCGGCGATGTCGACCGAACCATCGATTACACCGACGCGATCCGAGCCGCCAACATCGAGGCCGGGCTCGAGCCCGACCGCATGTGGGATGTAGCCACGGTCATGTTCAACTATGACGCATCGTCGCGAGCGTCTGGTCAAGCCATCCGTTCCATCTACGACCAATGCCCCGAAGATGACGACAAGTTGTCACCGGGAACGTGCGGATGCGGCGAACCCGATGTCGACTCAGACCACGATGGTGTGGTCGACTGTGTCGACCGTTGCCCGTGGTCCAACGATACGTTGGATGACGACCAGGACGGCGTGCCCAACGGCTGCGACATCTGCCCCGGGGAAAACGACCTCATCGACACGGACGGTGACGGTGTAGTCGATTGCGAGGACGAGTGCCCAGAGGATCCTGCCAAGGTCGATCCCGGTGTCTGCGGATGCAACCAGCGCGACATGGACAGCGACGGGGACGGTGTGGCGGACTGCATCGACGAGTGTCCCGCCGATCGTACCAAACTCGAGGCAGGTGCCTGTGGCTGTGGCATTGCGGATGTCGATTCGGATAGCGACGGTACTTTCGATTGTGTAGACGAGTGTCCTTCCGACCCGGACAAGACAGCGCCAGGCTACTGTGGCTGTGCGTGGCCTGACACGGATGCCGATGCCGACGGCGTGATGGATTGTCACGATGCCTGCGCCGACACACCGGCTGGTGAACCTGTCAACGAGTATGGATGTCCCTTCGGCGGAGCCTGTTGTTTCCCCAACGAAGCCTGCCTCGACGGCGTACCCCAGGCCGACTGCGACCTGATTGGCGGCCTGTACCGCGGTGACGGGACGACCTGCGGCCAGGGCTGCGGCGCGACCTTCGACTTCGACGGCGACGGCGTTGTCACACTCACGGACCTGGCTGCCTTCACCATGTGCGCCGGTGGCCCGAGCCGAAGCCCAGAATCCGAAACCTCAATGGTCGCGGCCGATTGCATTGCAGCGTTCGACACTGACGGTGACGGAGATGTAGACCTGTTGGACTCGCTGAAACTTCAGACCCATTTTCTGCGAGCCCCATAGGGAATCGTGGCACAAGGAGTTGAGACCATGTTCAAGTATCGAGTGCTCCGTCGTCTCGGACATCGAAAGCAGATGTCCCTCGCAATGGCCGCGGCCTTCATGGGGAGCTGGCTCGTCTGTGGGCAGGTCGGACGTGCACAGTGTTCGAATGTCGATGACATCGCCTTGACCCTCCCTGAGTTCGTGCGGTGGTACATCGACACCGACCTTGACGGAGATTTCGATACCTGGGCTCAGTGGGGCCTTCCCGGTGACGGCTTGGTTGCTGGGGAGCCCTACGCAGCCTGGGTAGACGGCTTTGACGAAGTCGTGATCTTACGCGGCGAGAACCAGTGGTACGTCAAGCGCAACGCCTTTCGGCCTGGCTTCTCGGATCCGTTCCAAGATCAGGACTACGTCATCGGCGATTTCGGACTGCAGGGTGACACGCCGCTCATCTGCGATTTCGATGGAGATGGCAAGGACGACGACGCCGTGCGTCGGGGCGACCCCGACATCGTGCAGTTTATCGTTGTCGATGCGAATCGAGACCTCAGATCCGACGGTAGTAACATCGTCTACGAATTCTCCGCCCGCATCTGACCACGTGACCCTCTGCCTTCTTCCCCGGTCGTACCTACGTCCAAGGGATCGCCGGAAAACCATGCGCGACTGAAGCCTAAAACTCACTCAGCTCTCTCTACCTCAGCCGCATATGGTGGCTTCTGAGAAGACCTGGAGAGCGTTGTCTCGTTGTTACGGCGTGCTGAAGACTCTAGGTACTGGCGCGGCGTGCTCAACATGCGCGTGGCCTAAGCGTCACTGGAGCAAACCAAGCTACCGTTCCGTGTCCTTGTGCCGTGTCTTCCAGAACGCTAAAAGTGATGCGATAGCCCCGATCGTTGATGTGTTTTCTAACTCACCCCCATCGCCACGTTTCCGTATGCGGGTTCTGGTCACCTTCCTCGCCTCAGTATTTGAAAGGGAATGCGTTTCTCGACTTTAGGTGGATGGTTCGGGGTGATAGGAGACCGATCATGAAGGGTACAGGCATCGGCGTGCCTCGCTATCTAGTTGCAATCGTGGGATGTAACGCAATCAGTTGCGTTTGTTTTGCTCTGGCTGGTTCTGGGACGTCTTCGGCGTACTTTTGGGCAGCAATGGTCTTTGGGTTAGTGGCGATCGTCGCCTACTACACTTTCGTTTACAAGGTGTGGGCGGCAATTCAGGACGGTCGAGCCAGTATCTCACCTGCAAAAGCGGTTGCCCTTTGCTTCGTACCGATCTTCAGTATCTATTGGCTGTTCAAGATCTGGAGCACCCTCCCGCAAGAGTATCGTGGATTTGCCGAACGTCACGACATCCAAGGACCGGCCATGCCAGAGCAACTGTATAAGGCGTACCCCATTGTCATAATGGCGAACGGGTTTATCAGTCTCTTTACGATCCTGTTTTCGCCGGTTGTTCTCTACTTCCAGTTTTTGGTGATCTACAACGCGGCGCAAGCGATCAACGCTGTAGCATGCTCGGCCCGTAACTCCGCGCAGGCGCAACCCTCGCTATGTTCGCCACCAAGGCCGAAAGGCACCGCAGCCTCAGTGCATCATTGGCGGAGAAGCACCCGTGAGTATGGGCGTGAAAGGCTCCGAAGCAGGTGATCAAGGATGGACGACACAGTAAATGCTAGGGTGCGTCTCAAGTGCCGGTTCCTGCCTTTCGCCGTTCTCCCGATCTCGGTTGTGGTGCTGCCGTCGTGCGATGCGTCAACAGCTAGCGCGAAGATTGGCAGTCGCCGGGCGCGCAGTGGCCGTGATTGCCGGAGAAGGCCAGACCGTGAGGCGATTCGTGTCGGAGGAATGCATGCATACGAGCAACCAAGCCAACTGCTCGTCCGCGAGAGTCATCACGATGCATGATGGTGCGTACAAGCGATCAGAAGGTATTGGACTAGGTTCTAGAAACGAGGTCGCTGCGGGGGCGGTTACGCTGATGCTCGGCATAGCCATGACTGGCCTCCCCTTGTTGACTCTTGGCTGCGACGGGTCGCCCAGGGCATTTATTTCTGGGACATATAAGGGCCGAGTCTCCAGCCTCATGGTCTCTGGACACAAGAAACGCGAGCTGAGCAACACGGCAGTGGTCAAGGTCACAAACAGCAGTATCACTCTTGACGACCTAAGGTGCAAAAAGGGAGAATCGCATTCAATACGTTTTTGGGACGGATCACAATGTGTGCGCGAGGTAATGCGCGTTGACAAACATAGTCCAACACACATGACAATCACATGGGCAGAATCTGTGTACGATCGAGGACGAAAGGTCGCCTCTGGTCGAGGAACTGCAACTATTTTCCAACTCAAGAGTGACATCATTACCATTAACACCCACTATGAAGGTTGGCAAGTAACTGGGCGGTTGGAGACCACATCGAGTGGCGAGCTTCATCGCATTGATTAGCCGGAATCGGAGATATCTCCAAGTCTTGTGGATGAAGGATTCTCAAGCGGCGCGTTTCTTGACTCCATCCACGAACTGAACGCCGGCGATCACGTCCCGGATCAGGGTCGATCCGTTCAGCGCCCGTGACCTGCCCCCCTAATTCCGATCCGCCCGCAGAGTGAGTATTCTGGGTGGATCAAGGACTGAGAGGAGGTGCAGGTATGGCTAGGAAGAGATTCACAGCGGAACAAATCATTCACAAGCTTCGGGAGGTCGAAGTAGCGATTGCCAAGGGCAAGTCCGTTCCCGAAGCCAGCAAACAGATCGGCGTCACGGAGCAGACCTACTATCGTTGGCGGAAGGAATACGGCGGTCTCAAGACCGACCAGGCCAAACACCTTAGGCAACTCGAGCGGAAGAACGCCCGACTCAAGAAGGTGGTGGCCGACCTGACGCTGGACAACAAGATCCTGAAGGAGGCTGCCAACCCAAACTTCTGAGCCCGGCACGCAAGCGCAAGACGATAGAGCGTGTCCGGGCCGCCATGCCCGAGGTTTCGCAACGTCGTGCGTGTCGGGTGCTCAATCAGGCCCGATCGACGCAACGTCACAGACCGAAGATTCGTGACGACGAGCCCCACCGCTGCGTCGAATCATCGAGCTGGCGTGTCAATGCGGACGGTATGGTTACCGCAGGATCACAGCGATGTTACGCAGAGAAGGCTGGAAGGTGAACCACAAGCGGATTGCTCGCTTGTGGCGACAGGCCGGTTTGAAGGTGCCGAGCAAACAGCCCAAGCGTGGGCGGATCTAGCTGAACGATGGCTCGTGTGTTCGGCATCGTGCGACGCACAAGGACCACGTATGGGCGTATGACTTTGTTCACGCCCGGACCTACGACGGCCGGGCACTCCGGTTGCTGACGCTTGTGGACGAATACACCCGGGAATGCCTGTCGATCGACGTGTCCCGGCGGCTTCGCTCCGATGATGTGCTGGAGCGTTTGTCGTGGCTGTCCGCGACGCGAAGTGTGCCCGAGCTCATCCACAGTGACAATGGGCCAGAGTTCACGGCCAACGCCGTGCGGGCGTGGCTGAACAACGTGGGCGTTCGAACACTCTACATCGAGCCGGGCAGCCCTTGGGAGAACGGGTACATCAAGTCGTTCAACGGCAAGCTTCGCGATGAGCTGCTCAACGGCGAGATCTTCTACACGCTTGTGAAAGCCAAGGTGCTGATCGAACGATGGCGCCAGGAGTACAACATGGTTCGTCCGCACAATGCGCTGGGGTACCCGCCGCCGGCGCCGGAGGTGATTGCCGTCTTCTGCCCAGCAGCGGGCTACGCTACGTGGCCTGAAGACTCCACTCCGCCCGCCGCTAGGCAGGAAGAGACGGTTCGACTAACATGGAAAGTAGTACAATGTTCGGGGGCAGGTCACGTGGCGTTGATGCCCGCGAGATCTTTGAGCCGTGTGTTCCTGTCAGGTATATCGACAAGAGACACAAGCCGAATCGTCATCTGCCACCGGCACTCGGCGAAAACAGCAGGCTACGGCGATAGTTCGATGGGAGCTGGCCGCGCAGCACGTGCGAATGCGGGGAAGCAGTCAAGCGTAGCCCTGGCCATCGTATCTCGTACAGAGCGTCGGGGTACTGGCGGCAAACTCGCAACGGTTGCACAAGAAGTTTTTGTGGATGACAGCGGACGCCGAACACATGGGCACTCAATGAAGCGTCGAAAATGCTCGTGGGGCACTCGTCAAGTGACGTATGTAGCGCTGATCGCCGCGGTGATACTCAACTACCCAGGGCCAGTGGCCCCTGAGTCGCCCAAGCTCACTTCAGATGTAGTTACTGGTATCTCGGTTCCCGACGTAGATGCACTCACCGAAGACATGGCCTTAGTCTGGGGTGCAGCAGCCGAAGGCTCGACGGCTACGGTCACCGACGACTCATCCCGCACGTGGATGGGCGCTTCGTCGCTACGATTCGATACGGAGGGTGGGTTTGATACGTGGGTTTGGGCGCCGGTCACCCGAGATGCTGAATGGGACCTCATTGCTTCGGGTTCAAAGGGCCTATCATTCTGGGCATATGCTGATAATCCTAATCCAGGGTTTCAGAATCTCTCACCCTGGATTCGTCTGCATACGGCCGCGAACGATTACATTGAACTGCACTCCAAGACCGAGGTGTTGAATTCCGCGCGAGATCGTTGGATACACTTGAATGTACCGATCGATGGCGATGCTGGCTGGACGACGGAGGAGGTCGGATCGCCGAACCTGGCTAACATAAACTGGATCGAGTTCCATGCTGATACTTGGGATTCCGGTTTCACGCTGTGGATCGATGGTCTGGCATTTGACGCAGAGCCTGGCGCGCCCGCTTCACCGCCATATTCCGTAACGCCGGTTCTTTTCATACCCGATCCCGCGTCATTTCCATCAGGCTTCGAGCCAACGGCCATTCAGCTCGATGCGGACATGGCGCATATTCAGATGGCTATGACAGAGATCCGCTCCTGGTACTCCCACGCCCTTGGGCTAGAGACGAGCTTCAATCTGCAGCCCGTAGTGCGAATCGAGGCTTGGGGTGGGCTCGATGACTACGAGATCAGCTGGGTGAATCCGAACAGCCGCTATACTGACGGAATCACGATCGGTAATACATGGGGCCTTGTACTATCCGAGGTTGCAGCACGCGGATTCAGTGCCGGTTCACCGGAAGAGCCGCAGGCTGTAGTAATCTTCTGCAAAGGCGCAGGAGGGTTCGCAGGCGGAGCTCAGTTTCACAACACGACAGGCGGTGGTGCCTGCATGCTTGGCGATTGGGCGCTGGATTCACTTGCCGATCGTGTGCCACCTGAGAACTGGTCTTGGTGGACTGGCGATAATCGGCAGAAAGGTGCAACGGCTCACGAAATGGGGCACACGCTCGGCCTGCCACACCCAGACACTCCCAATCCGGTAACGGACGAGCAAGATTACCCGTACACTCTAATGGGGGATTGGTGGCAGTGGCCAGACTACCCTGAGAACCCGGCGGACAAAACTTGGCCCCTGACTGGTCTGCACGGTTGGGGAAGTAATAGCGGTTCCAATACGGTATTCGACTATAACGATCAGTTCCTGCTGGCCTATCGTGCGCAGTGGTTCCAGAACGTTCCAAACTGCCCAGCGAGCGTTGAAGACGATCAGGTGGTGAATCTTCTCGACTTCGTGCGATTCCGAGTCTGTGTGGCGAATACCAAAGACGAATGGTTGGCACGGGACTGCGAGTGCTTGGATTTCGACCACGATAACGATCTGGACCTGCAAGACTTCGGAGCATTACAAATTGCGTTTACCGGCAACCGATAGGCCGAGAGTGTGATCTCAGAGGGGCTTGGGCTTGAACGATAGGTAGGTCCGAACCCGAATACTTGTCTATTGTCGGCGGGTGGGCAAAACCGGCCGTTTTAGGGAGACTTAAATCTACCACGAAGCTCTTTCTCAGATAGGAGGAAGCCGTGGGAATTGACCGCGCGACGCTCAGTCGGTACGCAAACAAGTGGAGGACGCGGGCAAATGCAGCCAGGGCCCGGCGAAGAGGATGTGGTGTCGGCTCCAGTCGATATGGGCCCCCGGCCCTTTCCCTTCCGAACACTTCTTACGCCTTGTCGATAAAGCACTTTCTGCCTGATGGATTCCAAACCCACGTTACCGGCTCAGCGCCCACGGCTCGGCTTTCGGAAACTATGTAATTGCCAGCTTCGTGCTTACTACCGTTCATCCGTGCCCATGTCCGTGGCCGGTCAGAACTCGCCCCTGGAAGACCTCGCCGATCGCCAGCAGCTAGCGAGCCTACTTGGAGCCCACATGCCGGCTCGACCCTTGGGACGAGGGTATCATTCCCTCCGCCCCACTCGAAGCCGGTCCAAGTCGCACCTTTTCGGCCACCCGCGGTTTACAAAACCGAGTCCCAGATCTCGTAAACCAATGCTACTTCGAGTTTTACGACGATCCGCAAAAGCGTCTTGGGGCGGCGCTTGCGCACATTGGAGCGACTGATCCTAGTCTTGCCAGCCTACTCTCTGCTTGGCCGACACTGTCCAAACGCGCCCGCACCATCCTGGCGACACTCGCCATGACGGCATCCAATGCCAACGAATGACATTGCGCACGAACCTGCAGTGAACGTCTGCGTGAACTGGGTGTTCTTTGACTACACTCTTTAGCCAGAGGCAAGCACCCTACTGCACGCGGCTTGCCGAGCTGGGCGGACGAATGAGCCTAACATCACACGCACTTGCATGGCCAACACGCGCTTCTTTGCGCCAAACACCTCGTACGTCGCACTTCGCGATGCACCAAGTGTAGGCAAGAAGGCGCAACGCTGAAAAAACGCGCAATACAGTACAGCCTATTGCACGCGGGACCGTTGCACACTTGTGCACGCTTTGAACTGGACAATCGTACCGAAGGGGCTGGCCCTGCAGTCGTCCGCCCGACAAGCGACGCCTCACGCGCGTGCTGTTTGGCCTAACTTTGCCTGCTCTCATGTCAAGGGTACGCGTGTTGTGCCCGGCCAGATTGTCCACCCGGTGGGGCTGGTTCTTGCCTGTTCTCGCTGGCGTTCTGCCTTCCTAGAGCCCGGGCTTGCTCTGCGGCGAGTCCGCTCCGCGCCTTCGGGCTTATGAGGCTGGGAACGATGGGTGTGCAATCACGCCCATCGTTCCAGCGCTCAGTCTTCTGACTAATCACCTGCCTGACAACTGCCGTTTGGAACCGGGCACCTGCCGCGATTTGAATTCGAAGTCTCCGGATGGATCTGGATGTTGCCGTTCAGCAGTACTCCGCCATCGGAGATGTCCGGTGTTCGGATGCCCGACACCGGCATGCCATCGTCGCCATTGGCGACCCGGCAGCACGACGCGTGTGCCAGGGCGTCGACAGACTCGCACGTGCCTCCATCCGGGCAATCGGCATTTGAATTGCAAGCGATCGTCGCATCGTTATCGCATCGCGGAATCCAGATGCGAATCCAGTGCACATCACACGTGCCGTCGGCGTTCTTTCCGCTAGACGGCTCACCGCGATCCTCAGCCTCGACACGGAACGCGACCGTGTAGTCCTTTCTGCCGTTCGAAGGAGTCCATTCCGCTTTTCCAGAGAAACATATCTCGTTGGCCCACGCCGGACGCGGCTCCGGTCCCACGAGACGATTACCGCAAAGTTTCCCGTCCTTGAAGCCGGCGGGATCGCGAGGCGCGGCAGAGCAATTGCTAGCGTTCTCAACATCCTCATCACAACCGCATACCAAGCTGTTGAACTTCTTGGCATGGAACGTCCCGACCTTGAACGGGTCTCGCTCCGCACCGTCACTTCGGGAGTACTGCCAGTTTCCTTTGATGTGTTCATAGGCCGAATCTGCTTCCGGATCGTCACCCGTGGTGAAGCAACCGCTGCAGCCACAGGGCGCGCCGACTTGGCCGCCACCCTGTCCGCGGGCCACTCTACCCAAGCCCAATTCGAATTCGTCGCCGCTGCCTCTGTTGCGGCCAAGGTTGTTGGTTCGCCCGCCGGTAATACGGCAGCCACCGACACAGTTCACACGTGCGTTGTCGCTGCAATCGGAATTCGGATGAAGTTCGGTGTTGCAGGCGTCGTCATGTGTGATCGCACAGATGGCGCCGGAAACTGTCGCCGTGTTCGGTCCTTCGACGTCCTGACAGATACAAACGCCATTCGGACACGACTCTGCCGAGATGTCGCTGGCCACGAACTTGCAAACTGTGGTGTCCGGGTCGGTCGCCGGTATCGTGCCGAAGCTAAAGTCCACGATGCCGAGCTTGTTGTCGCTCACCTTCACGCCGTCCGCATTGAGCGCCTGCTGGCCCGTGTTGGTGACACAGATCTTGTAGACCACGCAGTCGGTCTTATCCACCTCAACGAAGTCATCGAAGCTATCGGGGTCATCAGCCACGCCGTCGCAGTCAATGTCTGCGGCCACGGTCTTGTCGATCTGGACGGAGCACGGAATCATACAGTCGTTGTTACATCCATCGCCGTTGACGTCGTTCCCGTCGTCGCAGAATTCATTGCCGTTGACGATGCCGTCGCCACAATACGTGCAATCGTTCCGGCACGAACGGCCCGTTGGAGCGTCATCTGGGAATGCAGTCATGTCGCAGGTCTCGCCTGTATCGTGCTGGAGCACACCGTCGCCGCAGGCGGTACAGTCGTTGCGGCACCCGTCGTCGTTGATGTCATTCCCGTCGTCGCAGTACTCACCACCGTTGACAACACCATCGCCACAGTATGTGCAGTCGTTCCGGCATCCGTCATCGTCGACGCCGTTTTTATCGTCACAAGACTCGTTGCCGTTGACGATACCGTCGCCACAGAACGTGCAGTCGTGACGGCAGGTGCGGCCCGTTGGAGCGCCATCTGGGAATGTGGACATGTCGCACGTCTCGCCCGTGCCGT
>Ga0055449_10000138_pt1 | contig 19909 bp, 16 predicted proteins | sample China_Galinas_PW_2_FD_57739 | JGI IMG/M metagenome (GOLD analysis project Ga0055449, IMG submission 57739) | Wetland microbial communities from San Francisco Bay, California, USA, that impact long-term carbon sequestration - China_Galinas_PWB_D1 | ecosystem: Environmental > Aquatic > Marine >... | reverse complement strand
TCTTCGCCGGCTTCGAGCGCTACATGAACAACGTCATCCCCGGCGCCAACCCCGAGCAGATCGACCTGGTCGCCAAGAAGTGGGTCTGGAGCATGACCTACCCGAACGGGATGACCACGGCCCAGTTCGAGAAGATCGACGAGGACGACCCGTCCGAGTACCCGGTCTTCGTCGTCCCCGCCGACTATCCCGTCGAGCTGCGCATGACCTCCGACGACGTCATCCACTCGTTCTGGGTCCCCGACTTCCGCCTCAAGTTCGACGTCCTGCCGAATCGGTACACCTCCTACCAGTTCCGCGCCGAGAAGCTCGAGGAGACCGACCCGGTTGACACGCAGGGGCGGCGGTACCGCGACCACCTCATCATGTGCGCCGAGTACTGCGGCGCCCAGCACTCCGACATGCTCGGCATCCTCCGCGTCATGTCGATCGAGGACTACAAAAACTGGGTGCAGACCGGTGGCGTGAATCTCGGCGAGCTCACGCCAGCCCAGGCCGGCGCCATCGTCGCCAAGCAGAAGGGCTGCGTCACCTGCCACTCCAACGACGGCACGCGCAAGACCGGCCCGACGTGGAAGGGCACCGCCGACGGCACCGGCTTCGGGTACGAGGTCCCCATCGAGGGCGACGGCACCGTCCTCTTCGACGACAACTACGTCCGCGAGAGCGTGCTCACCCCGAGCGTGAAGCTGCACCGCGGGTTCCCGCCGCAGATGCCCAGCTACCAGGGACGCATCAACGACGACGAACTGCGCTACATCATCGCGTACATGAAGTCCCTCAGCGACAAGGCGCCGAAGAGCCTGATCGACGACGCCGCCCCGCCCGGCGAGGACAAGCCATGACCCAAGCAGCCGCACACCCGTACCACAGCTACCTCGCCCCGAGGGGCGGGTTCTGGGGCGTCATCTGGGACTGGGCCACCACGATCGATCACAAGAAGATCGGCGTGATGTACCTGTTCACCATTCTCTTCATGTTCTTTCTCGGCGGGCTCGCCGCCATCGCCATCCGCCTCGAGCTGCTCGAGCCCGTCCGCGTCGCCGCCGACGGCACCGTCACCGGGCAGCTCTTCAGGGTCCCCGGCGGTGACATCGCCGCCAACAACGAACTCTACAACCGCATCTTCACGCTCCACGGCGCGATCATGGTCTTCATGGTCATCGTCCCCAGCATCCCCGCCAGCCTCGGCAACTTCTGCCTGCCCATCATGCTCGGCGCCAAGGACGTCGCCTTCCCCCGCATCAACCTGCTCAGCTGGTACATCTACGCCTTCGGCTCGCTGTTCGCCATTCTCGCGATCATCGGCGGCGGCGTCGATACCGGCTGGACCTTCTACACCCCGTACTCGACCACCTCCGACCCCAACCACTGGCGCGTGGTCTTCATGATCATGGGGGTGTTCATCCTCGGGTTCAGCTCCATTCTCACCGGGCTCAACTTCATCGTCACCGTCCACAAGCTCCGCGCCCCGGGCATGGGGTGGTTCGACATGCCGCTGTTCATCTGGGCGCTCTACAGCTCGGCGATCATCCAGGTGCTCGCCACGCCCGTCATCGGCATCACCGCGCTGCTGCTCACCTTCGAGCGGCTGTTCCACGTCGGGATCTTCGACCCGTCGATGGGCGGCGACCCCGTGCTCTTCCAGCACTTCTTCTGGTTCTACTCGCACCCGGTCGTCTACATCATGATCCTCCCGGGCATGGGCGTCATCACCGACATCATCGCCGTCCACGCCCACAAGAAGATCTTCGGGTACCGCGCCATCGCCTTCGCCTCCCTCGGCATCACCGCCGTCAGCTTCCTCGTCTGGGGGCACCACATGTTCGCCAGCGAGGGCGAGCTCGCGGCCGCGGTGTTCAGCGCCCTGACCTTCCTGGTCGCGATCCCGACGGCCGTCAAGGTCTTCAACTGGATCGCCACCCTCTACAAGGGCTCGATCTCGATCGACACCCCGATGTGCTACGCGCTGGCGTTCCTGTTCCTGTTCAGCATCGGCGGGCTCACCGGGCTGCCCCTCGGCACGCTCGCCACCGATCTGCACCTGCACGACTCGTACTTCGTCGTCGCCCACTTCCACTACGTCATGATGGGCGGGACGATCATCGCCTTCATCGGGGGCATCCACCACTGGTGGCCCAAGATGTTCGGGAAGATGTACAACGAGACCGGCGGGCTGATCGGGTGTGCCCTCGTCTTCATCGGGTTCAACATCACCTTCTTCACGCAGTTCATCCTCGGCGCCAACGGCATGCCCCGCCGCTATGCCACTTACCTGGACAAGTTCCAGCCGTACCACGACATCTCGACGTTCGGGTCGTGGATCCTGCTGGCCGGGTTCCTCGTGCACCTGGCGGTGTTCGTGCACTCGCTGATCGCGGGCAAGCCGGCGCCGCGCAACCCCTGGGGCGGGCTGACGCTCGAGTGGGAGACGCAGAGCCCGCCGGACGTGCACAACTTCGACCACGAGCCCGTCGTGACCCACGGGCCGTACGACTTCGACACCGTCGTCCCACCGTACTGCGACGAGGCCGATTTCCCGCTCCCGCCCGACGTCGGCGGGGCGCACCACTGAGGGCCGATCCATGAGCACCGCCCCCACGCGCGAGCCCGCCTGGCAGCACCCCACGCACGCCGAGCACTACCGCTCCCACGCCGAGGAATTCGACGCGTGCAAGATCGGCATGTGGCTGTTCCTCACCACCGAGGTTCTGCTCTTCGCCGGGTTGTTCTGCGCCTACGCCATCTTCCGCATGAAGTACCCCACGGCGTTCAGCAACGGCTCGCACTACCTCAACTCCAACATCGGGATGCTCAACACCATCATCCTGCTCGTCTCGAGCTACACGATGGCCAGCTGCATCCGCTACGCGCAGCTCAACGAGCAGCGCAAGCTCCGCTTCAGCCTGCTGTTCACCATCGCCTGTGGCGCCGCGTTTATCCTCATCAAGTTCCTGTTCGAGTACATGCCCAAGTGGGCCCAGGGCAAGCGCCCGGGCTACCTGTTCGAGTATCCCTTCGCCACCGACCCGCACGAGCCGCTCTGGTGGAGCGTCTACTACACCACCACCGGCATCCACGCCGCCCATGTCCTCATAGGCATGATCTGCATCTTCTTCATCTACCTCGGCGCCCGACGCGGCAAGTACGGGCCCGGTCACTACACCGGCGTCGAGATCGTCGGGCTCTACTGGCACCTCGTGGACCTGATCTGGATCTTCCTGTTCCCCCTGCTGTACCTCATCCACTAGAGAACAGAGCATGAGCGCATTCGACCCGACCGACCCGCACGGCTTCCATGCCCACGAGGCCCACCACGGGCACCACGTCGTCTCCGGGCGCACGCTCGTCGCGGTGCTCGGCGCCCTGGTCTTCTTCACCGTCCTCACCGTGATGTGCAGCCGGGCCGAAATCTGGGTCGGAAACGCCCTCCACATCGCTGTCCCTCACTGGATCAACGTCGCCGGCGCGATGTCGATCGCCGTCATCAAGGGCACGCTCGTGCTCCTCTTCTTCATGCAGCTGCGCTACGACAACCCCCTCAACGCCATCATCTTCTTCTTCTGCCTGTTCACCCTCGCGCTGTTCCTCGGGCTCACCTCGCTCGACGTCGGGTCGCGCGGCATGGTCTTTCCGTGGAAGGCAAACGAGGTCATCGCCGGCGGCAACAGCGTCGGGCTCACCCGGCAGATCGGCGGCGTGCCGATGACCGGGCAGGTCCCCATCTACGAGTGGGCGAAGGAAGCACGCCCCGCCCAGCTCGGCCCCAAGGCCTTCGCCGCCGAACTCGCCAAGCACGAGGCAGAGCACCCCCACGCACCGATCGTCAGCGACGCCAGCCACTCGCGCCCGCGCACCGGGGTCACGCCGGGTCTGTTCGACGCCCAGGCGCCCGAGCCGCACGCCGGGGAGGCGCCCGCCGAAGAAGGGCATTGACGTGAACCGCGCCCGCGCGATCTTCTGGTGCGGCGCGGCCGTCTCGGCGGCCGTCCTGGTCCCCAGCGCCTGGGCGCTGTTCGACCGCATCGGCGAGTTCAACGCCGCCCACCCCCACACGATGTTCTACTTCCAGCCGGTGACCGCCACCGCCTTCGCCTACGCCGGGCACGACGGCACCATCACCGAGACGATCGACGACGACGGCGGGGGCACGCTCACCGTCACCTACGCCGATGCCTCGCTCGACCTGCCCGTTGCCATCCGCAAGCTCGACACCGGGCTCACGCTCGACAACATCGGGCTCAACGCCCACGCCGACTGGTTCCGTCTCCTCCGCATGATCGAGGGGGAGCCCGGCCGCACTTTCGCCGACGTCTACGCCGAGGTCAACGAGGGCGACCGCCCCGACCGCCTCATCGCCGTCACCCGCACGCCGACCCCCGGCGACAACGAGGGCATGCTCGAAAAGAAGGGGCTGTTCGACCCGGACATCAAGAACGGTGACTGGGGCTGGGGCGAGGTCATGCGCCGCCAGTGGGTCTTCGACTTCTACGAGTTCACGCCCGACGGGCGGATCGTCCACACCGACACGCTCCGCTTCCCGGAGGCCAGGTACCTCGACCAGCCGCGCGAGGGTGAGCTGCGCCAGGGCACGTGGCAGTGGTCGGCCGCTCTCTATGTCATGCCCAAGGGCAGCACACCCAAGTACAACTTCACCGACGAGGCCCTGACCCGCGCGGGCTGGCCGCTCGGCGCCGTCGGCGTCAGCACCCTCGCCCTGCTCACCTGCCTCGGCTTCGCGCTCGCCCCCCAACGCAAGCCCTGGTGAGCGTGTTACCGACTTCGGCTCCGCGAAGTCGGTGCTCCTCCACCGGACGCCGGTGCCGAGTCTTCGAAGCCCCGGATTCGTTGGTGCTCCCGACGCCCCGGGTCAACGGACCACCCCGGGCCTTCGTCGAAGAATCCTCAGACTCGGCGTCCACTGCGGGCGCGAACAACGCGCGCAAAAAACGCCCCGGCCCATCCATGACCGAGGCGCCCGAGGATCGATGCTCCCACGCTACTTCGTCGTCTCGTACTGCCTCGTCGGCGGCTCGGCCGCGTCAACCGTCGCCTCGCCCGTCGCGCCCATCGACGTCCCCGTCGGGCGGGTCAGGTAGATCTCGACGCGCCGGTTCGCGGCCGTCCCGCCCTTCGCCGCGTTCGGCACCAGCGGGCGGTACGGTCCCCACCCGGCGATCTCCATCGTGTCGCCCGGCACGCCCGCCGACGCGAGCACGTCACGCACCGCGATCGCGCGGTGGGCCGACAGGTACATGTTCGTCGGGTGCTTCGCCCGCGTCGCCGCGTTGCTGATCGGCTGCGAGTCGGTGTGCCCGACGATGTGGATCTCGTACGCCGACCCCGCGCTGCTCTTGAGCACGCTCGCCAGTTCGGTCAGCCCCTGCTTCGCCTCCGGTTTCACCTGGTCCGAGCCCGACCCGAACGTCAGGTCGCTGGTGAACCGCAGCATCCCGCGGTTCGCGTCGTAGGTCACCAGGTTGGGGTGCTTGCTGGCCAGCTCGGCCAGAGCACGGTCGGTTTCCGGGTCGAGCGGCCCGAACGCGAGCCCCGCCAGCCGCTGGTCGAACCCCTCGAGCTGTCCCTGGAGTTGCCCGAGCTGGTTTCGGAGCCCCGAATTCGAGTTCTGCAGTTCGCCGATCGCTTTCTCGTTGCGAACGAGCTGGTCGGCCTGCTGCCGCACCGTCGCCTCCGAATCGTCCAGACGCTGCGCCAGAAGCGTGTTCCGCTCCTGCAACGCCCGGTTCGCCTCGATGGTGTCGTCGTACGCCTGCTGCGTCGTGCACCCCACGCCGAACGACGCCACCAACGCCGCCAGCCCGATCTTCACTCCGTTGCGCATCAGATAACTCCCTTGCACCGGTGTCCGCGGCCGTCCGGGCCGCTCTCGCTTCCCCGCGCTGCCTGTCAGCATACCGAAAGGACCGGATCTACGATGCCCTGTCCGGTCACAGTTGACACTTACCGACCATGCATCCACATTTTCAGATCGCGATCACCGGGCTCTATCGCCTTGCACCCGCCGCACTTGCGGACGCGCGACGCCAGAGCATCAGGGGTGAGCTCCTGATCGAGCGCACAGGCTGCGCCGCCCGCGTGCTCGCCCTCGGCACGCCCGACGAGGTCGCCGCCCACCCCGCCGCAGCGGCCGCCACCTCCCTCAACCTGCCGGGGCGTCTCATCCTCCCCACCCCGGTCAACGCCCACACCCACCTCGACCTGACCCACGCCGGCGAGATCCCGCACGACCACGACGCCCCCTTCACCGGTTGGGCCCGCGAGGTCATGCACCGGCGGGCCGGCGATCCCGATGCCGTCGCTGCCTCGGTCCGTCGCGGCGTCGAGTTGAGCCTGCGCGGCGGGACCGCCGCCGTCGGGGACATCGCAGGTCACGACTCGTCGGGCCCCTCCCTCGTCCCCGCGCGCGTCCTCCGCGACTCGCCGCTCGTCGGGATCAGCTTCGTCGAGCTGTTCGGCATCGGCGCACGCGAGCCGGCGGGGATTGAACGTATCGCCTCGTTCGTGCGCGCGCACGCCGATGACCTCGGTGACTGCTCCGGCTCGGTCCGCGTCGGGCTTCAGCCGCACGCGCCGTACTCATGCTCACTCGCCGTCTTCCACGCCGCCGTCGAGGCCGCCCGCGCGCACGACCTGTCCCTGTCTACCCACCTCGCCGAGACCGCCGAGGAGCGTGCGTTCGTCCGCGACCTTGCCGGCCCGCTCGCCGACTTTGCACGCGAACTCGGCTTGTGGAACGACGCGCTCGAGCGCGACCTCGGGCACGGGCGTCGCCCCGTCGCGCACCTCGCCGACATCCTTGCGCGTGCGCACGCAGCCGGGCGCCCGTTCCTGCTCGCGCACTGCGCCGACGTCAGCAACGACGAGATCGAGCTGCTCGTGCGCACCGGTGCGAGCATCGCCTACTGCCCCCGCGCGGGCGCTCACTTCGGCACGCCCACCCACCTCGGGGCGCACCGGTACGGCGACATGCTCGACGCCGGCGTCAACGTCTGCCTCGGCACCGATTCGGTCGCCTGCCTGCCCGCCGACCAGATCGAGCGCAACGGGCTGTCCGTGCTCGATGAGATGCGGTTGCTCTATCGACGTGACGGAGCCGACCCGCTTGCGCTGCTCGCGATGGCGACGGTCAACGGCGCACGCGCGCTCGGGCTCGACGAGGCGGGTTTCCTGCTCGCCCCGGGCTCGACCCCGCTCGGGCTGGTTGCGGTGCCGATCGACGACGCCGATGATCCGCTCGCGGGCGCGTTGCGATCTGACGCGGCCCCCGAGCCGCTGTTCGTCGGCGCGTGATCACGCGAGCCGGAGCGAGCGCAGCCCGACCCACCTCGGCGTGCGTGCGCGGTACGCCTCGTACTCATACCCGAACAACCGGCGCAGCGTCGGTTCCTCGTAGATCACGCTGGCGAAGTTGAACGCGAGCCAGACGAACGCGGCGTACCCCGCCAGCCACGCCGAGGCGTAGAACGCCGCCAGACCGGCGATCACCCCGAGCACGCCGACGTACATCGGGCTGCGGCTCACGCGGTACGGACCGGTGGTGACGAGCCGGCGCGGCGGGTCCCACGGGCCCGGCGTGCCGCGCCCGTGACGGGCGAACGCGACCACGGTCCAGAGGTAGAGGCAGAACCCACCCGCGAGCAGCAGCGCCGCCGGCGCGACCAGCGTCGGTGACGGCGCCGGGCGCGTGGTTAGGATGATCACCGTGGGGACCACGCCAGCCACGGTGCCGGGGAAGAAGATGGTGAACAGGAGTGCGCGCACAGGCAGCGGCATCGCGGGCAGTGTACCGAGGGCTCCGCGTGCCTTCTTTGCCGCCGACCCCCGCCTACTCGCGAAGCGCCTGATCGGGCAGCGTCTCGTGCGCAGGCTCGACAACGGGACGCGCCTGTCCGGCATCATCGTCGAGACCGAGGCGTACTGCGGGCATCCCGACCGCGCCGCCCACTCCTACAACGGGCACCGTTCCGCACGCAACGAGTCGATGTACGGTGAGCCGGGCACGGCGTACGTTTACTTCACATACGGGATGCACCACTGCGTCAACGTCGTCTGCGGGCGGGCCGACCACCCGGTCGCGGTGCTGCTGCGGGCGCTCGAGCCGGACGAGGGGATCGACGCGATGCGCGCGCACAGAACAGGCAGATCGTCACGGGCGTTGCGCGACCGCGATCTGTGCTCCGGGCCTGGCAAGCTGTGCGCGGCGCTGGCGATCGACCGCGACCTCGACGGGGAGGACCTGGTCTCCGGGAAGCGGCTCTGGGTCGAGCTGGTGCGGGCGCGGGCGTACCCGGCGTCGGCCCTGACCAACGCCGCCCGCGTCGGCGTTGAGTCGGCCGGGGACTGGGCGGGCAAGCCGTTGCGGTGGTATCTGACCGCGAGCGGGCACGTCAGCAGGAGGGGCACAAGGCACAAGGCACAAGTCACAAGGAGGCCCGGACGCGGGGGCGGGCCCTGAGCGATGACGACCGGTGGGATCATCGTGGCGTGCGCGTCGGCGCCGGGCCGCTCGGCCCGGGCGATCGTGCGCGTCTCGGGCGACGGGTGCCTTGACCTGCTGTCGGAGCTGATCCGTCCGCTGCCGCGCGGGCGGTCGGCCGCGCGAGCGAGCTTCGACCTCGGAGGGCTCGGGCTGCCGGTGGGCGTGCTGGTGTTCCGCGCCCCGGCGTCGTACACGGGCGAGGACTCGGTCGAGATCCTGCTGCCGGGCAACCCGGCGTTGGTCGATCGCGTCGTGGGCGCGTTGCTCACGATCGACGGTGTGCGTCAGGCGGAGCCGGGCGAGTTCACCGCGCGGGCGTTCCTGAACGGGAAGCTGAGCCTGGATCAGGCCGAGGGGGTGGGGCACCTGATCGCGGCCGAGCGCGACGACCAGCTCCGTGCGGGCAAGGAACTGCTGAGCGGGGCCGAGGGGGCGGCGTGTCGAGCCTGGGCGGAGGAGGTCACGACGCTGCTCGCGCTGGTCGAGGCCGGGATCGACTTCACCGATCAGGAGGACGTGGTGCCGATCGCGCCGGCGGAGCTGGCGCGGCGCGTGCGCACACTGGCGGACGAGATCGAGGGGCGGGTCGGCGGGGGCGTGGTGCGTGAGGCCGGGTCGGCGTTGCCGCGGGTGGTGCTGGTCGGCGAGCCGAACGCGGGCAAATCGACGCTGTTCAACGCGCTGCTGGGGCGCGTGCGGGTGGTGGTGTCGGAGACGCCGGGCTCGACGCGCGACGTGATCGCCGAGGAGCTGGACCTGTCCGACGTCAGCGCGGCCCCGGTGCGGGTCGAGTTGTGCGACCTGCCGGGGCTCGACGCGGGCGCGGGCGGTGAGGCGGGGCGTGCGGCGCAGGTCGCGGCGAACGAGGCGATCGAGCGGGGCGACGTGCTGATCCACTGCGACCCGTCGGGGCGGTTCGCGGGGCTCGGTCGAGACGACGTGGTGGTCATCCGCGTGCGCACGAAGGGCGACCTGCCGGGCGAGGGCGGGATGGCGGTGTGCGCGCTGGACGGGTGGCGGCTGGACGTGCTGAAGCGTGCGATCGGCGACGCGGTGGGCGGCGGGGGTTCGGGGCTGCCGGCGCGGCGGGCGGGCGTGCTCGTGCGCACGCGCGATGCGCTGCGCGAAGCGCTGGGACATATCGATGTGGGTGCGCACGCGCTTGATGGGCCGGAGCTGGTGGCCGGTTCACTGCGCGCGGCCCTCGACGCGCTCGGCGAGCTGACCGGTGCGGTGCACCCCGACGAGGTGATCGGGCGTCTGTTCAGCTCGTTCTGCGTCGGGAAGTGAGAGGCGGGCGGCTCGTCGACTACCGCGCCTGTGTGATGCTCGGTCTTAGGCGGTATCTACCCCTCGGCGCGTAGTCGACCGAGGAATGGCTCGATGTCCGTGAATGTCGCTGGACTCTTGTCTTCATACATCCGAACGAACTCCCAGAAGTCGAGCAGTATGGGGTCAAGATCGCGGGGGTTGTCGAGGCGCGACCATCCCTCGATTAGTGCGAAGCAACACGCTTCAAACGCCACCTGGTCCATTAGGTTCAGTTTGCGGGCGTACTCGATGTTCTGAGCTGCCGTCCAGGCCGCGGCCCACCGATAGTTGATTCTCGCGATGGATCGCTTCGTGCGATGCCAATCCGGTTGGATCTTCTGTTCCGGATCGATGACGTTCGAGAGCCAGGTCTCCTCGGTTAGGTCAGATACTGTCACGAAGAACCTGACGGTCACTTCCCGCCGACGTCCTGTGTTGCCATCCAGGTAGTGGTCGGTCGTGAACGCACCGTTCGGCTGCGCAACACCGACGACAACGACTGCAGCGACGACGATCGAGAGTCCGTAGATTGATCTAACAACCGCGCGCCGCACGTTCAACTGTACGCATAACGGGGCCGGCAGGGTTCGCCTCGTGCTGGTCGTCGATTCGGACGAGCGTCCCCGCTCGTGGAGCCCCCGCGGGCGGGAGGGGTCAGGCGGCTTCGGCCGCGACCCCGTCGAGGAAGGTGTCGAGGTAGCGGTCGATGAAGATGCCGACGGCGCGTTCGGTGCCTTCGGCGTTGGCGCCCCAGCAGCAGGCGAGGTGCTCGGGGCTCTCGGGGTCGAGCTGGATCATCAGTTCGCCGTCGATCGCGAAGACGCTGGGGAGCTTGTCGCCGAGGAACGCGCTGAAGGCGTTGACCGCCGGCCCGCCGACGCTGACGGTGGGGCGTGCCCGCAGGGCGTCGTTGTTGAGGTACCAGAGGTCGGAGCAGACGAGGGGTTGGAGGGCGGCCAGCCGTTCGCGCATCCGCTCGCGGAGGAGGTAGGCGAGGGGGCGGTCGGCGGCCTCGGCCCGCGGGTGCGAGCCGGTCACGATCAGGATGAGCGAGTCGGGATCCACGACCCATGGATCGGACGGCGGGGCGGGCGGGGGCAAAAAGACAGCCGCCCCGCCGGGTCGGACGGGAGCGGCCGTTGGAGGTAGATGTGAGCTAGAGAAGAGATCCGCACCTGTTGTTACCGGCGGGGGGGTGGCGGGTTTCACCACGCCGGGCGTCTTCGGCCCCGCCGTCGCTACTCTCCCTCTCGGATCCGAACGAGGTAAGGCTCTATGTCTTCGGGGCTTGCGGGACTCGACCCGTCGCGCACCATGAGTTCGGTGCTCAGATCCCAGATCGTGTCGTAGAGGTCGTTGGGGTGCTCGACACGGGCCCAGCCGGCGACGATCGCCTCGGCGCAGGCGTCGCGGGCTTCGTCGGTCAGGAAGCCCATCTCGTAGCACTGCTCGATGTTCCGCGACGCGGGCAGCGCGGAACCCCACCTGCCGTCACGCCGCATCCCGCCGAGGAAGCCGTCGGTTCCTCCGTACGCGAACCGCCAGTCGGGTTCGATCGTGCCTTCCGGATCCACGATCTCCGAGATCCAGGAGGGCGTGTACGTCGTGTGTGAGAGGACGAACGCGCGGCTCTTCGTATGCCGCATGCGTCCGGTGCGGATGTCGACGTAGTGCTCGGACTCACGATGCGACCACGCGGCGCCGGTGATCACCGCGCCGAGAAGGACGACGAAGATCCATCCGAGGATCCTCATGCTTGTCTCTACGCCTGTCGTGCCGGGAGGTTCTTGCGGCGCACGGCTCAGGAGGCCGAGGCGGGCTGGGCGGCACGGTAGTGGTCGGCGACCTTGGTGAGGGCGCGTTCGACGGTGTCGAAGTGGGCGTCGGTCAGGGTGTGGTGCATGGGGAGGCAGAAGACGCGCTCGCACAGCGCGTCGGCCACCGGCGGGTGCTCGGGCGCGAACGGCTCGAACGCGGGCTGGCGGGAGACGGCGCGGGGGTAGTGGACGGCCGTCGGCACGCCCTCCGCCTTGAGCGCTTCGCAGAACTCGTCGCGGGAGCAGGAGAAGTGCGCCGGGTCGATCTGGGCGGTGTAGAGGTGCCAGGCCGAGTCGGCCCCGGGGGTGACGACGGGCGCGTTGACGCCGTCGATCTCGGCGAGGATCGCGTCGAGGCGCTTGGCGTTGGCGCGGCGTTGGGCGGTCTCGGCGGGGAGTCGGTCGAGCTTGGAGCAGCCGATGGCGCCGGTGATGTCGTTCATGCGGAAGTTGAAGCCGATGGAGGTGTGGAGGTACTTGCCGGTCTCGCCGTGGGAGCGGAGGGCGGCCATCTTCTCGGCGATGGCGGGGTCGTTGGTGGTGACCATGCCGCCCTCGCCGGTGCCGAGGTTCTTGGTGGCGTAGAAGGAGTAGGTGACCACGTCGCCGTAGGCGCCGATGCCCTTGCCCTTGTAGGTGGCGAGGTGTGCCTGGGCGGCGTCGTAGATGACCTTGAGATTGTGCCGCTTCGCGAGGGCCTGCACCGCATCCACGTCCACCGGGCATCCGTAGAGGTGCGTGCAGGCGATGGCCCGCGTCCGAGGGGTGATGCGGCGTTCGGCGTCGGCGACGTCGATCTGGTAGGTGTCCGGCAGGACATCGCAGAAGACAGGCCTGCACCCGCACCCGACGACCATGCTGGCGGTGGCGATGAACGTCCACGCCGGCACCAGCACCTCGTCGCCGGGCTCGAGCAGGGCGAGATAGGCGAGCTGGAGGGCCGTGGTGCCGTTGGAGCAGGTGAGACCGAACTTCGCGTCCGAGGCGTCGGCGAAACGCTCCTCCAGCTCGGCGCAGCGCGAGGCGGCGCGGAGCATGCCGCTCTCGAGAACCGCGTTGGCGGCGGCGATGTCGGCGGGGTCGAGCCCGAGCGCCATGAACGGGACAGTGGTTTCGCTGACGGGTGTGCCGCCGTTGATCGCGAGGTCGGTCATGTCGTCTCTCCGGGGGTGGGGCGCGGGGCCCCGGTGCGGTCGAAACCATAGGCGGGGAGGGGGATTCCGGATGGACCGGTGCGGGAGAGGGCGAAACCTATACTCGCCCATGATTCAGCGGATCGCGTGGATACTGGCGTTGTCGGTGACGTGTTCGGCGTGGGGGGCGGAGCCTGCAGACAAGGTCGTCTCCCGCTTCGACGGCATCCAGACCTTCACCAAGCCGAGCCGCGACGCGGTGATGGGCTTCAGCGTTCCGACGCGGGTGATGGAGCTGACGGTGGTGGGCGGGCAGCGTGTGGAGGAGGGCACGCTGCTGGCGCGCGGGCAGGACGCCGAGCAGGTCGCCATCGTGAAGCAGACCAAGCTGCGTGCGGAGACGGACGCGCCGGTGCGTCGGGCGACCAAGCAGACCGAGCTGGCCGAGACCGAGTACCGCAAGGCCAAGGAGGCGTTCGACCGCGGCGGCGGGACCGAGATCGAGGTTGATCGGGCGCGGTTGGCGTGGGAGGTCGCGAAGATCGACCTCGAGACGGCCAAGATGAACTTCCAGTTGGAGGGCGTGCGGCTGGAGCAGGCCGAGGCATTGCTCGACCGCTACCGGATCGAGGCGCCGTTCGATGGGGTGATCGACCAGGTGATCGTGGATGAGGGCAAGTCGGTCGGCGACACCGAGCCGGTGCTGCGGATCGTGGACGTGGACCCGGTGTGGATCGACGTGCCGGCGCCGGCGACCGAGACGATGACGCTCGGGCTCGAACCCGGATCGCCGGCGTGGGTGCTGGTCGAGGGTCCGTCCGGGCCGGTGCTCGTCGGGGGGACCGTGAAGGAGGTGAGCCCGGTGGCCGACTACGCGAGCGGGTCGCGCCGGGTGCGGGTCGAGGTGCCGAACCCGGAGGCGTGGCCGCCGGGGCTGCGCGTGTGGGTGCGGTTCACCGAGCCGGCGGGTGAGTGGCCGGTACCCGGCGCCGAGGACGAGCCCGACATGGCGGGGGCGGACGGTTCAGAGGGAACGACGCCGTGATCGATCTGTCGAACAAGCTGCGGGGTCCGGGGTGGGGGCGCGTGGTCGCCGAGCTGGCGCGTCCGGCGCCGGACGACCAGAGCTTCTTCTCGCGTCTGGTGAGCGTGCTGCACCAGGTGAGCGGTGCGCGTCAGGCGGTGCTGTTCAGCGTGCCGAACGAGGAGGAGGGCGAGCCGCGTGCGCTGGTGGTGTGGCCGCCGGCGGGCTCGGGGCAGCTGACGAGCGTCGAGGGTGAGCCCGAGGCGCGGGGTGCGGCGCGATCGGCGGCATCGACCGGTCGGATGGCTGTGTTCGGGCTGGAAAGCGGAGAAAGCCCGTACTACGAGGCGTCGAACCAGGGGTACGTGGCGGCGTTGCCGCTGCCGGCGTCCGCGCCGGGTCAGCCGACCCCGCCCGGGCCGCGTCAGGTGGTGACGCTGCTGCTCGACCACCGCTCGTCGCAGGCGTTGGCGGCGACGCTGGCGATGGGCGAGGTGCTCGTCGGGTACGTGTACGTGCACGGGGCGACGCGGGCGCTGGGTCGCCTGCGTCAGGCCGGCGCGGCGCTCGACCTGGCGGCGAGGCTGATCGCGTCGATCAACACGGCGCCGAATTTCAAGGGCGCGTGCATGCAGATGGTCAACGACCTGATGCGCGCGCTCCAGGTCGATCGGGCGGCGCTGGGGTGGCGGCACGGGCTGGGCGTGCGCGGCGAGGGCGAGACCATCCGCGTCCGCGCCATCAGCGACACCGAGCAGATCGACAAGCGGCTGGCGATGGTGCGGAAGATCCGCGACGCGATGGAGGAGTGCCTCGACCAGCGTCAGGCGGTGATGTTCCCCGCGCCGCCGGAGCGGGTCGGACCGGGCGGCGAGCCCGGCGACATGGTGCTGGCGCACGCGATCACGCACGCGCACCGCGAGCTGGCGGCCGGCGACGCGAAGCTCAAGGTCGCCAGCGTGCCGCTGCGGATCGACGACGACGTGGTTGGGGTGGTGACGATCGAGACGGCGACTGATGCGCCGCCCGACCCGGGCGTGGTCGAGCTGCTCCAGGCCGCGATGGACCTGGTCGCGCCGGTGCTGCGGATCCGCAAGAGCGACGACCGAAACGTGGCGTTGCGTTCGTGGGACGCGGCGCTGAAGACGGCCGGGTGGGCGGTCGGGCCGAAGCACACGGTGTGGAAGCTGGTGGGCGTGCTGGTGTTCGCGCTGGCGGTGACGGTGACGTTCGTGAAGGCGCCGTACCGGGTCGAGGCGCCAGTGACGCTCGAGCCGCGGGTGCGCCGGACGGTGAGCGTGCCGTTCGACGGGATCATCGCGCACGTGCCGGAGGGCATCAAACCGGGCGAGCGTGTCGAGGGCGGACAGGTTCTGGTCGAGCTGGACACGAGCGAGCTGGAGCTGACGGCGATCGAGGCGGAGGGCGAGCGTCTGAAGGCGCTCAAGCAGGCCGACGCGGCGCAGCTGAGCGGGAAGATGTCGGAATCGCAGCAGGCGATGGCGCAGGCGCACCAGGCCGAGGCGCGGATCAAGCTGCTGCGCTCGCGGATCGAGAAGGCGTCGATCCGGGCGCCGATCGCGGGGACGATCATCGCGGGTGACGTGGAGGATCGCGAGGGCGCGTCGGTGAAGCTGGGCGACGCGCTGTTCGAGATTGCCCCGCTCGACGATATGCTCGTGGTGGCGAAGGTCGACGACCGCGACATCGCGCTGGTGAGCGGGGCCGAGGGTGGCAGCTTCGCGTCGAAGGCCTACCCGGGTCGGCACTTCGGGCTGGAGATCGAGCGGGTGGTGCCGCTGGCGCGGGCCGAGCAGGGGAAGAACACGTTCGAGGTGCGTGCGCGGCTCGAGGAAACGGCCGACTGGATGCGCCCGGGGATGGAGGGGCTGGCGAAGTTCGACACGGGCGATCGCACGCTGTTCGAGATCGGGACGCGTCGGATCGTGGACACCCTGCGCCTGTGGTTCTGGTGGTGAGGCGTGGCTGAACGCCCGACATTCAGCCCGTTCTGGCACCGCGTGCGTTCGATGAGCGCGCGGCTGCGCCCGCACGTGCAGATCACGCGCCAGCACTACCGCGGGCGGCGCTGGCACGTCGTGCACGACCCGGCGACCAACCAGTTCTACCGCCTCAACCCGGTCGCGCACGAGTTCGTCGGGCTTCTCGACGGCAAGCGCACGATCGAGGAGGTCTGGGAGCTCGTGCTCTCGCGCCACGGCGACGCAGCGCCGACGCAGAACGAGGTCATCCAGCTGCTCAGCCAGCTCTACCAGGCGAACCTGCTGAGCACCGACGCCGGGCCCGAGACCGAGCAGCTGCTGCGTCGCGGGCGCGAGCGGTTCAAGCAGAAGGCGGCGTCGCAGGCGATCGGCATCATGTACTTCCGCATCCGGGTGTTCAACCCGGACGCGATCTTCGGCTGGCTTGAGCCGATCTTCCGCCCGCTGATCAACGTGTGGGGGCTGCTGATCTGGGCGGTGTTCTGCACGTTCGCGTTCGCGAACCTCGTGCCCGAGTGGCACGAGCTCGTTACCGGCGCCGAGGAGGTGCTCAACCCCAACAACTGGCTGCTGGTCGGCGGGGTGTTCATCGTCGCCAAGGCGTTCCACGAGTCCGGGCACGGGGTGATCTGCAAGCGCTTCGGCGGGGTCGTGCCCGAGCTCGGGTTCATGCTGCTGGTGCTGTTCCCGGCGCCGTACGTCGACGCGTCGACGGCGTGGGCGTTCGAGAGCAAGTGGAAGCGGGTCGGCGTCGGCGCGGGCGGGATGATCGTCGAGCTGTTCCTCGCCTCCATCGCCGCGATCGTCTGGACTCACACGCTGCCGGACACGCTGGCGCACCAGATCTCGTACTTCATGATCTTCACGGCCAGCGTCTCGACGGTGCTGTTCAACGCCAACCCTCTGATGCGCTTCGACGGGTACTACATCCTCAGCGACCTGATCGAGGTGCCGAATCTGATGCAGCGGAGCATGAACCAGCTCAAGCACTGGTTCAAGACGCGCGTGTACCGGATGAAGCAGGAGACCCCGCCGAGCACCTACCCGGGCGAGACCGCGATCCTCTACGTCTACGGCGTCGCGGCGTTGGCGTACCGCATCTTCCTGTTCTTCTCGATCACGCTGTTCGTGATGGGCAAGCTGTTCGCGCTGGGGCTGATCCTGGCAATCTGGACGGCGGGCATGTGGTTCATCCTGCCGGTGGGCAAGTTCGTGCACTGGCTGGCGTCGTCGCCGGGGCTGAGCGACTTCCGCCCGCGGGCGATCGCGACGAGCATCGCGATGATCGTGGCGGGGTTGCTGGTGGTCGGGGCTGTGCCGATGCCCGACCATCGTCGCGCGACTGGCGTGGTCGAGAGCGTGGCGCGGACGGGCGTGTTCTTCGGGACCGACGGGTTCGTGGCGGAAGCGCACGTCAAGCCGGGCGACCACGTCGAGGCCGGGCAGCCGCTTGTGACGTTGCGTTCGGACGAGCTGTCGGCCAAGCTCGAACTGGCGGAGGCGACGCTCGACGAACTGACCAGCCGCGAGCGTCTGGCGGAGACGAAGAGCCCGGCGGCGGCGCAGGTGACGCGCGATCGCGCCGAGGCCGTGCGCGGGCAGATCGCCCACCTGGAGCGAGAGATCGAGAAGCTGGTGGTGCGAGCGCCGCACGCGGGCGTGGTGGTGGGACCGGACCCGTCGCGCCTGCTGGGCGTCTACGCGCAGCGTGGGCGGGCGTTGTGCGAGATCGTCGATGTTGACCACCTGCGCGTCGCGGCGGTGCTGGGTCAGCGCGAGGCGGCGTGGCTGTTCGACGTCGGGGCCGGCGACTACTCGGTGGAGCTGCGGATGCTCAGCCGCCCGGCGAGGATCTTCAGAGGTACGGACGTCAGCGTGATCGAGGCGGGGCAGACCGAGCTGCCGCACGCCGCGATGGGGCTGGTCGCCGGCGGGAGCATCGCCACGCGGCGCGACGACCGCTCGGGACTGATGGCCGAGGACCCGCAGTTCGTGATGCGGATCGCGAGCTACGAGCCGCGCGGGGGCGGCGAGGCTTGGGCGGGGTTGCCCGGCGAGAAGGTCAAGCTGCGTTTCACGCTGCCGAGCCGCCCGCTGCTGTTCCAGTGGACCGACCGGCTGCACAAGCTGGTGCAGGGGCGGGTGCGGCTGTGAGCCAGGGGTTGACCCGGTACCACGCGCTGTACGAGTCGGTGCTCTCGCGCCGCACCAAGCCGGAGCTGCACAAGGGGCTCGACCGGATGGCGGCGCGGGGACTGCTGCGCCTGCGCGAGCGCCGGTCGCGCCTGAGCTGGCTGACCAGCGAGGCGAAGGCGATCGACGCGCTGGCGCCGGGGGTGCGCAGCCATTCCGAAGCGGCGTTGGACGACGAGGTGTCCCGCGTGCGCGAGGTGTTCGTGCGCGGGCGTCAGGACGGCGAGGGCGTGCGCCGGGCGCTGGCGCTGACGCGCGAGGTTGCACGGCGCGAGACCGGCGAGGAGGCGTTCGTCGTCCAGATCGTGGGGGCGCTGGGGCTCTACCACGGGCGGGTCATCGAGATGGTCACCGGCGAGGGGAAGACGCTGACCGGGTCGATCGCCGCGCCGCTCATCGCGTGGCAGCGTCGACATCTGCACGTGTTCACCGTCAACGACTACCTCGCGCGGCGCGACGCGCATTCGCGCGAGGCGACCTACAGACGATGCGGCGTCACCGTCGGCGCGATCCAGCAGGAGCAGGAGCCGCCCGAACGCTTCGGCATCTACGCCCGCAACATCGTGTACGGCACGCCGAAGCAGATCACCGCCGACTACCTGCGCGACCAGATCCGGCTCGGTCGGGTGGGCAGCGCGTGGGCGGGTCGCCAGTCGATGGTGCTGGCGGGCGTCGAGTCGGGGTCGGGCCCGATGGTGCCGGGGCTGCGTGCGGCGATGGTGGATGAGGCCGACGCGGTGATGATCGACGAGGGGGTTGTGCCGCTGATCATCGCGCGCTCGCGGCGCGAGGACGACATGGCCGACGTGTACCGGCAGGGCGGCGCGATCGCCGAGAGGCTCGACGAGGGGCCGGACTACACGGTCGATCACGTGCGCCGTCGTGCGGAGCTGAAACGACGCGGCACGCACCGTTGTGCGCAGATGTTCGAGACGCTCGACGACGCGATCTGGTCGGCGCCGCGTCGGGCCGAGGAGCTGGTGCGCCAGGCGCTGGTCGCGCGGCACTGCTACCTGCGCGGGCAGCAGTACGAGATCGTGGACGGGCGCGTGATCATCGTGGACGAGTACACCGGGCGATTCCTGCCCGACCGGAGCTGGGAGCACGGGCTGCACCAGGCGGTCGAGGCGAAGGAGGGGGTCGAGGTGACGGCCGACCGCGAGACGCTCGCCCGCCTCAGCTTCCAGCGGTTCTTCCGCACCTACCCGTTCCTGTGCGGGATGACCGGGACGGTCGCCGACAGCAAGCCCGAGATGGAAGGCGTTTACCAGCGCCCGGTGACGAGCGTGCCGACGAACCGCCCCTTGATCAGAGAGCAGTGGGCGCTGCGGGCGTTCCGTACGCGCGACGCGAAATGGGCGGCCGTGGTCGAGGCGATCGTCCGCGAGCACGAGAAGGGGCGCCCGGTGCTTGTGGGGACGCGGTCGATCGCGGCGTCGGAGCTGCTGAACCGGCGGCTGGAGGCGCGCGGGCTCGAGCACCGCGTGCTCAACGCCAACTTCGACGCCGAGGAGGCCGAGTTGATCGCCGGCGCGGGTCGCGCGGGCGTGATCACGGTGGCGACGAACATGGCCGGTCGCGGGACCGACATCGTGCTCGACGAGGCGTCGCGCGCCGCCGGCGGGCTGCACGTGATCCTCACCGAGATGCACGGCGCCAAGCGGATCGACCGGCAGTTCATCGGGCGCTCGGGGCGTCAGGGCGACCCGGGCAGCGCGCAGATCTTCGTCTCCCTCGAGGACGAGCTGGTGACCAAGCACGCGCCGCGGATGGGCAGCTCGATGCGCCGCTCGGGCTCCGGCGAGGAGCTGCCGCACTCGCCGGCGGTCCGCGGGTTGTTCCGCCTGGCCCAGCGCCGGGGCGAGGCCCACGACCGGCGGAACCGCGCGTCGGTCCTGCGCCAGGACGACTGGATCGACAAGCACCTG
>Ga0055449_10000136_pt1 | contig 20107 bp, 11 predicted proteins | sample China_Galinas_PW_2_FD_57739 | JGI IMG/M metagenome (GOLD analysis project Ga0055449, IMG submission 57739) | Wetland microbial communities from San Francisco Bay, California, USA, that impact long-term carbon sequestration - China_Galinas_PWB_D1 | ecosystem: Environmental > Aquatic > Marine >... | reverse complement strand
GGTGACGACCGCAACGGCGAGACCCTGCGTTTTCTGCTCGATTCCCTCGGGGTCGACACCGAAGGCGTGATCGCGCACGCCGATCGGCCGACGACAACGAAAACGAGAATGGTGGGACTTGCGCAGCACCGCCACCGCCAGCAGCTCATGCGCGTGGATGACGAAAAGACCGATCCGCTGGCCCCGGCCGAAGCGCAAGCGCTGATCAAAGCGGGGTGCGCGCGGATTGCGGCGTGCGACATCGTCTGCATCGAGGACTACGACAAGGGCGTCGTGACGGATCCGACGGCTCGTGCCATCATCGACGCGGCGCGCCAGGCCGGCAAACCCGTGCTCGTCGATCCGGCACGCTTGAACAACTATGGACGATACCGCGGCGCCACGGCCGTGACGCCCAACCGTGAGGAACTTTCCCTCGCTGTCGGACGACGGATGGAGTCGCTGGAAGCGGTGGCCGAGGGAGCCGGCACGCTCCTCGACGCCGGTGCGTTCGAGGCAGTCATCGCCACTGTCGATCGCGACGGATCCGTGGTGGTTCAACGGGGCCAGGGCGCTGAACACTTGGCCACGACGCCGCGAAGCGTCTACGACAACACGGGTGCCGGGGATGCCGTACTCGCCATGCTTGCCGCGGCCGTCGGTGCCGGCGCCGACTTTGTGGAGGCGGCGCGCCTGGCCAACATCGCCGGCGGACTGGAGGTCGAAAAGTTCGGCTGCGTTCCGATCACCGCCGATGAGGTGCTCGCCGAGCTTCGACTGGACGATCGCAACAGAAACGGCAAGCTGCGCACGCTCGAGGAGCTTGTGGGCGAACTGCGTTTGCGACGTGACCGGGGCGAGACGTGCGTGTTCACGAATGGCTGCTTCGACATTCTGCACGCCGGGCACGTCGATTACCTTCAACATGCCCGCAGGCTCGGATCGCTGCTTGTGGTCGGGCTCAACAGCGACGCGTCCGTGCGCCGCCAGAACAAGGGCGACGATCGGCCGATCAATCCGGTCGAGGACCGTGCGGCCGTGCTGTCCGCGCTGGCATGCGTCGACTACCTCGTCGTCTTCGAGGAGGAAACGCCCGAGTCGCTCATCCAGGCGGTCCGCCCGGACGTTCTGGTGAAAGGTGAGGACTGGGTCGGCAAGGGCGTCGTCGGGGCGGAGTTTGTCGAAAAGCACGGCGGGCGCGTCGCGCTCGTCCCATTGCTCGAGGGTCGCAGCACGACAGCCGTCGTCAAGCGAATTCGCGGTGGAGCTTAGCGTGGCAGATTCCATGCGCGAACAAATTGCCGAGCACCTGCGGGTCGTCGAGGCGGCGACCGGACAGGTTGCCGCGCTCGAAACCATGGCCGATCGCGCCATTGCCTGTTTCGAGGGCGGCGGCCGAATCTATACGCTGGGCAACGGCGGCAGCGCCGCGGACGCGCAACACATCGCCGCCGAGCTCGTGGGGCGATTCAAGCGAAACCGCCGGCCGCTTCCCGCGGTGGCGTTGACCACCGATACGTCCACGCTGACCGCGATCATGAACGACGTTGGCGTCGATGACGTTTTCGCCCGCCAGGTGCGTGCCCACGTCACGCGGCGGGACATTGTCTGGGCGCTGAGCGTGTCCGGCACGTCGCCGAACGTGATCGCGGCGTTGGCGGCCGCCCGGGCGATCGGCTGTACGATCTTCGGGTTCAGCGGGCGAACCGGCGGCAAGCTCAAGGAATTCTGCGATCTTTGCTTCCTGGCGGACCACGACGTGAGCGACCGGGTCCAGGAGATGCACCTGGTGGCCTACCACCTTGTTTGCGACAGGATCGAACGGCACTTTGCAGAGTGAGTCCAGGATCGCCGTGCGACCGGCTCCTTGTGATATCGAAACACACTCATGAACGTACTCATCACCGGCAGCAGCGGGCAGATCGGCACGAACACGGCGTTGGCCCTGATCGAGCGCGGCGATCACGTGGTCGGCATCGACAGGCGCGACAACGCCTGGACCGACAAGATCGAGACGGTTTCACTCGATCTGACCACGGCACCGTTCGACGAATACCCCGATGGCGCGCCGTTTGACTGTGTGTTGCACCTTGCGGCCAATGCCAAGGTGTTCGAGCTGGTCGAGCACCCGCAGCGCGCCATGGACAACATCACCGTGGCGTTCAACGTGCTTGACTATTGCCGCCAAAACAAATTGCCGATGATCTTCGGCAGCTCGCGCGAGGTCTACGGCGACATCCGCCAGCACGTCACCCATGAGGCATCGGCCGACTTCGTCGTCGCCGAAAGCCCGTACTCTGCCAGCAAGATCGCCGGTGAGGCGCTGATCTATTCCTACGCCCAGTGCTACGACCTGCCGTTTCTCGTCTTTCGGTTCAGCAACGTCTACGGCCGATACGATAACGACCTCGATCGCATGGAGCGCGTCATTCCACTCTTCATCGATCGCATCCACCGCGAGCAGCCGATCACGGTCTTCGGCCGGGAGAAGGTGCTCGACTTCACCTACGTCGACGATTGCGTGTCGGGTGTGATCGCGGGGATCGACGCGCTGACCGCCGGCCGGGTGCGCAACGAAACGATCAACCTGGCCTGCGGCGAAGGCCGCACGCTCGTCGACGTCGTTCATATCATTGCGCTCGCGCTCAACACAGAGGCCAAGGTGACGTACGAACCCTCGCGCCCGGGCGAAGTCACGCGCTATGTGGCCGACATCGGCAAGGCCCGTGAGTTGCTCGGATACGATCCGCAGACGCCCCTCTCGGCCGGCCTGGTCAAGTCCGTCAATTGGTGGCGCGAAACGGGCAAGCTGTGATCGTCACACGGGCCAAGCAGTAGGTCGTGCGTGGTTACTGACGAGCGATCTGAACATCACTCGCCAGTCCGTGCTCCGTGAACCGAATGCTGGCGGTCACACGCTCAATCTGCGCGAGAAGCTGATCGATCGGCGATCCAGGTGGCGCCGCTTCGAGCCTTGTGGGACGCTCGAGCGATCCGTGGATCGAAGATACGGCCGTGCCGGATGCGGCGTCATACCGGTACGTTCCGCCATCCGGACAGACGAGCTTGTATCCAAGATAGGATCGTGCGACGTCATCGAGTGGGCGTTTGCCGAGCAGGCCGCACCGACCCAACTGCCACACCTGGGCGAGGTTCCTCCAGGAGACCTCGCGAGCCTGTTGTTCCATATAATAGCTGACGGTAGAGCGGGCTCGCTTGGCTGCCCCGGGCGCGACGTATGCCAACGCGTTGGCTAGTACGCCCTTCGGTTCCGCCGTGCCGTTGGTCGATGTGAGCGTGCGATCGATCAACTTGCGCAGCGCCGAGGGCTGCGTGGACACATAGAACCCGTCACCGATCGTTGCGTAGTAGAGTGCCGGTCCGTGTTCATCCACCCCGGAATCTTCGACCGCGGCCTCCTCCGCGCGCACCCCTTTCGCGCTCTGCAATTCCTGGGCGATCGGTCCGTTGGGGTCTGGGGCGATCTGGACGATGGTGATCTCGTGGTACGGCTTCAGGTTGCGGAACACGACGGTGTTCGGTGCCGTGGCGTTGATCATGGTTCGCACTGCGACGAGAAACGCAGCAAGACTCAGCTTGTTTTTCGTGTGAACGCCGAACACGATCGAAGCGTTGAAGACGTCAATGCTGTCGTCGGGCGCATCGGGTTCGTCGTCCGTCGGCCCGTACTCCCGGCGAACCAGCTTGGCGAACGCGTCGGTGTCCTCGATCCAGAACGTCATCCAGTCGCCAAGCCAGTCCGACGTCGTATTGGTCTGCGTGAAGGTGCCCAGCATCAAGCTGACCTGAGTCTTCATCCTGCCGTCGTTGAGGTGCATGACGTAGCGTAGCAGCGTGTCATCACCAAAGGTTCTCGGATCGATGGTGATCGGTTTGCCGCCCGCCAGGTCGACAAGTTCGTTGTATTGGGATGAATCGATGAGCGGGAGAATGCAGGTCTGAACGGTGATGGTTTTGCCCAGCTTGAACCGGATTCCGATCGGGTCGAAGTACTGTCGCCAGTAGTCCTGGTACCGATTGCGAAACTCCCCGTAGGCCTTCGCCTCCGCATCCGTCGCCGAAGTCGAGTCGAACTCGATGAGCGGAGTGAGAAAACTCAGTGTGCCATACGTGGAGCTACGAGCGATCCCCGCGTCAGAATCCCAGGTGATGACGCCGCCGTCGGGATCATACAGGTCATCGGCGTGAAGGGCCCGATCTGCGACGAGCTGCTCGAAGCTCGGCCGGCTCGGGCCGTGCTCGTAGCCGTAGAACATCGCCGCGTTCGTCAGCATCTTGAGTGAGGTTGCGGCTTCGAGGCGACGCTTCTCTTTGATGCGCATCGCGGGCCCGACCAGATGGCGAATGAATGCGTCGCTCAGGTACAAGAAACCGTCCTCCGCCGCGTCATCCAACGGGAAGACAGCGGCGCGCATGTAGTTGAAATCGCCCGCTTTCGCCAAGCTGGGGACAGTTCCTTTGGCCGTATCGATGGTGCGCTCAAGCGCCACGAGCGAGTTGCTATAGACGCACACGTCGCCGATCCAACATCGATGGCACGAGACCCGCCTGTCCGGATCCACCAGCCGCTCAATCGTCACCCCCTTGTACGTGACCTTATCGTAGCGGGCCTTGGCGTTGTTCTGCCTTGCCTGCGTGAAAGAAAGATCGATGGCGGCTTGAAAGGCGGCTTTCGCTGCGACGTGAAACAACACCGTCATATCCGATCCGTTGGCCAGGTAAGGATCCGAGCCGGATACCGCGATCTCCTTGATGACCGCCGGGCCGAGCAGGCGCGCGAGCACATCATTGGTGAGGCAAAGCTGGCGGCGCGTTCGTTCACGCGTACCGTAATCGGTACCGACTGGACTCATCAGGCGAAGCAGCGATCCGCCCCATTGCTCCGAAAAATCGAGCAACTCGAGCAACCGGGCCACGCTACGGAAACGAAGGAAGTAGTGGTCCTCTGGAACCAACGCCGCCAGCGCGCCGTGAACGGGCTCCTTGTTGCCGCGCATCTCGTCGAAGGGATGGCTCTTGACAGTGATCGCGGGGATGTCCACGAACGGCGTCTTCCGCTCGCCCCGATCTCGATCGGTGTTCAGCATACGATCGAGCTGCATGGACTCCTGAATGGCCAGCGCGCCACTCATAACGGCGTACTGCTGCTCCTCCGTCCAGCCGACACCGCGAAAGGGCGGCCGCGGAGTCGCCGACGGCGGCAAATCGAACTTGCGTCGGGTCTGCTCGGCACCGTAGGTCCAGAAGCCGCCGACATCACCCGCATGCTCAGCGACCGTGCGAAACCAGTTTGCCTGTGCCGTCGCCCACTGCTGCCGGGGCGAAAGTTCGCCCGAGAGCGTGTCAGCCCGCGCGAAGTCCAACTTGACCGGGATCTCCTTGAAGCTGCCGTCGGCAAGCGGGTAACGAACGTGCATCGTGAGTGAGTCGGTGGTTGGGCATCGACCGATGAACGTCAATCGGTCTAGTGCCGAGGCCGGTTCCGATGTTCCGGACGGGTGATCGTCTAGGTAGCACGGGTACTTCCAGAATGGAGAAGCTGTAAGGGAGGCGAGGCGCGGCCAGATGGTGCGCCGCGTCAACCAAGGCCTGGCCTCGATCGTCATCGTGCCCATGTCGTCGGGGCGTTGAATCGCGACTCGAAACAAGATGTGTGTTCCATCCATCGCTTTCGAGAGGGACAGAACCTTTGCGTGCAGTGGACCGTCGGAACACAAGGCTACGTTGCCGACCGCAGCGCCGATCACGATGGAGTATAGGATGTGCCTCATCGAGCCGGCCGGTCGTCTGATGATCCGGGACATGGCTGCCTCCCTGTGTTGCAATCACCTGACCGATGACGATACAAGGATACGCGTCAACCGGCCTCGTGTAAACGCCGGGCCGTCGCCATGTAAGTCGCGCAGTTCTCATTCCTTATAAGTCCGGCGCGGTCCCGGCGTTTCGTCGTGGAAGTTCGCCGGACGAAATGGTATCATGGCACGGTTCGGTCCGACGTCTCTTTGTATTGTCCGGAGCCCGGGGTCAATGGACAAGCGGTCGTTAGACCGCACACGCGGCTGTGGGTAGGGGAAGCACCATGAGAAAATGGGACATTCGTTGCTCTTTTGCATTCACGGTAATGATCTGCGTGCTGCTGGGATGTCTGTCACCTGCCCTTGCGCAGGGCGTGCCTCCGGGTGAATCGGATCAACCGATAGACGGGACAGTGGCCGGCGGCCGCTACAGTTGCTGCACATGCAATCCGTTCGGCAACTGCGATTGCTGCGGCGGCGTGTGCATCTGCGAATCCGCGTGCCCGAGCACGTTCTGCAACGCGGTTTGCAATCCGGGCAACGCCTTGTGCCGGACGCAGTGTGGCGGCAGCCCGTGCAATGTCGGCTGCAGTCCGGGCCCGTGCGGCTCCGGCTGCCCCGACGAATGCAACGACATCGTGTGTCCCCAGAACCTGTGCGCCTCTCAATGCCAACCGGAGTGCAACCTGCTGTGCGGCGGCAACCCTTGCGGTTCCGGCTGCCCCGACGAATGCAGCACCATCGTGTGCCCGCAGAATGAGTGCAGCGCGCGGTGCGAACCGCATCCGGAATGCAACCTGCTCTGCGGCGGTGACCCCTGTGGCGACGGTTGCCCGGACGAATGTACCGCGCTCTGCCCCGCCAACCTGCTCTGCAATCCAACCTGCGGCGGCGCTCCGTGCAACGTCGGGTGCATCTGCGAGCCCGATTGTCCAACCACCCGTTGCAGTCCCTTTTGCGCCGGCGGTGATGCGTGTGCCGCCAACTGTCCCGACGAGTGCAGTCCAATTCTGTGCCCGCACAACGCGGCGATCTGTGAGGCCTGCTGCCTGCCGGACGGTAGCTGCACGTTTCGCCCGGCCGATCGATGCTTGTCGGACGGCGGTATTCCTCAGGGCCAGGACTCAGACTGCGAATCCCTGCCCCAGGCATGCCCCGTCCGCCTGCAGGCTTGCTGTGCGTCCGATGGTTCGTGCACGGACGTGAGCCCGCTCGAATGCCTCTCGTCGCGCGGGCGTGCACAGGGCACCGGTTCCGTCTGTAGCGACACAACCTGTCCGATCTCCACCGTGGCGTGCTGCTTTGCCGACGGTAGTTGCTACGATTCGTCCCCGCGTGATTGCCGCAACGGCGGCGGCACTTCGAGCGGCCGAGGTACCACATGCGCTGTAGACGGCTGCACGGCGCAGCAGACTCGTCCCTGCTGCCTGCCCGACGGCACATGCGCCGAACTGACACGTGATGACTGTAGTGCCGGCGGCGGAAGGTTTCCGCGAGGCGTACAGCAATGTGCGGACGCCCAATGCACGCCGCGCGGTGGCGCTTGCTGCCTGCCGGATGGTTCGTGCCAGATGCAGTCACGCTGGAAGTGTCGTCGCGCAAGCGGCGTCTACCATGCCGGCGAGACGTGCGCTTCGAGTCCGTGCGCTGCGCCGTGATTCTCGGGGCTACTCCTTGGGTAGCTCGCCTACGCGATTCGGCATGTCGGCGAGCACGTAGGCCGTCACCGCGAGCACGGCGACGTTTTTGGAAAGCGACGTCGGATCGATCTTGTCGATCGTGTCGGCGTTCGTGTGGTGGTAGTCGAAGTAATGTTCGCCGTCGACGCGATGCCCGGCGAGCACGATGCCGTGCTCCTTCATCGGCCCGACGTCCGCGCCACTGCCGCCCGGCTTCGCCCCCAGCGTGCCGAATGATTTCGGAAACAGCGACATGATCTCGCCGAACTGCTTGACGGCGATCGCCCGCCGCGTCTCGTCCTTGCAATCGACGGAATAGCCGCGCGGCTCGAACACGCCGCTGTCCGACTCGATCGCGGCCACGTGGTTCGGCATCTCGGCCGCGTGGTCCTTGTGGTAGGCCTTGGCGCCGCGCGTCCCGTTCTCCTCGTTCGTCCAACACACCACGCGAATCGTCCGTCGCGGGTGAAGATCGAGCTTGCGCAGCACGTTGATTGCTTCCATGGCGATGACAATGCCGCCGCCGTCGTCCTCGGCGCCCTGGCCGACGTCCCACGAGTCGATGTGTCCGCCGATCACGACGTATTCGTCCGGGTTCGTCCGGCCGCGCAACTCGCCGATGACGTTGGCCGACTCCGCGTCCGGCAGCGTCTTCGCGCCCATCTTGAGATTGACGACCACCTCCGTGCCACGGTCTGTCAGTCGCTTGATCTCCTCGGCATTCTCCACGGTGATCGCCGCGGCCGGGATCTTCTCCTTGGCGTCACCGTAGTGCATGGCGCCGGTGTGTGGCGTGTAGAGGCTCTTGGCCGTCACCGATCGCACGAGCACCGCGACCGCACCCTTGGCCGCCGCCAGACGCGCCCCGTCCACCCGATACTTCACCGTTTCGCCGTAGCCGGCGCCGCGCTCCGGGTCGTAGGGCGGCATGGCCTTGTTGAAGAGCACGATTTTGCCGCGCACCGCGTCGCCGGCTGCGTTCAACCCGTCCTCGTCCGGCACGACGATCACCGGCGCGGTGATGCCGTCGGGCGGCGTCCCGACCGACCCGCCCAACCCGAGCATCGCCATCTCCTTGGCGTGCGGCTTGATCATGTAGGCGGACTCCTGACCGCGGACCCAGTGCGGCACCATCACCTTCTCCAGCCGGACCCGCTCCTGCCCGTCGGACTTCATAGTGTTGGCCGCCCAGTGCACGGCATGCTCCAGCGCGCGGGAACCGCTCAGCCGATGCCCGACGTCGAGACACAGCGCCTCGAGCTTGGCGTAGGCGTCGTTGCCGGCCATGACGGAGTCGACGATTCGCTTGGCGACGTCCTGGTACTGTGCGGCGATCTTCCCGCCGCGGTCGGCCACGGGTGGCTCCTTCTCCGGGTAGGTCGCGCCCGCGGACAGGATCGCAAGCAGCAACGCCAGGGACAGGTTTCGTCGGGTCATGTCGGCTCCTTCGGTGATGGAATGGGGGGTCACGTCGGCCGCGGTCCCCTCCGGACCGTCCGGCTCGGCGACGATGATTCTATCGGACCGGACCCGGCTTGCCAGCGTCGGAACGCATTGGCCGGGCCGTCCGCTGGTCCGGGGGGTCACGTTCGCGTAACATTTTGTGCGGCGTCGAGTTACGAGACTAATCGAGGTGTAAAAAACGCGGGTCAAGCCCTATGATACGGCTTCGCGAAAACAAGTCGCCGCATGCCGATAGGGGTGGTGACAACACAGTTTGACGGAAACCCAGATGACACCCCGGAAGAAACTGCTGGTCACACTGAGCCTGGTTGTGGTCTGCCTCATGGCGGCGCCGACACCGGCGATGGCGTACATCGGCCCGGGGGCCGGCATCGCGATCGGGACGACGGTTGTCACTTTCTTCGCCGCGCTCGTCTCCGGGTTGACGGCGTTCGTTCTTTGGCCGATCCGCTGGATGCTCCGCGCGGTTCGCGGCCGACGTGCGTTGGCCAAGGCGCGCATCAAGCGGTTTGTCGTGCTTGGGCTCGACGGCATGGAGCCTTCGCTGGCCGAGAAGTTCATGGCCGAGGGAAAAATGCCCAACCTCGCCCAGCTTCGCGAGCGGGGTACCTACTGCAAGCTTGGCACGACCGCGCCGCCGCTGTCGCCCGTGGCGTGGTCCACGTTTTTGACCGGGTGCAATCCGGGCAAGCACAACGTTTTCGACTTTCTCATGCGCGATCGGCGCAACTACAAGCCGCTGCTCTCGTCGGTCGACATTCGCGGCCCGTCGCGCACGCTCAAGGTCGGCAAGTACGAGATTCCCCTCGGAAAAGCCAACATGCGCCTGCTGAGAAAGGGCAAGCCGTTCTGGAACGTGCTCGGGGAGCACGGCATCTTCAGCAACATCATCCGCGTGCCCATTACATTCCCGCCGGAGCCGTTTCGCGGCGTGCTTCTGTCGGCGATGTGCGTGCCGGATCTTCGCGGCACGCAGGGTACGTTCTCGTTCTACACGACGCGGGCGGCCGGCGAGGGCGAGTACATCGGCGGCGAGCAGATTCGCGTCACGCGAGACGGCGATGTCGTGCGGTCCGAGCTGATCGGCCCCGAGAACAGCATCCAACCCGGCACCGGGCCGATGCGATGTCCGTTCACCGTCCGCGTGCTCGACAAAGATCGAGCCGAGCTGAGCGTCGGCGGCGAGACGATCGAACTGAAGCGAGACGAATACACGCCCTGGGTGCCGGTGCAGTTCAATGCCGGGGTTGGCATCAAGGTGAAAGGCATTTGCGAGTTTCTACTAATCGCGACGGAGCCGGAGTTCGAGCTCTACGTGACGCCGGTGCAGATCGATCCGGACGCGCCGGCCATGCCCATCTCGCACCCCACGGTCTACGCGACCTACCTGTCCAAGAAGCAGGATCGCTTCGCCACGCTCGGGCTCGCGGAAGACACCTGGGGCATGAACGCCAAAATCCTCGACGACGACGGCTTTCTTCACCAGTGCCTCGAGGCCGACGCCGAGCGCGAGAAGATGTTCTTCGACGCCCTGGACAAGGTGCGCCGCGGCCTGTGCGTGTGCGTGTTCGACGGGACGGACCGCATCCAGCACATGTTCTGGCGCTACATCGACGACAAGCACCCGGCGCACGCCGGCCAGTGCCCCGAAAGCCGCCAGCGGCGTGACGCGATCGAGAAGCTCTACGAGCGTATGGATCGGCTTGTCGGCAAGACCATCCAGGCCTGCGACGACGACAACACCGTGCTGATGGTGATTTCGGACCACGGCTTCAACTCGTTCCGTCGCGGCATCGATTGGAACGTCTGGCTCGAGCAAAACGGCTACCTCGTGACCAAGGAAGGCGAGCGCGGCAAGAAATACCTCGGCGGGGTCGACTGGTCGCGCACGAAGGCCTATTGCCTGGGGCTGGCGGGCATCTGGCTCAACGTCAAAGGCCGCGAGTCCGAGGGCATCGTCGACCCGAAAGAGGCCGGGGCGCTTCGCGACGAACTCTGCCAGAAGCTCACCGGCCTGCTCGACACCGACACCGGCGAAGTGGCGGTGAGTCGGGCGTTCAACGCCCACAAGATCTACACCGGCCCGTACAAGGCCGACGCGCCCGACATCATCATGGGGTATGCCAAGGGGTACCGCGTGTCGTGGGAGGCGGCCATCGGGCAGATCACCGAGAAGGTCTTTCACGACAACGACAAGGCGTGGAGCGGGGATCACTCGATCGATCCGAAGCACGTTCCGGGTGTGATGTTCTGCAACCGCAAGCTGGAAGCCGAGCGGCCGCACCTGATGGACCTCGGGCCCACGGTGCTTGATCTTTTTGGCGTGGAGACGCCCAAGCACATGGACGGCCGACCGCTTCGCGTCGCCGAGGCCGACGGCACGTTCCCGTCCGGCAACGGGTACGCCAAGCCGGCGCCGGTAGCGGCGACTGCCTGACGAGGGAATCATGCCACAGCGCGACACGCCGAAACAACACTGGAATGACATCGGTAGACTCGTTGGCCCACGATCGGTTGATTTCTCCACTCGAGGCGTACGTGCGCTTTTCAGAACAACCGTGCTCGCGCTTCTGGTTCCGGCATGTACGGTCGTTCTGCCGTCGTGTTCCCAAAAGCCGGCGGCGACGGCGACGGCGCCGCGCGTCGTGGTGCTTGGCTTCGACGGCGTCGACCCCCGTCTCTGCGAGCGCATGATGGACAAGGGCGAGCTGCCCAACCTGGCGAAAATGCGCGCCATCGGCGGCTTCAAGCCGCTGGGCACGACCATGCCGCCGCAGAGCCCGGTGGCCTGGGCGAGCTTCATCACCGGCGCCAATCCCGGTGTCACCGGCATCTTCGACTTCGTCCATCGTGACCCGAAGAAGCAGTGTGCGCCCTACTACTCGGCGGCCGAAACGGTGCCCGGCGATCCCGGCTGGGACGTCGGCAAGTTCAACCTGCCGCTGACCTTTTGGCCGTTCGACCAGACGCCGACGCGGACGGTGCTCATGCGCGACGGCACGCCGTTTTGGAACTACCTCGACGCGGCCGGCATTCCCACGCAGATCTACGACATCCCGGCCGACTATCCGCCGAGCAAATCCAAGTATGGACACGTGCGGAGCCTGGCGGGTATGGGCGTGCCGGACCTTCGCGGCACCTACGGCACCTACCAGTATTTCTCCGAGCTCGTCATCACGCGCCAAGACGTGGCCGGCGGCGTCCACCGCCCGCTCGTGTTTCGCGACAACAAGGCCAGAACCCTGCTCGAGGGGCCCGACAACGGTGCGCTGAAAACGCCCGAGCGCGTGACGGTGCCTATGGTCATCTACCGGCATCCGACCAAGCCATCCGCGCGCATCGACATCCAGGGCAAAAGCATCGTCCTGAACGAAGGTGACTGGAGCGATTGGGTCCAGGTCGACTTCAAGCTCGATATGCCGCCGTTTCTGCCGAGTGCCCATGCCAGCGGCATCTGCCGCTTCTATCTGAAGGAGGTTCACCCCAACTTCAGCCTTTACGTCTCGCCGATCAACATCGACCCCAGCGACCCGGGCGACCAGCGCCTCACCGAGCCGCCCGAGATGCTGACCGACATGTACCACGCGCTCGGCTTCTTCTACACCACCGGCTTCCAGGAGGAACACAACGCGCTGTCCAACAAGGTCTTTACCGACGCGGAGTATAAGGTCCAGGCGGAGGACGTCCTCTCCGAACGGCTCAACCTGTTGGACTACGCGACCGCGCACTACGATGACGGGCTGCTGTTTTTCTACTTTTCGAGCACGGACCAGATCGCGCACATGTTCTGGTGGGACAGCGACGCCAAGCACCCGGTGCGCACCCCCGAGAACGCCAAGAAGTACAACAACGTCATCATCGACGTCTACAAGCGCATGGACCAGATCGTCGGCCAGGCCGTCGAACGCTACGGCGACAAGGCCACCATCCTGGTCATGTCCGACCACGGATTCTGCAATTTCCGCCGGCAGGTCAACCTCAACACGTGGCTCCGCGACAACGGCTACCTCAATCCACCCGACGCGCGCTGCCTGATGCAGCCCTGCAACGGGCAAATGGTCGACTGGACGCAGACGCGGGCCTACGGCCTGGGGCTCAACGGGCTCTATCTGAATCTCGAGGGGCGCGAACGCGAAGGCATCGTCCGGCCCGACCAGCGCGACATGCTGCTCACCGAGATCAGCGAAAAGCTGCTCAAGCTTCGCGATCCGGAAGACGGTGCGCCGGTGATCAAGGCGGTCCATCGCGCCGATCAGATCTATTCCGGCCCCGAGGTGTACAAGGCGCCGGATTTGCTGGTCGGTTATTATCGCGGCTACCGGGCGTCGTGGGCGACGACCATGGGCGGCATGCCCGACAAACTCATCACCGACAACGATACGGCCTGGAGTGCCGATCACTGTATCGACAACTCGGAGGTGCCGGGCGTGATCTTCGCCAACCGGCCGATCACGCGCGTGAACCCGACGCTGATCGACCTGGCGCCGACGATCCTCAAGCTGTTCAACGTCGATGTGCCGAAAGACCTGAAGGGCGGCAGCCTGTTCGAGGGCGAATCGACCGCCAGTGCCTCGCCGATGACCAAGGAGTAGAAGTGTGGCCAAGATCAAGCTCGATGCCGGTTTGTACGATCGCGTCAAGAAAGTCTCCGAGATCGCCGGCTATCCGTCGGTCGATGATTTCGTGATCCACGTCCTCGAAAAGGAGCTCTCCGTGCTCGAGTCGGCCGACTCCGACGCCGAGGTCGAGGAGCGCCTTCGCGGCCTGGGCTACATCGAATAATCGGATCCTGACCCGCGGCGTGCTGCGTGCATAGCCGACGGCTTCTGGCATGGTACAAACCCTCACCAACGCGTTGCTCAGCCTCACGGCCTTTGTGCTGTGGGTGTGCTCGGGTATCTATACGGCGCTTGCGGACGTGTGCAGCGTCATCAAGCACGTGCTCGCGCCGGCTCTTTCCCCGCTGCTGCGCTTGCTCAACCCGATCACGACCAAGATCGGCGACGTCGTGTACGCGGCGCTGCGCCCGCTGCCGGACTGGTGCGGCATCACCCTGATCGCCGGCATTACCGGCATCGTGCTGCTGCTGTGGTTCCGCACGATCTCCAATCAGGATGCGATCACCCGGTCCAAGGACGAGATGAAAGCCCACCTGCTGGCGCTCAAGCTCTTCAAGGACGATCTGCGAACGGTGCTGCTGTCCCAGGTCCGTTTGTTCTGGGCAGGCGCCAAGCTCCAGCGATATGTGTTGACGCCGGTGTTGCTCGCCATGCCGCTGATGCTGCTCATGCTGGCGCAGTTGGGCGTGCGTTATCAATGGCGGCCGATCCACGTCGGCGAGCGCGTGGTCCTGAAGGTCAACGTCGACGCGGAGAAAATCAACCCGGACACGATCACCCTGGCGGACGCGCCGGGCGTGAACGTCGAAGCCGGCCCGGTGCCCGGCGGCGACATCGTCGCGTGGCGCCTGGCCGGGGCGAAGCCGGGACTTCACGAGCTGGCCATCAACGTCGGCGACCACAAGATCACGAAGGAGATCGCCGTCGGAGACAAGCTGATGCGCGTCAGCGCCCTTCGCCCCGGCCGGGACTGGACCGAGCAGCTTCTCAATCCGATCGAGTCGCCCCTGCCCGCGGGCGGCCCGGTCCGCTCGATCGAGATCGTCTACCCCCAGCTCGACTCGTTCGTCATCGGCGCCGACTGGTGGGTGCTCTACTTCCTGATCATCTCCATCGGCGTCGCCCTCATCTTCAAGCCGGTCTTCGGCGTGAAGTTCTGAACGCCGCGCTGAGTGCATTGCCTACGGCGTACACCACCCGCAGGCATCCATGCAGAATCCGTCGAGGCAGACGCCACCGGTGCACTGGCCATCGCCCAAGCAGGCAGTGGCGCCGCACGTCACGGCCGAGGGACACGTGCATCCTTCCGGGCGGCCACCATAGCCAGTAAAGGTGTCCACGTACCGCTCGCCCAGGAACGCCTGTATGACGACGTAAATGTCGCCGAAGTCGACGGGTCGATTCGGTCTGATTACGCTCGGCTGCAACTGCGCCCGCGCCTTGGGCGGCGCCGTCGGGGCCGCGAGGAACTTGTCGATCAGGGCCGTGATGTCGGTGAAATCCGGCTCTGTCGGGCCTTGCCCGTCGAACGGCGCGACGATGTCGCCGAACTTCGCGTTGGTAAACCTCAGCGGCTCGGAGTAGCTCGACGCGAACGACAGATCGCAGCCGGCCTCCACCGCCTGCACCTTGTACCGCCCCCACGGAATAATTTGCGCGCCGGTCACGTGAAACTCCGACTCCCCGCTCCAATCGGTGTAGTACGGGTCGCACTGCAATCGAGCCACGCTGAACGTCTGTCCCGGGTGGGCAGCGTTCTCGTCCGGGTAGTCGCCGAGCGGCCCCACCCAAAGCGGCACATACTCGGCGTACTCTAGGCCGGGCAGCGTGAGCGGATTGACCCGCAGCGCGATCTGACGACCCGCCCAGGACGGATCGGGCCGCATGGTGAGGTAGCGGTTCTTGGCAATCGGTTGCACTTCGGCCAGTGGGGCGGCCGGCGGCACGCAGCACTCGTCCGGCAGGCCGTCGGAGTTGTCGTCCAGCGACGTGCCGTTGGCGATGTCGCACGAGTCCGGCACGCCGTTTTCGTTGCAGTCGAACGCAGTGCCAGTGAACAGGTCGCACAGGTCGGACACGCCGTTGTTGTTGCAGTCCTCGGTGCCGCCCGGTTCGCACTCGTCGGGGACGAGGTTTCCGTTGCAGTCCTCGCTGGTACCGGCCGCGATGTCGCAGATATCCTGCGCGGAGTTGCTGTTGCAGTCCTCATTGGGGTCACACTCATCGGGTACGCCATTGCCGTTGCAGTCCTGGCTGAGGCCCAGCGCGACGTCGCAGTCATCCGGCAGGCCCGAATCGTTACAATCGTTCTCGCATTCATCCGGAATACCATTTCCGTTGCAATCGTTGCTCGTGCCGCCGGAGACGTCGCAATCGTCAGGAGACCCGTTGCCATTACAATCCGTCTCGCACTCGTCGGGGATCTGGTTGTTGTTGCAATCGGGCGCACCGCCGACGACCAGGTCGCACGCGTCGTCGCGGCCGTTGTGGTTGCAGTCGCCAATGCAGGCCGACACCGGCGTTCCGCCGGCAGCAAAGCAGCTTGCGGGACCGAGATCGCTGCACGAATAGCCAAGGCAGCAGCCGGTATCGATTGTAATGGTGGCCGGGCGGAACTCGGCAATCGGCGCAAAGCGCTGCGCGTTCCCATCGCCAACCTGCATGAACGTCGCGTCGAGGCGACGGTCGAAGCCCACCGTGTACGAGCCGGTCGCGCCCGGCGGGACGTCGATGACAATCGTGCCGCCGTACACCGTCGTACCGGGATCGGCAACATCGTAGCCGAAGTAGGCGAAACTGAGCCGAGCCCGATTTCCGGAGTCGTTGGGTTCGGTGAAGCTGTAGAACTCGCTGTACCTGGAACCATCATAGTACGCAGGCGAGCACACACCTGTGCACGTGCCACCGGGGCAAGACGAGCTACTGCTGGAATCGGGGCAGCCCCTCCCGTCGTTTTCGCCCCCGACACATTGGCGATCAATGCACCTCGCATATCCATCGAATGTATCCTCGCAGTGATACGCCCCAGCGATGCACGGCTCCTGGGCGAATTCGACGCTCACGTCTGAGCCGTTGTGGAACCCCGCGCTGTCGAGCGTCGCCTGCCACGCCACAAGACCATCTGTCCCCCATCCCGACAGGCGCAGCTCAAACCACAGGCGAACGCTGCCCTCGGTCAGGAAGATCTGATTTCCGTCGATGGCCACGTCCGTCGGATAGCTCGTTCCGTTGTACGGCAGGACCGGAACGACTTCCATCACGGCCGAGCGGTTAAGAAAGGTGCAGTCGGCGCTACAACCGCTACCACCGTCGCACTCTTCGAGATGTTCGACGATGCCGTTGCCACATTCCGGCTCGATGCGACAGAGACTGTCGCACCCGTCGCCATCAAGCTTGTTGCCGTCATCACATAACTCACCCGCGTCCATCGTGCCGTTGCCGCACAGGCCCTCGAGTTGGCAGAACTCATCGCAGCCGTCGCCAGGGGCCGCGTTGCCGTCATCGCAGGCTTCCCCCGGCTCGACGATGCCGTTGCCGCACACATACTCGAACTGGCAGAACTGGTTACACCCGTCACCGGGAGTTGTTCCGCCGTCGTCGCACTGCTCGTCAACACCGACAATGCCGTCGCCACAGACCGACGTGTCCGGTGAGCACCGAAGACACCTGTCAGCGCAGAAGCCATCCAGACACACGCCATAGGTACCGTTGTAGCAGTTGGCGTCGGTAGTGCAGGGGATGATGCCGCATGGGAATGTGCTCGGACAGCCGCACGGAGGCCGCCAGGACACATTTTCGCCGAACGACTCGCCTTGGATGGCGCCGATGAACAATGCCCCCAAGTCTCTCAAATCCACCGGACGATCCGGCCACACGGTGTCCGGCAGTAGCTGCGCCTGGGTCTTGCTGGGTGAGCTTGGCGCGGCGAGGAATTTGAGCACCGCAGCGACCATGTCGAGCGCATCCGGCTGCGACGCGACACCCGGCCCCTCGAACGGTTCGACGATATCGCCGAACTTGGCGCCATGGACCGTGATCGGCGCCGAGTAGCAGGTCGGATCACTCAGGTCCGTACAGGAAATGTCCACACGCTGCACGGTGTACACACCTTCCGGTTGAATCTCCCCTGCATAGAGGTGGATTGGGACGCCTACTGACCATGTGGTGAAGTACGGTTCGCACTGGAGCGGCGCCACGGTCACCGTCGCACTGGGATTGCCGGAGTTCTCATCCGGTGCCTGCCACGTCGGCCCTGCCCAGAGTTGCAATCCGTCGTACTCGGGAAAGTCTGGCAGGTGAGCGACCGTCACCAGGATCGCCTCCTGGCCGCTGCCGGCGTCGGGCACCACGATCGACAGGTACCGGTTCTTCTTGATCCCGCTGGGGTCCGGCCGCACGGGGTTGGGCACGACCGTGCCGGCGTACGTGGCGGATGCCAGCAGGCATGAAGTCACGATCACGGTCAACGCACACCAGTTCCCTTCGATAATTCGGTTCGACGCGTCCATAGCGAGACTCCTATAGAGTTGGCAGGGAACGAACAACCTACGGCGCCGGTACGGTGGGGAGGTGCTTTCCCGACGCCAATGCAACCGTCATCCTACACTTCCCGCGCGAGAATTGCCAGCACTTTTCGTTCCGCGGGCGCCGAAACGCGAGCCGCCGCCGGGCATCAGGGGCCCCGGCGGCGGCATTAATAACTATTTCTCAATTGTGGGATGGGCGGCCCTACAGCCGTTCCGTAATCGACTTCCCCTGCATGAAGAGCTGCAGGTAGTCGCGGCCGCCGGCTTTCGAGTCCGTGCCCGACATGTTGAACCCGCCGAACGGCTGCACGTCGACCAGTGCCCCCGTGCATTTGCGATTGAAGTATAAATTGCCTACGTGGAACTCGTGGCGAGCTCGCTCGAGTCGCATGCGATCGTTGGAGAAGAGCGCGCCGGTCAGCCCGTACTCCGTGCCGTTGGCGATCTCCAGCCCTTCGTCGAAGCTCTTACACGGTATCACCGCCAGCACCGGGCCGAAGATTTCCTCCTGCGCGATGCGGGCGTTCGGCTTGACCCCGTCGATGATCGTCGGGGGAATGAAATACCCCTTGCCGCTCGCGTTGCCGCCCTCGAGCACCGCCTTGCCCTCGCCCTTGCCTACCTCGATGTAGCTGTGGATCTTGTCGTAGGCCGGCTTGTCGATCACCGCGCCCATGAACAGGTTCTCTTCGCTCACCGTGTCGCCGATGGTGAGCTTCTTCGCACGCTCGACGACGCGCTGAAGCACCGCGTCATGCACGTCCCTGTGGACGATCAGCCGGCTGCACGCCGAGCACTTCTGACCCTGAAAGCCGAACGCCGCCGCGACGACGCCCTCGGCCGCCGCCTCCACATCCGCCGTTTCGTCCACCACGATGCAGTCCTTGCCGCCCATCTCCAGCACGGTGCGCTTCAGCCAGATCTGGCCCTTCTGCACCTTGGCCGCCTTCTCGAAAATACCCGTGCCCACCTCGCGCGAACCGGTGAAGGAAATGAACCGTGTCAGCGGGTGGCATACCATCCCGTCGCCCACGCTCGAGCCCGGCCCCGGAACGAAGTTGAGCACCTGTTTCGGCAGCCCCGCCTCGTGCAGGATTTCGACCAGCTTCGCCGCCACCACCGGCGACGTGCTCGCGGGCTTCAGGCACACGGCGTTGCCCGTGACCAGCCCGGCCGTCGTCATCCCCGCGCAGATCGCCAGGGGGAAGTTCCACGGCGGAATCACCACGCCCACGCCGAGCGGCATGTAGCGCACCTCGTTGTCCTCGCCGGCAAACGGCGTCACCGGGTGCGGGCCGCCGAGGCGGATCATCTCGCGACCGTAAAAGTCGAGAAAGTCGATCGCCTCGCACGCGTCGGCGTACGCCTCGATCCAGCTCTTGCTCTCCTCGAAGCACATCCACGCCGCCAGCTCGTAGATGCGGCGGCGCATGATGGCCGCCCCCTTGATCAGGATGCGCCCGCGTGTTTCGGGGTCGACGCGGCGCCACTCCTTGAACGCCTCGGCCGCCGAACGCACCGCCTTGTCCGCCAGGTCGGCGTTCGCCTTGGCCATGACGCCGACCACGCGATCGGGGTCGGCCGGCGAGGTGGACGCGAAGGTCTCGCCCGTGGCCACCGGCTCGCCGTTGATCCACAGGGGGTACTCGCGGCCCAACTGGGACCTCACGAGGTCCAGGGCGGCGATCATCTTCTTCCGCGGCTGATCCTGGGAGAAATCGACGTACGGTTCCGGAGCGAATGGGGTCAACATGGCTGCACCTCGTTCAGGTTTTTGGGCGTTGGCCGGGGCGGCGATTGAGGCCGCACGGTCCCGGCGGGTGCCGACGTTTTCGAGGTGGATTTGTACCGCAAGTGCCGCCGTTTCGCCAGTTCGGGAAGGGGCCGGGTGCCCCATCGTTCGTCGAGTAGGGTGCCCCATCGTTGGTCGAGAAGGGTGCCCCATCGTTGGTCGAGTAGGGTGCCCCATCGTTGGTCGAGAGAATGGTGCCCGTTTCCGTGTGACGTTATCTCGACCAACGGTG
>Ga0055449_10000134_pt1 | contig 20246 bp, 14 predicted proteins | sample China_Galinas_PW_2_FD_57739 | JGI IMG/M metagenome (GOLD analysis project Ga0055449, IMG submission 57739) | Wetland microbial communities from San Francisco Bay, California, USA, that impact long-term carbon sequestration - China_Galinas_PWB_D1 | ecosystem: Environmental > Aquatic > Marine >... | reverse complement strand
CCGCCACAGTGGCGGGCGGAGCCTGTGGTCGACCGGGGCGGGCTCCGCCTGGGGCCTCCGAAGCGGCCTTCTGACGGGCTATCCCCAGTCTCTCAGATCGATGGTAACATTGGGCAATCACAGGGTCAAACCTAAAATTTCAGCGTGGTTTTGTGGCCTCCAGGCGGTTTTTCGGGCCAGGGGGTTGTCGGTTCCGAGGGCGGCGTGTAACCTCCTGGGTTCCGATGGGTGGCGCGGCCGCCACCGGGGTACGGTCGGTGTTCGCAATTGACGTGACTCGGATAGACAGAGGCTATTGCAGTGCATTACCCACGCCGAAACAGCAAGATCAAACGAGCCCGCAAGCAGGGGTTCCGAGCGCGGATGCGAACCCACAGCGGGCGCAGGATGATCAACCGCAAGCGTCGTCGCGGTGTACACCGGATCAGTGTCGTCTAGCTCCGCCCCCCGGCCGCAGTCCGACGGAATCTCCGTCGCCGGTACCGACGTTCGGCGCCGAACGCATTCTGCGTGGCCCCCATCGTGTCACCGAAAGCGCCGGGTGGGCGCGTCTGTCGGTGACTGGCTACGAGATTTTCAAACGGGGCATCATCGACCCCGCGCGAGGCTGGTACGGACGGTCCGTATCCCGCGGCAATCGGTGGCTTGAAGACTCGATCGGCACTTCCTTGCGCTTTCCCCGTACGCGGTGGTCGATGGGCCCTGAAACCGGGCCTGCGACCGCAGGGATTCGCCGATGAGAGTCTGAGAATGTTGCGCGCGTCATGACGGCGTCGCGCGGGTAGGATTGAGACACACAGGACCATGGTAGACTACAACCTCATTGCCGACCTGGACGAGCAGGGCCAGGGAATCGAAGCCGAAATCGCCGAAGCGCTGGGGAGCTCGGAGGTCAAGATTGACAGCTTGGTGGAGGGCGAAACCGACGACCTCAAGCCCGGGACGATCCTGAAGGGCCACATTGTCGGCAAGGCCGGGGACGATTTCGTGGTGGACGTCGGCCTCAAGAGCGAGGGGCTGATCCCGTCCGAGGAATGGGAGTCCGGCGACAGTCCGGAAACCGGCGATGAAGTTCAGGTCTGGCTCGAGTCCGTCGAGTCCGACAGCGGGCACATCATTCTGTCCAAGCGCAAGGCCGATCGCCTGCTGAACTGGCAGCGTATCGTCGAGACCAAGAACGAGGGTGACACGGTCGAGGGCCGCGTCATGCGAAAGATCAAGGGCGGGTTGCTCATCGACATCGGTTACCCGGTCTTTCTGCCCGCGTCGCAGGTGGACATCCGCCGCCCGGGTGACATCGGCGAGTTTATCGGCGACACCATTCGGGCCAAGATTCTCAAGATCGACGTCGATCGCCGCAACATCGTCGTGTCGCGCCGCCGCCTGATCGAGGAGGAGCGTTCGGCCGCCAAGGAGGCGCTGATGGCCGAGCTCGAGGTCGGGCAGATTCGCAAGGGCGTGGTCAAGAACATCGCCGGGTTCGGTGCGTTCGTGGACCTGGGCGGCATCGACGGCCTGCTGCACATCACCGACATGAGCTGGGATCGCATCACCCACCCGTCGGAGGTGGTGAAGATCGACGAGGAGCTCGAGATCAAGGTGCTCACGATCGACAGGGAGAAGGAGAAAATCGCCCTGGGCCTGAAGCAGCTCAAGGTCAATCCGTGGGACGAGATCGAGCAGAAATACCCGGTGGACACGCGCCTCAAGGGCGAGGTCGTCAACATCATGAACTACGGCGCCTTCGTGAAGATCGAGCCGGGCGTCGAGGGCCTGGTGCACATCAGCGAGATGAGCTGGACGCGCCGCATCAACCACCCGTCGGAGATGCTGGCCGTCGGCGACGAGATCGAGGTCGTCGTCCTCGAGATCAACAAGAACAAGCAGGAAATCTCGCTCGGCATCAAGCAGACGCAGGAAAACCCGTGGACGCATGTGGCCGAGAAGTACCCGATGAACACGCGCATTCGCGGCACCGTCCGCAACCTCACCAATTATGGGGCCTTCGTCGAGATCGAGGAGGGCATCGACGGGCTGTTGCACGTTTCGGACATGAGCTGGACCAAAAAGATCAGCCACCCGTCGGAAGTGCTCAAAAAGGGCGACGAGATCGAGTGCGTCGTGCTCAAGGTCGAGGAAGGCAAGCAGCGAATTGCCCTGGGTCTGAAACAACTGCACGAGGACCCGTGGGCCCGCGCCGTGCCCGAAAACTACATCCCCGGCCAGATCGTCGAGGGCACCGTCACGAAGATCACCAATTTCGGGGTGTTCGTGGAGCTCGAGGAAGATCTGGAGGGCCTACTGCACGTCTCCGAATTAGCCGATCATAAGGTCGAGGATCCGCACGCCGAGGTGAAAATCGGCGACAAGGTGCTGGTCAAAATTCTTCGGGTGGACGCGGTCGAGCGGAAGATCGGCCTCTCGAAGAAGCGGGCCGAGTGGTCCGCGGAGCAGGAAGCCGAAGCCATGCCCGCCGAGCCGCCGAAGGTGCGGCGCGGGGGTCTCGACGGTCCTGGGGCGCTCTCCTCGGCGATCATCGACTCGGCCGAACCTCCGGCCCAGAAGCCCGCTGAGGCCACTCCAGCCGAGGCTGCCGGCAACGGCGGCACCGATGTGGGCGAAGCCGATCAGGCGGACTAGAATCGACCGGGACGCGACGCACGGCAGGCCGGCCGATGGTCGGAACCACCGTAACGCGCGGGCACAACGTCGAGCCCTGCCCCTGGCTGACCGTGGAGGACGGTATCATCGCTGTCGACACTGGACTTCAAGTTTACCTGCGGCAGATCAACGAGGCCCCGCTCCTGACGGCGAACGAGGAGAAGGAGCTCGCGCGCATCGTGCAATATGCGAAGGAGGCTGCAGCCCGGTTCGCGGCCGGTGACGTGACCATCATCGAGCGCGAGGAGGCCGAGGTCGCCGCCGCCGGGGCGCGCGAGCGCATGGTCAAATCCAACCTCCGGCTCGTCGTCAACATCGCCAAGAAATACACCAAGCGCGGCGTTACGCTCAACGACCTGATCAACGAGGGCAACCTCGGCCTGATTCGCGCCGTTGAAGGCTTCGACCCCGGGCAAAACACCCGCTTCAGCACGTATGCCTCGTGGTGGATCAAGCAATCCATCAAGCGCAGCCTGATCAACAGCGACAAGCCGATCCACATCCCGGCCTACATGGTCGAGATGATCTCGCGCTTTCGCGAGGCGCATGAGCAGTTCCTCGAGACGGAGGGACGGCCGCCGACCTCCGCCGAACTCGCCGCGAAGATGGAGATGGCCGAGAGCAAGATCGACCACATTCGCAGCGCCGTCAAAGCCGTGTCCGCGCCAACGCAGGACACCGACGGCGGCGACGGGGTCGGCCTGACGGAAGGGCTGGCTGATCCGCGCACGCCGCGCCCGGAGGAAATCCTGCTCAACGAATCCGAGCAGGAGAAGATCGTGAGCCTGCTCGAGGCGCTCGACGAACGCGAGTCGACGATCCTCAAGCTTCGGTACGGCCTCGACGGTCGCGAGCCCATGACCCTCAAGCAGATCGGCGGCGAGATCAACCTCACGCGCGAGCGGGTCCGCCAGATCGAACAGGAAGCCCTGCGCAAAATCCAGGAGTGCATGGGCGACCCCGTGTCCTAGGCTGCCTTCCACACAGCACGACCGGTAATTCCGAGCCCCCCGTTCCCACTGAGAAGCGCGCGTCCGATTAGATCGCGCCTGGGAACTCCCCACCTCGAATTTCACAACGCCTCGTGTGATCTCACATTTTTTCGGGCGCCTCCGTGGCACCTCCGGCTATAATCGGTGGAAATGCGCCGCCTTATGGGCCGGGCGTGACGGGAGAAGCAGCACATGAGTAGCAGTAAAGCTGGAGTGTATCGCTGGCGACGGGTGGGTTTGGCCCTCTGGGTGGGGATATTCGCGGCGACGGCCGCCCTGCCCGCCTATGCCGCCGGAAACCGAAACGACATCGTCGACCTGAAGGCGCTCCAGCGAGCGTTCACGGACCTGGCCGACCACGTACGGCCACACGTCGTCGCCATCCGCTGTTACGAAACCCGCAAGGCCAGCTCCAACCAGGTGAAGGTGCCGATCAGCCAGGGTAGCGGCTTCATCATCGAGAGCGACGGCTACATCGCCACGAACAACCACGTGATCGAGGGTTCCGACGCGATCTCGATCATCCTGGCCAATGGTCTGCGTTACGATGCCAAGCTGGTGCAAACCGATCCGCGCAGCGATCTGGCGGTGCTCAAGATCGACGAGACCGGCCTGCCGGCCGTTACGTTCGATCTGGACAAGAAGGTTCTCGTAAACCAGTGGGCGTTCGCCTGCGGCAATCCGTTCGGGTTGGCTTTCGACAACGACGGCGAGCCGACGATCACCTACGGCGTGGTCAGCGCGTTGGACCGCGATATGACGCAGCGGCTTTCCGGCGACTCGGAGCTGCACTACTACGGCAACCTGATCGAGACCTCGGCCACGATCAACCCCGGCAGCAGCGGCGGGCCGCTCTTCGATATCGACGGCAACGTGATCGGCGTGGTGACGGCCATCGAAACCACGAGCGGGGTCAGCGAGGGGCACGGCTACGCCATTCCCATCACACGCAACACGCTTCGCGTCCTGAACACGCTCAAGACCGGCAAGCGCGTGGAATACGGTTTTCTCGGGGTGCGCGTGAAGAACGTCGACCCGCCGGTGTCGCGACGCGTCGCCAACATGACGGACGCGCTCGGCGCGAAGATCGAACGGGTGACGATTCAGGATGGTCCCGCGGCCCGTGCCGGCCTGCGCTCCGGCGATGTCGTGATCGAGTTCGACGGGACGCCGGTTCGCGATTCGGATCATCTGGTGCGGCTGGTACAGTTCACGCCGGTCGGACACACCGTGCCGCTCAAGTTCCTTCGCCAATCCGTGAAGCACGCCACCACCGTCACCCTCGGCAACCGCGAGGAGCTGCTCCAGGTGGCGATCCAGGCGGAACAGCACTGAGGCAAACACAACACGGGCGAGCAGCCTATCCTACTGGATATAGTACGTAGGGCGGGTTCCACCCGCCGCAACGTTTGGCTCCTTTGCATGGGGCAGGCAACCCCTACGTAGGCTGCCCGGACGTTAGCCATCCCCACCTCGCTCCACAGTGGCATCCTGCGGCGAACACAAGGTGTGCATTGTGCGCGACGTGCTTTCCCTAGCCGGCCGCCGGACTACCATAGCCTGGATCATGAACATTCCGCGTGCGCCTCATCGCTGGAAGGTCACTCCGAAACGGGCCATCGCGATTCAGTCGGAGTTGGCCGATCGCGTCCGGCTGGACGGCGAGATCGGTGAGCCGCGACTGGCGGCCGGGGCGGACATCGCGTTTTCAAAAGACGGCGCGGAGTGCATCGCCGCGGCCGTGCTGTGGGACATCCGCCGCGAATGCCTCGTGGAGCACCACGTCGTGCGCCGGCCGCTCTCCTTCCCGTACGTCCCCGGCCTGCTTTCGTTTCGCGAGGCGCCGGCCATCGTTGCCGCGCTGCGCACGCTGCGCCACGAACCGGACGTGTTTCTCTTTGACGGCCAGGGCTACGCACACCCGAGGCGATTCGGGCTCGCGTCTCACGTCGGCGTGTGGCTCGATCGGCCGAGCATCGGATGTGCCAAGAGCATTCTCGTGGGTATTGGCGAGGAACCCGCGCGGAGAAAGGGCAGCTTCAAGCCGCTGACGCACCACGACGAGTTGGTGGGCATCAGCCTGCGCACGCGCAGCGACGTCAAGCCGATGTACATCAGCGTCGGACATCGCATCTCGCTCGAGGCCGCGCGCAAGGTCGTGCTGCAATGCTGCACGCGGTATCGCATGCCCGAGCCGACGCGTCTGGCCGACAAGCTCGTGGCCGAAGTGAAACGGGATCCGAGCGCGTAGATTTCCGTGCGGCGGGTGAAACCCGCCCTACACCCCGGCGTTTTATCATTGGTCTCGCGCACACGGCAGAGCTTGTACCACTGCTCTGTGAGCAGTGCTCGAAGTCCGTTCCTGGTCCGCACAGCGGACCCTACATGGCGAAGCGAAGGATATACGGCACAACAGACCAAACTCCGGCGGGTGGAACCCGCCCTACTCGGTGCCTTTCGCAAGCGATGCCGGTTGCGGCAGGACCAACAGCTCGAGCTTCGTCGCGTGATCCCCGCCGTGGTACACGCGCTGCGTCGCCTTGACGAAGTCCGACTCGTCGGCCAGGTACACGTTGTCGGCGTAGTGGTGCGGGTTGCGATCGACGATCGGAAACCACGTGCTCTGGATTTGCACCATGATCCGGTGCCCGGGCAAGAACGTGTGCAGCACGTCCTGCAAATCGAGCCGGATGTGCGTCGGCTCGTTCGGCACGAACGGCTCGGGATGCTCGTTGCTGTTGCGGAAGCGCCCGCGAATCACCTCGCTACGTACCATCTGCTGGTAGCCGCCGAGGTGCAGGTGCTTGGCCATGTATTTCGTATCCTCGATGCCCGGCGGCCAGACGTCGATCAGCTTGACCACCCAGTCGGAGGCCGTGCCCGAGGTCGACACCCACAGGTCGGCGACGATCGGACCCGCCAGCGTGACCTCCTTCGGCAACACCTCGGTTTGATAGGCTAGGACGTCCGTTCGGCGACCGGCGAACCGCTGATCGTCCGTCATGTACGGCCGCTCCATACCGTCGCTGATCGTCTCGGAATACGGCACGGGCTTGGCCGGGTCGCTGACATACTCGTCATACGACGACGTAGACGCCGTCGGCGGCTCGAACGATAGCGCTTGTCCACTGCGCAGATAAAGCGTCTCCGGCACGACGTTTTTCGGCGGCCACGCGTCGAACTTCCGCCACCGGTTCGCCCCGGTCTCGAACATGTACGCCTCGGGCAGATCGCACGTGCCCTCCCCCTTCAGGTAATACGCAAAAAACGGATAGAGGATGTGCTCTCTGTAGAAGTCCGACGTGTTCGAGCCGAAGCTGATGTTGCCGAGGTGGTCGCCCGTCGTCCGCGCCCAGCCGCCGTGCTGCCAGGGACCCATGACGATCGCGTTCCACACGTTGGGGTTTTTGGCCTCGACGCTGCGGTACGTTTGCAACGCGCCGTAGAGGTCCTCCGCGTCGTACCAGCCGCCGACGGTGAGCACGGCCGGTGCGACGTCGTGCAGGTGCGGCAGCAGGTTGCGCTTCTGCCAGAACTCGTCGTAGTTGGGATGTTTGATGCATTGATCCCACAGCTTGATCTGGTGGTGAAAGTACTTCTTGTTCGCGTTGGCCATCGGCCCCATGTCGAGGAAGAACTGGTAGCCGTCCGGCGTACCCTCATCGAAGTGCTTGCCGCGCTCCTTGGTCGGCTCGGGGCGCGGCTGGCCGAACCAGTAGATGAAGTTGAACAGATGGGGCAGGAAAAACGCCCCGTGGTGGTGGAAGTCGTCGTACCACCAGTCGGCGATCGGCGCCTGCGGCGAGACGGCCACCAGCGCGGGATGATGATCGATCATGCTCGCGGACGAGTAGAAGCCGGGGTACGAAATCCCCCAGATGCCCACGCGGCCGTTGTTGTTCGGAATGTTTTTGACGAGCCAGTCGATCGTGTCGTAGGCGTCGCTGCTCTCGTCGATGTCCGAGGGGCCGTGCTTGTGGTCGATGTGTGGCGTCATGTTGACGAACTCGCCCTCGGACATGAAGGTGCCGCGCACATCCTGAAAGACGAAGATGTATCCGTCCTCCATGAACCGTTTGCTCGGACCGAGTCGCCAGGGATACTGGTCCTCGCCGTAGGGCTTGCAACTGTACGGCGTGCGCCGCATGAGAATCGGATACTTCTCGCTCTTGTCCTTGGGCGTGTAGACGGCCGTGAACAACTTCACGCCGTCGCGCATCGGAATCATGTACTCGTGCTTGTCGTAGTTGGCGCGAACCTCGGCCGCGGACTTGCCGAATGACGTCTTGCGGAGCTCCACCTCACCGGCCTTGCGGGTGGTGGTACAGCCCGGCAACGCCAGGATCGTCAGCATCAGAACGTACGCTACTCGAACGGTATGCTTCACGGTGACTACTCCTTGAGAAACTTCGTGGGGCGGCGGCCGCGCCCCGGCCGGGCAGAGCTTAACGGGGAACGGATTTGACGGCCAGCAGGACCACGGCGATGAGACCAAAGGCAGCCGCAGCGAAAATTCTCGACCGGAATGGAACCCGGAGGGCGTCTGGTGGATTATTCAGGTAACGTGATGGGACGAACCACGCGGTGTGAGGCCTCGAACCTGTGACGGAACTACCCATTAGCGCAAGTACGCTGAACTGGACCTGCCGCGACGCGGAGCAGGAGCTTGTCGCCCGTGCCCGGCACGACGCCGGTGCGTTTGCCGAGATTTACCGGCGGCACGCGCACGCCATCGGCGGGTACGTCTACCGCCGCGTCGGCGACGTGCACACGACGGACGATCTCGTTGCTGATGTTTTTCTGGCGGCGATGCGCGCCTTGCCCCGGTATCGAATCCGCGGCGTCCCGCTGCGAGCCTGGCTCTATCGGATCGCGACGAACACCGTGAACCGGTGGGCCGGGCGAAACAAGTGGCGACGCTTCGTGAGGCTCGAGGGTGACGCGGTTGACGCACAGGTCGGCTCCTCGGCCGATGCCGGCGCCTCAGACGGCGACACGGAAGCGGCCAGACAGGCTCTGTGGTCACTGTCGATGAAGCACCAGTCGGTACTCGCGCTGCATTACCTCGAAGGATTACCGATCGAGGAGGTGGCCGTCGTATTGGGCTGCCGGGTGGGAACCGTGAAGTCCCGATTGTCGCGAGCGCGTGAGGCGCTTCGCACGAAACTACAAGAACGGAGATGATCCCGTGCCAGCCAAGAATGATTCCGTCGACAGCGCACTCGAATCGCTTCGGTCCGAATCCTGGACCGGGAAGACTCCGAATCGAGCCATTGAGGAGAGACTCATGACCGAGTTCCATGTTCAAAAATCTAGAGGCGGCATTCGCCGATACCGAACGCTGATGATCGCCCTGGCGGCCGTTCTTGTCGGTGGCGTCGGATTCGCCGCCGCGGGCGGTACCGACCTGATCACACAATGGGTGACGCTGCGCATCGTCGGTACGTCCGGCTCAGGCGACGACATGACGGTCGATCTGATGCTCACGCCCGCGGAGGACGGCACCGCCACCGGGTCCACCGTGATCCAGTCCGACGGTAAGGACGTTTCGCTCTCCGTCGAGCAAGGCGCCGACGGCCAGAAGAACATCACGGTAAGTCTCGACGCGGATAGCGCCGAAAGCGACACGACCTACGAGGTGTCGGCAAAAACCGTCACACTGACCGAACTTCAGCCGGACGCGGCTGCCAAGCTGATGGATGCGGCCGGTCGGCCCGACGCCGACGCCGTCAAGGACGGACGTCACCCCGCGGCGGCCGTGCCTGCGGATCAACTGCAGGGGCGAGACGACATGATTGATTCCGAGTGGCAGGACGGCGACGGAGCCTGGCACGGCATGAAGCTGGTCCCCAGTCAGCAGGCGGACGGCCGCATGGTGTATACCGTTCTGCGGGATGCGTCAGGTGCCCTGCCGGTGCTCGGAATCATCCACACCGATGCGGCGATTGCGCAGGTGCTCGATGCCTATGAGGACGATGGCGCGCTCGTGGTGGAAGCAACGACGGCGGACGGCGCGGATGTGGTGCTCGACGTGACGCCACTCAACACCCGCTCGCCAGGGAAGACCAATGCCGCACCGCGGACGGCCGATCGCTAACGCGGTTGCTACCCGAAAAGGAAGCGGCACGGCAAGCAAACGCTCGCCGTGCCGCTTTGGTTTATATGTCACTCTGCGGCCCGCGCGTAGGGGCCGTGCTTTGCAATCCGCCTACGGCGCGGTGCAATCGACGGTGTCACACGTCTCGCCCCGATGGGCGGTACCGCCGTCACGACCGCATTGGAACGGACGCATCATCTGACACGAGCCGTCGCTCATGCAGCAGGCGTCGCCCGATGTCGTGCCACCGCTGCAGTCGATCGTCTTGTCGCAGACACTTCCAAAGCCTTGCGACGCGCCGCCCTGAGCGGTGCAGTCGTCACGGCTAAGGTCCTGGCACACGCCGTCCACGCAGCACGCGACGGTACGCCCCTGCGTCGTGCAGTCGATCCCGTCGGAGCAGGCGGAGCCGAAGCCCTGCGGCGAACCGCCGGCGGCGGTGCAGTCCGCACGGGCCATGTCCGAGCATGCTTCGTTCAGACAGCATGCCTGCGTGACGCCGCTTGGCTGGCAGACGAAGTCCGGCGTACAGGCCGAACCGAAGCCTTGCGGATCACCGCCCGCGGCCGTGCAGTCCGCGCGGGCCATATCGCTGCACTCGTTGTTGATGCAGCACGCCTGCGTGATGCCGCTCGGCTGGCAGACGAAGTCCGGCGAGCATGCCGAGCCGAAGCCTTGCGGATCGCCGCCCGCGGCCGTGCAGTCCGCGCGGGCCATATCGCTGCACTGGTTATCGATGCAGCACGCCTGCGTGATGCCACTCGGCTGACAGACAAAGTCCGGCGTACACACCGTGCCGCGTCCCTGCGGATCACCGCCGGCGGCGGTGCAGTCCGAGCGGGTCATATCGGAGCACTCGTTGTCGATGCAGCATGCCTGAGCGCCCAAGGGCGGGGCCGTGCAATCGACCGACGCACAGGAACGACCGAACTTGCTCTTGCCGCCGGCTGCGGTGCATTCCTCTTTCGTCATTTCCGCGCACGAGTCGTCGGGCAGGCAGCAGGGCTTTGAGAAGCACTCGAAGTTCGGATCGTCACAGCGCGTATCGCGCCCGCCGGGCATGCCGCCCTGGTCACGGCAGTCCTTGGCTTTCAAATCTTGACATTCTCCCGTCGACTTGAAGCAGCACGCCTGCGTCCGCGGCTGCAAGTCGCGTCGCGCACTGTTCTTCGCCGCACGGGCGCCTACCGCCATCGCCACAACCAGTCCAACACACGCCAATGCTCGCACAAAGTTCACACGCATACCTTCACCTCCGCTTGTTTCGAATATGCCGATCCGATCGTTCGGCCCACCATCGGATTCCCGGCTGACAGGTCCCCTTGGACGTTTGTTCCTCTGGGGCACTGTACATCGCGGCAACCGATAACGTCAATGACGCTTCGTCTCGTTGGCGTAACCTCAATGAGCACGTCGCAACGCCTCGGTCACGGCGGCTTCTCGATTCCTGAATTCGGCCCCCGCGCGACGCTTATTCTCGGACGGAAGCGGAGCGCCGGCACCGAACGGTGGCGTCAATGCCGCAAGGCTTGCACGCGGCGGCGCGCGGCGTGCCCGGCGCGGCGCGTTCGGAATCCAGCACCACGGAAGGTGGATGGCCAGACCGGCGTCTCAGCGCGCAGGGGGGTCCGAGGCCGGTAGCGGCCGGCCTCCTTCCACATCTCACGACAAAAAAAGCGCCCCGGCACGCAACAATCCGTGGCAGCTCCCGCATTCCGGAAGCCAGACGGTGCCTCGCCGGCTTCAAATTAGTTTCGCTGCGGAAACTTTCTCCCCTGGAAAGGTAATTCCACCGAGTATATAATCGGCGTTTCGATTAACGATTGAGTCAGCTGAGGCACCCCGGAAGAAACCATCATGCCCGATTCAGGCGAGTTGTTGGACTCGATGGTAGAAGAAATCTTCGGCCTGTTCAAACTGGTCGCGTCGGCGCGCTCGCGGCGCGATTCCAGCACTGGCGATCTCTCCGAAACGGAGTTTCTCGCCCTGGACGTCCTTTCGCGATCCGCCCCACTGAGCATCGGCGAGGTTCAAAAGGTGGTGGGCGTGGTGCCTGCCCAGATGTCTCGCGTCGTGCGGGCCCTGGAGGTCGAGGGGGGGCGCGGCTATGTCGAATGCAAGATCAACCCGCAGGATCGCCGTCGCATCGATCTTTCCTTGACGGAGTCCGGCCGAAAAGCGTACGAAGCCTACCGCCGCTCACGACTCGGATCGTTCTATACCGTTCTCGAGGCACTCGACCCGGACGACCGGGCCGACTTCATGCGTATGCTCAAGCGGATTCGGAAGGCGTTCGAAACCGCCATCGAACTGGGTTGAGCTGCACGTCTTGCGAGGGAGACAGCCCCATGCCCCACGGCGACCGGTTCACCGTCTCTTTGGACACCGAGTTGCTCGCGGCGTTCGACCTTCATCTGGCGAGCCAGGGCTACGAGAATCGCTCTGAGGCCATACGCGATCTCATCCGCGATCGGCTCGTCGAGCCGCGTTTGCACGACGACCAGGGCTCCGTCTATGCGAGCGCCATGATTCTGTGCGACCAGGGTACGGCCCGCGCGCGGGATCGTCTCCGCGACGTGATGCGCGAGGCCGGTGACCTGGTGATCGGCACGATGTGGCATCCGGCCGATGATTCGGCGGATGTGATGTGTCTGATGCTGCACGGTTCGCCTGCCGAGGTGCAGCAGGTCGCCGATCGGATACAGGCGGTCCGGGGGCTTCGACTTGGCGGGCTTTCACTTCTCCCTGCCGATCGTGACGCGGCCGCGGCGCGACGTTAGGTCACGATACGCCCTACCCGCTCCACAGTCGGCGTAGATCGCCGCGCGGGTCAATCGGCGCCGAGACTCCGCATTGTTGACGGTCGTCGCCGCCTGCCGTGCCGTTCGTGGTGCGTTGTTCGAATCGAGCCACGACGTCGTCCGTCAGGTAACGCGAGCGTTGTGCGTAGCTGTGCCGATCCCCACGGCGGTGCTTCGTATGGTAATACCGCAGCGGGAAGTAGATATAAAGATGATCCTTCGCCCGCGTCATCGCCACGTAGAGCAGTCGTCGTTCCTCCTCCACGCCGGCCTCGTCCGTGATCGCCATGTCGGATGGGATCATTCCATCGGCCGCGTGAATGATGTGTACGACGTCCCACTCGCACCCCTTGGCTGAGTGAATGGTACTTAGGATCAGGTAGTCTTCCTCGAGGTACGGCTCTTGCGCGAGATCCGAAGTCGAGTTCGGCGGGTCGAGCGTCAGGTCGGTGATGAAGCTCGCGCGCGACCGATACCGCGTGGCAATCTGTGCCAGGTGCTCGAGATCCCGCTCGCGCACCGGTGCGTTGTCGTACAGACGTGAGCAGATCGGCGCGTAAAACGCACGAATCCGCTCGAGCTGCACGGGTAGTGGCGGCACCCGGTCCTCACCCTCTGGCGGCTCGTCGCCGGCCGCGTCGGCGATGCGGCGACCGGCACAGTCGGCCATCATGCGGCGAAACTCGCCGAACGCAGGTTGGGCCGGGGCCGGTACGCGCGGCGTGCGGGCCAGCAACCCGGCAAGCGGCGTGGTGCCGTTGGTCGATGCCGTGCCGTTGGTCGTCGCCGATCCCCGCGGCACGCCGAGTTCGCCCAAGATCCGCCGCGCCGTCCGGGCTCCGATGCCCTCGAACATCTGCAGGATGCGAAACCAGCTCAGCTCGTCGTATGGGTTTTCGAGCACGCGCAGGAAGGCCAGCGTATCCTTGATGTGCGCGGCCTCGATGAACTTCAGTCCGCCGTATTTGTGAAACGGGATGTTGCGCCGCGCCAAGGCGATCTCGAGCATGGCGCTGTGATGCCCGGTGCGAAACAGCACCGCCTGCCGCATCAAAGCGACGCCGGCCTCCAGGTGCTCGAGGATGTGTGTGACGACCAGGTCTGTCTGTTCCTCTTCGTCGCGGCACGTCGTCAGCACCGGCTTGCCGCCGCCGGTCCGCTCGGTGAACAGGTCTTTCGTGTAGCGCTCCTTGGCCCGGGCCATAACCGCGTTGGAGGCGTCGAGGATGGCCGCGGTGGATCGGTAGTTCCGCTCGAGGGTGACGACGTGCGCGTTCGGGAACATCGTCGGAAAATCCAGTATGTTGCGCACCGTGGCCGCGCGAAAAGAGTAGATGCTCTGGGCGTCATCCCCGACGACCGAGAGGTTCGTGCATTCTCGTCGCATGCCGCGCAGGATGTCGGCCTGAAGCGGGTTCGTGTCCTGGTACTCGTCGACCAGCACGTGCTCGAAGCGATTCGCCATGGTCACCCCGACGCGCGGCGCGGCACACAGCGCCCCCCAAAACAGAAGCAGATCATCGTAGTCCAACACGTGCTGGGCCTGTTTTCGTTCCACGTATGCATCGAAGATCCGGGCGATGCCGTCGCGGTCCTCCGCGCACCAGGGGAAGTACCGCGCGAGGGTGTCGTCGAGCGACCGCTGCGCGTTGACGGTGTGCGAGTAGATCTTGACGAGCGACTGCTTGCCGACGAATCGCTTCTTGCCCGAGGCGAACCCGAGCTCAGCGCGGATCAGGCCCATCATGTCGCCGGCGTCGGCCTCATCCATGACGGTAAAATCCGGCGGCAGGCGAAGGGCGTCGCCATAGATGCGCAGCAGGCGGTTGGCCGTCGCGTGAAACGTCCCGCCCCAGACTCCGCCGCCGGACAACGCCGGCACGAGCCGTTTGACCCTGCCGATCATCTCGGCCGCGCTACGCCGCGTGAACGTCAAGAGCAGGATTCGATCGGGCGCAACACCGCCCGCGATCAGATGGGCGACCCGCGATACGAGCGTGCGTGTCTTGCCGGTCCCTGCGCCTGCGACGATCAGCAGCGGACCCTTACCATGGGTCGCCGCCTCGCGCTGTGTGGCCGTCAATCCCTCGAGCCAAGGTTCGGACATCTCGTGCGTCGCCCCGCCTGTGTGGAAGCTCCATGTTCGGGAGACGCGTCGCGGACCACTCGCGCATACCCGAGTCGCAACTGCCAGCGTACCGCAATCGTAGCGGGCGGAAAAGGTCGCGTTACCGCGCGGGAGTGAGGACGTACTGGAGTTCGGCCGGCTCCTCTCTGGAGTGATCGTCGGCGAAGTCGAAACGGCACAGCGGGTCCAGCAATTCACAGAACAGATCGACCCAGTCGCGCTTGATGGCCGACCGCGTATCCGGCGTGAGGGCGTTGGCCATGCGGACGAGCATCGGCGCGATGGGCCGCAGGCCGACGTCCCAGATGCGTGCGTGGGCCGACGTGACGAACGGCGTGCACCGCTCGACCTCCAGCCCGGCTGCGGCGAACCGCGCTTCCCAGGTTCTGCGGTCGGTGAGGGACGACCAGCAATCGAGCCGACCGCGACCGATGATGTCGAGGGCGCGATCCGAAAGCAGGCTCGGTAGCGACGCCAACGTGTATTCCCGCATGCTGTCGAGCTTGACGTGCAGGATCACGCGCCCGCCAGGACGGACGATGCGCCGCAGCTCGCGAAGAAACGCGTCGACGTTCTCAACCCAATAGGCCGCGTTGCAGTAGACGGTCCGAAACGATTCGGCTGCCGGCGGCAAGGGCAGATTGGCGTCGTGCTCGATGAGCTCCTCGTAGAGCCCGAGTTTTCCGGCCTTCGAGAGCAGCGCGGCCTTGCCGTCGACGCCACAATTCACCACATCGCGCGGCGGCGAGACCAAGCCGGGCAGCCATCCCTCGACATCATGGTCGAACATGTCGGCGTGGAGGTTGGTCACCTGGTCGAGGTGCCCGGCGGCTTGAAACACGTCGAAGTCAGGAGCGAAGATGCCGCCGAGGTGCAGGAAGGTGAACACGCCGTCGCCGCACAGCACGTCGATCGACGGTCGCTCGAGGGGGACATCCGCAAGCACCATGCTGCGAAGCGTCATCCAAAAGGCGTTTTCCGGCCGGAGCCAGTACGCCTGCACGAACCGACGAAGAAGGTCGCGTATCGAAACGGCGGACTGGGGCTCGCAAGTCGGCGAAGCTAGTGCGTCCGACATGAGGCCTCCGACTCCACGTATCGATTCACGTGAATCGTGTCGACGCGCGGCAACAGGAACGGCGCGTCTTTCGCCGTGAGCCAGCGCTCCTGGGTGGTAAACCCGTGGACAAAGCTAGTACTTCGACACAAGTCGGGCGTTTCGTGCGACACGCTGCCGTAGGGGTACGAGAACGGTCGCGCCCCCGGCCCGAGCCCCTCGCGGAGGATTTGCGCCACGAGGTTCAGATCGTGTTGCTGATTTTCCATGGAAAGTCGGCCATACGGCTCGTGGGCAAATCCGTGACCCCCAACGGTGTGCCCGCTCGCCTCCAGAGCGACCAACTCGTCCCACCCGACGTACCACTCGCGTGCCCACCGACGCGGAGAACCGACGTGCGTCTCGAATAGCGCCCGCAGGACTTCCTGCCGCACCGTCGCGGGCATCTGCAGGTTCAACAGGTACTTGATCCGAGCCCGTTCCGGCTTCTCGTAGTAGTACATGCGCTCCGCGTCTGCATGCCACGATGTGTCCGCCAGCATCGCGGCCGTCTCGGGCTCGCATTGCCGGACTTGGGTCCACAGCAACTCGCGAAAGCGACTGGTCCCGAGTCGCGCCAGGAGCAAGTGGATCATGTGCACGCATAGCAGGTTTTGCGCCGCGAGCACGAAGCCCGGCACGAAGAACACGCCGCGAAGACCCCGCCGCTCCAGCGCCGGGGCGACGTATCGCACGTGATCGATCAGCCCGTCGTCGAAGGTCAGAAGAAACGACCGGCCTGGCACCTCGGCGCGTCCTTCGCGCCAGGCGTAGAACGTCGGCCAGTCGATCGGCTCGAAGTGCCGGCAGAGCAAGTCGAGCTGGGCCTCGAACGATTCCACAGTCATGGCGTCGAGGGCGTCACCGCTGCCAAACGGCGCCATTTCCGCCAGAGCGTTGGGGGGCCGCACGTAGTGGTACATCACGGCCAGACAACACGGCTCCGACGGCGGCACGGCCGCACACTCAGTGTGGGTTTCCTTGGTTGGATCGCGCCAGACCATAGGCTAACTATCGGACGTAATCGCTTCTCGCTACAGTAGCCCGCACGGCCGCCCGCCACCGGCCAGCGCGCCCGGGCGCCGCCGAGCAGGTACGTGCTGGAAAGCCCGATGCCCGAGCCACGAGCGACGAATCTCGACGATCGACTGCCTGCCCTGCTGCCGGTACCACGCCAATACCGGCGGCAAGCAGGCACCTGCGATATCAGCCGGCTGAGACGCCTACCTGGAGGCCCTGCAGCGCGCTCCACGCCGTCCGGGATTGCTGCGTTGCTGACCGAGATCGTGGGGCACGCGGATGGCGGTCCCAACTCGGCCGGTGATCCGACATCGCTACACGTCGGGTGGACGGCAAGGGACCTCCCACACCGTGATGCCTATCGGCTGGTCGTGCGGCCGGGCGGCATCGAGCTGGACGGGGCGTCGCCGGCCGGGTGCTACCACGGCCTCCAAACCCTCCGGCAGTTGATCGAATCGAGCGACCGCCACGCCCTACCTTGCTCTGAAACGCTCGACTGGCCGGACTTCGACACGCGCGGTCTGCTTTTTGACGTGACGCGCGGGCGCGTGCCGACGCTCGAAACGCTCAAGCTTCTGGCCGATCGGCTTGCCTCGCTCAAGTGCAATCAGTTGCAGCTCAACATCGAGCACGCGTTCGTGTTCTCGTTCGACCCAGATATCTGTGGGCCCGACGAAGGGCTGACGCCGGACGAGGTACGCGAGCTCGACGCATATTGCCAAGACCGCTTCATCGATCTTGTTCCGGCGCTGGCCACGTTCGGCCACATGGGGCGCGTGCTGTCGATGCCCAGGTATCGGCACCTGGCTGAGGTGGAAGCAACCACCACGTGGGACCAGATGACCTGGCCGCAGCGCATGCGCGGCTTCACGCTCGATTGCGCGAGTGCCGAGGCGCACGGCCTCGTCGAGCGGATGTGGTCGGACGTGCTCGACGCCTTCAGCTCCCCGGTGGTCAACATCTGCGGGGACGAGCCGCACGACCTCGGACAGGGAAAGAACCGCGAGCGATTCGCCGGTCGGACCGGCGAGGCGTATCTCGAACAGGTTCGTCGAACGTGCGACGTCTGTACGCGTCGCGGACGGCACGTGCAGTTCTGGAGCGACGTCGTGCGAAATCACCCAGCCCTCTTTCACCTGGTGCCGCGCGATGCCACCGTGATGCACTGGGGCTACGACGATGACGCCGAGTACGACGCAACTCAGGCCCTCGTCGACGCCGGGCTGGACGTAATCGTCTGCCCCGGCACGAGCGGGTGGAAGCGCATCTTAAACGGCATGAACCTGGCCGAGCGCAACATCGCGACCTTCGCGGAGGCTGGCAAGCGGTGCGGCGCGACCGGACTGGTCAACACCGACTGGGGCGATCACGGTCACTTCAACATGCTCGGCGCTTCGTGGCACGGGATCGCGCTGGGAGCGGCCAAGGCGTGGCGCGCGGATCATCCGATCGGCACCGAATTCGATCGTGCATTCGCGGCGCGCGTGCTTGGCGTGGAGGACGCGGCCATCGTCGGCTTGCTTCGGGAAGCCGCTCGTTCGGGCGATGTCTGCGAAACCTGGCGGCAGCTCTGGATGCAGGAGGATTCGCTGGCCGATGACCCGACGATCCCCTCAGCGGAGGAAGCAAACGAACTTCACGACGGCGCGGTCGCCGCGGCGGATGCGCTCCGCGCCGTGCCCAGGGAGAACGTATCCAACGTCACGGACCTCGACGAACTCGAGGCAGCGTGCACGTTTCTGCAGCTTTGGACGATGAAGGCGAAGTCACTACGATGCGCTGATCGATCGCACGCGACCCCCGGCCATTCGGACTTGTTGAAGTCGGCGATGAACGAGTATCGTCGCCTGTGGGTTCTTCGCAGCAAGCCGGCAGGATTGCGCGATATCGAAGGCGCCCTGCGCGATCTTGCGCTGCATAATGACGCCGCTCGCGAGGACGCCGAGAAGCCGTAACATACCTGCCATGGGTTTGCTCGATTACGTCGTGCTCGGTGTGTACTTCGTCGCGGTGCTCGGTGTGGGCCTGTGGTTCGGCCGCAGCGAGCGCAACACCGAGGACTACTTTCTCGGCGGGCGCAGCCAGCACTGGCTGATCGTCGGCCTGTCGATCCTCGCCACCGAGGTCAGTGCGCTGACCTTCGTGGCGGTGCCGGCCGACTCCTTCGCCGGCGATTGGAACTACCTCCAGCTCTACGCCGGGTCGTTTCTCGGCCGGATCCTCATTCTCTACCTGCTGCTGCCCGCGTTCTACGCCCACCGCGTCACGACCGTCTACGAATACCTGGGCCACCGATTCGGCCCGGGCACGCGCACGACGGCCTCACTCATCTTCTTCGCCTCGCGCATCGTGGGCAGCGGGATTCGCCTGCTCGCGGCGTCAATCGCGATCGCCGTCGTCTTTCACTGGCCGCTGACGTGGGTGATCGTCGGCTCGGCGGCGGTGGCCGTTGCCTACACGACCTTCGGCGGCATCAAGGCGATCATCTGGACGGACGCGCTGCAGGCCCTCGTGTTCCTCGCCGGCGGGCTGACGGCCGCGGTCTGGCTATTGTCGCACGGAAGCGGCGGCTGGCTCGATCAGCTCGGCGCGGCGAAAGACGCCGGCAAGCTGCATGTTTTCACCTTCACCGGCGGGCTCAACAGCGATCGGCTTTTCTGGGTGCTGCTGATCAGCACGACGTTCACCAACATGGCCGCCCTCGGCACCGACCAGGATTTGACGCAGCGCATGCTCACGTGCCCGGACGTGAAAAAGGGGCAGCGATCGCTGCTGTTCAACGCCTTCGCTGGTTTCCCTGTCGTCTGCCTGTTTTTGCTGATCGGTACGCTGCTGGCCGCGTACTACGCTCGCCCGGGCGCCGCGCCGCTCCCGGAGGCGGTGACGGCGAACCCGCGCGGCATCTTCCCGCATTTCATCGCGACGGCGATCCCGGCAGGCTACGGACTGCGCGGCCTGCTCGCGGCCGGCATCTTCGCGGCCGCCATGTCCAGCCTCGACTCGGCGCTCGGCGCCATGTCGTCAACGGCCGTCACCGACTTCTACAAACCGTGGCTGATGCGAGGACGGCGAAGAGCGTTTGCGACGCAGGACGCCGCCCAACAGGAAGCGCACCTGCTTCAGGCCGCCCGATTGTTTTCCGTCGGTTTCGGTGTGCTGCTGGTGGTCGTGGCACTCGCCTTCGCCGGCGCCGAAGGGTTGCTCTGGGTCGCGCTGAAGTGGGCGGGCCTGCTGTTCGGCGCGATGCTCGGCGTGTTTCTCCTCGGCGTGCTGACCAAAGACCGTGGCCGGGATGGGGTCAACATCTGCGGGATGCTTTCGTCGGTCGCGATCCTCGTCGCGATCAAGCTCTATCAACAGTCGCCCGGCCACACGCTGATCGCCTGGCCGTGGTGGATCGTCATCGGAACCGCGTGGACCTTCGCCATCGGCCTTACCGCGCGGAGCCCGG
>Ga0055449_10000131_pt1 | contig 20410 bp, 16 predicted proteins | sample China_Galinas_PW_2_FD_57739 | JGI IMG/M metagenome (GOLD analysis project Ga0055449, IMG submission 57739) | Wetland microbial communities from San Francisco Bay, California, USA, that impact long-term carbon sequestration - China_Galinas_PWB_D1 | ecosystem: Environmental > Aquatic > Marine >... | reverse complement strand
CGGTCCCGCGGAACCGCTCGATGAGCGACGCAGCGTCTTCCGCCGATGGCGCGCACGCGTCGACGGCCGCGCCGCGGGCGCCCCGCACGAGCGCCTTGAGCCCGTTCCACTCCGCCGGGTTGTGGCTCGCGGTGACCACCATCCCCGCGTGGGCGTCGAGCGCATCGACCATGACACCGATCGTCGGCGTTGTCGCAACGCCGATGTCGGTGACCGCGCAGCCGGCCCGCAGCAATCCCTTGATCGCGGCGGCGTGAATCGCCTCACCGCCCGCTCGCCCGTCGCGCCCGATGACGACGTGGGGCACCAATCCGCTTCGTACGCGGACCCACGCCCCGAACGCCGCGGCATAGCGAGTCGCCACCTCGGGCGTCAGGCTCTCGCCGACGATCCCGCGCATCCCGCTCACACCCAGCATCAACGGCGTGTTGCCCACCGGACACCTCCCGTGGCAAGCCTAGACGGGGTCCGTGGTTCGACGATCGGTATTGAGAGTTGAATCGCCGCCCGTGTTCGGGGTGGTCAGATCCCCATCATCTCCCGGCTTCTCTCTTGCCTAGTGCCCGTTTTTTCTCACGCCGCCTCCTCCGTCTGGGGTAGCGGTTCGAGGTCCGACCCCAGCATACCGACGGCGTACGACATCAGGTCGCGCCAGCTCACCACGCCCACACACCGTCGCCGCCCGTCCACCACGGGCAGGCAGCTGATGTGTTCCCTGAGCATGATCTGCATGGCCTCTCGCGGCGACACGTCCTCCGCGGTGCACACCAGCTTGCGTGTCATGATCTGGTGCGCCCGGCGCCGAAGGCAGTTGAGGTCCTGATTCCGCTCGTCGAGGCGGCCCATGAACGGGCTGATGTTCTTGAGCAGATCGCGGTCCGAGATCACACCGACGATCTGCCCGTTCTCCGTCACCATCACGTGGTGAAACCGGTGCTCCTCGAAGATCAACTTGATCTCCGCGAGCGTGTCGTCCATGGACACCTTGACGACATCCCGGCTCATGAGCTGTGAGACCATCATGCCGTGTCTCCTCGTCCGTTCGGTGGATCGGCCCGACGGAGCCCCGACTTTCGTCCGATACACTTGATTGATGCCCGAAGACGCCCGCCCGAACGCCCTCCACGCCCCGTGGCGCCTCCCCTATCTGGAGGAACTCGACGCGCGTGAGCGTGCCGCCGGTGCCGACGAGCCAGCGACCGGGTCGTTTCTACGCGACTACTGGCTCGCTCCGCAGCATGATGAGGCGAACCACGTCGTCGTCCGCACCGCCCACGGGCTGATCCTGCTCAACCGCTTTCCCTACGCCAACGGGCACCTGCTCGTCTGCCTCGGCGAGGGGCGTCCGCGACTTCTGGACCACGACCCGGACGACCGCGGGCGGTTCTGGCGGCTGGTGGACGCCGCCACGGACCTGCTTGAGCGGACACTGAACCCGCAGGGCGTGAACACGGGGATCAACCAGGGGCGGGCGGCCGGCGCCGGCGTCCCGCACCACCTCCACGCCCACCTCGTGCCCCGCTGGGGCGGCGACGTCAACTTCCTCTCGGCGGTCGGGCAGGTCCGCGTCATCCCCGCCTCGCTCGACGAGATGGCGAAGCGGTACCGGGTGACCTGGGAAACGATCCGAGAAGACTGGGCGGAGCCGCTCGCACGCTAGCCCGCCGACGCGGCACGCATCAACGTCTCGAACGTCCCGAGCACCTCAGGGGAGTCGGGGTCGTCCTCGGGGTTGGGGGTGCGCAGCGTATACGTACCGTCGGGGTGCAGGTCCCACGCGCAGCGGTGGTCGTCGAGGTGCGCGCGCACGATCTGCCACAGGCGGCGCCGCGCCTCGGCGTCCTCGACGGGCAGAGCGGCCTCCACACGGTTGTTCAGGTTCCGGTGCATCCAGTCGCCGGACCCGATCATCCACACCCCCTCGACCGGGTCCGCGCTGCCGTCGGCGAAGTGGAAGATGCGCGAGTGCTCGAGGAACCGCCCGACGACCGAGATCACGCGGATGTTCTCGCTCAGCCCGGGAACCCCGGGGCGCAGGCAGCAGAACCCGCGCACGATCAGCGTGACCTCCACCCCCGCACGCGACGCCTCGTAGAGATGCTCGGTGACCTTGCGGTCCTCCAGGCTGTTGGTCTTGGCGATGATGCGTGCGGGTTTGCCGGCGGCGGCGTTGTCCATTTCGCGTGCGATCAGCTCCGCGAACCGAGAGCGCATCGACCGGGGCGCGACGATCAACCGCTGGTATCGCGGCTCATGCGAGTGCCCGGTCAACTCGTTGAACAGGTGGACCACGTCGGCGGTGATCGCGGGGTCGGCGGTGAGCACGCCGACATCGGTGTAGAGCTGGGCCGTGCTGGGGTGGTAGTTTCCGGTTCCGATGTGGGCGTACGTGCGGATCTCGCTGCCCTCGCGTCGGACAACGAGCGAGCACTTGCAGTGTGTCTTGAGCCCGATCACGCCGTACGCCACGTGCACACCGTGCTCCTCGAGCAGCCGCGCGAAGCGCACGTTGCGGTGCTCGTCGAAGCGTGCGCGCAGCTCGACGAGGCATGCGACGGCCTTGCCCGCGTCGGCCGCACGGATCATCGACGCGACGAACGGTGAGTCGCGGCTCGTCCGGTAGATCGTCTGCTTGATCGCCAATACGTCGGGGTCGCGTGCGGCGGCCGCGATGAACCGCTCCACGCTCGCGTTGAAGCTCTCGTACGGGTGGTGCACCAGCACGTCACGTTCGCGGATGATGGAGAAGATGTCGCGCTCCTCGTCTCCCAGCGGCGGCGGCACCACCGGCGCCCACGGCTCGTCCTTCAACTCGGGCAGCGGCAGGTCCGCGATCTCGTACAGGTCCGCGTACTCAGCAAGGCCACCGCGCCGGTACACGTCCTCCGCGCCGAGCTTCAGCTCCTCGCACACCAGATCGATGACCGGGCCCGACGCGTCCGGCGGCGCCTCCAGGCGCACAGCGTCGGCGAAGCGACGCATGTGCAGCTCGGCCTGCACGTGCTCGAGCAGGTCCTCGACCTCCTCGTCGTCCTGCTCGACCGCCGCGTTCCGCGTCACACGGAACGGCGCCACGTCCATGACCTCCATCCCCGGGAACAGACCCGCCAGGTTCGCCGTGATCACCTCGTCGAGCGGCACGAACCGCCACGGCGGGCCCGGTTCGGAGCCGTCGTCCAGCGGCACCAGGCGCGGCAGCACGTCCGGGATCTTCACGCGTACGAAGTGCCGCTCCGCCGAACCCGGAGCGCTCACCAGGACACCGAGATTCTCCGACAGGTTCGAGAGGAACGGGAAGCGGTGCCCCGGATCAACGCCGAGCGGGGTGAGCACCGGAAACGCGTTGGCCGCGTGCCACTCGTCGAGCGCGCGCCGCTGCTTCTTCTTCAGCTCGGCGTAGCTCGCGATCTCGACGCCGTGCGACGCCAGCGCGGGGCGGATGTCGCCCTCCCAGCACCGTGCCTGCTCGTCCTGGAGCTCGATGGCGATACGCCTGATTTCGGCGAGCGTGGCGGGGACACTCATGCCGTCGGGCCCACGCGCGGGCAGACCCTCCCGTGCGAGCCGGCGAAGCAGCCCGACGCGCTTCATGAAGAACTCGTCGAGGTTGCTCGCGAAAATCGCGAGAAACTTGACGCGCTCGAGCAGGGGCGTCCGCGAATCGGTCGCCTGCGCCAGCACACGCCGGTTGAACTCCAGCCACGACAGATCGCGGTTGAAGAACCTGCTCATGCTCGCCACGTCGCCCGGCACCCCGGCGCCTCCGTCACACGAACCCACGCCACGCGGGCGTACGGCGCGAGCGGCTTGTCCAGCGCCCCGCCCAGCGAGCGCCCCAGATACTCGGCCACACGCTCCGCGGTCGGGTTCGTCCCGCGAAAAGCCTCGCAGGCGTTCAGATCGGCGCTATCCAGCGGCGCGATGAGTTCGAGCAGCTTCTGCTCGACCGTGTGAAAATCGCACAGGAGCCCGTCCGAGTCGAGCTCCTCGCCCCGGATCCCCGCCACCACACGCCAGTTGTGCCCGTGGACCGTCTCACGCACCCCGCCCACCGTCAGCGCGTGGGCGGCACAAAACTCGGCTTCGACCCGGATCTCGTACATCGCCCCTCATGCTAGCTGCACGCCCACCCCCCCCGAAGCCTGCTCACCCACCCCTACAGTCCACACCCGAAAGGAGATCCCATGTTCGAGTCGGTGCGTGTCGGCGGGCGCAGCAGCCCGAAGGTCCTCGTCGTCGGGCTGTTCCAGGACGCGCCGCCGGACAAGACGACCGCGGCCCGCGACCCCTCCATCGCCGCGGGCGCCAAACGCAAAGAGGCGACCGGCAAGCTCGGCTCGGTCGCCGAGGTCTTCCCCGCCAAGGGACTCGAACGGGTCCTTCTCGTCGGGCTGGGCCCGAAGGACGGGTTCGGCGGTGAGGCATTGCGCTCCGCCGCCGCCGTCGCCGCACGACGCCTCGCCGCGATCAAGACGACCAGCGCCGAGATCGACCTCGCTGGGCCGGTCAAGGCGGGCAAGCTCGATCAGGTTGTCGCCGGGCAGGCGTTCGGCGAAGGGGTTGGGCTCATCGCCTGGACGTGCGACACCTTCCGCGGCTCGGCGACACCCGACCCGGAACGCACGAAGCTGACCCTGACCGCCAAGGGGACACAGTTCGCCGCCGGGCTGAAGCGCGGGGTCGCCCTGGCCGAGTCGGCCAACGTCGCGCGCACGCTCAGCCAGACCCCGCCCAACGTCGCCACGCCCGATTTCATGGCCGGCGAGGCCCGCAAGATGGCGCGCAAGGTCGGGCTGACCTGCCGCGTCATCCGCGGGTCGCAACTCGAGGCCGAGGGGCTCCAGGGACTCATCAACGTCGGCAAGGCGTCGGAAAACCGCCCGTGCCTCGTGCGGCTGGAGTACAAGCCGAAGGGCCGGGGTCGCGCCGGCAGGCCCGTCGTCCTGCTCGGCAAGACCATGACCTACGACTCGGGCGGGCTGAGCCTCAAGATCAACAACTCCATGAAGGGCATGAAGCGCGACAAGGACGGCGGGTGCGCCGTCTTCGGCGCCATGCACGCCGTCGCCACCGTCGTCAAGCCCGACCGCCCCGTTGTCGGTCTGCTCGTCTGCGCCGAGAACTCGATCAGCGACGACGCCTACCGCCCCGACGACGTGCTCACCTTCCGCAACGGTGTGACGGTCGAGGTCACCAACACCGACGCCGAGGGGCGCCTCGTCCTCGCCGACGGGCTCTGCTGGGCCGGCGACGCCGAGGACCCGGCCTGCGTGATCGACCTCGCCACACTGACCGGCGGCGTGGTCGTCGCGCTCGGCTCGACCTACGCCGGGCTCTGGTGCGACGACGACAAGCTCCGCTTGCACCTTGACGCCGCGTCCGCCGCCTCAGGCGAGCGCCTCTGGCGCCTGCCACTGCACGCCGAGTACCGCGACATGATGAAGAGCCCCGTCGCCGACATCGTCAACTCGGCGCCTGTCCGAGCCGCCCACCCCATCCAGGGCGCCGCCTTCCTCAGCTACTTCGCGCCCGAGGGCGTGCCGTGGGCGCACATCGACATCGCCGGCGTGCACGCGCTCGACAAGGACGCCGGCCCGTTCATCGCCGGCCCGACCGGCTTCGGCGTACGCCTGCTCGCCGAACTGCTCGAACGCATGTAACGCCATGCCCGGATTGACACACTGTTTCATCACCGGCGCGCTTAAGAGCGGCACCACCTGGATCGGCTGGCTCCTCGGCTCGCACCCGCAGATCCGCATCCGCGGAGAGGGCGGTCTCGTTGGGCCGGAAGGCGGCATCCCCGCCTGTCTCAACGACCTCATGCTCGGGGGGTGGCTTTCGCGCCCCGGCCCGCAACGCCTGCTGGCCGGGCAAGACGCCGAACGCATCCGTGCACGTCTCGCCCGCGCCATGATCGATGAGATGCTGCGCATGACGTGCGACCCCGACGAACGGACCCGCGTCGTCGGCGACCGCGCACCCCAGCAGTACTGTCTCGCCCCCGAGACATTGCACCGTGTTGACCCTGACGCGCGGTTCATCGACGTCGTCCGCGACGGGCGCGACGTGGTCGTCTCCAACACCTTCCAGAACCTGCGCCTGCGGAAGTGGAAGTACCTCTACGAGTCCGACGAAATCGCCGAGCGGACCCGCCGCTACCACATCGACGGCGAAGGTGATCCTGTCCCCCTGCTCGGTCCGGGTTGTATCACGCACTTCGCGACACGCTGGAGGCTGTGTGTTGAGGGCGGACAGCGCGCGGCCGCTCTCTTCGGCAACTACTACCGGCAGGTCCGCTACGAGCGCCTCCTCGACGATACGCCCGGCGTGACGCACGATTTGCTCGCCTGGCTCGGCGTGAACGACACACCCGACGCCATTGCACACTGTGTCGAGGCCGCCAGCTTCGAGGCCCGTTCCGGCGGGCGCGAGCCCGGCGAGGACGACGCCGATTCGTTCGTCCGCAAGGGCGTGGCCGGCGAGTGGCGCAGCTACTTCACCGACGACGACCGCGAGCGGTTCGATCGGATCGCCGGGGCGACGTTGAGCGGGCTCGGGTACGCCGAGTCCTGATCAGGGCGAGTCTCCCGCGATACGATCCCGGCGATCGGAGGGCTCGATGCCGCTGTTCGGAACCAAACCCCGCGAGACCGAGCCGTCCCCCTTCGGGCGGCGCTCGCGCCCCCGAACCCTGTTCTTTGTCACCGGCGGGCACAAGTGCGGCACGAGCTGGGTGAGCTGGATGCTCGATGCCCACCCGGAGGTTGTCTGCCGCGCGGCCGCCCGCTTCGTCGGGTGGGAGCACTCGGTCGATTCGTGGTTCGCCGAGGAGCACTTCCGAGAGTGGAGTGCGTTCCACACCATCGCCAACACGTGGCTGAAGGATGTCGATGCCGACGAGGCGCTGGTCGCAGTCAAACGCGCGGCAGTCGAGGCGGTCATGATGCTCCGCACGCCCGAGGACGCGGTGGCGGTGGGCGACAAGACGCCGATGTTCTACCTACGTGACGCCGAGGGGCTGCGCCGGATGTTCCCCGACGCACGGATGATCTCGGTGATCCGCGACGGGCGTGACGCCTGCGTCTCGCACGCCTTCCACATGCTTCGCAAGGAAGAGCCGCACAACTGGTCCAACCCGGGGGCGTACGCCGCCGCCCGGGCGCACCATTTCGAGGGCACCGGCGCGCCTGTACCGCTGTTTGACGGGAAGGTGCTGCGGGTCGCGGCCCGGAACTGGCTCGAGACCGCCGAGGGGCACGCACGCGCCGCCGCCGCCTTCGGCGATGACTTCCTCACCCTGCGGTACGAGGACCTGCTCGATGACCCGTACCGCATCCGCGAGGCGTTCGAGCTGCTCGGCGTCAGCACGTCGTCGCGCATACTCGAAGCCTGCGTCGAGCCCAACCGCTTCGAGAACAAGTCCGGCGGGCGCGACCCCGGACAGGCCGACCCCGGCGCCTTCGTCCGCAAGGGCGTCGCCGGTGACTGGCGCAACCACTTCCGCGACCAGGACAAGGAGCTGTTCAAGTCCATCGCCGGGGACGCGCTGATGGACCTCGGATATGTCGAATCCACGGACTGGTAACGCCCGCGCCGTGGCCCGCAGGGTCCGCGCGATGCTGCGCCGCCCGATCGGGCGGACCCTCATCCGAAGCCAGGGGATGATCATGCACGACGGCAAGGCCACACACGAGTCGATCCAGAAACACGCCGCGATCATCCGACCGGTGTACGAACTCAAGCCGGAGGACTACCGCGACGTGGCACTCGCCGTGCTCGAGCACGCCGAACACGGATCGCCGAAGGTCGTGCTGTTCGGCTACACCAATCTCTCGCTCATGCTCGTCAACACGTTCGTAAACGACGGCGTGATCGCCGCCATCGCCGACGACGACCCCGCGAAGGCCGGCTGGCGCTACCGCGGCGTCCCGGTCGAGCCGCTCGACCAGGCACTCGGACGCTCACCCACCGCCGTCGCCATCACCGACGAGACGCGCAACGTCGACCTCCCGATGCTGCTCGCCCGCGACCCACGCAGCACCGACGCCCAGATCATCCAGCACCCCAACCCCAACCGCGCGCAGCAGTACCGCTACGACCCGCTGCGTCACGACGGCTTCTACCGCGAGGTGCTCGCCCGCAAGGACCTGCCCCCCTCGATGCTCCGCGAGCAGAAGCTCGTCTTCCTTCTCGAACACCTGAGGCAAACCCTCGACGTTGAGGGCGACGTGATGGAGCTCGGCGTCTTCCGCGGCGGCAGCGCCTGGTTCATCGGACGCATGCTCGAAAAATACGCCCCCTCCAAGAAGTTCTACTGCTACGACCTCTTCGAGCACATGCCCGTCGGCGAGCCCGAGGCCATCATGTGCTACGACGAGATCAAGTCGCTCATGGGCTTCTCGCCCAACAACTCGGTCATCCAGGGCGACTTCTCCGACTACCTCGACGAGGTCCGCACCCGCCGGCACAGCTTCATCCACTTCGACCTCGGCTTCAACCAGGGGTGGATCGACGCGTGCTGGTCGAGCCTCGTCGTCGGGGGCACGCTCCTGTTCGACAACTTCGGGCTCATGGCCGCTCGCAACCCGATCAAGTTCGGACTCTGGTGCGCCGAGCGCGGCATCCGCGTCTCGTACGCGCCCCACAAGGAGCAGGCATGGGCGATCAAACGGGGCTGACCATGGACCGACAGTTTGTCCTCGACATGCTCCCGAAACACGCCGCCTGCGCCGAGATCGGCGTCTGGGAGGGCGACTTTTCCGCGGCTATCCTCGAGAGCACCACGCCGCGCGAACTCCACCTCATCGACCCGTGGGCGTTCCAGCCCTCACGCCCCGAGACGTGGTTCGGGGGCAAGAAGGCGCAGGCCCAGGACGACATGGACGCCCGGCACGAGAGCGTCGTCCAACGCTTCAGCACACGCCCGGAGGTCACCGTCCACCGTGCCCCCTCGCTCGACGCCGTCGCCGGGTTCGACGACGGGTACTTCGACTGGGTTTACGTGGACGGCGATCACTCGTTCGAGGGTTGCAAAGCCGACCTCGACGCCTACTTGCCCAAAGTGAAGGTGGGGGGGTACCTGCTCGGCGACGACTACCACCTCCGCGGCGTGCGTCGCGCCGTCGTCGAGTTCGTTGCCGAGCACCCCGACGACGTTGAGCAGGCGAACCTGGCCGACAAGCCACAGCGCTTCAGCCCCAACGGGCAGCTGCGCGACTTCGTCCTCATCCGCCGGAAGTAGCATGGGTGCCATGCCCGCCCCTTGGCGGCTCTGTTCTCACGCGACCGACATGAACCTCCCCGACCCCAACCCGCTGCACGACCCCGCCGCCGGGCACGCCGACGTGGACCTCGGTGACGAGCACCCCGCACCGGCGCCGCTTGCCCCTGCCCCCGGCGAGCCGATGCCGCGGCTGTTTTTCATCACCGGCGCACAGAAGAGCGGCACCACCTGGGCCACACGCATGCTCACGCGCCACCCGCAGGTCCACTGCTTCGGGGAGAGCGTGCTCTTCGGGCTCGGCTCCAGCCCCGGCACGCCCGGCGCGTGGATCGACCGTCGCGCCATCGAGACGTGGATGAGCCGCCCCTTCTCGGCACGGATGAACGAGCACGGGATCGGCGCGATCGAGCGCGCCGCCAGGCGCGGCGTCGTCGAGGCCCTCCTCCGCCTCTACCACCGACCAGGCGTGCGCGCCCTCGGCGAACGCACGCCACACTTCACCCTCCTCGGCGTCGAGCACCTGCACGAGTTGTTCCCCGAGGCGGTCGTCGTCGAGGTGCTCCGCGACGGACGAGACGCGACGGTGTCATACGTCTACCACCTGCTCCGCCACGGGCTTGGGTGCCTGCTCTGGGATGACCCGGACGATGCACGCCGCGCCGAGGCGTGGCACATCCGCGCGGAGGGAGTCGAGGTCCCGCTGCTGACCGAGCGTGCGGTCCGCGACGGCGCGACGCGCTGGCGCCTCGCGATCGAGGCGGGGCGACGCGCGCGCACCCTCTTCGGCGATGCGCTCGTCACCCTCCGCTACGAGCAACTGCTCGACGATCCCGCCCGGATCCGCGTCGTGTTCGACGCGCTGGGGGTCGAACACGACGCGGTCCTGCTCGCCCGCTGCGTCGAGTCCGAGTCGTTCAAGGCACGCTCCGGACGCGACCCGGGCGAGCCCGACCCCGCCAGCTTCTGGCGTGCCGGCGTCGCCGGCGGGTGGCGAGAGCACTTCTCCGAAGCCGACCTCGCCCTCTACCGCTCGATCGCCGGGCCCCAGCTCGACTCCCTCGGATACGCCTGACACCCCGCCCGTCGGGCCCGGCTTCCAGCCGGGAGGGAATCGATCGCGCCCATCCCCGAACGCACCCGAAGCGCCCTCCCCGCCGGCGATCGCACTACGATCGACCCGATGACCACGGTCGCGGTCTACAGCTCGCAGCCCGAGCCGATGTCGGCGTACCTCAATCCGGTGCGGATGCTCCGTGACCTCTGGTCCCACCGTGACCTGATCGTCCAGTTCACCCGCCGCGACATCGCCGCCCACCACAAGGGCTCGACCCTCGGGCGGTCGTGGAGCGTGATCAACCCGCTCCTGGTGCTGACGGCCTACGGGTTTCTGTTCGGGGTGGTCATGCCCTCGAAGTGGCAGTCCAGTGGGCCCGAGAGCAACTTCGCCGAGGCCGTGCTCTACATCTTCTGCGGGTTCACCACCTACCAGATGTTCAGCGAGCCGGTGGTCCGCTCGTGCGGGTTGATCGTCGGGAAGCGTCAGCTTGTCCAGCGCGTCGTCTTCCCGATCCAGATCCTGCCGGTCACTACGATGCTCAGCGGGTGGTTCTTCTCGCTGATGGGGCTCATGCTCGTCGCCGTCATCGGGGGCATCGCCACCGGTCGTGTGCACGTCACGGTGGTGGCACTGCCCCTCCTGCTCGTCGCGCTCTGCCTGCTCGCGATGACCTTCGCGTGGACCTTCGCGGCGTTGGGGGTGTTCCTCCGCGATCTGCCTCAGATCATGCAGGTCGTCGTCGGGCGGTTCCTGATGTTCACCACGCCCGTCTTCTACCCGCTCCACGCCGTCCCCGACCGGTTCCGCGTGATCATCGACATCAACCCGATGGCGTGGATCGTCCAGGGCATGCGCGGGATCCTCATCCGCGGGGAGTGGCCGAACTGGACGGCGCTCGGCATCACCATCGCCGCCGGCGCCGTCGGGTCGTGCCTCTCGTACGCGATCTTCATGAAGGCACGACGGGGGTTCGCGGATGTCCTCTAGCGCTGTGCGCACAGACCGGGCGATCGCCCCCGAGTCCGAGCGGCTCGTCGAGGTCGGCGCCGGACCGGACGGGATGGCCGATTTCGGGCCGGTCCGCGACGACGACAGCTCACTCCCCGCCGTCGAGGTCCGCGATGCCTCCAAGTGCTACCACGTCTACCGCAAGCCTGTGGATCGCCTCAAGCAGGCGATGTTCCGCCACAAGAAGAAGTTCTACCGCGAGTTCTGGGCGCTGACCGGCGTGAGCTTCGACCTCGCCCGCGGCGGGTCGCTCGGCGTCGTCGGACGCAACGGCGCCGGCAAGAGCACCCTGCTCCAGATCATCGCCGGCACCCTCGCGCCCACCGCCGGAGAAGTCCGCGTCCGCGGACGCGTCGGCGCCCTGCTCGAACTCGGCACCGGCTTCAACCCCGAGTTCACCGGGCGCGAGAACGCCTTCCTCAACGCCTCGATCAACGGCGTGCCCGCCAAACAACTCCGCGAACGCTTCGACCAGATCGAGCGCTTCGCCGAGATCGGCGAGTTCATCGACCGACCCATCAAGACCTACAGCACGGGGATGCGCGCACGCCTCGCCTTCGCCGTCACTACCGCGCTCGAACCCGAGATCCTCATCCTCGACGAGATCCTCGCGGTCGGTGACATCGGCTTCCAGCAGAAGTGCGCCACCCGTCTCAAGACACTCCGCGACAGCGGGCTCACCCTCCTGTTCGTCAGCCACAGCCCGGGCACGGTCAGCACCGTCTGCGAGCAGGCGATCTACCTCCGTGACGGGCGACTGGTCATGTTCGGACCGGCCTCCACCGTCACCGATACCTACCAGAAGCACGTCCGCGAGGGGCTCAACGAGCAGATGAGCCCCGACTCCGGGCTCGACGAGGCGGTCGTCGAGCCCAAGGTCCACGTCCCCGGCACGATCCGCTACGGGACCGGACATGTGCAGCTCGAGGCGGTCGAGATCGCCGACACCGCCGGCGAGCCCGCAACCTCCTTCACCGCCCGCGACGAGGCGCTGGTGACCATGCGCCTCCGCGCCCACCGCCCCGCCGATCGGGTCAGCGTCTCGCTGGTGGTTCGCGACTCGCGCGGGGTGCACGTGCTCGGGCTGACGACCTTCGACGAAGGGGTCGAGTTACCGGACCTTCAGCCCGGCGAAGCGGTCACGCTACGCTTCCGCTTCGCGCTCAACGTCGGGCCGGGCAAGTTCGGGTTGTGCATCGCGATCAGCCGCATCGGCGACGCCGACCGCAGCAACGTGGTCCTGCTCGACCAGGTCAACGGGTGTGCGCCGTTCTCGGTGGGGCAGAACGCACAGCGCCCCATCTGGCACAAGGCGTGGGAGCCTACGGAGATCGAGTGGAGCCGGGATGCCTGACGAGTCGCTGATCGAGAGCAAGGGGCTGGTCAACGCCGACGGCGAACGCGTCACCGACGGCGCCGCCGCCGCCAACTACCGCTACTGGCAGCAGAACGGCGCCGACTGGCCCGAGGAGTACGACCGGCGCAAGCGCGAGCAGATCCGCTACCACATCCAGGAGTGGATGATCGCCGACTACGTCCGCCGCCTCGCCGAGGGAAAGCCCGGCGCGCCGCTCACCGTCTTCGAGTACGGGTGCGGCGTGGGGCGCCACCTTGCCAACCTCGTCAAGCTGCCCAACGTCAAGGCCTTCGGCTTCGACCAGAGCGCCGAGATGATCAAGGGGTGCCTGCGCTGGACCGGGCAGGACTGGCTCGACGAGCACGTCACCGTCGGCGAGCCCACCGGCACGCTCCCCTTCGAGGACGGGACGTTCGACCTCGTGTTCACGTCCGAGGTGCTCGTGCATGTCCGTCCCGAGGACCTGCCCGGGCGGCTGGGCGAACTGGTCCGCATCGCGTCGGGGCACGTGCTGAACATCGAGCCCGCCCCGCACTACGAGATCGTCCCCCACGCGCACTTCGGGTGCTGGAACCACGACATCGTCAGCGCGTACGACGCGCTGGGGCTGCGCTGCGAGCTGCTCCCCGCCGGGTTCTTCAGCCAGACGCCGTACCGCGTGGACCTCGACGGCGAGGCGCCCGAGCCGGCGTGGTGCCCGGTCTCGCTGGCGCTGATGCGCCGCATGGAGGAGGACATCAACGCCGGGCGCGAAGAGCACATCCGCAAGGGCAGGCGCCAGGGCGAGGACGCCGCGATGAAGCGCGCCGACCAGCGCATCGCGGAGATCCAGACCAGGCTGCACAACGAGCGGAACGCCGCGGCCGCGGTCCGCAACGAGCGCGACCAGCTCCACCGCGAGTTGACCGACGGAAAGCTCGAACTTGAACTGCTCAAGCGAAAGCGGCAGGATTTGGAGGACGACCGCAGGCGCTCGGGCGAGCGTATCGAACGCCTCACCGCGGCGGTCGCCGACAAGGAGACACGGATCGCCGAGCTCTGTGCGGACACGTCGGCGCTCGACGCGGTCCGCGCCGAGGCCGATGGGCTGCGCGCCGAGATCGCGGCGCTCCGCGCCGAGGTCGAGACCGAACGTGCTGGTGCGGCCGAACGGATCGCACAGGCCGAAGCCCAGCTCGCCGAGACGAAGAAACGCCTGGCGCAGCAGCTCGACATCGGGCGACGAAGCGTGCTCGAGGTCGAGCACCGGCGCCAGGACGATCGGGCGCTGGTGGCCAAGCTCGCCGCCCGCCAGGAGCTGTTCATCAACCGAGTCAACGAGATCCTGGGGGACACGCCGTGATCGCGACCGGGTGGCAGTCGATCCCGTTCTGTCTGTCGGCGCTGCGACGGATCGAGCCGATGCGGATCCTCGACGTTGGTGGCGCGCACCACTGGGCGGCGCTGGCCGACCAATTCCTCACCGACGCCAAGCGTCGCCCGCGCGTCGAGGCGATCATGTCCGGGCCGGTGCCCCCACGCGCCCGCGGGCTCTACGACCACGTCCGGCGCGGCGAACTCGAACGGACCCTCCACGCCATGAACGAGCGCTGGGACGTGGTCATGTTCGGCCCGGACCTTCTCAGGCAACGACTCGGCGTGGGCAAGGCACTCGTCGAGCACGCCGCCAACCTCGGGCGCTACGTCGTCGTCGATATCCCGCTGGGGCTGGCCCACGAGCGTAAGGCCGCCGAACGCCCGGGCCAGACGGTCTGGACTCTGCTTGACTTCTCCGGGTTTCCGGTCGTGCGCCGCCTGCTCTACCGCGACGAATCGGGGCGGCTGTGCGCGTGCGCGATCATCAGCCACGCCGATCCGGTCAACTTACGCCGCGGCTTCCCCGGCGACGGGCACGACGACGCGCCCGACCGCGGACCCGACGAGCTCGAACGCGTGCTCGACCGCATCGCCGACCAGGCCCACGAGCTGCGATTCATCAAGGGCTACTCGACCTACCGGCTCGGGCGCCGCCTCGTGCGTCACCCGGCGTGGAACGCCCTGCGCTGGGTCCGCAACCGCAACCGCGCGATCGTCTTGCTCGAGGCCACCGGCGAGAAGAACCCTGATTCGTCCGGCGCCGAGGTCCACCTGCTCCACGCCGCCCCGAGCACCGAGGCGCGCGGCGTCCCCTGGGACTTCGCCGAGCACAACGGCTCCTGGACGCAACGCCGCGATCCCGACGGGCACGCCTTCCTGACCAGCGACCACGGTCGCGTCCGCCTCCCCATCGGGCTCAACCCCGAGCTGCGCTTCCGCAAGCACCCCGCCGGCGGCAAGGCCCGCGTCGCCTTCAACGGACGCAGCTTCGAGATCGACCTCTACGCCCCGCGCGAGCAGATCGTCAGCGTCCTGCCCGCCCTCGAGAAACCCATCGTCGCCCCGATGAAACAGGCACGTCCCGGCACGAACCGCTTCGCCCTTCGCGGCGACCCGGGGTTGCGCCGTGACCTCGTCGGCGGCGGGCACTTCAACGTTGTCCAGCAGTCGTTTGTCGACTCGATGCGGGCCGCCGAAGCCACCGCCTGCGCCGTCCACACCCCGCGCTGGATGGGCATCACCGCTTCGACGCGCGAGCTGTTCGACCACTGCTACCCCGTCCCGAACACCGGGGACCAGGAGCCCTACGTCTTCGACGAGCAGGTGCTCAACCACCACGCCAACGTGCTGATCGAGGCCGGCGCGCGCCACATCGTCTTCTCCGGCGGAGACCGGGCGCACTTCCGCCTCATGGAGATCCTGCACAGACGCGACCCAACACTGCGTTTCGACATGCTGTGGCACGGGTCGTACGTCCAGTTCCTCGAAGACTACAACTGGGAGATGATCCGTCTCTGGATCGATGCCGCCAGAGCCGGCGTCGTCCACACCGTCGGCACCGTCAAGGCCGGCATGGAGGAGTTCCTCGCGACGTGCGGCATCCGCTCGCGACTCGTGCTCAACCTCGTCCCCGGCGAGGTCATGCGCCCGCCGAACATCGAGGGCGACGAGACCCACGTCGGCATGTGGATCAGCTTCGGCAGCTACCGCAAGATCGCCCACGCGATGCTCAGCGCCGTCGCGATGACGCCAAACGCCCGCCTCCACGCCGCCGGGCTCGAACCGCGCGCCCTCGAGGTGATCGACTACTTCGGGATCGAGACGGGCGAGGTCCACGAGCTGCCGCTCCCGCACGACGAGCTGCTCAACGCCATACGCCGCACCCACGCCACCCTCTACGTCACCTTCAGCGAGTGCTGCCCGATGGTGCCGCTCGAGAGCCTCCAGCTCGGCGTGCCGTGCCTGACCGGCCCCAACAGCCACCTGTTCGAGGACGACGAGTACCTGCACGGCAGACTGGTCGTCCCCTGCCCCGACCGCGCCGACACCATCGCGCACCACCTCGCCCGTGCCGTCGAGGAGCGTGAGGAGATCGTCAACCGCTACCGCGCCTACATCCCGGGCTACAACGAGCGCGCGCGACAGAGCGTTACCGACTTCCTCGCCGACGACTGAACATGACCACGGTCTGCTTCGTCACCTTCGAGATCCACCCGACGACCGGCGGCGGCTGCGGCGTGCTCCTGCACCACGCCGCCACCCACCTGCTCGAACGCGGGCACGAGGTCGTCTTCTGCCTCGACGTTCCGCCGAACCAGGCCCGGCGTTTCCGCGACCACGACCGCCTCGCCCTGCCCAACCCCGACAACTGCCGGGTTCACGACTGGCGCGAGCTGGCCAGACGCTGCCCGCTCGGGCCCTCCGATGTGCCGATGGGCAACCAGCTCCGTGGGGCGCGGTACCTGCACGCCTACCGCGAGCTGCTCCGACGCGAGCCGGGGCTCGACTACATCGAGTTCATCGAGTACTGCGGCGTGGGGTACTACCCGTTCCTCGCGCGCCTCTTCCGTTCCGAGCCGACCGACGCCCGCACCCCCGTCTGCGCCGTGCGCCTCCACAACCCCATCGAGCTGATCGACCGCTTCAGCCCCACCGACCAGTTCAGCGACGATCGCTACCTGATGTACGCGCTCGAGCGGGCCTCCATCCACCTCGCCGACACCGTGCTCACACCAACGACAAGCTACCACAAGGCCTATTTCGAGCGTGACTACGCCCTGCCCGCCGACGCGGTGACCGTTTCGCAGTCGCCCAAGCTGCCGTTCCCCGAGGTGAAGGCCCGCCCGAGCGCCGACGGACCGTTCTCCATCGTGTTTGTCGGGCGGATGTGGCACTTCAAAGGGGTCGATCAGCTCATCCACGCGGCCTGTGTGCTGATGGAACGGCGCCCCGAACTCGACTTCACCGTGGACCTCATCGGCCCGGACAGCAAGGAGAGCCCCTACCACCAGAGCTACACCGAGTACCTCAAGACCCAGATCCCGCCGAAGCTCCGCCGACGTTTCGTCTTCGCCGGCAACATCTCGCACGAGCAGATCTCCGAGCGGCTCGAGCGCGCGCTGTTCGGCGTGTTCCCCAACCACTTCGAGTCGTTCTGCTACGCCCTGCACGAGGCCTACGACGCCGGCGTGCCCGTGGTCGTCAAGGAACTCCCCGGCTTCGCCGACTTCTTCGAGCACCAACGCAACTGTCTCAAGTACGACGGCTCGACCGAGGACCTCGTTTCGAAGATGACGCTCATGCTCGACGACCACGAGCTGCGCGAGTCGCTCCGGCGCCCCTACCCCGTCGCCACCGAGCCGCTCGGGACGATCTACGAGCGCCCCGTGCGTCTGACGCCGATCGTGGACGAGTCGGTCGATCCCCCGTCGAGCGGGTTCCGCTCGCTGCTGCTGATCCTGTGCGACCGCGACGCCGCCGAGGCCGGCCCCACGATCAGCGCCCTGCGCGCCCAGTCGAACCGGGCGTTCGACGTGCTGGTCCTTGCGCCGACCGAACCGGAGAGCGGCGAGACGCTCTGGCTGCTCGGACGACCCTGGCGCGCCACGGACGTCCACGGCGACCCCGCGCCCGCCCACTCGCTGACCACGCGCGACGCGCTGGCGGTGCTTGTCGCCGGCGACCGCCCACGCCCCGTGTGGCACGGCGCCTGCGCCGGCGCGCTGATCCGGCGCCCGGGGCTTGCCTTCGCCGGCACCTGGCTGCGCCGCCCGGGGCGTATCGACGCGGTGGACCTCGACCTCTGCCCGGAGATCGCACCCTTCCGTCCGCGCGTCACCCGCCCGCGCGTCCTCCTCCGCACCGAGGCGGGGCGGGGGCTCATCGACCTGTTCGACATGAACCTCGGGCACCTCGGCGAGATCGGCTACGCGTGGCGCGCCATCGAACGCTACGGGGCCGGCGCCGTGGTGCCCGACCTGCTCTTCGACGCCGTCAACGAACGCGCCGAACCCGTCGATCAGCACCTCGCCCAGTACCTGCTCGCGCGCTACGGCGCCCCGTTCGCCGACCGCCTCAAGCTCTACACCGGCGTGCTCCAGCAGCGCGTCCGCCGCCTCGGACGCCGACTCGCCGACGCCCAGCACGGCGAGCCCGCCCACATCGAGCCCGCCGCCGCCGCCCACATGGACGTCGAACAGAAGATCGAGGCCGCGAGTTCTCTGGGAGGCAGAACCCTCGTCCGCATCACCCTCGACAAGCTCGTCCACCGCATCCAGAACGGACGCACCCACGCCAAGTAGTTATGCCAAACCCCACGAACATCACGTCCCCGTTCCTCGTCATCGGGCCCGGACGCAGCGGCACCAGCTGGCTGCTCCACGCCCTCGACGAGCACCCCGACGTCCGTGACATCATCGAGAACACCGTCGCCGACTCCATGCACGACACGCTGCTCAACGGCTGGTGGGCGCGCGACTGGAAGTGGGTCGGCGAACCCGACGAGGTCCGACGCCGCGTCGTCGAGGCTACCCGCCAGACCCTCTGCACCCTCTTCCCCACCCACCAGAGGCACTGGGTAATGAAGGCGATCTGGGCCGACCGCAACCTCGCCTGGCACCGCGAGGTCTTCCCCGAGGCCCGCTGGATCCACATCACGCGCTCGCCCACCACCAATCTGCTCTCGATGCAGGAACGCATCGGCAAGCGGTTCACCGACCTCGAGCACGGCGAGCAGGAGTACGTCGAGTCGCACCGCAAGGCGCTCGAGATCGAGGACGCCGGGCTACCCTACCTGCGCATCCGCCAGGAGGACGCGGCCGCCAACCCCGCCGTTGTCTGGGAGCAGCTCTGCCGTTTCTGCGACCTCCCGCCCGCCCCGGAGGGGCGCCTCGACGCCGAGATCAACCCCTCGCAGTCCACCAGGGGGTCGGTGAAAAAGGGGCGCGAGCCGCTCGCGTGGTCGAAACTCGGCGCCGAGGTGCACGAGATCGCCCGCCGGCTGGGCTACGAGCCCGACGCCGAACCGCGCCGCGGATCGAAGCGCCGCAAGGCCGCCGAACCGGCGCAGTGAGCCGCGCCGACCGCCCCGCTTTCCCCTGATACCCTTCGAGCGAAGGAGCCCGCAGGTGCCCTACACCCTCAAGCCCGACGACGCCCTCACCGTTGACGCCGAGACCACCGGCTACCTCTCCCGGCACGTCGACACCGGCGACCGCTGGGTGCTCAACTTCGGGCCCCAGCACCCCGCCACACACACCACGCTACGCCTCGTCCTCGAGCTCGACGGCGAGCGCGTCGCCCGCTGCACCCCCCACATCGGCTACCTCCACTCCGGCTTCGAGAAGCTCGGCGAGCACCTCGACTACAACCAGTACGTCACCATCGTCTCCCGCATGAACTACCTCTCCCCGATCGCCAACGACATCTGCTGGCACCACGCCGTCGAGAAGCTCTTCGGCATCGACATCACCCCGCGCTGCAAGGTGCTGCGCACCATCATGGCCGAGCTCGCCCGCATCCAGGACCACCTGCTCTGCGTCGGCGCCTCCGCACTCGACCTCGGCGCCCTCACCGGCTTCCTCTACGGCTTCAACCCCCGCGAGAAGATTTACGACATCTGCGACTACATCGCCGGGCAGCGCTACCACCCCGACTGGACCCGCGTCGGCGGCGCCATGCGTGACCTCCCCGACGAAGAGGTTTTCAAACGCATGGTCAAGAGCTTCGTCAACGACGATCTCCCCGGCTCCATCCGCGACCTCGAGAAGCTCGTCCTGCGCAACCGCATCTTCCTCGACCGCACCCAGGGCGTCGGCGCCATCTCCGAAGCCGACGCGATCGCCTGGTCGCTCTCCGGCCCCATCGCCCGCGCCTCCGGCGTCCGACGCGACGTCCGCAAGGACGAGCCCTACCTCTGTTACGCCGACAACTGGGACGCCGACGGCGCCGATGCCGTCAAGTTCAACGTCCCGCTCGCCTCCGGCGGCGACGTCTACTCCCGCTTCATCGTCCGCCTCGAGGAGATGCGCCAGTCGCGCGACATCATCAACCAGCTCATCGACGACATCCCCGGTGGCCCTATCGACACCTACGCCGACGGAAAGACCGCCAAGCCCCCCAAGACCGACGTCTACGGCTCGATCGAGGGGCTCATCCAGCACTTCGAGCTCATCATGACCAACCGCGGGTGGGAGCCACCCGTCGCCGAGGCCTACGGCGCCAACGAGACCGCCAACGGCGAACTGGGCTACTACGTCGTCTCCGACGGCGGCCCGCGCGCCTGGCGCGTCAAGACCCGCCCGCCGAGCTTCATCAACTACGCGACCATGTCTAGGCTCCTCGAGGGGCACATGCTCGCCGACACCGTCGCCATCCTCGGCTCGCTCAACATCGTCGCCGCCGAACTCGA
>Ga0055449_10000130_pt1 | contig 20412 bp, 20 predicted proteins | sample China_Galinas_PW_2_FD_57739 | JGI IMG/M metagenome (GOLD analysis project Ga0055449, IMG submission 57739) | Wetland microbial communities from San Francisco Bay, California, USA, that impact long-term carbon sequestration - China_Galinas_PWB_D1 | ecosystem: Environmental > Aquatic > Marine >... | reverse complement strand
TTCAAGTACAACCGCGAGAAGATCAAGACCGGCGACGTGTTTGAGCTCGCCGAGGTCGTTCGCAACCTGGCGATTCGCGAGATGGAGAAGGGACTCTCCACCGGTGAGAAGCAGATGTACACGCGCGCCAAGAAGATCCTCGCGTCGGAGTTCATGTACGCGCTCGACAAGGATGAGGAGGGCGCGGAGGAATATCTAGACGGGCTGCTGGAGGAGCGCTTCGCCGCCACGGCAACCGTCTAAGGCAGCGGGCGTTACCGCGGTCATCGCGGCTGCCGGCTCCGGTCAGAGGCTCGGAGCCGGCGGTCCGAAGGCCTTCGTGCCGGTTGCCGGGAGGCCGATGGTCGAGTGGTCGATCGAGGCCCTTCGGGCGGCCGGGCCCGTGGTGCGCATCGTTGTCGCCTGCCCGCCCGGCTGCGCCGGCGGGCTCGGTGGACAGGACGTCACCGTCGTGGAGGGCGGTCCGACCCGCTCGGAGTCGGTTTCGAACGCGCTGGAGGCCGTCGACGCCGAGCTCGTCGCGATCCACGATGCGGCACGGCCGTTGCTGACGCCGCGCCTGGTCGAGGACGTCGTCGGAGCTCTGGTCGCCGATTCCGATGCCGACGGCGCGATCGCCGCGACTCCGGTGACGGACACAATCAAGGAGGCGGCTGGAGGCCCGAATCGGTTGCCCGTCATCGAGGGGACACTCGACCGCGGCCGCCTCTGGGCGGCGCAGACTCCGCAGGTTTTCCGGGTCGGTGCTCTGCGCGCCGCCCTGGCTGCTGACCCAGACCGGGCGCAGGCGGCAACCGACGAGGCGATGGTTGTCGAGGCGGCCGGCGGCAGGGTGCTTATCCACCCCTCGCCCCCGGAGAACATCAAGGTGACGACGTCCCTCGACCTGCAGCTCGCCAAGCGGCTGCTTGGCGAGCGATCAACCGCGCAGTAGCACCCAGACGAGCGCCGCCGCGAACGTGACCTGGCCGACGCCCAGGGCCACCCCGAAGCTGGCCGCGCCGAGCGCGCCGGCGATCGCCGCGCCTGCGAGGAATGCGAGAAGGAGAAGGGCGAGCTGGCGAGCCATGGGGCGGGAGTCAGGATTCCTCGTCGGCCCCACGCCCGTGACCGGACTTTTCGATTGGCAGGCCGCCGGCCGCGCGCGAGCGTTCGCCGCGATGCCGTCTGCGGCGGCGTTGGTAGGCGAGGTTCTGTACGAGAAGCGTCGCCACGCCCGCGATGAGAATCGCTCCCAGGTTGATCGCGAGCTGCTCGACCGAGCCACGCCACGCGTGCCAGTCGCCGTAGGCCGCGGCGATCCCGATGGCAGCCGCGGCGGGAATGGTCGTTACCGAGATCAGCACGCCGATCAGGGCCCCGGACTTGGAGGAGGTCAAGGAGAGGACACCGGCGACCCCCGCGAAGAGGGCGACGATGAAGGAGAAGCGGTTGGGGTTTGAGATGAACGCGGTGAGTGGGTGGTTGCTGAGCCTGAAGCCGGCCTGGACGAGCCCCGTGGACTTGGCGCAGAGACCAAACAGGAAGGCGGCGCTGATGCCGACAGGAAAGCCCACCGCCAGCGCCTCCAGAGAGCGCAGCCCGACGTCCGGACGGCGCTCCACGGTGGCCACGCAGATACCGGCCAGCGGGCCAAACTCAGGCCCCACGACCATCGCGCCGACAATCAGCACGGGCTGTCCGAGCAGGACGCCCACCGAGCCAATCAGGCAGGCGAGGACCATGAAGGCGAGGAAGTTCGCGTTCAGTTCGATGCTCTCCGACGTGCGCGCCTCAACCTCCTCCCAGACGACTGCGTCGCCGGAGGAGCCATGGGTGGCGCGCTCGGCCTGTTCGGCCGCCGCGGAGAGCTGCGAGGCGATCTCCTCGATCGAGATCGAGCCGTCGCGCGTGACGCCGAGTTCACGCAGGTCCTCGATCACAACGCTCGCGTCCTCGCGGGCGATGTCGCAGAGGATCACGTCGCCGACGGGTTTGCGAGCGGCTCCCTCCAGGCAGGCCAGGCTCGATACTGCCGGTGTTGCTTCGAGCAGGCTGACGACGCGCCGCGAGCTGGATTTTGGAACGACGATCCTGAGGTGGATCATTCGGGCGAGGGTACCCGGCCCGGGGGCGGCGACCCGGCCTTCCAACCACGTAACGTGGTGGCCGTGCTGACGGACTACCACGTCCACCTGCGGCCCGACGAGGGCGCAACGCCGGCGGAGCGGTTCTTCACCGGCGAGAACGCCGATCGCTACCTGGCGGCGGCGGCCGACGCCGGGATTGCGGAGCTGGGCGTGTCCGAGCACATCCACCGCTTCAGTGACGCGCTCACCCTCTGGCGCCATCCCTTCTGGGAGGAACAGGCGCACGACGACCTGGACTCCTACTGCGAGTTCGTGCGCGGCACTGAGCTGAAACTGGGCATCGAGTGCGATTTCGTACCCGGCGCCGAGGCCCGCACCGCCGAGCTGCTCGAGGCTCGCGACTTCGACTACGTGGTCGGCTCGGTGCATTTCGTCGGCGATGCCGCCGTCGACCATCAGGGCTGGGACATATGGGATGGCTCTGGTGACCCTGACGAGGTTTGGCGGCGCTACTTCGAATCGCTTGCGGCCTCCGCGCGCTCTGGCCTTTTCGACATCCTGGCCCATCCCGACCTGGTCAAGGTTTGGGGCCGCGCCCAGCCGTTGCCCAAGCGCGATCTCCGCCACTTCTATGAGCCAGCCGTCGCGGCAATCGCGGACAGCGGGATCGCGGTCGAGGTCTCCACGGCCGGTCTTCGCAAGCCGGTTGGGGAGCTGTACCCGGCGCGTGCTTTCGCGGAGATGTGCGTCGAGGCGGGAGCCGTCTTCGCACTTTCATCCGACGCACACCTGCCCTCCGAGATTGGGTTTGGCTACGACCAAGCGGTCCCCTGGCTCAGAGAGCTGGGGGTCGGGGAGATATGCACCTTCGAGCGGCGCCGGCGCCAGCTGGAGCCGCTGGGTCGCTGACGTGCGCCTCAGGTTGCAGGCAGCGCCGGATTGGCCACCGGCGGGCCCGGTCAGCGAGAATCGCCTGAGATGAGTCGAGTCGGGATCGGTTACGACAGCCACCGCTTCGCCGAGGACCGTCCTCTGGTCCTGGGCGGGGTCGAGGTTCCCCACGAGCGCGGCCTCGCCGGTCACTCCGATGCCGACGTGCTCGCGCACGCCGTGATTGACGCGCTGCTCGGCGCTGCCGGCCTGGGCGACATCGGCACCCACTTCCCCGACGATGACGAGCGCTGGCGCGACGCCAACTCGATCGACCTGCTGCGCACCGCCGTCGGGATGGTCGACGGGGAAATCACCAACATCGATGCCACGCTCATTTGCGAGACACCCCGGCTGGCGCCGTACCGGGCAGAGATGGAGCGGCTCCTATCCGAGGCCACGTCGGCCCGGGTGACCGTCAAGGCGACGACCAACGAGGGGATGGGATGGATCGGCCGCGGCGAGGGAGTCGCCTGCATGGCCGTTGCCTCGATCGACGGCTGAGCGCTAGTTGCGTGTGCACCATTTAGTGTTCCGGTCGCCGATGGGACGGATCAGCTCCATAGCGTCGAGCGCCAGGCAGTCGGTCGCCGACACGGTCTTCGAGGCCAGGGTCCTGCGCGAGGCGGGAATCCTCGGAGCCGTTCGGCCCGACAAGGCGGCCCGGATCGGTACCACGTTTGTGCGCTGGGGCGCCTCTCCCGCAACCGGTATCGCAACGGCGGCGATCCACCATCCGGCCGAGACCGCGCTCATCGACGAGCGCGGATCGCTCACATTCGAACAGGTCCATCGCCGCTCGAACGCTCTTGCCCACGCCTTCGTGAAGCTGGGAATCGGACACGGCGACGGGGTCGGGATCATGTGCCGCAATCACCGCGGTTTTGTAGAGGCCACGCTGGCGGCGGCCAAGCTCGGTGCCAGCGCGCTGTACCTCAATACGATGTTTGCAGGCCCCCAGCTTGTCGAGGTCGTCCGTCGCGAGGGGCCAAAGGCGCTGGTCTACGACGAGGAGTTCAGCGAGTTGCTCGACGGGGTCGACGACAGCGTCGAGCGCATTGTCGGGTGGACGGACGGTTCCCCCGACGTGCCGACGATCGATTCGCTGATCCTCTCCAATGAGGACTCCAATCTGAAGCCCCCGCCGGACAAACCGCGCTTCGTGATCCTCACGTCGGGGACGACGGGCACCCCGAAGGGCGCACAGCGCTCCAGCCCGGACGGACTGCTGGCGATGGCGGCGCTGATCGACAAGATTCCCTTCCGCAGCCGCGAGACGATGATGGTTGCGGCACCGCTCTTCCACTCATGGGGCTTCCTGCACTTCGTCGTCAGTCTGCCGACCGCGTCGACGATGGTCCTGCAGCGGCGTTTCGACCCCGAGAATGTCCTGCGGGCCGTTGCCGAGCACCGGGCCGAGGTGCTGGCCGCGGTGCCGGTCATGGTCCAGCGCATCCTGCGGCTTCCCGAGGAGACGCTCGACTCCTTCCGTCTGCCCTCCCTGCGCGTTGTTTCGCTTTCGGGATCCGCACTGCCGGGCGACATGGCGATCGAGTGGATGGACAGGTTCGGCGACACGGTCTACAACCTCTACGGCTCGACCGAGGTCGCCTACGCGACCGTCGCCACCCCGGAGGACCTGCGGGCGGCCCCGGGCACCGCGGGCCGGCCGCCGCGCGGCACACGCGTGCGGATATACGACGAGCATGGGAGGGAGGTCCCCCGTGGTGAGACCGGGCGGATCTTCGTCGGAAACGAGATGTCCTTCGAGGGCTACACGGGCGGTGGCGGCAAAGAGGTGATCGACGGGCTGCTTTCCAGCGGCGACGTGGGTCACCTCGATTCGGCCGGGCGTCTGTTCGTCGACGGTCGCGACGACGAGATGATCGTTTCCGGTGGGGAGAACGTGTTCCCGCGCGAGGTCGAGGACCTGCTCGCCGACCATGAGGCGGTCGTCGACGTTGCGGTGATCGGCGTCGAGGACGAGGAGTTCGGCCAGCGGCTCAAGGCCTTCGTCGTGGCCGGACCCGAGGTGAACGTCTCCGAGGACGACCTGAAGGCGCATGTCAAGGCAAGCCTCGCCGCCTACAAGACTCCCCGCGAGATCGAGTTCCTGGACGAGCTTCCGCGCAACGCGACCGGCAAGATCCTCAAGCGCGACCTGCGCCAGCGCGAGTCTCAGAAATCGGCCTGAAGCCCCGTTTCCCGCCGGCACGGAGCCATCCGGTGCGATGCAGACGTGCCGCCTCCGCAAATTGCGAGCATTTCAGCCCGGACCCGCGTGGCGGCCCGCCGATGCCCGTAGTAGGTTCCGCCGCACATGCGTGAACCTGCAGTGCGGTTGACAGCGGTCAGGGAGACGACCGACGAGATACACGGCGTCGCCAAGCAGGCGCTGGAGTGGGTGCGGGTCGCCGAGGAGCGGGTCGCCGGGGCCGAGGAGCGGGTCGCGGCGGCGGATGCACGCTCGGAGGAGCTTCGTGCCGAGCTCAAGGAGCAGGCGATGGCGACCCTTCGCAGGATCGGCGAGGAGGGCCGTGAGCGGATTGCAGCCGAGCGCGCGAAGCGGCGGGAGACGGAGGCGCGTCTCGCTCACGCGGAGGAGGCGCGGAATCGGGCTGAGAGTGCCTTCGAGGACTTGCAGCAGCGCACACAGGCCGACCGCGAAGCGCTGGCCAAGGAGCTCAACGCAGCGAAAGCGGACTCCGAGAAGGCTGTTGCCGATGCAGTCGGGCGGGCGGGTCGGGAAGCGAGCCAGCGAATGCGGGAGAGGCTTGAGGAGGCCCAGCGGGAGGCGGACCGGCAGGTTGCGGCGGCCGAGCAACGGGCCGCCGACGCCGAGGCTGCGGCGGAGGAGGCGCACCAGGTGGCGGTTCGGCTCGAGGCTGAGATCGAGGAGCGAGTCATGGAGGGCACCGAGAGCATCCGGCGCGAGGCGGAGGAGCGGGTCCGCAAGCTTGTCGAGAAGCTGGAGGGGGAGGCCGCCGAGCAGGCACGGAGCCGCGCCGAGGAGCAGCTGAAGGCCGAGTCGGACCGGATTCGCAGGCAGAGCGAGCAACGCGAAGAGCGGGCGCGGCAGGTGGCTGAGGAGGAGATCACGTCGAGCGCCCGGCGAGCGCGGCGCGAGGCTCTGGCGGCCGCCGAGGAGACGGCGCCGTCCTGGGCGCGCAAAGAGGCGGCCGCGGCGGGCGGCGGCTACCGCACCTTCTAGGGCACCGGGGCACCTGCCGCATACCATCCCGACCCATGCGGGACGTTTGGATACGCGACACCCTGAGCGGCGAGCGGCGTGCGCTTGCCGCTGAGGAGGAAGTTGGGATATACGCCTGCGGGCCGACGGTCTACAGCCGTATCCACATAGGGAATGCGCGGCCCTTTGTGGTCTTTTCCCTTTTCGCCGGGTTCCTCCGGTCGGAGGGCTACCGGGCGAGGTTGGTGGTCAACATCACCGACATCAACGACAAGATCTACGAGGCGGCTCGGGGGGTCGGCGAGCCCTCGGCCGAGTTTGCGGCGCGGATGGCAAATTCGTACCTGGAGGACACCGGCCGGCTCGGCCTCGGGCGCCCCGATGCCGAGCCACTTGCCAGCGAGACGATCGAAAGCATCGTGGCGCTGATCTCCGATCTGATCGAGTCCGGTCACGCCTATGAGTCCGGCGGGGACGTCTACTTCCGGGTCCGGAGCTTCGATGGCTACGGGAAGCTCTCCAATCGAAGGGCCGAGGACATGGACCAGGGCGAGGAGGCAGGGTCGGCCTCACTGAAGGAGGACACGCTCGACTTCGCGCTCTGGAAGGCCCACAAGGACGACGAGGACACCTCCTGGGACTCGCCCTGGGGACCGGGGCGGCCCGGCTGGCACATCGAGTGCTCGGCCATGGCGGAGAACGAGCTGGGGCCGTCGTTTGCAATTCATGGCGGCGGCTCCGATCTGGTCTTCCCGCACCACGAGAACGAGATCGCCCAATCCGAGGGGGCGGGGCGGCCCTTCGCAAGGGCCTGGATGCACAACGGGATGATCGAGATCGACGCCGAGAAGATGTCGAAGTCCGAGGGGAACATCTTCCAGCTCTCGGAGGCGCTTGACCGCTACGGCCGCGAGGCGGTCGTCGACTACCTTGTCTCCGGCCACTATCGCCAGCCGCTCGCGTTCGGGCCCGAGCAGATGGAGCAGGCGGTGGCGCGAGTGGAGCGGCTGCGCAACTTCTTCCGCGAGCAGCCGGCAGCGGGTGAACATGGAGAGGTGGATTCGTTCGTCGAGGAGCGGGCCGCCGCTTTTCGAGACGCGCTCGCCGAGGACTTCAACACTCCGCGGGCGATGGCGGAGGCCTTCGAGTTGGTGGCCGAGGCGAATCGCCGGAGACTCCCGGGCGCTTCCGCCGCTCTGCGGGAGATGCTGGCGCTGCTCGGACTGGACTCTCTGGCGGAGACCGAGCAGGGCGCCGGCGCCGAGGCTGAGGCGCTGCTCGCTGAGCGGCAGGAGGCCCGTGCCGCCAGGGACTTCGCGCGCGCGGACGAGATCCGCGACCGTCTGGCGGCACTTGGCTGGGAGGTGCGCGACGCAGCCGACGGCGCCAGGCTTGTGCCCCGAGGGCGCACGTGACCAACGCCCACTCCCGCTTGTGAGCCTGATCTACGGAAAGCGGCCCGTTGCGGAGGCGGAACGTGGCAAGCGGAACGTGCAGAGGGTGTGGAGATCCCCGCAGACTTCCGCGGAGGAGCTCGAACGGCGTTGCGGGTCGCCCGACCACCAGGGGGTGGTCGCAGAGGTCGACTCCTATCCATACGCGGATCCAGGCGCTCTGCTGAGGAGGGAGGGGTCGCTGCTCGTCGTGCTCGACCAGGTCCAGGACCCGCGCAACCTCGGGGCGGTCTGCCGCTCAGCTGAGCTCGCCGGTGCGGCCGGGGTCGTCATCCCGGAGCGCCGCTCGGCGGACGTGACGGCCGTCGCCTGCAAGGCCTCCGCGGGAGCTGTCGAGCATCTCGACGTCGCCCGCGCGCGGAACCTCGCTGATTGGCTTGGCGAGGCGCGAGACGCCGGCTTTTGGATCTGGGGAGCCGACGCTGCCGCGTCCCAGGCGCCCTGGGATGTCGATCTGACCTCTTCGACAGTGCTCGTCCTCGGTGGCGAGAGCAAGGGCATCCGCCCCCGTGTGGCCGCCGCCTGCGATGGCCTGCTGGCGCTGCCATCACGTGGCAGCATCGAATCGCTGAACGTCTCAGCCGCCGCCGCCGCGCTTCTGTTCGAGGCGATTCGGCAGCGGGGGGCCGTCTAGCTGCTGGGCCTGGGCAGGCCCCAAAGAGCCCCTAGCATCTGCAACGGCGTTTGCACGAACGTCAGTTCGGGGTTGACAGAACTCTGCAGGGCGGTAAGACTTCCGCGCCAACAAAAGGGTGAACCTCAGCTTGAGTCTGAGGAATCCCAGTCAAGGGCGCCTCAGGGGAGGTAACGGCGCCACGACCCTTCGTTCCTAAGGAGAAGGATCTGTGGCACTATCGACGCCTACGCAGGAAATGCGGCTCCCCGACGCTCGTCGTGGAGGCCACCCTCGTCCCCTTAACAATAACTCTCAACCTGAGCTTGATGATCACTACCTGGTCGCTCTTGCCAAGGACGGCCACACCGACGCCTACGACTCGATCATCCGCCGCTATCGCGGCTTCGTAAGGCTCAAGGCGTCGTCCTACTTCCTGCTCGGCGGAGAGAGCGATGACCTGATCCAGGAAGGCCTGCTCGGCCTCTACAAGGCGGTTCGCGACTACCGGAGCGACCGGGAGTCGAGCTTCCGCAGCTTCGCTGAGCTCTGCATCACCAGGCAGATCATCACCGCGGTGAAGACCGCGAGCCGCAACAAGCACACCCCGCTCAACCAGTATGTGTCCTTCAGCCAGACGCCCGCTGCCGCCGGCGACTCGGACACCACCCTCGATGAGGTCCTGCCCGGGCCCAAAGTCTCGGACCCGGTCAACCAGGTGATCGCATCGGAAGAGCTGAAGAGCCTCGTGTCGTGCCTGTCGGGAAGCTCGGGAGTCCTCTCAGACCTGGAGAGCCGCGTTCTCTCGCTCTATCTGGACGGCCACTCCTACGAGGCAACGGCTGAGTGTCTCGAGTGCGACACGAAGACCGTCGACAACGCTCTGCAGCGCGTCAAGCGCAAGGTGACCGCGCACCTCGACTCGCGGGAGGTGCCTGCCTAACCGCGCTCCCCGCCGTTTGTCCGACGGGACCGCACTAACGGGCTTGCGCCTGCCGTGGCGTCCTCTCAGCTTCCGCTGGGGACCGGAAGCGGCTCGACGTCGGTGGAGACGCCGAAGTCGCTCAGGGCAGCGAGGAACGAGGTGGCGTCGAAGGCCTGCGCAGGCGCCAGCGCACCGCTTCGCTCATAGGAGGGATCCGAGAGGAGGAGCGCGCCATGGGCGACGCTTGCCGCGGTGAGGCCGTAGATATCGCTGCCGCGAACCGTTCCGCGGCGGGCGGTGGATCTGCTGCGCGCTTCGCAGCTGACCGTGAATCGTGACCCCTTGCGGTCGCGTTCGCTTGGTGCGGCCGGCATGCGCCGGACCAGCGCTCCGGCCGCCCTGCGCAGCGGGGTGCGCATCGCCAGCCCGAGCAGCGGCGATAGAGCCACCGCCACCGGCATCATCTTCGGCGGCACGACCATCCCGTTGAGGAGCGTGCGGACCCGAGCGGTCTCGACGTGCCGCGGAACGGTGACCTGCTCGCCGGCCGGATAGCGCAGCATTCGCTGCTCGCCGATCGGCTCCGGAAAGCGCCAGCGGCCACCATCGGCGCTGCGTGGCGCCGCCTGCCATTCCCCGGCAGACCAGACCACGTCGCCGCCGCGTATGATCTCCAGCGCCGAGAGGGCGGTGCCGTGGGTTGGCGCGAAGCCGTGAACGCAGTAGGCGACGACGATCTCCTCCAGCGGCCCCATTTCCTCGGCGGTCAGCGCTGCGATCAGGTCACCGGGCGCGTAGTCGAATCCCATCCCGGAGATGAGTGCGACACCATTTGCCGTCGCGGGATCGCCGTAGCGGTCGAACACCAGTTGCATGAACGGCTGCTCGCCCGTCGTGTCCAGGTAATGCGTGCCGGTCTCCACGGCGGCGGCGGGCAGCGGCTCGCCGTGCAGCGTGAATGGCCCGGCGCAGGCGGCCACCACCGCGCAGGGCTCAAGCGTCTGTCGCAGCCCCGCCCGATCCTCGAGCGACACCACCGCGGTTGGCACGCCGCCGAGCTCCGCCGAGAGGGCGTCGAGCTTGTCGCGGTTACGGCCGGCTATCAGCAGGTTGGCGCCCCGCTCGCGGAGCTCACGGGCGATCAGCCCACCGGTGAAGCCGGTGGCGCCGTAGACCGCGATCGGTCCACCCTGGTTCGTCGCTCCGGGCTGCCCTATTGCCGCCATCGACGCACCGTAGCGGGCCGGCGTCAGGGAAGGTCGGCAAGCACGTAGTCGAGCAGTTCGCGGCCATGGTCCGAGGCGACCGCGATGTCGCTGGAGCTAACCCGGACGCGGTGCAGCGATTGCATCCTCAGCACGTCGCCGTCGGCGCGGCTGTTTGGGAAGACGCCTGCGTAGGAGACCCCGAGGCGCTCGAGATGGTCGGTAGTGAGAGCGGTGCGGGGGTCCTCCAGCGGGAGGTCGAGGTAGACGGCGTCCAATCCGCGACTGTGGAAGAGATGATGGCGCTCGGCCGCGACCTCGGTCTCCAGGTCGGCGCCGGGCACGAGAACGGTGATCAGTGCGACGTTGTGGTGGGCATCGACCTCGACATGCAGGTTCGTTCGCTCGGGCAGGGTCGTGTCGGACGGCGGGTCGGCTAGCGTGCCGCGCAGCTCGCACAGCTCGTGGGTCTGGTGGACGATCTCCCGGTGGCGCTCAGGCGCGTAGACGTTGCGCTCGTGCCCCGCGTTCAGTCTGGCGTAGAAGATGGCCGCCGACTGACGGGTGTGGCGTTGGGTTGCCGCCGCGTCGTTCGAGACAGAGGCCGGGATCCAGCCGAGGAGAAAGCCCGCCTCGTGCGCCTCCAGCTCAAGGTTGGCCCGCTGGCTGTAGGGGTGCGCGGCGGTCGCCTCGCTGTACATGCCCGCGAGGCCCTGATCTCTCGCCCAGTCCATCAGGAACCGCTTGGTGCGGGTGAACAGGTGCTGCCCTCGTGCCGCCGGCATCGTCACGGCCTGACCCGAGTGCCCAACCGCGTCGCCGGCCGCGGCGAGGCTCATTCCCTCGTGGCAGAGCAACTCACCGCTCGGGGCCTCGGCCACGCACGACACGTAGGCCCCCGCTGCCAGCCGCGACGAGACCTCGTCCGCGTCATAGACCCAGCGCACGTCGTAGGTGTCCCCGTATGCGGCGCGGATCGCGCTGCTGAGCAACGCTCCCTCGTCGGGCCCTAGGAACCTGAACCGTGCGTCCACGCTCAGACAATGCCACAGCCTTGGCGTTCAAAGGCCGAGGGCACGTCGTGCCACCCGCGGAGGCGCACCTTGGCTATTTGCGGCGAAGTTTGATCTCCTCATCGCCTACGCCGAGAATCGGGGGTGTCTACGTGATCCGGTCCGACGATGTTCCCGATACCGGGGTGTATCTTCGAGTGGATCCCCGCGCAACCAGCGGTGCAGGAGCGTACGCTGGGCGAGCGAATACGAGCTGCCCGCCTAGCTCAATTGGTAGAGCACGTCCCTTGTAAGGACGGTCGTCCCGGTTCGAGTCCGGGGGCGGGCTCTTTCTCAGCCTGAATCCACGGATCTCGCCGGCTCCTCCATCCCGCATCCGTTCGCCGGGAGTCAATTCCCTCCACCCAGGTAGCGCCGCTAACTGGGTGAGCGGAATCGCCCCTCAAATCGGCCTGCGAAGCGGAGAGTCTCGCCGGTATCGGTGGGCTCAGGCTAATCCGATGCCCGGTCCCCGCGGAGGACGCGGGCCTTCTCGGCGGCGAACTCCTCATCGCTCAGGATGCCCTTCTCGTGCATGGTGCCGAGGCGCTCGAGCTGGCCCAGGCGGGCGTCTGGATCGTCACCCGCCTGGGTCGTGTCAGGCGCTCCCGACCTTCGCATCTCCGGCAGGCGCAGCTTTGCCGCCCGCTCGCCGAGGTTGGCGCTCTTGACGGCGGTGACGACACGCTCCCGGGTGCGCCCCAGCGAGTCGCTCAGCTGGGCATCGGGGAATTCGTCTGCCGTCTGCCTGCGCAGCTCGCGGATGCCCAAAGCGGCGAGGCCGGCGATCGCCAGGGTGGTGAGGAACGAGCGCAGGTTCTGAGTGGGCGCCGAGAGGAAGTAGATGCAGACGACGATCGCCAGGCCTGTGTAGATGTAGGCCGCGTGCTCGCGCAGGACCGGGGCCAGGCTGTGCCTGGTCGACCGGGCGGTACCGGTCGGCGAGGCCAGCCAGGCGGCGACCCCAAAGAGGACCCCGAAGACGATCACAGTCGTCGCGATGCTGATCATCAGGGAGGTCGCGATGGACCATGTCGATTCGGCGGCGGGCTTGGCGCTTTCATTGACCACGAGCGCGTTGACGACGATCCCTCCAACGACCTCACGGGCGACGATCACGGCGAAGCCGGCGGCGACCAGTCCCACTCCGCAGAAGAGCACCGTCACCCAGCGCCCCTCGCGCGAGAGGTAGATCGCGAGCCCAAAGGCCACCAGCGTGAGCAGGGAGAGGACGAGGGCGAGGCCCTTGATCCCAACCGTCACGTCCTGTGCCGTCTTCAGCTGGTCTGAGCGCAGAATCGTCACCTGGCCGGCATCCGAGGGAAGCTTCTTTGCCAGGTTGGCCCCAATGCCGACCTGTTCGGCAAGGTTGGTGACGAGGCTGGCCAGGTTGAGGGTCACTTCGCCGTTGTCGGTCGAGACCGCTTCCTTGTCGCTTTCCAGTACGGCAAGCAGCTGTTCGTGGGCGGCCCGGTTGGCGTCTCGCCAGAGGCCCTGCGCCGTCGAGGTCTTGAGGATCTGGTCGGCGCCCTCGCCCGCGACCTGCCGCAGGCCGCCGGACACCGGGCCCGCAAGCTGCTTGATTTCGCCGGGCAGGATGTCTTCAAGTTCCCTTTCGACATCCACGTTTGCGTAGAGCTGGTCAACCAGGTATTCGCCGACGGCTTCGCGGATCGTCGCGTTCTGAATCAGCTGATCGCTGGTGTCCACCCAGTCGTCGGTGTTGAGGGCCTGGCGCTCCACCCAGATGGCGAACACGCTGAGAAAGGCGAGCACCGAGCCCAGCACCACCAGCGCCTTCACCGTGCGCCGGCGGGCGCGGCTCATGACGGTCTCTCGCGTCTTGCGGGCGGCGTCGAGAACTGCTGATTGACACCCATTCGCTCAGCGTTCATCGGGAGGATGGTATACGTGAACCGGTGAAGCTCGAGGGAATTCACCACATCACGGCGATCACCGCCGACGCCCAGAAGAACGTCGACTTCTACGCGGGCGTACTCGGCCTGCGCCTTGTGAAGAAAACGGTCAACCAGGACAACCCGACCGTCTATCACCTCTTCTTCGCCGATGAGAGGGGCAGCGCCGGGTCGGACCTGACGTTTTTTGAGTTTCCGGGCGTCCCACCCGGGCGGGCCGGGGCAGGCGACGTCCATAGGATCGTGTGGCGGGTCGGCTCCCCGCGCTCCCTCGACTTCTGGGAGGGCCGCCTTGCGGCCCACCGCATCAGCTCGGAGCGGCAGGGCGAGGGCCTGCGGTTCTCCGACCCGGAGGGACTCGATCACGAGCTGCTGGTCGCCGGCGCGGACGACGAGCCGCTGGTTGCCGACCACGCCGAGATCCCGGCGGAGCTCGCCCTGCAGGGCTTCCACGCTGTGCGGGCCTACAGCGGGGCGCCGCAGGCAAGTGCCGGCCTGCTCGAGGCGCTCGAGTTCGAGCCGTCGGATGGGGGCTGGGAGGCACGGGGCGAGAGCCGCGGCGGCCTCTACCTCTACGACGAACCGCCGCCCGAGCCCTCCTCGCAGGGCGCCGGCAGCGTCCACCACGTCGCCTGGGCGTCGAACATGGACGAGCACGAGGCGTGGAGGGAGAAGGCAATTTCCGCCGGCGCGCAACCAACGTCGGTGATCGACCGCTTCTATTTCCGCTCCATTTACTTCCGGGAGCCGAGCGGCGTCCTGTTCGAGATCGCGACGCTTGGCCCCGGATTCACAGTGGACGAGCCGCTGGAGCAGCTCGGTGAGAAGCTTTCGCTGCCCCCGGATTTCGAGCACCTGCGCGCCGAGGTCGAACCGAGACTCCGTTCCGTCACCAATCCGCGCACCGCCCCGGCCGGGTGAGCGCGAACTTCGTCTGGCGCGACGCTGGGCGCGTGGTCGTATGCCGTCTTGGCGGCCTCGAGGCTGCGCCGCCGCTGCTCCGCGAGCATGGATTTGAGTCCTTTGAACTCCTGAGCACTCGACGTGCGCTGCTCGGTGCGCCCGAGCTCGAGGCGGCTGCCACCGCCGTACACGGTGTGCCAGATCAGCAGGTGCCGGAGGCGGCGGCCGCTCTGTTGGACCGAGCTCGCGCCGAGCGGCTGGTCGCGCTTGGCGGCGGTCGCACGGTCGACACAGCAAAGGCGATCGCCTCCGTCACCGGTGCCCGGGTCGCCGCGATCCCGACGACACTGTCGGGTGCCGAGATGACCGGCATCCATCGCCTGCCCAAGGGCGCCGAGGGTCGCGTGAGAGCTCTTGTCAGGGCCGAGCTCACGATCGCCGACCCGGCGCTCATGTGCAGCCTGCCGGAGAAGCGGCTGCGTGCAAGTGCGGTGCATGCGCTTGCTCACGGCGCTGATTCCCTCCATACCCCCCTCGCCAATCCGATGTCCGAAATGGCAGCTCTACGGGGTGCCGAGCTGATCGCGATGGCTTTGGATCAGGAGCGACAGGAGAGGGATACGGCACTGCTGGCGCACGGCGCGATTCTCAGTGGCTATGCGATCGACTCCGGCTCGTTCGCTCTGCACCATGTGGTTTGCCAAACGTTGGTTCGGATATGCGGCACTCCACATGCCGAGACCAACGCGACGATCCTGCCGCGCGTGCTGGCCTTCATGGCGCCCCGGGTCGCCGACGGCTTTGCCTCCTTTGCAAAAGCAATCGCGGCACCGTCGGCAGGCATCGAGGCGCGAGTCCGTGAACTTGGTGGTGAGCCGGCTGGCCTTGGCGAGCTGGGGGCCGACCGCTTGCGGCTCGACGAGGCCCTGGACGCAATGATGGCTCGCCCCGAGCTTGCCTCCACCCCCGAAGCGCCGACACGGGAGCAGTTGCGGGAGCTGATTGAGAACGCCTGGTAGGTAACCGGCGCGGTGTACGCGTGTAGCGCTCTGCGTGACCGAAGAGCGCCTCAGTCGCTACCACCGGTATACGCGCCTTCACGGAGTCAACTGGCCGATGTACCTGCTGGCGCGCGTCTTCATGACGCCGTTCTTCCTCGTCTACTTCCGGTACGCCCGCCATGGGCGCGACCACGGCCGCGTCAGAGGCGGCCTGATCGTGGCAGCCAACCACCGCAGCTTCCTCGATCCGTTCGTGATCGGGGGCGTGCTTCCCTGGCGCCGGCCGGTGAACTACGTCGCCAAGGTCGAGCTGTTTGAGCCTCGTTGGCGGGGCTGGCTCCTGTCGCGGCTTGGCGCCTTTCCGATTCGCCGCGGGGAGTCCGACGAGGACTCGATGGAGACCGCCCGCCAGGTGGTCCAGCGTGGCGGCACCGTTTGCATCTTCCCCGAGGGGACGCGCATCCGCAGCGGCACCCTTGCCGCGCCGAAGCGAGGCGTCGGGAGGCTTGCTCTGCAGAGCGGCGTTCCGATCCTTCCGGCGGCCGTGTTCGGCACCGAGCACGTCCGGCGCGGCTGGCGGATCCGGCCGCGCAGGATCAGGGTCCGGCTGGGCCGGCCGATGACCTTCCCCCGCGCCGCGCATCCCTCGCCGCCGCTGGCCGAGGCGGTGACGGCGAGGATCTGGCCCAATGTGCTTCTCCAGTGGGAAGAGATGGGCGGCCTGCCGCCGATGCGTCGCGCCGCCGTGATTGGCGCGGGAAGCTGGGGAACGGCGGTCGCCGTGCTTCTCGCGCGGGGTGGGCTCGACGTGCAGTTGGGTGCCCGCACCGCAGAGCAGGCGAGCGAGATGGCGGAGATGCGGGAGAACCGCCGTTACCTCGAGGGAGTGGAGCTGCCGGATTCTCTCCGAGTCTGCTCGGCATCCGAGATCGAGCTGGCCGGGCTGGACCTCGTCTGCCTCGCAATACCGTCGAGCTCCCTGCCCCAGGCAGTCGGTGCGATAGCGGACCGCGTCAGCGATCGCTCTTCGGTGCTGCTGCTGACCAAGGGGCTGATTGGGCCCACTGGACAGCTTCCGTCCGAATATGTCGGCCAGCGCGTCCGAGCCCGCGCTCTCGCGTCGCTGGGAGGCCCCGCCCACGCACGCGAGGCGGTCTCCGGCTCGGCAGCCCTCGTTCTCGGCTCCGCCGATCCGGATCTACGCAACCAGCTTGGTGAGGTCTTCGACAGCGCCGGTCTGGTCTGCGAGCGCTCTCGGGACGTCACCGGCGTAGAGATGGCGGGTGCGGCCAAGAACGCCGCGGCGCTGGCCGCGGCCGCAACCCTGCCGCACGGCCTCAATGCGGCGGGAATCGCTGCCGCCCAGGTATGGCGCGAGTGCATCGAGTACGCGATTTCGCGCGGCGCCGAACTTGAGACGTTCTCCGGCTTGGCCGGCGTCGGCGATCTGACCGCGACGCTGCTGGCCCCCTCCGGCCGCAATCGTCGCGCTGGAGAGCTGCTCGGCCACGGAACGCCCGCGAAGGAGATTCCCGCCCTCATCGGTCAGGCCTCGGAGGGACTTGACGCGGTACCGCTGCTGGCCGGAGCCATCCGCGCCTCGGGCAAGCCGGCCGGGGCGCTGGGAGGGCTGGCCGCGCTGATCGGAGGCGAGATCGACACCGATGAGTGGGTCTCGCAGCTGCACCGGGTCGAGCGGTCCAAGAGGGCGGCAGCATGAGGGAACCCGGAGTGAAGCCTCTAGGCTTGGCTGGTGAGCGGCAACCTGGAGAACGTCGAGCCGTCGAGCCTCGACCCGGTCGCCAAGGCAGAGCTCGATCGGGCCTTCGAGGACCTCTACCGGGCCCATCTGCGGGACGTCTATTCGTACGCCTACTACCGGATAGGCAATCGCCACGATGCCGAAGACCTGACCGAGCAGGCGTTCTTGCAGGCCTACCGCCACTTCGACCGCGCGCGGCGAGAGTCCGACGGCCGGCCGCTGCGCCCGTGGTTGATCCGCATTGCACACAACCTCGCGCTGAATTACCACCGGGACCGCTCTCGCCGGCCCCAGACCCCGCTAGACAGCGCCGACCCGATAGCCGCTCGCCACGGCACCGAGGCGATCGCCGAGGGCCGCGAGGAGCTGCGGCAGGTGATGGAGAACATGGGCCATCTCCCCGACGACCGGCGCGACGCCCTGATCATGCGCTTTGCGCTGGGAATGGACAACAGGGAGATCGCCCGGGCGCTGGGTCGCAGCGACGGGGCCACCAAGGTGCTGATACACCGCGCGATCAAGCAGCTGCAGGAGGAGATGAGCGATGAATGACACGAGCGAACGTCTGACGGGAAGCAGCTGGGACGTGGAGCAACTGCTCGCCGATGCGCTGCGGCCGATCGAGCCGCCCGAGCGCTTCTCGGGACGGGTCGAGGACACGCTGTCGGCTGTTACGCAGGCTGCTGCGGAGGAGCTCTCCGATTGGGCCGAGGAACTGTCCGAGAGCGAGCTGCGCGCGTTGCGCGACCCGCGGAACTGGGTGCGCCCGGTCGTGGCGGTGAGCGCGGGTGGCGCCGCCACGGGCGCCCTCGTCCTGCTCGAGGTGCGCCGGCGCGGTCGCCGCCGTGCCGGCGGCCTGCGCTCGATTGCCGATCGCATCAGGCCGTAGGGCGGGCCGCGCCCTACGGCGAGGGGCTCCTGGCGGGCTCGGCCCGGTTGGCCTGACCCGCGCCGGTGGCTCGTGCGGCAGCGATGCCGAGTGCTCCTATCGCCAGATGGAGCACGTTGTTTGCGGTGTTGACGGGGACGAGGCCCAGGATCGCCTCGCCTGGGCCGAGTGCGAACCCCCAGATCGCGATCGCAGTAGCCGCGACACCGAGCACGAGGGCGTACTGCCGAGCCGCGTATCCGGCCACGAGCAGACCGAGCGCCCCGGTGCCGATGTGGAAGACATTGGCCCAGCCGTTGACCGCGAAAATGCCGAACAGGTCATCGACCTGGCCTGGCGTGCCGAATGAGGACGTGTAGAAGAAGCCGGCGATCCCGAGAATCACAAGAATGCTCCCGACGGCGGTTGCGTAGAGCCTTGCCGGGGTTGCGCCTTCCATCGATCTCCTCCCGTCGCGGGGTTCTGGACGGGGCGATTGTAGGCTCTCCGATTCGGCATGGCCCAGACTTGCTACCGACATCCGAGCCGCGAGACGGGAGTGTCCTGCTCATCATGCGGGCGGCCCATCTGCCCCGACTGCATGACGCCGACCCCTGTCGGCATGCGCTGCCCGGAGTGCGCCAAACAACGCACCCGCGTGACGCGCGGCGCACTGGGGCCGGGGCGCTACGACGCGCCAGCGACCTTCGTCCTGGTCGCGATCAACGTCGCCTTCTACCTGGTTGAGGTTGCCACCGGCTCGGGCGGGCTTGGCGCCAACGGAAGCCCGCTCCTGATCGACCTCGGGCTCTTCGGCCCGTACGTCGCCGAAGGTGAGTGGTACCGGCTGCTGACCAGCGGTTTCCTCCACGCCAGCCTCTTCCACATCGCCTTCAATATGTTCGCCCTCTACTTCCTGGGTCGGTTGCTGGAGCCGGGGATCGGCACGCCGCGCTTTCTCGCCCTCTACTTCGCCTCGCTCTTCGCCGGTTCCCTCGGTGCCGTCCTGCTCAATCCCGACGCGCTAACGATCGGCGCCTCGGGTGCCGTCTTCGGTGTCTTCGGCGCGGCCTTCGTCATCGCCCGCAGCCGTGGGGTCGATGCGCTCGCCTCCTCGATCGGATTGATCCTCGTCCTCAACCTGGTGATCACCTTCGGCAGCCCGCGGATCAGCATCGGCGGTCACCTCGGCGGTCTGGTTGCGGGCGTCCTCTGCGCGCTTGTGATCGTCGCCGGCGAACGCGGCCTGTGGGGCGAGCGCCGGCTGCCCTGGGAAATCATCGCGATGGCGGCGGTCGCGTTCCTTTCGATTGCCGTCGCCGTCAGCGTCGCCTGACCGCCCTAGGGGCTCGATATGGGCATCCCCACACACGGACGACGCCGCACGCCGTCGTTGGATCCCCACCCACCGTGCTTGCGGGTGGCTCCCGACTACCCACTGCGCCCGCGGACCGCATCCAGCTCGGCCTGCGCCGCCCCCGCGCCCACGCATAACCCACACCAAGCCTCTAGGGGGACTCGCCGGGGGGAGCGAACGGTGCTCGGACTTCCGCGAAGGCGATGTTGCCGGGTGGATCGACCAGGTCTGGATGCAGCAGGTGGCCGAGTAGCTCGACGCCGTCCACCAGTCGGGGCCCCGGCCGCGAGAAGGTGGAGGCACCGTCCACTGCGAAGACATGGTTGGCACCGAGCGCCTCGATCCGGTTCCACTCGGCGATGACCTCCGTACGCGCGGCTTCGACGTACCAGCCGCACGGCATCGCAACGACGACGTCAGGATTGAGACCGGCGAGCTCCCCCCAGCGGACCTCGGGTGAGTCGAGACCGGGTGGCCCTGCGACATCCTCGCCGCCGGCGATGGAGATCATCTCCGGGATCCAGTGGCCGCCGACAAACGGCGGGTTGAGCCACTCAAGTGCGACCACACGGGGCAGGCTCGCACCCGAGACTGCTGCCCGAACAGCCGCAAGCCGGCCCTCGAGTTCGCCGCGCAGTTCATGGGCCTCCGACTCGAGGCCGGTCGTCTCCCCGAGCCGGATCAGCTCCTCCAGCATCTCAGCCAGCGTGCTGGGGTCCTGCGCGATGACCTGGGGCTGGCCCGGCAAGCGGGCCGCCGCGTCGACCACGTCCTCATAGGCAACGGCGCAGACGTCGCAGACCGCCTGGGTGACGATCAGGTCGGGGTTGAGCTCGGTGAGCTGGTCCCGGTCGAGCTCATACAGCGCTCGCCCCTCGCCGACGATCGCTTTCACCGTCGTGTCGATCTCAGCCGTGGTGAGGCCCGGGGGCAGCACCGTGCGCGTCAGGTGCGGGCGCGAACGCGCCTCCGGCGGGTAGTCGCACTCGTGTGTCACCCCGACCACGCTGTCGCCCAAACCCAGCGCGAAAAGCATCTCGGTGGCAGAAGGAACCAAACTTGCGATGCGCATGCGACGTCCAATATCGCAGTCTGGGGGTTGCCGGGGTGCGGAAAGCTATATTCCCTAGGCCGAATGGCCGAAGACGACCTCCCCCGAAGTACCGG
>Ga0055449_10000124_pt1 | contig 20559 bp, 17 predicted proteins | sample China_Galinas_PW_2_FD_57739 | JGI IMG/M metagenome (GOLD analysis project Ga0055449, IMG submission 57739) | Wetland microbial communities from San Francisco Bay, California, USA, that impact long-term carbon sequestration - China_Galinas_PWB_D1 | ecosystem: Environmental > Aquatic > Marine >... | reverse complement strand
ATGATCTCCTCATCGTCGGCGTCATCGGATCGGAGAAAGACGATCGAGCCGTTCATCAGACCCAGCTCGGTGGAGTTGCGGGTCTGGATCAGCCGGTCGCCTATCCGGAAGCGATCCCGGAAGGCAGGCTTACCGTTTGGATTGAGGCGCTCCTGAAGCTGTCCGTTGAGGGCATCGATTCCAACCGTCCCCCTGTACATCGGCGACAGCACCTGCACGTCGCGAATCGGATCGACGCCAAAGCGTTTCGGCGCTCGCTCGGCAACCACTTCGACGATTGTGCTCAAAGCGCCTTCGGGGTCCGGCCGGTCGATGAAGAAAAAGTCCTGTTCCTGGTCCTCTTCGGGCTGCAGGCGCGGCGCCCGGGCGCTGTTGATCGCGTGGGCGGCTGTGGTGATCATCGAACGCGCGGCCTGGCGGAAGATCTGGCTGAGCCGGACGACTGGGGCGATCTCGGAGTCGATTAGGTCCTCGAACGGCTTGCCGGCGCCGATCGGCGGCAGCTGGTCGGCGTCGCCCACGAAGACGATGTGGGTCGAATCGGCGAGTCCGTCCAGCAGGACCTCCATGAGGCGCAGGTTCAGCATCGATGCCTCGTCCACGATCACCATGTCAACCGGCAGCTGGTTTCCTGCGTTGTAGTTGGGCTGGCGGCCTCGTCGCCACTCGAGCATCCTGTGGATCGTCTCGGCCTCGTGACCGGTCGCTTCTTCGATTCTTCGCGCTGCGCGGCCGGTCGGGGCGCAGAGCGCGATCTTTGCGTCCGCGCGCTTGGCCTCGGCGACAATTGCCCGGGTGCAGACGGTCTTGCCGACACCGGGGCCACCGGTCAGGATCGAGACACGCGACACGAAGGCGGCTCGCACCGCCGCCCATTGCTCAGGCGTCAGCTCTCCCTCAGGGTCCTCGTCCGATCCCGGGTCATATTCGATCTCGGGCGCGGCGGCGGCGCGGCTGCACAACGTCTCGGCCACCTTGATCTCGCTGATGTGAGTCGCCTCGCGGTAGGCCCGTTCTTCGTCGACGATCAATCCCAGTGAGCCGATCAGCACTTCCGGGTCAGGGTGGAGGCCCAGCAGCTTCGCGGTCCGCCGGGTCAGTTCGTCGACCGGCAGGTAGGTGTGCCCTTCCCCTTCGGCTTCGGTCAGCACGTAGAGCGCTGCGGCCTGCGCGCGTCGCTCGGATTCCGGCACCATGCCGGTGCCGAGCGCGATTTTGTCGGCCCTGATGAAGCCAATCCCGTCGACCTCTGTCAGACGGTATGGATCTGCCTGCAGGGTCGCCAGAGCCTTGTCTCCGAAGCGAGCGTGGATCGGCACCGCCAGGTAGGCAAGGCGGTGTGGGGCGAGCAGGATGTGGAGGTGGCGGATCGCGCGGGAGGAATGCCAGGAATCGGCCGCAGCCGCGGCGTGCTCCGGGGTGACTCCCTGCAGGGTGCTGAAGACACCCTCCGGATCGGCGGCGATGATTTCAAGCACGCGAGCACCGTGCTTCTCGACCAGGTATTCGGCTCGAACGGGCCCGATATGCCGGAGCGAGGTCAGGTAGGAAATCTGCCCTTTGCGGTCTGAGGGGTCGACGGGAAGCGCCCCGATCGCCCGTAGCTGCCGCCCATACCGGGCGTGCGTGTGCCAGTCGCCGCTGACTTCGGCCCGGTCGCCGGGGCTCAGGTGCGCGACCGGCCCGACCAGCGAGAATTCCTCGCCGGAATCCGCGTCCTCGACCTCCAGGACCGCGTAGCCGTCCTCCGCGGAGCTGAAAACGACATCGAGAACCTCGACCGTACCCGAAAAGTCGGCCTCGTCTGCATCGAACAGGAGCCCAGTTCCATTCACAAGATCAAGCTACAACCACTGGCAAGACGGCTCATCTCCTAGCCTAGGTCCGCGAGCTTCTCGTCGAGCTGCTTGCGGAGGGTGTCGCAGGTGGCATCAACCTCCGGGTTGTGGCGCTCGGCAGCCAGGACCCCCAGGAGCACCTCGGCGTCGGTCTTCGACATCTCCAGCGCGATCGTCGGCTCGGTCATCGGGAACCTCCTCGGTTGTTCTTCAACCAGCTTGCCACGCCTGTTCCCTCGGGCCCAGCCGCAGGCCCGAACGGGTTAGCTAGCCGTTGGGTCCGGCTCGCCCAGCTTGGTGACATCCGGAGGCTCGTAGACCTCACCGGGCTTGCCACCGAGAACGAGGATCCGGATACCGTCCCCGCCGGGCCAGACCTTGCGCGTCACGCCCGGGCCGACGCGGGCGACATGGTCTCCGTCCAGCGGGTGGCGCTCACCTTCGATCTCCAGCTCACCGCTGCCGCGCAAGGTGATGTAGACCTCCTCCTGTCCGTCCGTGCCGTGGTCGTGCTCGGGGTAGTGCTCGTAGTCGGGAGGCATGTCGATGATCTGCATCCCGAACGACTCGACGCCGAGCTCTGCCCGGGCGCGCTTGAAGCCACCGCGGAAGACGGCCTCCATGTCATCGATCTTCTTTACCGTGTGGCCCGCCATCGCTCCTCCTTGAGGGTCGTCCCGGTTGGGACTGCAATCGTGCGATCGTAGCGCTGTTTGTGGCTCGCTCTGCCCGGCTCTTAGTCGAGTAGACCGACCTGGCTCAGGATCGATACCGAGTCGGAGTAGACATCCTTGCGCTTGATCAGGCCGTCCTCAAAGGGGATCGAGTCGATGCCGTCCCAGCTGATCGCGCGCCCCGTCGGCGGCGCCTCCAGGTTGCCCCGCCGCATCGTGTTCGTGTGGGTGGCGGTCGCCGTCCACTCCTGCACCACAAGGCCCTCGCGCACGTAGAGCCGCCGCGTCTCGAATCTCAGGTCGGGCCAGGTCTCGAAGATCGAAGCGATGTGGCCCCGCACCTCCTCGCCGGTCGCCGACTCGCCGGCTGTGTGGTTGGCGAAGACCATGTCGGGCGCGTGCATGGCGACGATTGCATCCAGGTCGTGCGCGTTCCACGCGTCGTTGTAGCGGCCGATGGCTTCGGTCAGTGCGTCGATTCCGTCGACTCCACCCACACCGAGACTCTAACCCGAGTCCCCGGCGGCGAGAACGCGCCCGATTTCAACGTGGCGGGGGAAGCGGGAGAATTGCGACCGAGATGACAGGCGCGCAGATCAGAGTCCGGCTCCGGCCGCGGGCGCACAGGGACGAGCTTCTCGGCATGCGCGATGGTGTTTTGCAGGCGAGGGTGACGGCGCCGCCGGTGGATGGCAAGGCCAACAGGGCCCTCTGCAAGCTGATCGCGAAGCGGCTCGGCGTTGCGCGGTCGCGCGTTAGCGTGGCGCGCGGCGAGAAGTCCCGCGAGAAGCTGATCGAGGTCCAGGGAGTCGACGCGGAAGCGCTTTGCAAGGCACTTGGGGACTGACCCTGGCCGACGACGGGGCGGTCGGTTAGGGTCGTCGTACCGACCTTCCACAGAACGGAGCCGTATGGCCTACGAGATGAAGATTCGAGGCACGCAGGATGAGGTGAAGGTCCGGAGCCCATGGGCCGCGGCGCTGCTGCCGCTCATCACGTTTGGCATCTACCACCTCGTCTGGTGGTACCGGATCAACCGCGAGCTGCGCGACTACGGCCGCGCAAAGGGCTACGACCTCGGTCAGAACCCGACCAACTCCCTGCTTGCGCTGTTTCCCGGCGGCCTCATCGTAGTGCCGGCGTTGATCGCCTACTGGCGCGGCGTAAAGCGCGTTCAGGGAGCATCGCGCTTGATGGGCAAGGAGCCCCTCAACGGCTGGATAGCGCTGATCCTCTATCTGCTGCTTTCTCCCGGACTCTGGGCCTACATGCAGGTCTCCCTCAACGACATCTGGCGCCAGGAGGCCGATGCGCTGCCGGGGCAGGAACCGCCTCCGAGCCCGGCGGCTGAGATGCCGCCGCCGCTGCCAAGTGAGCCGCCGCAGAGCGGCGAGCCCGAGCCGCCGCCGCCTCCGGGACCAGCCGCGTAGCGGGCTGATCTTCGCAGCGGGAACGATCTCTCAGCGCCCTGCGCGGGGTGACCCGCCAGGCATTTCCGTGCCTGCGCGCGGGCCGTAGACTCGCGCTGTGGACCGTGCCCGCCTAAGAGAGGTGCTCGTCGACCTGGGAGAGCCCTCCTACCGCGCCTCGCAGGTTTGGGAGTGGCTCGCGCGCGGTGCGGGCTCCTACGAGGAGATGACCAATTTGCCGGTCGCCCTGCGGGAGCGGCTGGCCAGCGCGGTGCCTCTGTCCACGCTCTCCGTTCAGCGGGAGGCCAAGTCCGACGACGGCACCGCCAAGGCCCTGTTCGACACCGTCGACGGGCTGCCCGTCGAGGCGGTGCTGATGCGCTACCGGGACGGGCGGCGCTCGGTCTGTCTCTCCTCCCAGTCGGGATGCCCACTGACCTGCACCTTCTGTGCCACCGGGCAGATGAAATTCGGCCGCAACCTCAGCGCCGACGAGATCCTCGATCAGGCTCTCAACTTTCGGCGCGTTGAGCCCATCGACCACGCCGTCTTCATGGGGATGGGGGAGCCGACCATGAACCTGGATGCGGTGCTGGAGGCCTGCAGGCGATTGCCTGACCTCGGTGTCACCCATCGTCGCACCGCGATCTCCACCGTGGGTTGGGTCCCGGGGATCAATCGGCTGGCGGAGTGCGACATGCCCGTCGGCCTGGCGCTGTCCCTGCATGCGCCGAACGACAGCCTGCGGTCCCGGCTGATGCCGGTCAACGACCGCTATCCGCTGGCGGAGGTGCTCGCCGCCTGCCAGCGCTATCGAACCCGGCGCCGTCGCCGAGTCTTCGTCGAGTACGTGATGCTGGCGGGTGTCAACGACCGCCCCGAACACGCGAGAGAGCTCGCCGCACTTCTCGACTCCAGCGCCTACAAGGTCAACCTGATTCCCTACAACCCCACCGGTGCCTACGAGGGATCGGCCCCCGAGCAGATCGAGCGCTTCCGTGCGATCCTGGCTGAGCATCGCCTTCCGGCCACGGTCCGGCTGACGCGCGGGCGCGACATCGAGGCGGCATGCGGCCAGTTGGCTGCCGCCGGACCGCCCGCGCGCGCCGGCGCGAGGGCCAACTGATCGTCGAGGGACCGGGATGACCGCCCGGAGAACGGCCGGCAGGATTCCAGTGGACCTTCCGGGGGAAGAAACCGGCCCGCTGCGCAAGATCCTGCAGAGACTGGCAATCGCGCTTGCCCTCATAGTCCTTGTTGCCGGCGTGGCCTACGGTGGCCGTGACGGGTACGTGGACCCTGAGGGAGATGAGATAAGCGTTCTCGATGCCTTCTACTACTCCACTGTCAGCATCACCACCACGGGGTACGGCGACATCCTTCCGGTCACCGACGGAGCGCGCCTGGCGACGACCGTTATCGTGACTCCGGCCCGCGTCCTCTTCTTGATTCTGCTCGTTGGAACCACTTTGGAGATACTGGCGGAACGCAGTCGAGAGGCCTACCGCCTCGCTCGTTGGAGGAAACGCTTGAAGAACCACACGATCATCTGTGGGTACGGCGCCAAGGGGCGCAGCGCGGTTCGTACGCTGTTTGGCAAGGGCTTGGAGCCAGAGCGAGTGGTTGTGATCGAGCCCGATCCCCAGGCGCGCGGTCGAGCCACGGCCGACGGGCTCACCGCGATTGCGGGCAGCGCGGCGACGCAGGACTCGCTCGCCGAGGCGGACATAGCGGGAGCCTCGGCGGTCGTGGTCGCCGCCGACCGCGACGATACGGCGGTACTCATCACGCTCACAGCACGTGAGCTGAACGCCGACGCGACGATCGTGGCAGCCGTGCGTGAGGAGGAGAACGTCCACCTTCTGCATCAGAGCGGTGCCGACGCGGTGATCACCTCCTCCGGAGCGGCCGGCCGGCTGCTTGGCCTGTCCACCGAGACGCCTCAGGTGACCGAGATCATGGAGGATCTGCTGACCGTTGGCGAGGGTCTCGACATCGCTGAGCGCCGGGTCGGCCCCGGTGAGGCGGGCCCAGTGCCCTCCCGCGCGCAGGAGGCAATCATGCTCGCCGTTGTCCGCGACGGCGAGGTGATCCGCTTTGACGACGAGCGCGCCGGTGAGTTGCGCGACGGCGACCGCGTACTCGAGCTCTTCAGCCACCGCAGTTGAGCGGATTGCGCAGCCCCGGCGTCTGGCTGGTCGGCCAACTACGATAGTTGGAATGCCGACCGATTCAGTCGCCATTCCCACCCGGCGCGTACCGCCGCCCGAGCAGCTGAGCCCCAACCCCGCTCGCCGGCTTCGCGAAGACATCCTCACGGAGCTGCGGGTAAGGCGCAACGGCGGCTATCCGCCCGGCGCGATGGACTTCGACCTCGGGCGGACGTTGCGCATGGCGCACGATCCGCTGCCGATCCTGCTCTCGCTCTACGAGCGGTACGGGCCGATCTTCTCGGTTCGCATCCTCCACCACCCGGTCGTCTTCATGTTGGGCCCCGAGGCGAACCAGTTCGTCACCGTCACACACCCGGAGAACTTCCATTGGCGGGAGGGGAGCTTCGGCGACCTGATCCCGCTGCTCGGCGACGGCCTGCTGACGATTGACGACGGATACCACGACCGCGCGCGCGAGATCATGATGCCGGCCTTTCATCGCAGGCAGATCAGCGCCGCGCTCGACGTGATGCGGATGGAGGCCGAGGTTGCGCTGGCCGGCCTGCGGAGCGGGGAGATCGTCGACATCTACGAGTGGATGCGGGGACTGGCAATGCGGATTGCCATGCGCGCCCTGCTCGGACTCGATCCAGACGAGGCGGGCAAGGGCGCCGCCGCCGCCGAGCACTTCGAGCGCGCCCTGGGCTTCTACGGGATCGACTTCCATCTCAGGCTGCTGCGGGGGCCCGGCTCGCCGTGGTCGAAGATGGTCGCCTCGCGGACGGTCCTCGACGAGATCGTCCACGGGGAGATCTCTCAGCGCCGCGCCAACCCTGACCCAGAGAAGACCGACATCCTCAGCCTGCTGCTGAGCGTGCGCGACGAGGCGGGGGAGGGCTTCTCCGACAAGGAGGTCCGGGACCAGGTGATGACCCTGATGTTCGCCGGCCACGACACCTCGACCTCGACCCTCACCTTCATGATGTATGAGCTCGCGCGCCATCCGGACGTGGTCGCGCGCCTGCAGGAGGAGCAGGACGCCGTGCTGGGCGGAGCGGATCCGACGATCGACCAGCTCGAACGGGAGATGCCCTACCTGAACATGGTGTTCGACGAGGTCCTGCGGCTTTACCCGCCGGCCTGGATCGGGCCGCGCCGGGCCGTTCGCGACTTCGAGTTCGACGGTCATGCGGTTCCGGCAGGCGCCTACGTCAACTACTCCTCCTGGGCCAGCCACCGCATCCCGGAGGTCTTCCCCGAGCCGGAGGCCTTCGTCCCGGAGCGTTTCACGTCCGAGCGCAAGGCGGCGCTGCCCCGGGGCGGCTACGTTCCCTTTGGCGGCGGCCAGAGGATCTGCATCGGCAAACGCTTCGGCCAGACCGAGGTGAAGCTGGTCGCGACGATGCTCCTGCAGCGCCTGCGCCTCGACGCGCTGCCGGGGCGCACCATGACCGTGCGCCAGATGCCGACCCTCTCACCGAAGGGCGGTCTGCCGATGCGAGTGCTCCCCCGCGACTGATCGAACGCCGACGCCGTAATCGCCCCTGCATCGGAGTCGGTACGGTCCGACCCATGCGCGTCGCGGCGGTGCAGCTCGCGGTTGAGCTTGGAGACGTCGAGGCCAACCTGGCCGAGTCGGAGCGGTTGGCGCGCGAGGCAGCGCGTCGCGGGGCCGAGCTGGTGGCGCTGCCCGAGTTCTTCACCACAGGCGTGGCATTCGTCCCCGAGCTCGCGGGTGCGGCGCTACCGCCTGACGGAGCTGCCACGGCAATGCTCGAACGTGTCGCTGCCGAGGAGGGGATCTGGCTCGGTGGTTCGTTTCTATGTCGCGACGCCGACGGCGAGGTGCGCAACGCGTTCCTGCTTGCCGGCCCCGACGGCGAGGTGCTCGGCCGCCACGACAAGGACAAGCCCACCATGTGGGAGAACTCCTTCTACGTGGGAGGCTCGGACGACGGTGTGATCGATGCCGGCTCGCTCGCCGTCGGTGCGGTCGTCTGCTGGGAGTTCATGCGCTCGGCGACTGCGCGCCGTCTTGTGGGGCGGGTGGACGTGGTGGTGGGCGGCTCCAACTGGTGGAGCGTCCCAGCCTGGCCTCCGCGCAGTGTCACGAGGCGGATGGAGAAGCGAAACGCCCGCAACGCCCTCTATGCGCCGAGCCAGTTCGCGCGTCTGGTCGGAGCCCCGGTTGTGCATGCGGCAATCAGCGGTGCGGCACATTGCCGGATGCCCGAGCTGCCGATCGTCCCATACCGTGGACGGTTCGAGGGTGGCGCTCTTGTCGCCGCCGCCGACGGAGAGATCCTTGCGCTGCGCCGCGACGACGAGGGTGCCGGCGTCGTCGTTGCCGAGATCGACGTGGGAAGGGTGCCACCCGTTTCGCCGATCCCTCGCCGCTACTGGTTGCACCGGCGTGGCCTCCTGCCGGCGGTCGCCTGGAACACCCAGCGCCTCCATGGCCGCAACTGGTACCGGCAGCACGTACGACGCTGATCATGCGCGCTCTGGTCATCTCAGACACCCACTTCGGCGCCTGGACGGGGCGGGACCTGCTTCGCGAGGAGCTCTACCTCGAACGCCTGGCGCCTCAGTTGGAGGGGATCGACGAGTTGATCTTTCTTGGCGATCTATTCGACTTTCTGTTCGGCTCGGTAGCCGAGGCGGTCGAGGCGTCGAGCGGACTCTTGCGACTGATCGGCGAGAAGTTGCCGGGCAAGAAGTTGGTCTTCCTCGCCGGAAATCACGACCATCACCTCGTGCACCGGGATGCGGAGAGCCGGCTCGAGGCCGCGCTTGCCGATGGATTCTGGGCGGCATCCGCACCCGACGCCGAGACCACCGGCACCGCGCAGAACGGGGCTGCCGGGGTGCCGGGACCCGAATACTTTTGCTCCTTCCTGGAGCGCCGCCTGCCGGGCGTCGAGATCGAGATCGCTTATCCCACCTACATGTTTGCCGGCGTTCTCTGCACACACGGGCACTACCTTGACCCACACGCCCGTCTCGCCGGCTCACGCGGCGATCGGCTGCTGACCAGAACGCTCTGGAGCATCGCGACCGGAGGTCCCGAGGACCCAAAGACGATCGAGGACTACGAGTCGGTCATCACCCTGCTCACCGAGTGGCTCTACATCGCCGCCCAGATGCCGCATGGCACGCACGCCCAGCAGAACGTATTTCGCGCCGCACAGCGGGTCGGGCGCCTGGGATCGGTCCTGGGATTGCCAGTCAGGGGCGCCATGCGGTTGGCGGCCGAGCTGCGGGACCGGGGGGCCGGGGACGGGCACCGGGAGCAGCTGCCCAGCGAGGAGCACTTCGATGCCGTGGTTCGCGAGGAGGCCGAGCGCCAGCGTCGCGAGCAGCCCGCGTCCGGGGCCGCCTGGCCGCGGCCGACGTACCCGGCGGCGACGGTCGTATCGCCCAGCGACCCGTCCGAGCACGCGCTGGAGGCCTTCGCGCAGGTGGTGGAGAACCTCGGCTGGAACCACGAGTCCGACAGGATCGTCTTTGCCCACACCCACCAGCCGCTCGCCGATGTCCGGTCGCGCCGCAACTCGCAAACCCGATACTGGAATACCGGCTCCTGGATCTACGAGCCGGACCTCGGATCGCGCCAGGCCTACGCCCGCTACCTGCGCTATGCCTGGCCGGGCACCGCGGTGCTGATCGACGATGAAAAGCGGGAGCCGCAGTTGCTGGAGATCCTCGCGGACCTCAATCCACTTGCATCAGGAGCCGGTTTCCCCGCTACTTGATGAAGAGCATCTCCTCGTATTTGGGGAGCGGCCAGAGATCGTCTGCGACGACCTTCTCCAGCTTGTCGACGGCCTCGCGAACGCTGTCCATTGCGGCCAGCTGCTTGTCGCGGGCGTGGATCGCCATCTCCAAGCCCTCCAGGCCAGGATCGGCATTGGCCGCTTCCAGCTCGCCCAGAGCCGCGACAAGGTCGTCGACCAGGCCGCGAACCTCGCCCTCGACCGACGAGACGCCGGACTCGCCGATCAGCGCAAGGTGGCGCAGCGCTGCCGGCAGGATCATTGTCTTGGCGATCGAGAAGGTCGTCTCGGCCTCGATGTTGGCGCGGATCCAGTACTGCTCGACCCAGACCTCATAGCGGGACTCCAGCTCGCGCTTGGAGAGCACGTCGTAGTTGTCGAACGCAGCGAGTGTCTGCTCGGAGATCACTTCCGGCAGCGCGTCGGGCGTGGTGCGCAGGTTCTTCAGTCCGCGCTGCTCCGCCTCGGCGTGCCACTCCTCTGCGTAGTTGTCGCCTCCGAAGCAGATCCGCTTGTTGGCGCCGTAGGACTCCTTGACGACCTCGATCACGGCCTCGGCGGCGTCCATGCCGCCGCTTGTCTTCTCCTCGAGTTTGTCGGCGAGTTCGTCGATGGCCTCGGCGACGATCGTGTTCAGCACCGTGTTCGGGAAGGCGAGCGATTCGCTCGCGCCCAGCGCCCGGAACTCGAACTTGTTGCCGGTGAAGGCAAAGGGCGAGGTGCGGTTGCGATCTCCGCCGTGCATCGGCAGCGCCGGCAGGACGGTCGCCCCCAGCTCCAGGAACGACGCCGGGGTGTGGGGATCGCCCTCGCCGGTGGCGATTGCCTCGAAGACCTTCTCGAGCTCGGCGCCCAGAAAGATCGAGATGATCGCCGGAGGCGCCTCATTGGCGCCGAGCCGGTGGTCCTGGCCGATGTTGGCGACCGAGGCTCGCAGCAGCCCCTGGTGCTTGTTGACGGCTTGGATCACCGCCGTGCAGAAGAAGAGGAAGTGGACATTGTCCGCGGGGGTATCGCCCGGATCGAGCAGATTCGTCCCCGTGTCGGTCCCCATCGACCAGTTGTTGTGCTTGCCGGAGCCATTGACGCCCGCGAAGGGCTTCTCGTGCAGAAGGCAGACCAGCCCGTAGCGCCTCGCAACGTTTTCCATCGTGCTCATCATCAGCTGCTGGTGATCGGAGCCCACATTGGAGTTCTCGAACACGGGCGCGATCTCGTACTGGTTCGGCGCGACCTCGTTGTGGCGGGTCTTGACCGGGATGCCCAGCTTGCGGGCTTCCAGCTCGGTCTCCAGCATGCAGGCGAGGATCCGCTCCGGGATCGAGCCGAAGTAGTGGTCGTCCAGCTCGTGGCCCTTGGGCGGCTTGGCGCCGAACAGGGTGCGGCCGGTGGAAATCAGGTCGGGGCGCTCGAAGAAGTACTGCTCATCGATCAGGAAGTACTCCTGCTCGGGCCCTACCGTGGTGAAGACGCGCTTGCTGTCTGAGTCGCCGAGCAGCCGCAGCGCCTTGATGGCCGAGCGCGACAGAGCATCCATGGAGCGCAGCAGCGGGATCTTGGCGTCGAGCGCCTCACCGGTCCAGGATGCGAAGGCGGTTGGGATGCAGAGCAGGGCGCCGTTGGGGTTCTCGAGGATGAAGGCCGGGGAGGTTGGGTCCCAGGCCGTGTAGCCGCGCGCCTCAAACGTGGCGCGGACACCGCCGGTCGGGAAGGAGGAGGCGTCCGGCTCGCCCTGGATGAGCTCTTTGCCGGAGAAGCCCGCCAGGGCGCGGCCCTCGCCCGCGGGCTCGAAGAAGGAGTCGTGCTTCTCGGCAGTGGAACCGGTCAGCGGCTGGAACATGTGGGTGAAATGCGTGGCGCCCTTCTCGAGCGCCCAGTCCTTCATGGCAGTGGCGACCGCATCGGCAAGCGCCGGATCGAGTGCCTCGCCCCCGTCCAGAGTTGCCTGCAACTTCTCGAAGACATCGCCGGGCAGGCGTTCCCGCTGCACGGTGGTCGAGAAGACGTTGGCGGCGAAGGGGTCGTTCTCGGGTTGAGTTAGGTCGATCGGGCCGAGGGCCTCTCCATTGGAGCTCCACTGTGCGGCGGTCACGTTCTGCTGGCGGATACGAGTCATCGCTTGGTCAATTCCTCACTTGCGGCGCGCTCCGGCCGGCGGGCGCGTTCGGTTAGCGGTCGAACTCCCTAGGTCGAACTCCTAAAAAGAGCAACAAGAGCCTAATGGCCTCGCGCCGGACGTGCCTTTGTACTGGCGTACAAGCTTCGTGCTGGGCCATTGTCCCGGCGTAGAGTGCGCCGACGGCGCCAGCGGTTGTCGCGGGCAGTCAAATAACCTTGCCGCGCCCGCAAGCCAGAACCGAAGGGACGCCGAATGTTTGTATCGAAGGCCGCCGTGGTCGGCGGAGGCACCATGGGCGGCGAGATCGCGCAGGCGATTGCCGCATCCGACCTCCCCGTTGTCGTCAAGGACATCGACCAGAAGTTCGTGGACGCCGCCGTCGAGAAGGCGCGTGCCGTCACCGAGGGCCAGCTGGCCCGCCTGGTGAAGAAGGAGAAGCTGACGCAGGAGCAGGCCGACGCTCGGCTTGACGAGGTGATGGGCCTGATTGTGGGCACCACGAGCTACGAGGGCTTCGGTGACGTCGATTTCGTGGTCGAGGCCGTACCGGAGAAGATGGAGATCAAGCAGGCGGTGTTCCGTGAGCTCGATGCGGCCACCCCCGGCCACGCGATCCTCGCCTCCAATACCTCATCCCTCTCGATCACCGAGATCGGCGAAGCGACGTTGCGGCCCGACAAGGTCGTCGGCTTCCACTTCTTCTATCCCGCCTCGGTGATGCCGCTCGTCGAGGTGATCGTCGGCGACGACACCTCGCAGGAGACCGCCACCGCCGCCTACAACTTCGCCCAGGCGATTCGCAAGCAGCCGATCGTCTGCGGTGAGGTCCCCGGCTTCGTCGTCAACCGTGTCCTGATGGCCACGATCGGCGAGATCTGGCGCGCTCAGGAGGAGCAGGGCCTGTCCCTGAAGGCGATCGACGAGGCGATCGCCGCCGCCAAGGTGGCGCCGATGGGCCCCTTCTTCCTCACCGATCTGCTCGGGCTCGACACGGTGCTTCATGTCGCTGAGCATCTGGCCGACTCCTACGGCGAGGGCTTCTACGTCCACAAGGGGCTTCAGGGCCTGGTTGCCGACGGCAAGCTCGGCGCCAAGAGCGGGGGCGAGGGCTTCTTCAAGGACGGCGAGCAGACGATTCCCGGCGAGGCCGACGCCGACGCCGAGGAGCTGGTCGCGATGTTCACCGGCCGCGCCCTGATCGAGGCTTGCCGGCTGGTCGAGGAGGGTGTCTGCTCGGTTCGCGATATCGACCTTGGGATGATGGCCGGTGCCGGACTCGACCCGCGCAAAGGGCTCTTCCCACCCTTCTGGAAAGCCGATCTGGAGGGGCTCGACACGGTGCTCGAGCGGATCGAGCAGCTGGAGGAGAAGTACGGTGAGCGTTTCTCGGCGCCGGTGACGCTGCGGCGCCTGGTCGCCCAGGGACGCCTCGGGCTGAAATCGGGCCAGGGCTTCTACCCGTACCCGCAGCCCGACGATGGCGAGCAGGCGGAGACGGTCAAGCTCGAGACGCGCGGAGATGTGGCGATCGCCTGGCTCGCCAATGCGCCGATGAACGCCATTTCACCCGACGTCATCCGCGACCTGAAGACCGTCTGGGAGCGCGTGAAGACCTCGGACAGTGTTGGTGCAATGGTGATCGCCTCCTCGATCCCGGTCGTCTTCTCGGCCGGCGCCGACATCAAAGCGTTCACACAGATGGACGAGGCGGCCGGGGAGGAGCTGATCAACACCGCCCATGCCCTGCTGCGCAGTTTCGGCCAGGACAGCGTGGCGACGATCGCCGCGGTCAACTCGATCGCCTTTGGCGGTGGCTGCGAGGTGGCAATGGCCTGCGACGTGCGGATCGCCGCCGAGGCGGCGGTCTTCGGTCAGCCCGAGATCAAGCTGGGGATCATTCCCGGCTTCGGCGGCACCCAGCGGCTGCCGCGGCTGGTCGGCCCCAACAAGGCCCTGGAGATGAACCTGGTCGGCGATGCGATCCTCTCCGAGGAGGCACTCGAGTTCGGGCTTGCCAACCGGGTTGTCCCCGACCACGAGCTCTTCGAGGCCGCGCTGATGTGGGGCCGCAAGCTTGCGGGCCAGGCGCCGATCGCCCGGGAGCAGGTCAAGAGCGTCTCCCACAAGGGAGACCTCGACGAGGGCATCGAGGCCGAGAAGCAGGGCTTTGCCACCTCTTTCCGCAGCGAGGATGCAAGCGAGGGCATCGGCGCCTTTCTCGGCAAGCGCACCCCGAGGTGGAAGGGCAAGTAGGCGGTTCGTTTGGGCGGCCAAGATTCCGGCATGGCGGCGCGATCCGAAGAAGGCCAGGTGCCCGCTGCAGAGCGGCTTGCCAGCCTCATCCACGAGTCGCAGTGCACCGTTGCCCTGACCGGGGCAGGCGTCTCGGTGCCGTCCGGTATCCCCGATTTCCGCACCCCGGAGACCGGCATCTGGGCCAATGTCGATCCGATGAAGGTCGCCCACATAGACGTCTTCAAGAACGATCCCGCGCGCTTCTGGTCCTATTACCGCCCGCGCTTTCACTCACTCGGAGACAAACGCCCCAGCGGGGCTCACGAGGCGCTCGCGGAGCTGGAGCGCCGCGGGCTCCTGGATGCCGTTATCACCCAGAACATCGACCGCCTGCACCGTGCGGCCGGTTCCAAGAACGTCGTGGAGGTTCACGGTTCGATCGAAACCTCCTCGTGTATGTCCTGCACCGCGACGTACGGCCTCGATGAGGTCGACGGGCTATTCAACGACGAGGGGATCGCCGAGTGCAGCGGGTGCGGAGGCCCCGTCAAGCCGGACGTGGTCCTGTTCGGCGAGCTGCTTCCCGAGAGTGCGATGAGCCGCGCTCAAGACCTTGCCGAACGGGCGGACCTGATGCTCTGCGTCGGCTCCTCGCTCGTCGTCCACCCCGTGGCCGCCCTGCCGCAGCTGGCGCTGGGCCGGGGCGGGCATCTGGCGATAGTCACCAAGGGAGCGACTCCGTATGACTCCCAGGCGACCCTGAAGATGCACGGCGAGGTCGACGAGGAGCTTGCCGCGCTTCTCGCGGCGCTCGGCTAGCGATGACCGGAATGGGAGACCGGCCCGCCCCACTCCCCGCGGCGGTGGTCTTCGACAACGACGGGCTGTTGCTCGACACCGAGTCGGTCTGGACGCGAGCCGAGCGCGACCTCTACGCGCGGCGGGGGAAAGGGTTTACGGCGGGGGACAAGCGAGAGCTTGTCGGCACGTCGGCCGAGGTTGTCGGCGGCATCCTGGAACGGCGGCTGGGGGAGGCCGGTCGCGCCACCGAGCTGATCGAAGAGCTGAACGAGCTCGTCGTTGCCGAGCTCGAGCACGGCGTCGAGGCGATGGTCGGTGCCCGCGACCTGCTGCACGCGCTGAGGACACGTGGGACGCCGATCGGCCTCGTGTCCAATTCGCCGCTTGCGTTCGTGCGGCGCTCGCTGGAGATCGTTGGCTTTCACGATCGCTTCGACGTGGTGCTGAGCGCTCACGAAGTTGCCGCGGCCAAGCCCGCTCCGGACGCTTACCTCGAGGCCTGCCGACGGCTGGGCGTTGAGCCCGGCCCCGAGGTCGTCGCCCTCGAGGATTCCCCCACCGGTGTGGCTGCGGCCCGCTCCGCAGGCCTCACCGTAATCGGAGTGCCGTCTGTGGAGGGAGTGGTGCTGGACGAAGCGCACCACATCGCGGAGTCCCTGCGCGACGCCGTGGTTGCACGCCACCTCATGCTGTGACCGACATCGGGCGGTCCTGCGGAACCGCTTGATCTCAACCTCAGGTCGAGGCTTATAGTCACTACGCCTGAATCCGGCGATCTCACCGGCCCTCCACTCTGAGGAGAGCACCGCCGGCTATCGGTGGGTTCAGGTAGGTGCCCCGAGACGGAGCTCAGCCGCGGAGGACTCGACGCCGGCGCAGGACGCGCTCGCAGAGCTCGGTCAGCTCACGGACACTTGCCGCGTGTTCGTCGCTGAGCTCGCCCTGGAGCGCTGCTGCGGCGGCTGCGACGGCCTCCTCGCGACGCCCTTCCAGAGTGGTCATGTCCTCGGTGTGGGCCGGGTCGACGAGCGCCCCGGCGAGCTCCAGGAGGAGCGCATCGAGCCCGCCCCGCAACTGCAGAGCGGCCTCGCGGGCACGGCCCGCGTCAAGATCCGCGCGGGCACGAAGCAAGAGGGTCTCGCAGACATCGATCTGCTCTCGGCCGCCGAGCACCGCGGCAAGCCGCTCCTGCGGGCGCAGCTCTTCTTCGCGCCGGCGCGCTCGCGACGTGCCGCCCCGGACATCGATGTCGTGGGCAACCGAGAACCGTCCCGCGGCAACCTCTTCGCCGCTGCCATAGCCGACTCGCACCAGCACCGCGCGCTCGGCTCTCACGTATTCCCCGTGTGGGTCCGTGCTTGCCACCGCGTACGCGTGCAGGGCCCTGTTGACAAGGTCGAGACTCTCGGCGACGAGGGCGTCGACAGCATCCTCTGCCTCGAGAGATTGCGTCAACCATAGAGCGGCGCTCTCAGCTGAATCGAAAGGTTCGAAGGCGCGAATCGCAGTGGCGCGGGTCAGAGGCAGGGCAGGCCGATCGGCTTCAGGATCCGCCCCCCGAGGGCGTCGCCGGCGTCGCGCCGGGGGAGGTGGCGCACCCAGCGTCTCGACGACCAGCACGGTTTGGGAGCCGTTCTCACCGCCTGACCTCGCCAAATAGCGACCGTCCGGCACGTCAAGAGTGCCGGCGACCTCGAACTGCACGAATCCAAAGAACTGGGCCAGAAGCCCGGATTCTCCTATTTCGGCCGAACGGAGTGTGCTGCCGGCCCGTTCACCCCGCCGTTCGAAGGCGCGGTGTCCTGCGGTCTATCGACGCCACTGCTGGGCGGCAAGGTTCGAACCCGCGGGTTCTCTATCTCGTCGAGCCGCTTGGTGAGCCGCAGCCACTGCTTGGGCCCGAGGAGTGCGTTGTACTGGGAGTTGACGCGGGAGCCGACCGGCGGTTGCCAGCCGATGTGGATGTGGTCGGCGTGGTCGGGCAGCGCGAAGCTCGGGCCGCCGAGCGTCTCCAGCGAGATCAGCTCCTCGGGGGCCAGCGCTCCCTGCAGGCGCAGGACAGTCTTCAGAACGGAGTCTGTGAGCGTTCCAGGCCCCTGGTGGCCGAGCACCGGAACCCCGTTGATCGTTGCGATGTCGACTGCCGTGCCGAAGCTGTGGTTGGAGACATTGCCGCTCGAGGTGTAGTAGCCGTGACCGCAGGTCAGCGAGGTCACCGTGGGGCGGTAGCCCTTTTCGGCCAGGTACTCGAGGGTGGCCATCACCCGCCGGTCGATCTTGCCGCTGCGGATGTCCGAGCGACCACAGTCGTAGATCGAGATCCGATGGTCAGCGAGCACGCGCCGTTCGAGCGCGGACTTGGGGAGCAGCAGGGCGCCCGCGCCACCCAGCTTCGAGTTGAATGGGCTCTTGCCCTTGGCGCGGTAGATCGCCGTCGCCTCAAGCAGCTTCCAGCCGTCGAGGATCGGCTTGGGATCGATCCGCGGCGCGCCGCGACCGGCCGGGCGGATCGAGAAGTTGATGCGGGGATCAACACCGTTCTCGCCCGCGCCCATGCGGGCGAGGACCGTGCCGGCGATCACCTTCGAGCCGGCCCGGAGCCGACCGTCTGCTCCGATCGCCGCTGCATTGTCGACCCTGCTGTGCGCTCGCAGCCGCTGGCGGCCCTCGACCCGGCTTGGCAGCCCGTAGAGCCGCGGGCGGATGTTCTGGCTGTCGATCGGCACCCGTTTCTCGCTGCCGTTCGGCGTCACCACCCTGCGGTGCTTGCGAACGATCTTCCCGAGCTTCGCATAGGTGTACCGGTTGCCATAGGCATCGCGAAGCACGACGTAACGGCCGAGCTTCTTCGAGTGACCCATCTTCGTGATCACCCCGTCGTTGACGGCGACGATCGGGGCGCCGCGGTGGGAGAAGATGTTGATCCCGCGCCGGGTGGGTGAGGAGGCGATCACGTCGGCGGCGTTGCCGTAGGCGCGACGCTCGTCCGGCGTGGCGCGTCGCAGTGCCGCCCGGGTCGAGATGTCGTCGGCGTAGCGCGCGTCAGCGGCGACCGGAAAGTGGGCGCCTTCCGTGAGCCCGGTCAGCGAGCCGACGAGGTCGGCTGGCAGCTTGCCGTAGGTCCGCGCGTAAAGCAGCACCTCTTCCACGTACCAGTCGGCGTGGTTGTAAGCGAAGATCGCCTCGTAGAGGTTCTCCTGGCCACCGCTCGCCTTCAGGTAGCTGGCGGCGGCGCAGATCGCGTCGACCGGGTTGTACGGGTCCTTTCTGCCGTCACCGTTGGCGTCGACGCCGTAGGTCTCCCAGCTCGAGGGAAGGAACTGCATCCATCCCATCGCGCCGGCGCTTGACACGCTGAGGTTGGTGCCAAATGCCGTCTCGATCTTGTTGATCGCGGCAAGCACCTCCCAGGGGATCCCGTACTCGGTTCCGCAGGCCTGGTAGATCGGCAACAGGAACGGCGGGATCTCGAAGGAGTCGATGACGAAGTTGGGGACACCGATCGGCGCCGGGCCGAAGGGGGCGATCGTGGTCGCCGGGTTGGCCGTGGTGGGCGCGCCGTCCTCGCCGAAGGTGGAGCCTCCGTCGGGCTCGTTCGCCTGGAGCTGATCGCCGCCGGTGGCGCTGGGCGCGCTGACACCGCCGCCGGCACCGACGCCGCTTGCGGGACCACCAAGGTCCTCGTTGCGCTTTACACCGTTGGCTCCCGGTGTGACGCTGTCGGCGGCGTCAAGGGTCGCCCCCCTGCGCACCCGCTCGCCACCTGCCTGGGTGTCCTGCAGCGACTTGGCTTCTCCATCGACTGCGGGCTCGGGAGCCTCGCCGGTGCCGGCTGGCGGCGTGCAGTCTGGATCGGCTGCGTCGACGAGGCCGTCTTCGTCGTCATCGAGGCCGTTCGTGCAGCTCGCTTCCTGTGCAGCCGAAAGCGGGGCAACGGTTGGGGCTTGGCTGACGGTGAGGCCGGCGCCGATTCCGGGGGTGGAGTTGGCGCCCGCGATGCTGGCGCCAAGCGCGGTCAGGGCCGCGAAAGTGGCCAGAGCTATGGTCAGTGGGAGCTTGTTGGTCACCCGGAAGCGCCTCGATACCCGGTATCACCGTTTGCACGATCCGGGTCAATCCTCTGCCGACGCATACTGAACCGGCACGCTACTTGTTTGTTAGGGGGTCCGCAACGACTTGCCGTACCCCCCAACAAGGCCTTAATCAACGACGATTTCATGCTTGCGATGCGGGAGGATTTCAGTTCGTTCGGATGCGCTCTCCGGGCACCCGAGGCGGCCCTGGGCGAGCTCCATTTGAATAGGTTCTAAGCTGCCCCCATGACGATCGATCGCGACGATCCAATCTCAGAGCACGAGGATCAGGAGAGCCTGAAAGCGCGCAGCGAGCAGGCCATCGGGGAGCTGGCCCAGGCGCTGCTCGACAGCCAGGTTCTCGAGAACGCCTTGTCGGCCGCATTTGGCGCCCGCGAGAAGGCTCTCGAGGCCCAGCAGGCGGCGATGTCGGCTCTCAACCTGCCGTCGGCGTCCGACGTCGAACGGCTGGGGCGCCGCCTACGCTCGCTGTCGCAGCGCCTGGAAGAGGTGGAGGACCAGCTGGACCGCATCAACGCCGATGTCGGCAAGCTCAGGCAGCAGCTCGCCAGCGAGCGTCTCGACCAGCCCGCTCCCTGACTGAATCCACCGGTATCGGCGGATTCAGGCTGAACCTAACCCTCAACCTAAGCCTGAGAGAACTGAGGAGGCGGCTCGCCCCGCCCGCTTCGCGGCATTCTCGAGTACCTCTTCGGCGGCTTGCCCCGAGGACGCCCCGGGCTCCGTGACGATCAGGACCGCGGCGGTGGCGATCCCCAGCTGGGGCCCGCGCGCAAGTATGGCCGCCGTCTGCATGTCGGCGGCAGCCACGTCCCCGGCTGCAGCCGGGGCCTCCGCGGGCATCGTGTCGAAGCTGGCGACGCGAGCCTCCCGGGCACTCCCGGCGAGCTCCTCCCGAAGGCGCTCCAACAGGCCCGCGTCTGGTCGCAGCACATCGCCCGGGCCAACGCCGAAGGAGGTTGCACTGCCGCCCCCGGCGACGGCCTCGGCGACGAGCAGCAGCTCCCCGGCCGTTGGCTCGGCATCGAGCCCTGAGCAGGTGCCGATGCGCACGGCGCGCCGCACCCCGAGCTCAGCAAGGTCGGAAAGCACAGCGGCGGCGCTCGGGCCACCGATCCCCGTGGCCTGGATCGTGAGCTCGTCTCCCGCTTGCGTGCGTCCCGAGTAGCCCCACAGCCCGCGGGCGTGGTTGCTCATCCTCGGTGCCTCGAGAAGCTCCTGGGCCAGCAGCATTGCCCTACCGGGGTCGCCGGCAAGGATCGTGTCGGCGGCGAGGGGGGTTTTGGGGCGAAGTCGCAGGGGCACGGCGGCGGACATTAGTGCCCGGTCGAGGCTCTGCCACTCGTGAGAAACGCCCGGCGCGGATTTTCTCCAGCCGTCCAAACACAGCCGGCATGACCGCCCATACCTTGGCTGCAATCGCAAAACCGCGACCGCCGGGGCGTGCTCCGGTGGGCTAG
>Ga0055449_10000122_pt1 | contig 20631 bp, 18 predicted proteins | sample China_Galinas_PW_2_FD_57739 | JGI IMG/M metagenome (GOLD analysis project Ga0055449, IMG submission 57739) | Wetland microbial communities from San Francisco Bay, California, USA, that impact long-term carbon sequestration - China_Galinas_PWB_D1 | ecosystem: Environmental > Aquatic > Marine >... | reverse complement strand
GACGAGCAGCCCAAACGCCCACGGCCACGCAAACCGGTCTACTTCGAACCCGGTCATGGCGCGCCCCTTCCGATCCGGGCCAGCGCGATCATTTCGAGCGCCGTGAGCACGCGTCCTGCTTCGTCGCCGTTCACGCCGGACCCGGCGCCCGCGTCGTACACAGCCCGTTCGTTCGCGAGGAACAGTCGCAGGAGCGCCTCGCGGTCGTCGGGGCCGAGCGGCACGCGGTCGATCGTCCTCGTCAGCTCGTTGCCGACGAGTGTTTGCGCGCGTTCAACACCCGCCAGGGTCATCGCGGCGCGCAGCGCGCCGAGGCGGGCGTGCGCGTCACCGTTCTCGGTCGTGCGCCGGAGGTGCTCAAACTCGTCCCGCAGCACGACCTCGGGACGCGGGCGCCGCATGCGCCTCCATGCGAACGCCGCGACACCGATTCCCAAGATCCCTGCCCCGAACGCGAGCGGCGTGACCCACCCGCCGCCCCGCTCGCTCGTTTCGACCGTCCCTGGGCGCAGGCGCCCAGGCTCGAACGTCTCGTCGCCCGCCGAATCGATCAGCGACGTGACGGTGAGTTCGACAGTGTCGGTCTTCGCGACCGCCTTGCCGTCGCCCTGCACCTCGGTCGCGAGGATCGGCCAATCACCAAGCGTCACCGGACCCGGCGCGTACCCCTCGACCTCGACGCGCCACGACCAGTGCAGCTCGCCGCCCGACGCCTCACGCGACTTGGTGACGTGCCTGACCTCGACCTTCCCCCCGTCGCCGATCACCGTGCCCGCGGCCAACCCCTCGACCCCGCAGCGCACGTCCCACCCGATCGGCGTCTCGGCGTGCACCGTCACGCTCATCGTCCCGAGCACCGCGAGCTCGGGCTGCTCCTCCTCGATCGACGCCTCGAGCGTCTCCTGATCGGCGCCCAGCGCGGGGCCCGCCGCCGCGCCCCAGAGCACGCACGCGACCAACACCCCGCGCGCGATCACCGGCGTCCCTCCCTCACCTGGAAGTACCGCACCAGATCGTGGATGAACGGGCGGTCGGTCGAGACATCCACGCAATCGACCCGCGCCGTGCGCAGCATCCGGTCGACCGACCGCTCCTGCTCGCTGTACCGCTCGCGCCACGCACGCCTCACACCCGCGCTGTTCGTGTCGAACACCGCCCGTTCGCCGGTCTCCGGGTCGACCAATTCGACCAGCCCGATCCGAGGCAGCTCGCGCTCACGCGGATCGGTGACCCGCACCGCGATCACTTCGTGCTTGCGGTCGAGCCGGCGCAGCACCCGCTCGAGCGACGACGTGTCGCTCACACGGAAGTCACTGACCACGAAGATCAGCGATCGCTGGTGCAGCACCCGAGTCAGCTCGAGCAGCGCCTCGTCGATATTCGTCTGACGCCCCTCAGGCGCAAACTCCAGCAGGTCGCGCATCAGCCGTACGACGTACCCGCGTCCCTTCTTCGGAGGCACAAACCGCTCGACCCCGTCGCTGAACAGCTGCAGCCCGACCAGGTCGTTGTTCCGCGTCGCGGCCAGGCACAACGCCGCCGCGACCTCCGCCCCCACTCGCGACTTGAGCCTCGACACGCTCCCGAACCCGCCCGACGCGCTGACGTCAACGCTGACCACCACCGAGAGCTGACGCTCCTCGATGAACCGCTTGACAAACGTACGCCCCGACCGCGCCGTCGCGTTCCAGTCGATGCTGCGCACGTCGTCGCCGGGCTCGTACTCGCGGACCTCGGCGAACTCGATCCCGCGACCCTTGAACGCGCTGTGGTACTCGCCCGCGAACAGCGCATCGACCCGCCGGCGCGTGCGGATCTCCAGCCGCCTGACCTCACGCATGAACTCCTGCGTCAGCAACTCGCCGTCTCCGTGGCGTCGCTCAGGGCACCGGGACGTGATCGAAGATCTGCCCGACGATGAAGTCCGAATCGAGCCCCTCGGCCTGCGCCTCGTAACTCTCGATTACGCGGTGACGCAGCACGTCGTGACCGATCGCCTTGACGTCGGCCGGCGTCACGTACCCCCGACCATCCAGCAGCGCGTGCGCCTTGCCCGCCATCAGCAGCGCCAGCCCGGCCCGCGGCGATGCCCCGAACTCGATCAAGCCCGCGAAGTTCGCACCGAGCCCCGACACCGGCTTCGGATCGCGCGTCGCACGCACCACGCTCACGATGTAGTCCTTGATGCTCTCGTCCACGTGCAGCCCGTCGGCGACCGAACGCAGCCGCGCCACGTCGCCAACACCCAGCACCGGGTTGATCCGGGCGATCTGCTTGGCCCCGGAGTCGCTGGTCCCGAACCGGTCGAGGATCGTCCGCTCCTCGTCGCCCGACGGGTATTCCACCCGCAGCTTCAGCATGAACCGGTCCACCTGTGCCTCGGGCAGTGGGTACGTCCCCTCCTGCTCGATCGGGTTCTGCGTCGCGAGCACAAGGAACGGGTCGGGCAGCGCGAACGTCTCGTCCCCGATCGTCACCTGCCGCTCCTGCATCGCCTCGAGCAGCGCGCTCTGCACCTTCGCCGGCGCACGATTGATCTCGTCGGCCAACAGCAGGTTCGCGAACACCGGCCCCTTGCGGCTCGTGAACGTGTGGTCGCTCGGGTGGTAGATCTGCGTGCCGACCACGTCCGCCGGCAGCAGATCCGGCGTGAACTGGATCCGCGAAAAGGTCGCGTCGAGCCCCCGCGCCAGCGTGCTCACCGCAAGCGTCTTCGCCAGACCCGGCACCCCCTCGAGCAGCACGTGACCCCCGCACAGCAGCCCGATCAGCAACCGCTCGATCATCTCGCGCTGCCCGACCACCACGGTGCCCACCTCGTCGATGAGCCGGCGTGCCGCCTCGCTCGCCTCCTGTACGCCCTGATCGCCGTTGACCGTCTGCGTCTCGATGGACATGTTGTTCTCCGCCTGTCGGCTCGGATTACTCGTACGTGTGGTTCAGTGCCGATGCTGTCATGGACGCCCGTCGAGCCCCTCCCCGTCGGCAACAGAACCGACTCTACCGGGGGGGCTCCGCCGTTGGCCAGCGCCCGCCTTGCCCATCTTCCGGCTCTCGTCGCCGTACGTCCCCCGCCCCCCCTCTGTTCGCGGCTACTACCCCAGGGCGGCACTCCGCGGACGGTCGCCGGTGGCTCTGTGCCTCCTGCCGAACGGGTACGGGTCGTGCGGCCCGGCAAGGCCCGTGCGACCGCTCCCGCACCCTCGGGTGACCGCCCGCAGCTCTTGCGCGGGCCGATCGCATGACGAGAACGGCCCGCTCCCACGGCGGGCCGTTCCTTCATTGATGTGCTTCGGATCTCGATCCGGACGCCTACATGAAGCCGCCCTCTTCCGGGTCGCTCCCATCCGTCGGCAGATCGACGTCGGCGGGCTCGGCGGCCAGCAGACGGCGCAGCTCCTCGACGCTGAGCACCCCGTTGCTCGCAGCAGCCACCCGCTCGAGCAGCCGATCAGAACTCGCCCTGTACTCGCCCTCGGTCAGACCCATCCCCGCCATCTCATCGAGCAGGTCCTGGAGCTGCGCGAGCGTCTCCGACACCGGCGCCTCGTCGGCGTTCAGCGTCAGCCACGCCTTGAACACCCCGGGATCGATGTCCGACGCCTGCTCGAGCGACATCGCCGCGGCATACCGCTGCATCGAGTCGCCGAGCGCACGCCCGACCTCGCCCGACTGGTCAGCGTCGGCGGGTCCGAACAGCGAGCCGAAGATCGCGGCCGCCGTCTGCACCGATTCCCCGTTGAGCCGCGACGCCGACGCTGCGGGCGCTCCGGCACGCGGGTCCGCCGGAAGGTCGCTGTAGACCGCGCTGCCGCGGTTGGCGCTGGCAATCTCCTCGTCGTTCGGCGCGCGGGCCGGGATGCCGAGTGCCTGCAACATGCGGAGCGAGTAGGCCTCGGGGATGACCGCGTCGGTCAGCGGGATCTCGCGCGGTTCCTGCCCGGCAGGATTGGCGTACAGGTCGAGAGTCACGCCACCGTCGTCACCATCATCTCCGCCCTCGTCGTCACCACCACCGCCGTCGTCGCCGCCTCCGCCGTTGTCACCGCCTCCTCCGTCGTCGTCGCCCCCGCCGCCGTCGTCACCGCCACCGCCGTCGTCGCCGCCGCCGCCGTCGTCGCCACCACCGCCGTCATCGCCGCCGCCACCGTCGTCGCCGCCACCGCCGTCGTCGCCCCCACCCCCGTCGTCACCGCCACCCCCGTCGTCGCCGCCACCCCCGTCGTCGCCGCCACCCCCGTCGTCGCCGCCGCAGTCGCCGCCGTGGTCGTGACCGTGCCCGTCCCCGTGCCCGTTGCCCTGACCATCGCCGTTGCCGTGGTCGTGACCGTGCCCGTCACCCTGCCCGTTGCCCTGTCCGTCCCCGTCGCCGTGATCGTGACCGTGACCGTCGCCCTGCCCGCGCCCCTGCCCGGCGCCGTCGCAGTTCTCGCCGTCCTCGTCCTCGTGCCCACCGGGGGTGCGATCGCGCGTCACGATCCTGCCGGCGTCGGATTCCTCCTTGGCATCGACGTGCATGGAGCCGTCGAGCGTGAGGTCGCCGTCTGCCTCGAGCAAGATGGACCCGCCGTGCCCACCTTGTTCACCTCCGGAGGCATCGATGATGCCGCCGGCGTCGAGAACGATGTCCGACCCGCTGCGCATGACGATGCGCCCGCCGTCGGCAACGCCGTCACCCCCCGACGCCGAGACGATGCTGCCGTCGGCGAGAACGATGTCGGCGGCGGTCGCGATCGAGACGACGCCCGCGGCCCCATCGTTCGCGTCGGCCGTCACCGAGCCCTCGTTGGTGAACGCAGCAGCGACGATACTGACCGACCCCGCGTCACCGGTATCCACGCTCGCCGAGACGGCACCGGAGTTGACGATCTTGCCGCTACCCGCGCCCAGGCGCACGTCGCGCGCCTCGATCGTGCCGGTGTTGACGATCGCCAGCGACGCCGCGTCGCCCGCGGCCAGTGTCAGCGGGTGGGTCGCCGACGACCCGGCGGGAATGTTCTCGCCGTCGATCCGCACCATGATGTTTCCGCCGCGCTCGCGGATCATCACCTCACCGCCGACCAGCAGCGTGGCGATCCCGTTCTCGGCCACGATGTGCCCGTGGTTCTCGATCGCACGCCCGACCAGGTGCACCGCGTCGGCCGTGATCAGCCCCTCCACCACCACGGCACCGCTGACGTTCGTGAACGTGTAGTTGCCCGCGAGGAAGTCGCGGTCGGAGATGTTCCCCGCGGCCGCGGTCAGCGCGCCCGCGTTCACAACCGACCCCGCCCCGAAGACCACGCCCGCCGGGTTCACGATCAGCACGTGCCCGTTCGCGTTCAGCGTGCCGTCGATTGCCGTCGGATCGGGCGACGTGACCCGGTTGAGCACCGTCGCCGACGCGGACGGCTGCACGAAGTTGACCGTCTCGGCCGCGCCGATGTCGAAGCTCTGCCAGTTGATGATCGAGCGGTCCGAGGCCGTGATCGTCGTCAGGTCGCCGGCGGCGTCGATGCCGACGCGCCCGCTGACGACGTCGGCGCCGGTCGGACCCGCCTGTACATCGATCGCGTGGATACCGGTGGCCGCGCCCGCGGCGCACACGATGAGCCAGGCACGCGACAGCCCGTACGTTGTGGTGTTGCGCATCTCTACTCTCGCCTCGTACGGTTCATCCCTATCTCAGTACAAAGGTACCTCGACAGGGCGCGCCGGCGAGAGTGATTTGCTCAGTACATCACTGTAATCAGGAAGTGGACCTCGAAGTCGCCGGCGCCTGTAGTGGTGGTGCCGGTTGTATCGGTCAGGTCCCGCCCCGCCCATGCGAAATCGACCTGACCACGCAGGTTCCGGGTCCACTGAAGCTCCAGCCCCACCCCCACCCCGAGCAGCGTCTCGTCGCTCTCGAAGCTCAGAGCGTCGTTCACAGACACCCACCCCGCGTCCACGAACCCCTTGAGGATCAGGTCCCAGTCCGTCGGGCCCGACTCGTACTGCGGCGCCACCCGGAACGGCGAGCCCAGAAACTCCGACGCCTCGACACGAGGAGAAAGCCCTTGGGGGACGTGGTAGCGGTACTCCGCCGTCGCCAGGATCACCGAGTCACCCGCCACCGCCGCCTCGGGGTACCCACGCACTGTGAACATCCCGCCCGCCACCTGCTCCATCGTCGGCGTCAGCCGGGCGCTCGGCGTGAGCTGCCCCCGCGCCGAAAGGCTGATCTCGTGCGCCAGCGCCGTCGGCTCGTCCTCCTCGGCCAGCAGCGGCTCGATGTAGAACGAGTACCCCGCGTCGTACCGCAGCAGCACCCACGTCTCGTCCGTGTTGTTCCGTCCCAGCGCCGTCAGGTCCGCCCCCGAGTTCGACAGCGTGTTGAACTCGAGTGCGACCCCGCCGCCGAAGCGATCGGTCTTCCGCACGCGCTCGGCACGCACGCCGATCGACGGGATCAGGAACGTCCCATCGCCCTCGGTCGCCGTCAGACCGTTGTCCACCGACGCCGCCTCGACGCGCAGCGACCCGACGAGATCCGCGAAGAAGTCCTTGTCCTGGTAGAAGTTCCAACGCCCCTCGGCGCCGATGCTGTACCCCGTGCCGTCGAACGACAGCCCGGTCTGCCCGATGTCGGCCGCGGTGTACGTGTACCACGAGCCGAACACCCGCCCACGCCACAGCCCGTCGTCGCTCAGCGGGCGGTCGTACGACGCGGTGATCCCGTTCACCTCGTCGAAGCTCCCGGTCAGCCAGCTCACGTCGAAGATGTCGTCGTGGTTGGTGAGCTGGTAGTCGAGGAACCCGAACCGCTCCTGCAGCCGGCTCGTCGCCGACGAGCCCGTGTTCGCGAGCTGCGCGTACACGATCCACGCCTTGTTCTCGGTCACCAAGTAGTCCAGCGACACCCCCCCGAACTCGCCCCCCGACGGCACCACCGCCACCTCCACCCGGCGCCCCGGGTGCCGGTTCAGCCGGTACACGTAGTCGTCGATCAGGTCGCCGCGCAGAAGCGACGTCGGGTGCTCGCCCTTCTCGGGCTCGGCGTCCTCGCTCTTACCTTCGCCCTCTTCGCCCGCCTTCTCCCCGCCGACCGCCGCCCCGCTCGGCTGCACCGGCGAGTGCGCCCGGATCCGCTCATGGATCGGCAGGTTGACCTTCGCCCCCTCGGTCACCCGCGAGCCCAGCGCCGTCGTCCGCACGTCCTCCACCACGCCCATCGTCACCAGCAGCGTCAGCGTCGTGTCGCCCGGTCCGCGATCGTCAACGACGGCGCCCTCCTCAACACGGATCTGCGCCGGGTCCGGCTCGACGTACACGCCGATGTACCCCAGGCCCTGCAGACGCTTGACCACGCTCTGCGCGATCAGCGGCAACGCGCTGTCGTAGAAGCTCTGCAACTCCTGTTCGGGCAACTCTGCCAGCGTGAACGCGTCCATCTCCGCCCCGGCGCGCGGCGGGAGCCACCCCTCCTCGCTCGGGCTCAGCACGATCACCGCGCCGAGCACCTGCTCCGGTGTCGGCCGACCCTCGACCTGTCGCGTGTACACCACGTTGAACTCGGTGATCGTCCGCCTCTGACCGTCGCCCTCCGTCGCCTCCGCCAGTGCCGGCGTCCCGCCTTCCGGCTCCTCGACCGGCGCTGCCGCCTCACCCGCCGGCTCATCCCCGGGAGGGTCCTTCTCCTCGCCCGTCTGCGCGAGTGCGTGGGGAAACGCGAGCATTCCCGCGGCGAACAGAGCGAGCCCGCGCAGCGCCGATTGTGGCATCCGTTCCATCATCGTGCCTTCCATGCGTCCGACGCCGCCCGACACCGGCTGCTGAACAGCCGCGCGGGACAGCTCATCCCCAATCGGTCCGAGAATACCGCCCCGTGAGCCAATCGTCGAGGCGGGGTCAAGACGCCCGACCCCCGCGCCGATGGTCCGAAAGCGCCGGCTCATCCCGACGCCGGAGACCGACCATGCACCGTCTCACTGCCCCCGTCCTGACGCTCGCGGCCGCCCTGCTCGCCGGCTGCCAGACGCCCAGCACCGACTCGTCCTCTGCCTGGACGACCGACACCTCTCTCGCCTCGTTCGACTCCGCAGCGGCTCAGATCGAACTGAGCAGCGACGCCGTACGCCTCGCGCAGGTCGCGTTCGGACGACCCGGCGAGCTCAGCCTCGGCGCCGGCGACGCCCTCGGACGCATGATCTACCTCAACGACCTCGTCCTCGCCAGGCGCATGGGCATCGACCACCCGGGGCTGTGGATCGCCGCGGTCCCCGAGTAGCCCGGCACACCGAAAACGCGCCGCCTCCTGAATCCGGTCCCGCGCAAGGGTCGAAGACGAGCCCGAACGCTGATCGCACACACTTTTTCAGGAGAACGTCATGAAGATGATCGATGTTGTTGCCGCCGTCCTGCTCATCGTGGGCGGGCTGAACTGGGGCCTGGTCGGGCTGTTCGGGTTCGACCTCGTCGCCACGCTGTTCGGTTCGGTACCGCTGATCCAGAACGTGGTGTACGCGCTGGTCGGCCTCGCCGCGATCTACCAAGTTGTGAGCCTGCCCGCCATCCAGAAGCGGTGGAACGTCTCGCCGCGTGCGATTGCCTCGGCGTGAGCCCGCGCGACCACAGGAATCGTCGCGGCGCTCCATCGGTGAACGCGCCGTTCGTGTACGCTGGCGATGGAGACCGGCATGAACCATCTCGGCTCCTGCTCCGGCGTTGGTGGTCGTCGCGTTCTGGTCACGGGTGGCTCTGGCTACATTGGCGGCCGCCTCATCGCACACCTCCTCGGTCGGGGCTACTCCGTTCGCTGTCTGGCCCGTGACGCGCGGAAGCTCGACTGCAAGCCGTGGGCGGACCACGAACGCGTCGAGATCCTCCAAGGCGACGCAGCCGACCCCGAGGCCACGCGGAGGGCCATGGGCGGCTGCTTCGCCGCGTTCTACCTCATCCACTCGATGATGGCCGCGGGCTCGCGGTACCGCCGGCGCGACCGCGAGCTTGCCGAGACCTTCACCCGCGCCGCCGAAGCCTCCGGCATCGAGCGGATCATCTACCTGGGCGGGCTCGGCGAGACCGGGGCGGACCTCAGCGAGCACCTCAGGTCGCGGCGGGAGACCGAGGACGCGCTGCGGTCCGGCTCGGTGCCGGTCACGGTGTTCCGCGCCGCGATGATCATCGGCGCAGGCTCGGCCTCGTTCGAGATCCTCCGCTATCTCGTGGAACGTCTGCCGGTGATGGTGACGCCCCGCTGGGTCGGCACCGAGTGCCAGCCGATCGCCGTGGACAACGCGATCCACTACCTGGCGGAGAGCCTGACGACCGACGCGACGCGGGGCCGCACGCTCGACATCGGCGGCCCGGACGTGCTGACGTACCGCGAACTGATGCAGGTGATGGCCGAAGAACGCGGGCTGCCGCGGCGGGTGATCGTGCCGGTGCCGGTGCTGACGCCGCGGCTGAGCTCGCTGTGGATCCACCTGGTGACGCCGGTGAGCGCCCGCATCGCGCGCCCGCTGGCCGAGGGGCTGCGCAACCGTGTCGTCTGCCGCGACGACGATGCCATGCGGCTCATGCCGCAGCACCTGCTCACCGTGCGCGAGGCGATTGCGGCATCGCTGAATCAGCTCCGCGCGCGCGAGGTCACGACCTCGTGGACCAACGCGGGGACGATGCCCGGCGATCCCGACTGGTCGGGCGGCACCGTGTTCGAGGACAGGCGCGAGCAGGTTGTGCAGGCCGACACGCGCCGTGTCTTCGCGACCGTCTGCAGGATCGGCGGTGACGAGGGCTACCACGCCGCGGACTGGCTCTGGCGTCTGCGCGGCGTGCTGGATCACCTCGCCGGCGGGCCGGGGCTGCGTCGCGGAAGGCGTCACCCCGAGGCGCTCGGCTACGGAGACGCCCTGGATTTCTGGCGAGTCACCGGCTTCGAGCCCGACCGCCGACTCGAGCTGCAGGCCGAGATGAAACTCCCCGGCGTCGCGACGCTGACGTTCGAGGTCGAGCCGGCGGGGGCCGGCGGGTCGCGGCTGATCCAGACCGCGCGCTTCCGGCCGCGCGGGCTCGCCGGGCTGGCGTACTGGTACGCCGTCGCGCCCCTGCACCACTACGTGTTCAACGGCATGATCCGCGGCATCGCCCGCACCGCGTCTCAGGCGTCGGCTCAGACCACCGGCCTCACCGCACGCCGGTGAAGTGCGTCAGCCGCACACGCGGGGTGAGGTAGTCCTCGCGCGGTGGCTCGGCGTGGTACAACGCGGTGGACAGGTACTTCTTGTTCGAGTCCGCCAGCACCGTCACCACCGTCGCGTCCGGACCCAGCTTCTCCACAAGTTCCATCGCGCCCACGACGTTCGCCCCCGACGAGATCCCCACCATCAGCCCCAGCGAATGGCACAGCGTCTGCGCCATCAGGATCGCGTCTCCGTCCCACACGTCCACGACCTCGTCCAGCTCGTCGAGCTTCACGATCGCCGGCACGAACTCATCGGAAATCCCCTGGATGCGGTGCTGACCGACGCGGCACCCGGTGCGCATCGTCGGCGAGTTGGCCGGCTCGAGCGGGTGCACCTTCGCCTTGCTGCCCGTCTCGCGCAGGTGCCGCGCCACACCCATCACCGTTCCGCCCGTCCCCACGCCGGCCACGAACGCGTCGATCGTGCGTCCCATCCGCGCGAGCTGATCAACGATCTCCGGCCCGGTCGTCAAGGCGTGTGCCTCCACGTTCGCCTCGCACGAGAACTGGTGCGGCAGGAACACGTTGCCGTTCTCGCTCGCGTACTGGTCCGCCAGCTCGATCGAGCCCATGAATCCACCCTGCGCCTTCGACACCGGCATCACCTCGGCCCCAAGTGAGTGCATCAGCAGCACGCGCTCCTGGCTCATCCAGTCCGGCATGTAGATCCGCACCCGGTGCCCCAACGCCCGACCGATCGCCGCGAAGGAAATCCCCGTGTTGCCGCTCGACGCCTCGGCGATGATGTCGCCCGGCTTCAGCTCGCCCGTCTCCCGCGCCCGACGCAGGATGTGCAACGCCATCCGGTCCTTGACGCTCCCCGTCATGTTCATGATCTCGTACTTTGCGAAGATCCGGCGCGGCCGACCGTCGAAGCGGTAGTTGATCTCGATCAACGGCGTGTTCCCGACCAGCGCCACGATCGAATCGACATCGACAACGGGCCTGAGTGTCTGAGGCATGGCTCGTCTCCACGAATGCGGGGCCGTCCATGGTAGCAGCCGCCCCAAGCCGTCCCCGCCGTCCCGTGCCGCCACACCACCCGTGCCGTCCCCCACCCGCCGCGGTACCATCCGCCCCCCGGAGGAGGAGACCATGCCCCGACGCGTCACCGCCGTGTTCTTCGTGACCGCCGCCCTCGCCGCGATGCCCGGCTGCATCGTGCAGGACACGGCCCACAACCTGAACATGATCAACGAGCACATGGTCGACCTGAGCTTCCAGCTCGACTCGATCAACGAGGAACTCATCTCCCTGCGCAAGCTCCAGCAGACCAACGAATCGCTCGAAGCCCTCCAGACCCGCCTCGAGATCCTCGACTCGATCAACGCCACGTTGAGCGCACTCGACGCGCACCTCGCCTCGCTGCGCAAGACACTCAAGAACATCGACGAGACCATCCCCTTCCTCAAGATCGCCGATGACTCCGAGATCGCCGAGCCCGGGCAGGCAAACCGCGACGGCGCGCCCGCGAACCCCGACCAGCCCCCGCCCGATCCCAACCGCTAGGATCGGCGCATGAACACCTACGAATGGCAGTTGCTCGACGCGGGTCGCATCCGTCTCGACGGCGGCGGCATGTTCGGGCTCATCCCGCGCGTCGTCTGGGAACGCACCACGCCGCCCGACGACAAGTACCGCATCACCCTCAACCACAACTGCCTGCTCCTCCGCGGCCCCGGACGCACCATCCTCATTGAAGCGGGAACCGGCGACAAGCTCGCCGAAAAGATGAGCCGCATCTTCGACCTCGACGGCAAGCACGTCGAGTCGGCCGTGCGCAGCGCCGGCGTCGACCCCGCCGAGATCGACTCGGTCATCGTCAGCCACTTGCACTTCGACCACGCCGGCGGGCTCACCCGTCGCCTCCGCGACGGAGAGGAACCCGACTGGGTCGCGCCCGACCGTGCCTCGTCCTCCGGCGACGATCCGCGCGTCAAGCTCACCTTCCCCAACGCCGAGGTGATCACCCAGCGCCAGGAGTGGCACGACGCGATCGCCAACAACTCGGTCATGACACGCACCTACTACCGCGACCACCTCGAGCCCATCCGCGACCGCGTCCGCCTCATCGACGCCCCGCCCGCTTTCGATCCCGGGCGCCACCCCGACCGCACCGAACCCCCCGCGACCAGCGTGGACGACCGCACCGTCGAGGTCCTCCCCGGCATCGAGGTCTTCTCCGTCCCCGGGCACACCTGGGGGCAGCAGGCCGTCCGCTTCCGCGACGCCTCGGGCGGCTGGGTGGTCTTCCCGGGCGACCTGATCCCGACCGCGGCCCACGTCGGCGCCCCGTACTCCCTCGCCTTCGACGTCGAGCCCTACACGAGCATGGTGACCAAGGCGTGGTTCCTCGAAGAGGCCGTCCGCGCCGATTGGACGCTCGTGCTCGACCACGAGCCCGGCAACCCCGTCCGGCGCGCCGTCGAGGACGGCGCAGGCTGGTACACGCTCGAGCCGATCGAGAGCTAATCCTTGTAGCCAACCAGACTTGGACCCCGCCCACTCCCACCGCTCGGACCCGGTCGAACCCCACCCCGCTATGATGCGTCCTTGCGGGAGTCCGAGCCCTTGAGCGCCCACACAGCCTCCGAGCCAACGCGTTCCGTCACGCCGTCTGGCGCGGCACCGGTGCGCGCGGTTGCTCCCGCGCGGAAGCCATCGCCCCCCGGACGCAGTCCCCGACGCAAGCTCCGTGACCGCATCGAGTCGTTCATCGGGCGAATGAACATGCGCAGCGCGCTCATGCACCGCCTCAGCTCGATGATCTGGCTGCCCTACGCCTTCCGCAGCGGCATCAAGATGAAGCGCGTCGACGAGAAGACCTTCACCGCCGTCCTCCCCTTCCGACGCTTCAACCGCAACTGGTACAACGCCATGGCCGGCGCCGCACTCCTCGGCAACTCCGAGATCGCCGGAGGCATGTACGTCCACGGACGCTGCGGCGGCGACTACACCGTCGTCTGCAAACACCTCGAGTACAAGTTCCTCCGCCCCTGCTTCGGCCCCGCCCTCTACAAGATCCGCCCGCACGAGGACCTCGACGAGCTGGTCGCCACTGGCGATGAGTTCAACCTCACCATGACGCTCGACATCGTCCAGGGGCTGCGCAAGCCCGGCGACAAAGAGAAACGCGTCGGGCGCGCCACCGCCACCTTCCACGTCACCCCCAAGGCCCAGCACCGCAAGCGCGAGGCCAAGCGCCGAACGGAATCGTCCAAGTCGCCCGCGACCGACAAGCCCGACACCGACGCCCCCGCCGATGACACACCGACGGAGGAGCGGGCCGCGTGAACGCCGAACCGAGCCCCGGCGCGTGGCGCGTCTTCGGCTGGTCGGCCTACCTCGCGTGCAGTTGGACCTGGTGCATCGGCATGTTCCTGCCGGTCCTCCTCGTCCGCGACTACGGGATGTGGGGCTTCGTCGTCTTCGCCGTGCCCAACGTCATCGGCGCGGCCGCCGTCGGCTGGATCATCAAGAGCCCCGAGCACTCGCGCCGACTCACCGAGACCCACGCCGGCGCGATGCGCTGGTTCAGCTACGTCACCATCGCGTTTCATGCGTTCTGGCTGACAGCGCTCGGGCCAGTGCTGCTGGTGCGTTTGGGTCTGCTCGGCCCGAACACCCCGTCCGCGTTGGTCGTCGCGGTTGTCGGCGCCGTCGTGATTGTCGCGTCGCTGCTTCCTGCGACACGAATCTCAGCGTGGCGCGTCGCCCTTAGTGTCTTCGCCGTCAGCGCCTGCGCGATCCTTGTCTGCAACTGGCGCAATCCCCATCCATCTGAGATCTCAGATCTCGAATCCACTCTTCATACCTCGTTTGGAGTCATCCCTGTCGCCCTGAGTTGTGCCCTCGGCTTCCTGCTCTGCCCACACCTCGACGCTACGTTGCATTTCGCGGCCCGTGAATCCGGTGAACTTCGCCGGCTCAACTTCGGTGTCGGCTTTGGTGCAATCTTCGTTCTGCTGATCCTTTTCACACTCGAGTACGCCGGGCTCTTTGTCACCGGACTCCCCACCACACGCGGGTACGCGGGCGAACTCATCCGACCGTACCAGTGGGTGCTCGGCGCCGTCACTGTTCACATGCTCGTCCAAGCGTGGTTCACCACGAGCCGCCACGTCCAGATCCATGCCGGTCGCGGACGACACGCCGCGATCGCAGCCGTGCTCATCGGATTCGCCACCTCTGTCGCCGCCCTGTTTCTGCGCAACACATCCGAGCCCGCCGACTGGAGCACGCCCGAACTCATCTACCGCCTCTTCCTCTCCTTCTACGGGCTCGTCTTCCCCGCCTACGTCTGGATCTGCATGATCCCGACGCGCGACCGCCACGCTGGCACCGCCGGCCCGCGCGGGCGCCTCAAGCTCCGTGTCACCGCCGTCGCGATCGTCCTCGCCGCACCCATGTTCTGGATGGGCTTCATCGCGCGCCACGAGATCTGGCTCATCCCCGGGCTGGCCGTCGTCCTGCTCGCGCGTCTCCTCGTCCTCACGCCGCGCACGTCTTCCGCTCCCTCTCCCCCCCGGGGAGAGGGTGGCTCGCGACTCCCCGAGCGAGACGGGTGAGGGGCCTCTACCACCCCTTCCCCTCCTTCGTCTTCTGCTCTGCTCACCCCGCTCCCTCATACCCTCCCCCCGATGAACCACCACCACCTGGTCGGCATCCTGATCGGCGTCGCCGCCGCAACCATCGTCGCATGGTGGGTCGGCGTGCGCAACGCCCGGCGCATCCGCGCCGCCGAACGCCGCGCCCGCGCCGCCGAACGCCTCGCCGAGATCGGCGCCATGACCGGCGGGCTCGCCCACGAGATCAAGAACCCGCTCTCCACCATCGGGCTCAACGCCCAACTCCTCGAGGAGGCGATCGCCGAACTCGACGCCGACGAGGACCTCCGCGGGCGCCTCCTGCGACGCACCGCCACGCTCGCCCGCGAGGTCGAACGCCTCCGCGGCATCCTCACCGACTTCCTCGAGTACGCCGGCGAGGTCCACCTCACCCGCGCCCCGGCCGACCTCAACGTCATCGTCGACGAACTCACCGACTTCTTCGCCCCCCAGGCCGAACGCCAGGGCGTGCGCCTCCGCACCGATCTCGCGCCGTCGCTGCCGACGGCGCAGCTCGACGCCGCCCACGTCAAGCAGGCCGCACTCAATCTCATGCTCAACGCCGCCCAAGCGATGTCCGGCAACGCCGACCGCACGCGCGATCTCATCCTCAAAACCGACGACACCGCCGACGACGACGGCAAGCCCTGCGTGCGCCTCCACGTCATCGACACCGGCCCCGGGCTCGCGCCCGACACCGCCGCGCACATCTTCGATCCCTACTTCACCACCAAGGCCGGCGGCAGCGGGCTCGGGCTCCCCACCGCGCGCCGCCTCGTCGAGGCGCACGGCGGGCACATCGAGCTGTTCACACAGCCGGGCTCCGGCAGCTCGTTCGTCCTCAGCTTCCCCGCGGCGAAGTAGCTACTCGCGGCGCGCGAGGGCCCGATCGGCCCGCGTCGTCCGCTCGTCGCCTTCCATCGCCACCGCGATCGTCGAGCCGTCGCCCGCCTGCGCACGCACACCCGCCGATCGGATCGCGAGGAAATCGGCACGCGGCGAATGCCCGCACCCCGTGCACACCGCCGAGCCCGCAAGCCCGGCGATCATCACGAGTTGGAACGCACGCCGTCGCACCGCGCTCACCTCCGCCTCCCGGGCCTTGCGCCCGGCGACACAACTGTCCGGTCCACACCCCCGCGCTGCATCCGTGTTGGGCGATCGACCGACGGCACCGGGTCCGGCTGGGACGCCCGGTCCGGTCGTCCGGCCCCTCTCCCTCGTGGGGCCCGGTTATCGCCGCCGCTCGGTACGGACGACTGACCGAAAGGATGCCCCGTAACCCGAGCATTCCCAGCGACTTTCGAGATCACCCCGCTACTCCGTACAATCCGCCCATGCTCATCGCCTTCAGCACCGTCGCCACACCCGAGTGGACTCTGAACGAGGTTGCCCGCTTTGCCCAAACCGCGGGCGCCGACGGGCTCGACCTCCGCTGGTTCGACGGGCACTCCCCCACCTTCGCCTGCGACCCCGCCATGACCGCCGAGAGCAAGGTCCGATCAACCCTCGCCGACGCGGGCGTTGCGCCCGTCTGCATCTCGACCTCGGCCAGCTTCAGCGAGCCGGTGTGGCCGCCCGTGCTCGGCGAGGCGCTCCAGGATCACGAGGCCGGCGTCCGCCAGACCCGGCGCGCGATCGAACTCGCATCCGCGCTCAGCGCACCGTTTGTTCGCGTCTTCGGGTTCGAGTTCGGTCACACGCAGAACCGCCGCGCAGCCGTCCACCGCACCGCACAACGCCTCGCCCTCGCGGCCGCCGGTGCGCGCAACACCGGCGTGCGCGTCCTCGTCGAGAACGCCGGCTCGTTCACCACCGCCCAGCACCTCGCCGAACTCATCGACGAGGCCGACCACCCCCTCCTCGGCGCCGTCTACAACATCGCCGCGGCGCACGCCGACGCCGAGCCCTTGCTCGACGGCATCGACACGCTCGCAGACCGCCTCGCGATCCTCAAAGTCAAGGACACCCGCGCCGGCAAACCCTGCCCGCCCGGCGAGGGCGACGTGCCCTGCGAGGACGCCTGCCGGCGCTTTGCCGAACGGCACCCACGCGGCTGGGTCGTCTTCGAGTGGGACCGCGCCTGGGTGCCCGCCCTCGCCGAGCCCGCGCCGGTCATCACCGCGGCGATCGACCGCCTGCGCTCGTGGACGGCGCCCCTCGCCGCCACCGCGGGCTAGAGCGTGGACCCCGCCGCCCGTGCACGCGACGTCCTCGACCGCTGCGCGGCGCTGGGCTTCGCCCTCGCCGGCGTATGCGCCGCCGAGCCCTCTCGACGCGCACAAGAGGTCCGCGACTGGATCGACTCGGGGCAGCACGCAGAGATGGCGTGGCTGGCCGAGCAGATCGACGATCGCCTCGACCCGCGTCGCCTGCTTGAGGGCGCCAGCTCCGTGCTGATGGTCGCCGACCTCCACGCCGCCGACGACGACCCGCCGCTCCCCCCCGCCCGCGGGCGCATCGCCCGCTACTGCCGTGGACGCGACTACCACGACGTGATCAAGCGGCGTCTGCACGACCTGGCCGACGACCTCCGCGCCGCCCACCCGGGAGAGCGGTTCCGTTCGTTCGTGGACACGGCCCCCGTGCTCGAACGCGAGCTGGCCGAACGCTGCGGGCTCGGCTGGATCGGCAAGCACACCCTGCTCATCAACCCCGCCCGCGGGAGCTGGCTGCTCCTCGGCGGGTTCGTCACCACCATGGACCTCGTCCCCCCGCCCGAGCAGCAGACCCACGCCGACCACTGCGGCACCTGCACCCGCTGCATCGACGCCTGCCCGACCCACGCCATCGCCCCCTACCGCGTGGACGCCACCCGCTGCATCTCCTACCTCACCATCGAGCACGCCTCGCCCATCGAACCCGCGTTGGGCTCGCGCCTCGCCGAATGGCTCATCGGGTGCGACATCTGCCAGGAGGTCTGCCCGCACAACCGCGGCACCACGCCCCCGACCCGCGACGACTACGCCCCGCGCCGCGACTCGTTCGACCTGCTCGAGGTGCTCAACTGGTCCGAGCGCTCACGCCGGCGCGCCTTCGGCACCAGCGCCATGAAGCGTGTGACGCTCGAACAGGTCAAGCGCAACGCGCTCTGGTGCACAGCCGACTCGCTCGACGACCCCGAACACGAGCCCCTGCTCGCCCGCGTGATCGAGATGGCCGAGGACCCCGCCGAGCACCCGCTCGTGCGCGACACCGCCCGCGCCGTCCTCGAACAGCGCAGCGAGCCGACCCTGTAGCCGTGTGTCCTACCGCCTCGGCGAACGGCTCCGCTGACGCGGCACCACCGTTACTTCCGGGCTCTTCTCGCTCTGGTAGACGCGCGTCGCGCGCCACCCCTTCTCGCTCTTCTCGGCGTCGTACTCGACCGTCTGCCCGTCCTTGAGCACACGGAACCCCTCGCCCTCGATGATGCTGTAGTGGCAGAAGATGTCCTGCCCCTCGGGCCCGATGATGAACCCGAACCCCTTGCGGGGGTCGAACCACTTCACGGTCCCCTCGATGCGTTCGATGCGCTCGCTCATTGGCGCTCGCCTCGGAACGGACGGGACGGGGAGCACGCACCTCGCAACAGCCGTCCGCTCCCGCTTGGCCGGCTCGCGCCGGCAACTCCGACACCCCAACCGCGGACCGGCCCCGCATCCGGGTGAAAACCCGCGGACCGACCCGCTCCACAAGACCTCCAGCGTAACAGAGGGATGTCAAAGCGGGCAACTAAAGACACGGTCCGACCCCTAAGGCCGGACCGTTGAAAGACTTACGAACGTGATCGGGCGATCAGGATTCCGCTCCGGCCTCCGCCGGCTGCTCCTCCTGCTTCTTCTCGGCCGCCAACGCCTGCTTGCGGCTCAGCTTGATCCGCCCCTGGTCGTCCACCAGGATCACCTTCACCTTCACCACGTCGCCGACCTTCACCACGTCGGTCACGTTCTTCACGTACCCATCGGCGAGCTCGGAGATGTGGCACATCCCGTCCGTCCCCGGCGCCAGCTCCACGAACGCGCCGAAGTCCTTCGTCGAGACCACCTTCCCGGTGTAGATCTGACCGACCTTCACCTCCTCGCAGATCGCGGAGATCTCTCCCTCCGCCTCGGCGACGCCATCCGCGTCCGCCGACGCGATCACAACCGTCCCGTCGTCCTCCACGTCGATCGTCACGCCGTACTTGTCCTGCAGCGCGCGGATCGTCTTGCCCCCCGGCCCGATCAGCTTGCCGATCTTGTCCGGGTCGATCTTCAGCGTCACCAGGCGCGGCGCATAGGGGCTGATCTCCTCGCGCGGCGCCGGGATCGTCGCCTCGATCTTCTCGATGATCTCCAGCCGCGCCACTCGCGCCTGCTCGAAGATCGTCTCGATCTCGTCGATCTGGAGCCCGCGAGCCTTGAGGTCGAGCTGGATGCCCGTGATCCCCTCGCGCGTCCCCGCGACCTTGAAGTCCATGTCGCCGAAGAAGTCTTCCTCGCCGATGATGTCGGTCACGTGCAGCAGGCTGCCCCCGTCGGTGTCGGTGAACCGTCCGACCGAGATGCCCGCGCACGTGTTTTTGATCGGCACGCCCGCGTCCATCAGCGCCAGGCACCCGCCGCAGATCGACGCCATCGAGCTCGAGCCGTTGCTCTCGGTGATATCGCTGACCAGCCGCACCGTGTACGGGAACTCTTCAGGCGTCGGCAGGATCCCCAGCAGGCTCCGCTCGGCCAGCGCCCCGTGCCCGATCTCGCGACGACCCGGACCCATGATCCGCCTCGCCTCGCCGACGCAGAACGGCGGGAAGTTGTAGTGCAGCGTGAACTTCTTCGAGTACTCCGGCAGCAGCCCGTCCACGATCTGCTCGTCGCGCCCCGTCCCCAGCGTGCACGACACCAGCGACTGCGTCTCCCCACGCTGGAAGAACGCCGACCCGTGCGTCCGCTCGAACACCCCGACCTCGCACTCGATCGGGCGGATCTCCTTGGGCGAACGACCGTCGGCACGCTTCTGCTGCTCGACGATCAGCTTCCGAGTGGTCTTCTTCTCGAGCGTGCGGAACGCCTCCTTGGCCATCGCACGGTCCTTGACCGACTGCTGGTGCTCGCCGACCGTCCCGTCGGTCTTCTCCGGGAACAGCTCCTCGAGCATCGTGTCCCGCAGCTCCTTCACCCGGTCGCCGCGCTCGTGCTTGCCGACGATCTGCCGGGCCTCGAGCATCTCCGCCTCGCAGCGAGCCTTCACCTTCTCGGTGATCTCGTCGGTCGGGAGGACCAGGTTCCCGAGCCGCTTCTCCTGCCCGGCCTTCCCCGCCAGCTCCTCGATCATCTCGATCAGCCCGAGGATCTCGTTGTGACCGAACTCGAGTGCCGCGAGCACGTCGCCCTCGCCCACCTCGGCCGCCCCGACCTCGATCATGTTGATCCCGTCGCGGTGACCCGCGACCACGAGGTCAAGATCCGAGTAATCGAGCTGCGTGACCGTCGGGTTGACCACGAACCTCGGACCGTCGTCGGTGTGAACGCGACCGACCCGGACCATCGCCAGCGGCCCTTCGAACGGCGCGTCGCTGATCGCCAGCGCCGCCGCCGCGCCCACGCCCGCGAGCACGTCGGTGTCGTTCTCCGTGTCGTGGCTCATCACCCAGCACTGGATCTGGATCTCCTCGATGAACCCGTCGGGGAACATCGGGCGGATCGGGCGGTCGATGATCCGCATCGTGAGGATTTCTTTTTCGTTCGGCGGCCCCTCGCGCTTGCGGAACCCGCCGGGGAACTTCCCCGCCGCGCTCGTCTTCTCGCGGTAGTCCACCTGCATCGGGAAGAAGTCGAGCCCGGGGCGCGGCTCGGCCCG